>ULUQ01059513.1_pt1 | contig 17997 bp, 15 predicted proteins | sample 1958661 | NCBI WGS metagenome assembly ULUQ01 (sample SAMEA4835765, study PRJEB28245) | human gut metagenome | biome: gut microbiome; material: fecal sample | place: Denmark | collected 2008 | reverse complement strand
CTGTTTTTATAATCAAAACTTTCATTTATAGTTTGCTATTACACAAAGGTAAGTTATCTGTTCGTCAAAAGCAAGTTTATCAGTAATAAAGAATAATTTATTTGTTAATAGATTGGGAGAGGAGTAATAATGAATGAGATAAAGAACAATGATGGACTGATTCTGAAAGAAAGTTGATTGATTTAGTCAGGTTGAGAGTGTGTTTGTCTTATCTCTTTTTCTGTATTTGGATGAAAGATTCCTTTGCATATCTTTGTGTTTATAATAAAAAATCATACATTTGTGAACAAAGTCTGTAGTGATGGACTTTTATATATTTATTTAAAGAAGAAATTGTAAGAAGCGTTGTGCTTCATTCTTGTTTCTGAAAACCTAGGAAATTTTCAAAACGTACAAGAATGGCATAGTCGGTTCTCACGTCGTATAGGCGTGGGTCTGCTGTCTATTCATTTGTACGTTTGGGTTTTCCTAGGACCTTCAGAAACAAGTGAGAGCATGCAGTTCCGCGCTTTCTGTTTTTTGTAATATTCCGGGGGAACGCGGAATGCAATTTTTTTTTAAAATGACGAAACTAAAGAAAAGCTTATTTTTAGCTTTATTGACCATTGGCGTAGCAATGGCAAGTTGCAGTGATGGAGACGACGAATCTTCAAAAACAATTGAACAGACTGGAGGTACACAAACCACGCAAACAGTCTTTGCCGACGAAACGACCCTAAACAACGGTATCAAATTCACAGCTATCGAAGCATGGACGGCTACTATTACCGAAGTGGATGCTTTCCCCGTTTCTATTACAGAGTATTATAATGTGGCTATGTCAAATGAACAAACTGATTGGGTAAAAGACAATATATATAGAATCACATACAATAAATAAACCGGGAATATTATGAAAAAATTGCCAGCGGAGCACCAATAAAAAATATCCGTAAATATTCATTTCTATCTACAGAATGATTCATACGAAGCACATAATCAATCATTGGCTTCTATGACAAAACTATACTTCCGAACCGCTTTTAGCGGTTCGGATTTTTTGTTCACCCAGTATGGGTGTATTCTAACTGGTGCAAGTCCTGAATTATTCCTGAGATAAAAATGGAATAAAAGGTTGTTTATTATCGCATAAACTTTATATTTGTGAGTGAATTTAAAAATATGAAAAATGCTGGTCCTGACAAATCTATTATAATATGCAGAACGATATACATATATTAGTTATACGGTTTAAAAATGAAATTTCTTTGTTGGAAATACCGTTTTTCAGAGGTGCAATTCTTCATGCTTTGCACGGCGAAGCGAATGTATTATTTCATAATCATGTTGACGAATCATCATTTCGCTATTCTTATCCGTTGATACAATATAAAAGGATTCAGGGAAAAGCGGCTATTGTTTGTTTGAAAGAAGGAACGGAAGCTATAGGTCAATTTTTTTCAGAAGGAACTTTTACTTTTAATATAGGCAATCGCTATGTGAAAATGGAATTAGGATCCGTATTGCCTAGAAAATGCTTGGTTCAGACATGGAACTCAATGTTTAAGTATCGTATTCGCAGATGGCTACCTCTTAATTCCGAAAATTACCAGAGATATAAAGCAATGGAAGGAATTTCAGAAAAGATTTCTTTTTTGGAGAGCATTCTGATAGCCAATCTTTTGTCTTTTTCGAAAGGGATAGGGGTTTATGTGGAGAAAGAAATTCAGTGTAAGCTGACATCCTTGCATGATCCTTTCTTGGTTAAAAATAAGGGCATAAAACTAATGGCATTTGATATTGAGTTTGTTACTAATATGTCTTTACCTGATTATATTGGTATCGGAAAAAATGCCAGCATTGGCTATGGAGTCGTCACTCATGTACGTAATGAAACAATAATGATAAATAAATGAAAACAATGAGAGAACATATTTATTTAGCTGCTTTGCTGCATGATATAGGAAAGTTCTATCAGCGAGCAGATACCGGTTCTGTGAAAACAAGTAGATACTTGAAGGAGCATTGTAAGGATGAAAGTTCTTTTTGTCCTTTGTTTAACGGACGTTATTCTCATAAACACGTTTTATGGACAGCGCAATTTATAGATGAATATAGATCGGTTTTTCAGAAATTGGTAAAAGAGGACTTTGATGATTGGACGAATAAAAATAATCTGATAAATTTGGCTGCTGGACATCATTTGTCAAATGAGCAGCTATCAGAATGGGGAGCACTGATTAAGGAAGCTGATTGTCTTTCTTCCGGTATGGATAGAAATTCGGAGATTGCATTGCGAGACGAACAGGATGAGAATACGAATTGGGATGCTTTCAAGAAGAAGCGGATGATTTCAGTCTTAGAAACCGTCGGATTGTCTAAGGCGGAATTGGAGAATGAAAAATGTCAATGGCATTATTTACCTGTAGAAAGTCTTTCTTTGCACAAAAGATGTTTTCCGCAGTCAGGTAAATCGGAGGGTGATCCTGATTATTCGAAACTGTGGGAGCAGTTTCTGAATGAATTTAAATTTATTCAGGCGAACACTTATCATGCATTCTCTGAAACTCTTTTAAATCTTTTGTTTAAATATACAACTTGTATTCCTGCCAGTACCATCAATTTTTCGGATGTGTCTTTGTACGATCATTTGAAGACGACCGCTGCGTTGGCTGTATGTTTGTATGATGTTCGACAGTCTGAGGAAAAACCGGAAAATCCTTTTTTGTTGATAGGAGCGGATTTGAGTGGCATACAATCTTACATTTATCAGGTCGTCTCTAAATATGCTGGTAAGAATTTGAAAGGACGTTCTTTCTATTTGCGTATACTGTCCGATTCTATTGTCCGCTTTTTGTTGAAAGAATTAGGATTGTTTCAGGCAAATGTTGTTTATAATTCCGGTGGAGGATTTTATATGATTGCACCTGATACTACAGCAACGAAAACTAGATTAGAAAAAGCCGTGAAGAAGATTGAACAGCAGTTGTTTAAAATACATGGAACCGCATTGTTTGTGGCTATTGATAGTGTCTCTGTGTCTAAGGATGCGTTGATGCATGCTTCTGGAGAAGATCTTCAAAAAGTGTGGAAAGAGTTGTTTGAAAAACGGGAACAGAAAAAATGCGCTAAATTTGCATCACAAATAGAAGAACATTATGAGGCGTTCTTTATGCCTATTGAACATGATGATACTGTAGGACGAGATGTCGTGACAGGAGAAGATTTCTTGCCAGGTGAAAAATATGTGTCGGAAGGAGAATTGAAGCCGCTGAAGCAAATAACAAAAGATCAGATTGTATTGGGGCGTGTTTTGAGGGAATCTGAAATAATGGTTATTTCGACAGAACCGATTGCCTACTGGGCAGATAAGAAAATGATAGAACCTGGTGGTTTGGGCTTTCATTATTATTTCCTTCAGAAAGAAGACTTACATGCGATGCAGAAGCAACTTCGTGCTTCTGCTGATAAGGTTTCTGTTATCACGTTGAATGGGAAAAATGGGAATTGCGATTTTATGAGTAAAATTGACGGAATCAATAACATTTACGGTTTAGAATTCTACGGTGGAAATGAAATAGGAGAGAAGGAAATGCCAACATTTGAGGAAATGTGTAACAAGCACATAGCGAAAGATGCTTTCAAAAGATTGGGCGTTTTGCGAATGGATGTAGATAATTTGGGCCAAATTTTCCAACAGGGAATCCTTCCGGAGCGAGCAACCTTGTCAAGATATGCTGCATTAAGTCGTTCGTTTGATTATTTCTTTTCTGGATACCTGAATACAATTTGGAAAGAGAATTTTCCTGAGCAATCCTTCATTATATATAGTGGTGGTGATGATGTCTTTATTGTAGGTAGTTGGGAGATTACGATTAAAATAGCAGAACGTATACGTAATGATTTTAAACAGTTTACCTGCGAAAATCCAGTATTCTCGCTATCGGGGGGGATTGCTATTGTTTCTCCCAAATACCCCATCATGAAAGGTGCGGAAGAGAGCGATGGAGAAGAAAAAAGGGCTAAAGGACATCAAAACTTCGGACAGACGAAAAATTCAGTTTCATTTATGGGTATGCCTTTGAATTGGGAACGTGAATTTCCGCAGGTACAATCTTTGAAGGATGAAATAGTAGCAGCCAATGCAAAGAACCAGTTGCCTAAATCTTTCATATCAAAAATTTTAAGTCATTTGGCCAATGCGGAAATGGAAAATCATAAAATAAAAGCCATAAAGACTTATTGGATGATAACTTATGATTTAAGCCGAATGTGCAGCCGCATATCGGATCTATCAGTGAGAAATATGATTAATTGTTGTAAAACAGAAGTTTGTACAAACAACGGATCACTGAACGGACAACCGATAGAGACTAATTATCATTTGTTGGAACTATGGGCAATGGCATGTCGGTGGGCAGAATTAGAGATTAGACAGAAAAGTAGTAATAACGTTTAAATAATAGATTTATGATGGGAGACTATAATCAAAAACCAAAGAGATGTTCATCGGATAGGCAAGATGGATATTCAAATGAGAATCAAGCTGCGGATCCTAAATACGTATTTGAGAGTGCGGGTTATAAGGCGGAGTGGATAACTAACGAAGCGGATGCCCTATTGCCGGAATTTGCGGATAAGATGGGAAAATATATGGCTGATAATGGACTGACCAATTCAAAGATTCGTAGTATCTATGGAGAAATAAAGCGTATTCAAATGGGCGAATTTGAAAAAGAAAAAGCCTCTTTTTATTTATTGAAGCCTAAAGTAGCTTATGCTTTAGGACGGGATAAAAAAAATAAGGGTTTACAGTTATTTAAATTCATCTTTGACAGGTCGACCAAAGATGTGTCGAATCAAAAAACATATTATAATTTTTGCAACTTGTTGGAAGCTATTCTGGCTTATCATAAAGCGAATGGAAGAGATTGACTAATATAATACACTAGATCATGGCAACAATAAAATTGGAAAAGAAAATAGTTTATACCGGAATTATCACATTGAAGACCGGTTTACATATTGGTGGAACAAACGCGTCTTTGAATATAGGCGGTCCTGATAACTTTGTAGTACGCAATCCGATTGATAACATCCCATATATACCAGGAAGTTCGTTGAAAGGGAAGATGCGTGCTTTGGTAGAGATTCTAAATGGAGAAACGAATGGTGGCAATCCAACAAACAGAGTAGATACAAAGGCAGGTGCGTTGTTTGGTGTCTCGGCTGATGCAGGTGGACATCCATCCCGTTTGATTGTACGAGATTCGGTGATGATTACAGAACTGGACACAGAGGATGAATTGAATCTGTATGGATTAACTCGGAAAGATGTTCCGGATTTCAGCCATACGGATCTTCCCTATACGGAAAGTAAGACAGAGGCTATGATAAATCGGATTACAGCGGGAGCAACTCCGCGTACATTCGAGCGTGTTCCGGCAGGTGCCCAGTTCAAACTGAATATGGTTCTGAATGTTTTTGAAGGAGAAGATGAATCTTCTTTAAAAGCAACAGTGGCTCAAGCCATTAGTCTTTTGGAAGATGATTATTTGGGAGGAAACGGGTCACGTGGCTATGGACAGGTTTCGGTAAAAATAGTAAAGGAAGAATTTAAAACGTATTGATCATGGCTACGTTTACCGTTATAAAAATGACTCATTTTTCTCCTTTGCATATCGGTACGGGAAAGGAAAACTATGATTTTTCGGCTTCTGACTTACATTCGGATACTCTTTTATCTGCTTTAGCGGCAATGAGGGTGCAGATGGGGCAGACGGAGAATTTAGAATCTTTTCTTTCTTCTTTTCTGTTGAGCTCAGCTTTTCCTTTTTATGAGAACCGTTATTTTCTTCCTAAAATGCAGGGAAAAATAAAGATTGTCGTGAAAGGAAAAGCGGAATCTGAATATCGGAAGAGTTTGAAGAAAATTCACTATATAGAATCTGAACTTTGGCAAAAATTGTCGAGAGGAGAAACGTTGGAGTTAGAAACCATCCAACAGATTCAAGGAGATTTGTTGTTAAAGAAAGAAGATGGTATTTCTGTGTGTAAATCGCAAGTAAGCGAAAGGGTTAGTGTATCCAGAGCTTCAGAAGATGCTGAACCTTTCTTTTTTGATTGGAAATTCTTTGACCGAAAAGCCGGATTGTACTGTTTGACAGATGCAAAGGGCGAATTGTTGGATGAAATAATCCAGTTGTTTATTCTTTTGGGAGAGACGGGATTGGGAACGGACAAAAATATAGGAGGAGGAAAATTCTCTGTTGAAACAAGTACTCTTTCTATTGAAAGTGTCAGAGATGCAAATGCTATGCAATTGTTGTCTTTATATATTCCGACAAAAGATGAAACCGGTTTTTTGAATTTGTCACAATCAAAGTATACGTTGTTATTACGTGGTGGATATATGGCAGGAAGCCGGGAAGAGAGTCTGCGCCATTTGCGTAAGAAATCTATATATGCGTTTGGTGTAGGTTCGGTATTTCTCACTACTCAGCCATTAAAAGGCAAGATTGTGGATTTGCGACCCAATTGGAATGACGAGCGGATGCATACGGTTTTGCGCAGTGGACGTCCATTTTGCTTACCTGTTAAATTGAATTAGCTATGAGTCAAATAACAATAAAAACCTTGACATCCGTCCATATTGGTTCGGGAGAGACGTTTCAATATGGAAATGATTTTGTTCGGGGAAAAGATGCGGACGGTGATTCCATCATAGGCATTGTAGAACCAAAACAAGTATTGGCACTAATTGGAGAAAAAAATCTGGACGCATGGGTAACAGCGATTGATGGGGGACGTTCTACGGACCAAATAGTGAAGCAGTATGCTCCCTCAGCGAAACTTGAACAGTATTCTCGTCGTATCATCTTGTCATGGGCAAATGAGATAAAGCCGACAGATACGTTGAAAGAATATATTCATGACGGATTGGGTAGACCTTATATTCCGGGTAGTTCTATAAAAGGAGCGATTCGAACGGCAGTTTTGGCAAGTTGTTGCAAAGAAAGAGACGATTTGGAACAATATGCTAGAAATAAATCAGGCAAAGTGACAGCAAAAATAATAGAACAAAAGTTCTTTGGAAAGGATGCTAATTCTGATGTGTTTCGTTTCTTGCATGTTGGTGATGCTTTTTTCGGGAAAAATTATGAGGCGGCTGTTCGCATGGTGAATATTAATGAGCGAGAGAAAGCCGGTTTCTGGGATATGACGAAGTCACAATTGCTGGAGGTGTTGTCTCCAGATGATGAAGCGATTTTTGAATTGAGGTTGAAAACCGAACTTTATGAGAGAGCAAAAGTTGCTACCGCTTTGTTGCCTGAGTGTATGCATACATTGCCTGAATTGTTTCAAACGATTAATCAGTATACAAAGAATTTGATAAAACAAGAAATCTCATACTGGATGGAACGTCAAGACAAAGATGATAGCGGTAAAGTGGATGACTATTTGGAAAGAATGAGACAACTATTGGCGGAAGTAGAACAATGTCAGCCTGATAAAGAGTGTGTTTTGCGTGTAGGTGCTGGATCCGGTTGGCGTTTTATAACCGGTGCTTGGACTGAAAATTGGAGAACTTTTGAAACAACAGTTGTCCCTGCGGCTCGTCGTAACAATCAAAAATATACGCAATTTCATTTTCCAAAAACAAGGCGTGTTGATGAAGAGTGTGATGTACTTGGATTTGTGAAACTATCAATACTAACTGAATAATGGCTCATATTCATATTTCTTTAATCGGTGGTCAATCTTATCCTGTGTATTTGGGTATTGCAGATTTAAATCCGGATGGGATTATATTGATTCATTCTTCTCAGTCGAGAGAAGAAGCAGAACGCATACAACAAGAGATTGATGTTACTACTCATTTGCTGGAATTTGATCCTGTTGATATTCAGAGCATCTATCATCAGTTGGAAAAGAACTTTACACGACTTTCTTCGGATGATATTTATACGGTTAATATAACCGGTGGAACTAAATTATGGTCTATAGCTTTTTATGAATATTTTAAGCGATATTCCAATGCCAAACTGATTTATATCGATCAAAATAATTGTGTCTGCAATCTTGTTACTTTGGAGAAGTATCAATCTGTTGTTTCGTTTGATACCGATTCTGTGCTCCGTTTGAATGGAACGAAAGCAGAATCCTATTTGTTATATCAAGATTATACAGAGGCTGATAAAAACTGTATTAATAGAATCAAAAAACTTCGTCGTCATTCTTATGAAAAATTTAATGCTTTTTCTATTCCAAATAAAAAATGGGAGAATGAGTTGAAACAAAAGAAGTTGGGCAGTTGGAGGCTGGAAGACGGTAGTCAGATAGAATGGGACAAGGAAACAACAACAATCAAGATATTGCTGATAAATAATAAATCAGAAAAATTAAATGATATGCTGACTTCCCCGCATATATTTAATCTGTTTTTTCATACAGGTTGGTTTGAATATGAAGTTGCGAGTCTGCTTTCTACATGGCAATATGCAAAGGAAATACGCATGAATGTCAAGTTCCCTTATAATGCGGAGCGGAATCCGAAGAATGAGATTGATTTGATTGTAAATACGGGCAATCGCCTTTTGTTTGTGGAATGTAAAACTCAGATAAGCGACATTACAGATATTGATAAATTCAGAACTGCTGTGAAAAATTATGGTGGCATGGCCTGCAAAGCTTTATTTGTGACCGATGCTCCAATGAAGAAGACTGCTGCGGAGAAATGTGAAGACAGTGGCATTTCATCATTTAGCATTCGAGATTGTAACCAATCTTTTTTTAGTATTCAAGAGATGTTGCATCTAAAGTTGGAACAAGAATTATTTGCTATTAATAAAAAATAGAAATCGTAACAAATTATGAATCGAAAAGTCTTTATATCTGTGCTTGGAACAGGTTTTTATAGCTCTTGTAGTTATGTAAAAGGTGATTTCATCTCTTCGGAAACTCGTTTTGTACAACAAGCCACTATGGAGTACGTGGATGTTGCTCATTGGGGTGTGGACGATGCAGTCTTCATTTTATTGACGGATGGCTCCCGAAAGAATAATTGGGATATGGAGATTACTTCTAGAAAAAACTTTCGGACGAATGAAGTAGAATCTTATAAAAGTTTGCAAGCTGTTTTGAAAGAAATGAATTTGCCTTGTCTGGTTCATGACATTTCCATTCCTGATGGAAAAAATGAAGAAGAAATGTGGCAGATTTTTACGAAACTTTTCGATGTATTAGATAGCGGTGATGAATTATATTTTGATTTGACTCACAGTTTCCGTTATCTTCCAATGCTGATTTTGGTTTTTGGAAATTATGCAAAGTTTTTAAAAGATACAACCGTGAAGCATATATCTTATGGTAATTATGAAGCACGTGATTTGCTAATGAATCAGGCTCCCATCATTGATTTATTACCTTTGGTTGCTTTACAGGAGTGGACTTTTGCAGCTGCAAACTTTAAGAACTTCGGAAAAATGGGAGATTTGACTACTTCTATTGTTTCTGTTACCAATCGTTGGTCCATAGCGACCAAGCAAGAAAGAAGAGTAAAAGAGTCAATCATAAACTTAAAGAATAATATCAATGAATTTGAAAAACGTATAGTGACTTGCAGAGGACGTGAACTGCTAAAAGGAGACGCTGTGAATGCTGTCAAACAGCATATCGATATGGCGTTAGACAGTAGTTTCCCTCAACCTATAAAAGAAATCTTGCGAAGTCTGAAAGATGGGATTATGCAGTTCTCTAATGAATCGGTTGATAATTTGCGATATGCTATCAATTGGTGCATTAAATATAATATGGTGCAGCAAGCATATACTTTGGGACAAGAATCTATAATCACTATTTTGTGCGAAAAAATGAAGGCTGTTAATCCATTCGCTCCTACAGAGGAAAAAGAATTCCGTAGCTATATAGCTGCTATTTTAGGAATTAATGTAAAATACGTGAATGATGAGAAAGAATGGAACATAACATTAACCCGACATCGTTTATTAAGTAGAGCTTTCTTTTCATTAGAATGGGTAAAGCAATTGCGGAAACCGTATGGGAAAATGACAACGAATAGAAATCAGATTAATCATGCCGGTTTTTTGGGTACAGTCAGTGCAACGCTGATTATTAAACAACTTCAGGAAACAATAGAGGCCTGTTTTTCAATACTCGATCAGTCGTTGGAAATGCCGACCGTACCAAAAATGGGTGAGAAATTATTGATAAATTTGTCTAATCATCCTTATGCTTTGTGGGAACAGAAACAACGAGATGCTGCTGAAGTCTATGGTGAATGTGTCGACTTACCTTTTCCGAATATAGAACCATCTTATGATGAAACAGAGATAGAACGCTTGGCGAAGGAATATTTTGATAAAATCCAAAAAATGAGAGGTGACCGTCAATTAACTGTTCATGTGATGGGGGAATTTACTTTTTCTTGTTCGCTAATTGAAAAGTTGCGCAAAAATGGCATTAAATGTATTGCTTCTTGTGCCGAACGGCAGGTTGAAATTGTGGGTAATAGTATAAAGCAAGTTGTTTTCAATTTTGAACGTTTTAGAGAATATGGCTGCAAATAAGAAAATCATACTGAAAGATGGGCAGCAGCGGGCTTTTGAGTTGTTGCAGGATTTTATTCGCAATAAGGATAAGAAAGTTTTTATTCTGAAAGGATATGCGGGTACTGGTAAAACTACGATGATGAAAGTTCTGATAGAAGAGTTGAAACGTCGAAATTTGCACTTTTCCTTATTAGCTTCTACGGGTAGGGCTGCAAAAATTCTGAGTAACACAACGGGTCAACAAGCTGCAACTGTACATGGTACAATCTATAAATACAATGATTTGAATCAAAATCTGGAAGAATTGATCCAACAACGCGAAGCAAAAGGGGTTGATTCTAGCGGACAGTTGTTGCTTAATTTTGAGTTGAATCCGGTTTCTCATACAAACAGGACTGAAGAGTGGTATTACATTGTGGATGAAGCCTCTATGATTTCTGATAAAGAAGATGCTACAGCCGTGCAGGCTTCATTTGGAAGCGGAAGATTGTTGAAAGATTTGTTGGATTATGATTCGAAGGGTAAATTTCTGTTTGTAGGTGATGCTTGTCAACTTCCACCTATCTCTCAAAAGGTGTCTCCGGCATTATCTCTTCAGTATTTTAGGGATGTTTTCTCTATATTAGCATCAGAAGTCGAATTGACTGAAATCGTGCGGCAAGACAAAGGAAACGATATTGTACTCTCCTCTCAAAAAATAAGGCGTTTGTATGCTAATCCACAGCCGTGGAAGTGGGCGAAATTTCCATTTCGTGGTTGTAAAAACATACATATTGTAAATAGTCAGGTAGAATTGATACAACTGTATATACAGCGGATAAAGAAGAAAGGTCTGAATAACTCTACCCTGTTGTGTTATTCTAATCGGCAGTGTGATACGATTACTCAAATCGTTCGTCCATCCTTAAATATAAACAGTGCTGAGTTGGCTATTGGTGATTTATTGTTGGTGACGCAAAATAACTATATATCTGGATTGATGAATGGTGATTTGGTTGTTGTAGAATCTGTAACTCATAAAGAAGTGCGAGCTGGATTGACGTTTTTGAATGTGACGGTAAAAGAACTGTTCACGGAGAAAAGCTATTCACAACTGATGATTGCGGATATTTTATATCAGAATCAGATAAATCTTTCACAAATCCAACAAAAAGAATTGTTTATAGATTTTTATAAACGAATGAAACTGAGAGGTATTCGGCAGGGAAAGGATGAATTTAATCGGCAGATGATGCAGGATCCTTACTTGAATGCTTTGAGGGCTGTGTTTGGTTATGCGTTAACTTGCCACAAGGCACAGGGTGGAGAATGGGAATACGTGTTTCTTGATATTCCTCGTTCGGTACCTTGTATTGAAAAGCCTTATGTATATCAATGGATATATACGGCGATGACACGTGCTAAGCAAGAATTGTATATTGTAGATGATTTTTGGGTAATTTAAAAAAATAGAAGATGGAACTGGTCTTGAATACATTTGGAACTTCTCTTAATCGTGATAATGAAGGTTTTGTTGTCACTCATAAAGATGGCAGACAGCGGATTCCTGTAGCTGGAATAAAGTCGATACAGATTAGTCGAGGAGCTCAGATCACAAGCGATGCAGTAATGCTTGCTATAGAGCATGAAATAGAAGTGCTGTTTATGGATAAGTCCGGTATGCCGATTGGGCGAATCTGGAGTCCTAGGTATGGTTCTGTATCTACCATTCGTAAAGGACAGTTGAATTTCACGTTTTCTAACGATGCCTTGCAATGGATTAAGGAGATTATTCGTCGTAAAATAGAGAACCAACAAGCTTTGTTGTTGATGATGCGGACAGATAATGTAGCTATCAATCGGAAACGTGAAAAAAATATAGCTCGTTTGGAAGACTATCGAACGAAAATCACTTCTTTGAACGGTGAAATCGTTTCAGATGTGGCAGCTCAACTGAGAGGGTGGGAAGGCGTAGCTTCAAAGATTTATTTTGAAACACTGAACGATTTGATTCCTGAAGAATACCGTTTTGAAATGCGTACTCAACATCCGGCTATGGATGTGGTAAATGCTTTTTTGAACTATGGCTATGGTGTATTGTATGGAAAAATAGAAGGTGCTTTGATAAAAGCGGGAATTGACCCTTATATCGGAATTTTGCATAGAGATGATTATAATCGTCCAGTATTGGTCTATGATGTGATAGAACTTTATCGGATTTGGGTAGATTATGTCGTGTATAGTTTGGTTGTACAGCAAGTAGTAACGGATGAATATTATTCGGTTCGTGAAGATGGCTCTTATTGGTTAGAATCATTGGGACGGCGTGTTCTTATTCAATCTTTGAATGATTATTTGGATGAGATAATCACTGTAAAAGGGGTAAATCGCTCGCGTTTGACTCAGATTCAACTTTATGCGCAGGATTTGGCACAATTGTTTAAAAAATATGAATAGTATATGTTATCTGCAGGAGTAAATCTTTTGAGAGATTCGGATACGCTCAGGAAAGTCACAGTTGATTATTTATATCATAGCCTTCGGAATCCGAAAGAGGAAGTGAAATCTCGTATTCATCAGTTGCGTGTTGTGAGGAGTTTGGACGAAAAACAATATAAAGTTTTGAAACGTGAACTTCCATATATTGTATGTGGAATGTTCAATCCTCCTTATCGGCGAACAGAGAACTTTGCTTATACTGAATATTTTATAGTTGATATAGATCATATATCTGAAAAAGGGTTGAATCTGGGTGTGATTCGCGATCAGGTGGAACGGGACGAAAGGGTTGTGCTTTCTTTTTTATCTCCGAGTGAGGATGGATTGAAAGTATTGTTTCGTTTGAAGGAACGCTGTTATGATGCAGGAATTTATTCTTTGTTCTATAAAGCATTTTTGTTGGCTTTTTCAAAGCAATATCATTTGGAACAGGTGATTGACGAACGTACTTGTGATGTATGCCGAGCCTGTTTTATAAGCATTGATCCGTATGCTTATTATTGTTCGGAATCAATTCCGGTAGATATGAGCACTTATCTGTCTGTTTCGGATACTACTTCTATGTTCGATTTGAAACATGAGTTGGAACAACAGGTAAAAAAAGAAAAGATAACAGTTGTGTCACCGGATGAAAAGATAAAAGATCTGGATCAAGAAACTATAAATCGAATAAAACAATTATTGCAACCTCAGTTGAAACAGAAATTGCAAAATAAGAAAGTCCCTTATGTGCCTGAATGTTTGGATGATATAATAAACGATTTGAAAAAATATATAGAAAAAACGGGACTGATCGTTTACGAAATAATGAATATTCAGTATGCTAAGAAGATTCGTTGTAAAATGGGGGTACGTTTGGGCGAAATCAATTTGTTTTATGGTAAGCGTGGCTTTAGTGTTGTTCAGTCCCCTCGTAGTGGAACATCGGATGAATTGAATAGACTATTGGCTGATTTGATAACATCTTACTTATTGACTAACGAAATGATTTAATTGGTATATGGGAAAGAGTAAAAAGAAAGAATTGACATTTCCACAGAAGATGAATAAATTGATGCATGCAGGCGTAGATAATAACCAGATGATTTATAATCGTCAACACGATCTTTCTTCTATTGAAAGTTTAGACGAACGTATCAAACGGGTGATAGGCTTACTAAATGTTCCTAAAAAAAAATCATTGAATATGTTATTTTTTGTCATGTACGATATAGAAAGTAATAAAGTACGTAATCAAGTTGCTAAGTACTTGTTGAGGAAAGGATGCTTTCGTGTTCAACGTTCTATTTTCTTGGCAGATTTGAATAATCAGGACTATGAGCAGATTCGTTCAGATTTATCAGAAGTGCAGGCTTGTTATGATAATCATGATAGCATTATGATCGTACCGATATCTACAGACTTTCTTCGTTCTATGAAGATTATTGGGAAGTCAATAGATATTGATATTATAATGAATTCTAAGAATACACTGTTTTTTTAGAATGTTTATGTTTTCGTTCTTTGAAATATTGTTTATCTTTGCAGGCTTTTAAAAAGAGAACTTTTTTCTTTTTTTAGGGTGACTCTTTTATGCTTTCTGTTGTTTTCTGTTGAAAATGACGTGATTATAATGATAACTCTCATAGAGTACTTCCAGTATAATAAGGATTAAGACTGTGTCACCTTCTTTGGTTTTCACCTCTGATACTACACTCATAGAGTACTTCCAGTATAATAAGGATTAAGACTCTTCAACAGTCACTGTGTTCAGGAAATTGGAATCTGCTCATAGAGTACTTCCAGTATAATAAGGATTAAGACTTCAGATACAACCACAGTCTCAAATGGCTGCTTAGCTCATAGAGTACTTCCAGTATAATAAGGATTAAGACTACGCATACTTAATTCGTATGGGAAATACTCGTAACGCTCATAGAGTACTTCCAGTATAATAAGGATTAAGACAATTCTAAGGTATAAATACCTAAATTTATTTTACTCTCATAGAGTACTTCCAGTATAATAAGGATTAAGACATTGTTTCACCTCTTCAATTGTCATTGTATTCAGAAACTCATAGAGTACTTCCAGTATAATAAGGATTAAGACACAATGTTGCCACATGCAAAGAAGAACTTGCCCTGCTCATAGAGTACTTCCAGTATAATAAGGATTAAGACCTACTTTTACTTCTTCTTTTGCCATTTTTTTTGATAACTCATAGAGTACTTCCAGTATAATAAGGATTAAGACCTTTCATTTTTTCTTAAAATTAAAAATTGTTTCTAACTCATAGAGTACTTCCAGTATAATAAGGATTAAGACTCCTCTAGGAACTCGTTTAATAACTCCTGCCGTCTCATAGAGTACTTCCAGTATAATAAGGATTAAGACAATGACTACTATTGTTCATCAATTGTCTACCATGACTCTCATAGAGTACTTCCAGTATAATAAGGATTAAGACATTTTAGAGGCATACGGATTAACGAACACTTCACCTCTCATAGAGTACTTCCAGTATAATAAGGATTAAGACATTTTAGAGGCATACGGATTAACGAACACTTCACCTCTCATAGAGTACTTCCAGTATAATAAGGATTAAGACTTACTTTTACTTGTAATGGTTAATCCCTTGATTTCTCATAGAGTACTTCCAGTATAATAAGGATTAAGACAGCTAAATTAATCTTTTCCATGACTGTAAATCTTTTTAACTCATAGAGTACTTCCAGTATAATAAGGATTAAGACAATTTGCTGATAGCCCGTTATCACTGCCCGCACTTGCTCATAGAGTACTTCCAGTATAATAAGGATTAAGACGCAATAAGTATCTCTAACATAATCTGTATCTTTACTCATAGAGTACTTCCAGTATAATAAGGATTAAGACATAAGAATATCTTTCATAACAATCTGTATCTTTAGCTCATAGAGTACTTCCAGTATAATAAGGATTAAGACTGCTCATTGACACGTTCTTCACGTGCCATTTTACTCTCATAGAGTACTTCCAGTATAATAAGGATTAAGACTGCTCATTGACACGTTCTTCACGTGCCATTTTACTCTCATAGAGTACTTCCAGTATAATAAGGATTAAGACTGTTTCGTACATTTTGCAAATACTTTCAAGCAAAGAATACTCATAGAGTACTTCCAGTATAATAAGGATTAAGACAATCTGAGTTGCTCTGTGCAACATACTTGCTAAACTCATAGAGTACTTCCAGTATAATAAGGATTAAGACACTCGGATAGGTCAACTATACGTGCATCATCTTCCGGCTCATAGAGTACTTCCAGTATAATAAGGATTAAGACTCACAAACTGTGGAATGTTGCGATTAACAACAATCGCTCATAGAGTACTTCCAGTATAATAAGGATTAAGACGATAGGTCAACTATACGTGCATCATCTTCCGGAGCTCATAGAGTACTTCCAGTATAATAAGGATTAAGACGTCCGTGATACTCGGACAAATCAATGATACGAGCATCACTCATAGAGTACTTCCAGTATAATAAGGATTAAGACCCAAATTAGGTTATTACTATACGTAGTAGCATTACTACCTCATAGAGTACTTCCAGTATAATAAGGATTAAGACATTTATTGATTAAACTTAATCTTATTCGTCTTTACGCTCATAGAGTACTTCCAGTATAATAAGGATTAAGACCTGATTCAATTATTTTTTTGTGTCCGTCTTGCAAAACTCATAGAGTACTTCCAGTATAATAAGGATTAAGACTTCTTATTATTGATCCCGATATTGATGGTGTTATCTACTCATAGAGTACTTCCAGTATAATAAGGATTAAGACAATAGAAAGCATTACCGTTTACAATTCCTTGCACTACTCATAGAGTACTTCCAGTATAATAAGGATTAAGACCGCATGTACACACACTTAACCCAGCTTCTTCTAGCTCTCATAGAGTACTTCCAGTATAATAAGGATTAAGACGCTGCCTCGTTATCGCCATAACGCCTTAACCTCGGCTCATAGAGTACTTCCAGTATAATAAGGATTAAGACCGCGGAAATTAAAGGGACAACAATTGTCCATCCCCTCATAGAGTACTTCCAGTATAATAAGGATTAAGACAACCGAAAAAGTAATAGTACTATTTGCTTTTGCTTGCTCATAGAGTACTTCCAGTATAATAAGGATTAAGACCCTTTGATATATTCTTTTACGCGTTCTTGTAAACTAGCTCATAGAGTACTTCCAGTATAATAAGGATTAAGACTTGCGCACCATATCGAGCGTACAACCTTCGGGCAATGTCTCATAGAGTAACTTCCAGTATAATAAGGATTATGACATTGCATTGTTAATCTCTGACAAAGAAACAGCTTTCATAGAGTTGCTTCCAGTATAACCTAACCTTAAAATCCGCGACTTAATCTAATAAAACAACCTCTTTGGGCGGCATTTTTTTTGCTGTAATGGATAATTTGTCAGTTTGATGACCGACCTTATATTATATAGTGAACAATTGGTTGATTTCTGCCACCAATAAAAAACGGTAAACCATTTGTGAGACGAATTACAACGTGTTTTTGTTTTGTATACGAAACAAAAATACTATATTTGTATTTTATATATAGAACAATACCAGATATGGACAAGGAACAAATAAAGCAGATAATTGGTGAAAATCAAGAGTTTGTCAAAGATATAACATTTATGGAACGTCCTTTTACTTTTGAGGATGCGGGTAATTATGTGTTTTTAGGTATTCGCCGGGCCGGAAAATCCTATTTGATGTATCAACGGATACACCAACTTCTGAAAAAAGGGCATACGATAGAAGAAATACTATATATCAACTTTGAAGATGAACGTTTTATCGGCTTGAAATCAGAAGAGTTGGATGATATAAAATTAGCATACGAAGAGACTTTTCCCTATCAGCCTATTTTCTTCTTGGATGAGATACAAGTTGTAGACGGGTGGGAAAAGTTCGT
>ULUQ01058354.1_pt1 | contig 18347 bp, 16 predicted proteins | sample 1958661 | NCBI WGS metagenome assembly ULUQ01 (sample SAMEA4835765, study PRJEB28245) | human gut metagenome | biome: gut microbiome; material: fecal sample | place: Denmark | collected 2008 | reverse complement strand
TCACCCATTAGAAACGTGCGCCGCTAGGCACACTACAAAAATGCAGTACAATCATATCAGATTGTACTGCATTCTAATTTTAAGCAATTATACTATTCGTATAATTACATTCTGTCGTGGAATGTTCTGCTGATTACATCCATCTGCTGTTCCTTTGTAAGGTCGATGAACTTAACAGCGTAACCAGATACACGGATTGTAAAGTTAGCATATTCTGGCTTTTCTGGGTGTTCCATAGCATCAAGTAACTTATCCTTACCGAATACGTTAACATTGAGGTGATGAGCGCCCTGATCGAAGTATCCATCCATAACGTTAACAAGGTTGTTAACTCTTTCTTCTTCGTTATGTCCTAAAGCATCTGGGTTCATTGTCTGTGTATTAGAAATACCATCTAATGCCCACTCGTAAGGAAGCTTTGTAAGTGAGTTAAGTGAAGCAAGAAGACCATTCTGCTCTGCACCATAACTTGGGTTAGCACCAGGAGCAAGTGGAGTACCAGCCTTACGTCCATCAGGCATAGCACCTGTGTACTTACCATATACTACGTTAGAAGTAATTGTAAGGATAGATGTTGTTGGCTCTGAATCTCTGTAAGTATGTCTCTTCTTAATCTTCTCAAGGAATGTCTTAAGTAACCATACAGCGATATCATCAGCTCTGTCATCATCGTTACCATACTTAGGGAAGTCGCCTTCGATTTCGTAATCTACAACGATACCTGTTTCATCACGTACTGTCTTAACCTTTGCATACTTAATAGCTGAAAGTGAATCTACAACGTGTGAGAATCCAGCGATACCTGTAGCAAATGTTCTCTTAACATCTGTATCAATAAGAGCCATCTCAGCAGCTTCATAGTAATACTTATCATGCATATACTGGATAAGGTTAAGTGTATTAACATAAAGATCAGCTAACCAATCCATCATAGCATCGAACTTATCAACAACTTCATCATAATCAAGATATTCTGAAGTAACTGGCTTGTAAGCAGGACCAACCTGTTCTCTGTTCTTAACATCTACACCACCATTGATAGCGTAAAGTAAGCACTTAGCAAGGTTAGCTCTAGCTCCGAAGAACTGCATTTCCTTACCTGTCTGTGTAGCAGATACACAGCAGCAGATTGAGTAATCATCGCCCCATGTTACCTTCATAACATCATCGTTCTCATACTGGATTGAAGATGTATCAACAGAAATCTTAGCAGCATACTTCTTGAAGTTTTCTGGAAGTCTTGAAGAGTAAAGTACTGTAAGGTTTGGTTCTGGTGAAGGTCCCATGTTTTCAAGTGTATGAAGGAATCTAAAGTCGTTCTTTGTAACCATTGAACGTCCATCGATACCTGTACCACCAACTTCAAGAGTAGCCCATGTAGGATCTCCTGAGAATAATTCGTTGTATGATGTAATTCTTGCGAACTTAACCATTCTACACTTCATAACGAAATGATCAATAAGCTCCTGAGCTTCCTTCTCTGTAAGAGTACCAGCTTCAAGGTCTCTCTGAATATAGATATCAAGGAATGTAGATACACGACCTACAGACATAGCAGCACCATTCTGTGTCTTGATAGCTGCAAGATATCCAAAGTATAACCACTGAACAGCTTCCTTAGCGTTAGTAGCTGGCTTGCTGATATCATAACCATAGCTTTCAGCCATCTTCTTCATACCTGCAAGTGCCTTGTACTGATCAGATATTTCTTCTCTTAAACGGATAACGTCATCTGTCATTGTTCCACAACCACAGTTAGCGTGATCCTTCTTCTTTTCTTCCATAAGGAAGTCGATACCGTAAAGAGCAACTCTTCTGTAGTCACCTACGATACGTCCACGTCCATAAGTATCTGGAAGACCTGTGATGATGTGGCTGTGACGAGCCTTTCTCATCTCTGGTGTATAAGCATCAAAAACACCCTGATTGTGTGTCTTATGATATTCTGTGAAGATCTTATGAAGTTCTGGATCTGGTTCATAACCATAGTTCTTGCATGATTCTTCTGCCATCTTGATACCACCATAAGGCATAAATGCTCTCTTAAGTGGCTTATCTGTCTGAAGACCAACTACCTGTTCAAGCTCCTTCATAGATTCATCTATATATCCAGGACCATAAGCTGTAAGACCAGCAACAACTTTTGTTTCCATATCAAGTACGCCGCCCTTAGCTCTTTCTTCCTTCTGTAACTCCTGAAGTCTGCCCCAAAGCTTGTTAGTAGCTTCTGTAGGTCCTTCAAGGAAACTTTCATCTCCATCATATGGCTTGTAATTGTTCTGAACGAAATCTCTTACGTTGATCTCTTCTTTCCAAAGTCTGCCTTTGAAACCGTTCCACTGATCAAAATTTACCATTTTATTGGTTCCTCCTTAAAAAATTGACTGTTAAATTGCATAATGAGTTGTACATTGTATACAAACTTCTGTAAAAATATAAGCGAATCTGTTAATTTCTTAACTATCACTCGCACGATTATGTTAACACCCAAATTAATATATTTCAATACATTTTTTTGTTGTTTTTAGTTTTGTACAATAAATGTGTATATATTTAAAAATGATACTAACAGTATTTACCATATCATTCATTTTTATACATAATAAAATGTAAAATTGTATAATATCAGCTTAATATTATGGTTATAATCAGTGTTATTACTTAAATATATTAACCTCATAATGGACATTTCTTCTTATTAATACCATTTTATCATTACATAATTTTCCTCTGTCTGTATATACTTTACGTACAGATGCAAAAATAGTATTTTATAATTTCATAATTTTCCATTAATTATTATCATACAATTAATATAAAAAAGAAACAGCTATGAAGCAGACATCTACTTTTAAATGACCTAACGAACGAATAGTCATGTAATGCAGAACTAAAGAGTTCGATAACGTAGGTTCAGGTTTGTAAGCTGGAGTATTGTTGTCAGACCATTTACAATATATCAACAATTATAACAGCTTAAAATGATTTTTCTTATATATAATAAGCCCTTCCTCCTGCATCCTCCCCAGCTCAGATGACATAGCACTGCGGTCGACTGACAGATAATCTGCAAGCTGCTGTCTGTTAAATGGGATATCGAACTCATTACTGCCACTTCTGTTAGACTGCGATGAAAGATATGATAAAATCTTATCCCTTGTCGTCCTTTTTGACATATGTGTAATTTTTTCATTCATATTTACACATCTGTCAGCCAGCATATACATAAGATTTCTTATCAGCTTATTATGGAACTGGCACGATTCGCTGCACACAGTTATTACCCTGTATGTATCTAGATAGGCGATTGTCCCGGCTTTCATAGCAACAACACTCACATTACATACCTTATTATTGCTGCATGCATATGCCTCACCAAATATATCTCCTGCTTTGGCATATGCCATAATATGCCTGTTTCCCCAGTAATCCTCCTGCTCAATGCTCACCTCTCCCTCAATAACCATTCCTATTCGTTCAACAGTATCACCATCATGCAGCACATACTGACCTTTATCCACCTTTTCAAATCTTACATCAAGACATTTTATCATAGCCGCAGTTTCATTTCTTTCAACATCTTTAAACAGACTGCTCTCACTTATAATGTCTGTCCATTTATCCATAACCTTCTTATTTCCTGACACTGTATCCATAATGCCTCCACATTTATATTATCTTCATATATCTTAAATATATCCATCAATATTTTTATATTTTGTTGTATTTACAACATACATTTATATTACCACATAATATAATGATGTACGTGTTGAAAATGCTATTTTCACTAATTAATATTCACAACTGTCTAACGTGGATATTAAACTAAAATATAATCAGGCAATCGCAAAATAAAGACACAAAGAAATTAGTTCTTTGCGGCTTATGATTTTTCACAAACACCTAAAAACATAGACGAAAAAAGGAGATATAACATTATGATTAGAAAAATTATAGAAATAAACGAAAACTTATGCAACGGATGCGGCTTATGCGCACATGCCTGTCACGAGGGTGCTATCGGTATAGTTGACGGAAAGGCAAAGCTTTTAAGGGATGATTACTGTGACGGCTTTGGTGACTGCCTTCCAGCCTGTCCTATGAATGCTATCCGCTTTATAGAAAGAGAAGCTCCAGAGTACAATGAAGCCGAAGTTCTTGCTAATAAGGCAACAAGTGGAAGTCAAATTAATAACTGGCCTGTACAGATAAAGCTTGTTGCGCCTTATGCTCCATACTTTAATGGCTGTGACCTTCTTATTGCCGCTGACTGTACAGCATATGCATATAGCACATTTCACCATGATTTTATGAGGAATCACGTAACACTTATCGGCTGCCCTAAGCTTGATATGATTGATTATTCTGAAAAACTTACAGACATTTTTAAGAATAACAACATAAAAAGCATAACTGTAACACGAATGACTGTTCCTTGCTGCGGCGGACTCCAGTATGCTGTTGAGAAAGCTATTGAAGCAAGCGGAAAGAACATTCCTTTAAGAGTTGTGACCATCGGAACTGATGGAAACCGTGTGAATTAATACCATATTTTTGTTATTTTACTAACTAATAAAAAGCAGGAGATGCGCCATAGCCCATAGTGCATATGGTACATCTCCCAATTATATTTTCAGCTGTTGTAAATGCATTAAATATTTTTTATAGAATTAATAACATCCATATAACTTACATTCTGAGTCTCACATAACTTTTTCACGCTTTCATATTCTGGATAGCGTTTCGTTCCTCCATCTGGAAGCTCACATACCTTTATATCAACTTCGCCATATGGTGTTACTGCCTTTTCCATATGTCTTTTAAGTATGGTTCTTTCCATGGCTGTACGCCTTATTCCTATAGTTGTAGTCTGTCTGAATATAATATTCTGAAGCTTATCTATATCAGCCTGTCCGCATATTACAACAAGCTCGTAGGCTGGTCTGTTCTTCTTCATATATATTGGAATATAGTGTACTTCTCTTGCACCTGCTTCATAGAGAAGCTCCATAGTGTACCCAAGAACCTCTGATGTACAGTCGTCAATATCTGTTTCCAACTTATATATACAGTCCTTTGTCTGTGTGTCTGATAAATCTTTCACATTATGCTGCTCACTATCTATAAGCATAGCCCTTAACATACTTGGAACTTCATACTCTCTTTTACCTGCTCCATATCCGACCTTTTCAATCATATACTTAGATGGAATATCTGTATCTGTTCTTACTGCTGCCACTATTGCTGCACCTGTAGGTGTTACAAGCTCACCCTTGATATGTGTGTGGCTCAGTACAATATTATGCTCTGCTACAATATTACTTACTGCTGGAACCGGCACCGGTATGACACCATGCTGACATCTTATCGTTCCGAAACCTTCGCATAAGAATGGTACATATACTCTGTCTATTTTAAGTTCATCAAAGCACACTGCAAATGCAACTATATCCACTATGGAGTCAACTGCCCCGACCTCATGGAAATGTACATTTTCTATATCTGTTGCATGGGTCTTTGCCTCTGCTTTTGCAAGAATAAGAAATATATCTTTGGCAAGTTCACGCGCACCGACTGTAAGTTCAGTCTTATCAATTATATCATTAATTTCTGCAAGACCTCTGTGCTCGTGACTATGGTGATGACTATGTTCATCATCGTGATTATGATGATGGTGATGCTCTTCATTTTCTGCTGTATCTGTCACTGCATTTTCTGATATATGCTTATTATCTGTATCTGTTTTATTATCTACAGTTTCACCTTTGTCCTTATGGCTATGACCATGCAGATACTCCATATCGTGGTCGTGATTATCCTTATCAAGTATTACATTAAAATCACATGCATCTATACCACTTTTCTTAACTCTTGTAATCTCTATACTGTAACCACTTAAGGGCATTGTCTTAAGTGTTTTCCTTAGATGTTCTTCACTGGCACCTATATCAAGAAGTGCTGCAACAGACATATCTCCACTTATGCCAGAATAACATTCAAGATATAATTCTCTCACTGCTTTTCACCTCTTAATAATCTTACTGTGCAATAAACTGCTTAACCTGTTCTTTACCTATAAAACCAATGCTTGTATCTGCAACCTCACCATTTTTGAATAAAAGTAATGTCGGAATAGAAGCAACATTATACTTTAATGCAAGAGCCATTTCCTTATCTGTGTCTATCTTGCATATCTTAACCTTGTCCTGTTCTGCTGCCACTTCTTCAAGTACCGGACCTAACATCTGGCATGGTCCGCACCATGTTGCCCAGAAGTCAACAAGTACAGGCTTGTCTGACTTAAGCACTTCCTGTTCAAATGTTTCTGCTGTTACATGTATAATATCCATAATAATCCTCATTTCTGCGCACATTTTACTTATAATGGACTGGTGTATGGTGCGCTATACACTAATCCTATGTATGCTTACAAATATATACCTTTATGTTCTCACCGCTGAAAGACTTCTACGATATTCCATACTCTCCCTTTCCATCTGGGCAAGTATTCTTGTAATAGTCCACTGACTGTTTGTCTTTGTCTGCACAGCCTTATAATCTGCCTTGCTGCTGCCATTTCTTAACTCAAACAACAGCTTGTCCATATGCTTGTCTGTCACATTACAGAATATAACTATGCCAGCCTTAGCTTCATTATAAAAAATATCATCACCTGACTTGTAATCTTTAGCACTGTCAAGTACATCCTTTAAGGTCTTAGATGTCATATCCTCACTTAAAACTATGCTTTTAATACGCATATTCGATGCACTTTTTATAATGTTTTCAGAATTTTTTACATTGTATAATACAATTCTTTCCATACCTATTACACTCCATAATCGTTACTTATACAGCTCATTTCATTTGCGTTAAATAATACACACATTTTGCATTATAAATATGTCTTAAGTGGTGTATTATTTAATAAGCTTTTTAATCTCATCTAATTCGGCAGAATGTTTTCTTGAAACTGCTCCCGGATTACGCTTAACCATTCTGAACACACTCTTGTAGCTCTTATTGTGGTCAGTCTTAAGGTTGACCTTTTCATTTTCAAGAGTTTCTAATAACTGGTTAGCAGCCCCTTCATCCATAAGCTTATTCTTAAATCCTTCAACAACAGCTTCACTCATCTTCTGTAACGTAGCAAGCTTAATTCCTTTTCTCTCATTCATATTCTTTTCAAATGTAAGTCTTCCTTTAGCCTTGCTTACATTATTCATAACTGTTGCTTTTCCTTCTGCCAGCTTTTCTTTCATCTTATTGTAATCATCTTCTGCAAATGCACTTGCAATCTCAATTCTTTTAGCGATTGTTTTAATCTGCTGGTTACTGTTCGCAATTCTTTCAATAGTTGCTTTAAGATCCATAGCTTCATTGAATGACTGGGTGAAGTCTACTGTCATAGCAATAGCTACTACAAACGCAATAATATCTGATATTGTTATCGGAATCATACACACCAGACCCTCTATAGGCCTGTGTACAATTCTTACAAGAAGTACTGAGAATATACCCCATCCTACTGAAGAAAAAAGACATATATGTCCCATAAGATTGAAAGGTTTCTTACTATAATCCCAGTATCTTACTCCAAACATACGCTCCATGCAATATCCTGTAACAAACTCAAGTATCGTTGATGATAACATTCCCAACAGGAATATAAGTGGAATTGAGTCCCTTACACCTATTGTACTTACAAGTATTACTATAGCACCTGAACCATATATAGGAAGTGCAGGCCCATGCAGGAAGCCTCTGTTGACCCACTTTCCTGACCTAGCAGATACATAACAGCTCTCCCATACCCAGCCCATAAAACAATATATAAAAAAGAATAACAACCACTGCGATACAGTATATGTCTGCATTATATTCCTCTTCTTTCCAAGCAGATTAACTATATCATAAATATAGTTAATACTACTTCTTTATTATTTATCTCACATTTGATATTAAAATATTCTAACACTTTTCTTATACATATGTCAAAATTTACTATTATTGTAAATTTTATTAAAAATTTCATGATTATAAATGTTTACTATAGCTCATAACTGATACTTCACCAGATATCAGCTATATATGAATAAGCTTATTAACAAAATTATAATATGTAAGCTTACTTCACATACCACCGCTATATAGGAGAAAGCCCCGCCATATGCCAAACACATATGACAGGGCTTGTACCAGCTCTGATATTCACGTTGCTGTATATGACTGTAACCGATGTCTATATAAACCTGCAACAGTCCGTCACTAACTTAATTCCATATAAGTTCCCTTACTCTATGCTTATAATTCTTGCTGCATATAAGTTCAGTTTCTTCGCATAGCACAATATAATTAGTGTGCATTCTTCTTATCTTCATAATATTAACTATTTCTGATTCATTAATGTACTCAAAACCGCATTGTTTCAACACATCATATACTTCGCCAATTTTCCCATAAAAACTATCCTGAAAACTATCGGTATGAATTGTAATAATCCTGTTGTCACAACTTATATAATTAATATCCCTGACTCTTATTCTTACTACTCTCGTGTTATTTCCACACACAAGAATTCCCTCATTTTCCTTAACAAGTAACTTACATGCACCCATATCCGCTCATACTCTCTCCTACGTATAATAATATACGAAAGCAGGATTGCCGTTTATTATTATAAAATATTGTATATCTGACGTAAACTGACTATTTTACAATATTTTTGCTTAACTTTCTTTGCACCAGTTATTCATGCTTAACTTAACGGATACAGATATAGGCAAGATAAACCACATATGATGCAAGCATAACAACACCATGCCATCTTACAAGCTTCTTCTTAAACCATGCAAATGCCCATACAACTGCACTCATAATAATAAGTATAACTATATCAATAATATTTTCTGATATAAATATAACAGGACTTATGGCACCAGCTACACCAAGTACAAGAAGAATATTAAATATGTTAGAACCGATTACATTTCCAAGTGCCATATCAACCTCGTCCTTTTTAGCTGCAACGATAGATGTTACAAGCTCAGGAAGGCTTGTTCCAAGGGCAACGATTGTAAGTCCAATAAGGTTCTGGCTTAATCCAAGACTTGAAGCTATTGTTGAAGCTCCATTTACAACAAAGTCGCCACCGAACTTTATAGCCACTGCGCCGCCTATTATATACACGATACACTGCCATACAGGTAATATCTTTATTTCCTCGTCCGTCTCTTCTGCAATCTCAACACTGAGTGTTGAATTTCTTGCGCTGAGCGCTGACTTAATCATCCAGCCAAGGTATGCAGCAAATAATACAAGGAATATTATTCCGTCTGCTCTTCCAAGAAGCATACCAACTTTTCCAAATATAACAAGAAGTATCGCACATAATATCGAAAATGGAAATTCTTTCTTTAATGTATCTGCTGATACCGCAAGCGGCACGAATAAAGTACATACTCCACACACGACCATAAGATTAAATATATTAGAACCTACAACATTACTTACCGCAAGTGCATTATTGTTGCAGAGTGATGCTGTAACACTTACAGCACACTCTGGAAGGCTAGTACCCATAGCAACGATTGTAAGTCCGATAATCATAGATGGAACTCTTAATCTTTTGGCAACTGATGAACTGCCATCAACGAAAAAGTCTGCACCCTTTATAAGAAGTACGAAACCAATAACAAGTAATACTAACGCTACTAAAATATCTTTCATTAAAACCTCTTTCCAAATGCATTTATTCTGCATTTTATATTTTTTACTGACTAACTATTTACATGTAAATTGCAACAACTGTATTTAAATATCACAAACAAAAGTAAATTATTTTTGTACATTTTTCTGTGTTTGCTCATTTATAGTATTAAATATAATACAACTTTGTCTCCATTACAAAGACTTATCTTTTGTAATTCATTTAAATATTTCTAAATAAAAAAACTTATTTTTGTAATTTTTATCTGCTCATTCATAGTTGCTTACAATTACAATATTCCAAGTCCATCAAGAAGAATTTTAACACCTATAAGTATAAGTATTATACCACCACATAACTCTGCCTTAGACTGATACTTATCACCAAATAAGCTGCCTATCTTGACACCTGCTGCTGAACAGACGAAAGTAATGCATCCGATAAATGATACGGCTGGAATTATATTAACCTTAAGAAACGCAAGTGATACACCGACTGCAAGTGCATCAATACTTGTAGCTATAGCAAGTAAAAACATACTTTTAACGCCCATATCATCATTGACTTTTTCCTCTTCACCAAATGATTCCTTAATCATATTACCACCGATAAATAAGAGAAGTATAAATGCTATCCAGTGTGAATACTTGGTTATCATATCCGCAAAAAAACTGCCAAGATAATAACCTATAAGTGGCATAAGTGCCTGAAATCCACCAAACCACAAACCAGCTATACACATATGCTTCACTTTAATCTTACCAAGTGATAAACCTTTACATATTGATACTGCAAAGGCATCCATCGAAAGACCGATGGCTAAAACAAATAATTCAAAAATGCTCATAATGTGCTCCTCTTCCTGTAATTCCCCTAATTCATCGTTACTCTTCGCTCATAACCATAAGTTGCTATCGCGGTGCTCCTCGAATGAAAAACCATATTCTCAATTATTCCTGCAAGCAGGATAATTGTTCATATGTTTTTTCATTCTCATCGTTACTCGCGTAAAAAAAACTCAAGGACAGTAGGGATTGCTCCCTTACTGTCCTTGAGTCTCATCATTTAAAGTAATACCGGGTTAATAATTATATTGTATTAACCATTATGTCGATATAACTGCATATCAGTGTGTATCCATATTATAACCATATATTCTTACTTAAAATACAGCTATAATCATAATACAGATACATGTATGCCGACTACTCCCTCAAGGGATTTATGTTTTACGTATTGTTGATATAATATCATCAATAATGTTTGCTGACAATGTTTTTATTTAAAAACATTGATTCTTTTGCGCTCATTACACCATCATAAATATTGTATGAGTAATGAATGCTGCTATCCATGCTATGCAGCACTGCATAACTACTACCCCTGCTGCATATTTACTGCCAAGCTCTCTCTTAATAGATGCAATTGCTGCTATACATGGTGTATACAACAAGCAGAATACAAGGAATGCCATAACTCCTGCTGGTGTTACTGCTGCCAGTATTTCTGCTGTGCTTCCGAAAAGTATTGATATTGTTGATACAACACTTTCCTTAGCCATAACACCTGTTAAAACAGCGGTTGCTATTCTCCAGTCACCGAATCCAAGTGGGCTGAATATAGGTGATATCAAGCTTGCTATTGCAGCAAGAATACTATCCTTTGAATCAGTAACAACGTTGAGTCTTATATCGAAATTCTGTAAAAACCATATAAGAATTGTTGCAATAAATATAATAGAAAATGCCTTCTGTAAAAAGTCCTTTGCCTTCTCCCAGAGTAACTGCATAACATTCTTGGCACCTGGCATTCTGTAGTTAGGAAGCTCCATAACAAAAGGTACCGGCTCTCCCTTAAACAGTGTCTTCTTAAATATAAGTGCCATAATAATACCTATAACTATACCTGTAAAATACAGTCCTATCATAACCAGTGCCGCATGCTTTGGGAAAAATGCAGCTGAGAAAAATGCATATATAGGCACCTTAGCTGAACAGCTCATAAAAGGTGTAAGCAGAATTGTCATTTTTCTATCTCTGTCTGATGAAAGTGTACGGCTGGCCATAACACCAGGAACACTGCATCCGAATCCTATAAGCATTGGTACTATACTTCTTCCGGATAATCCAAGCTTACGTAACAGCTTATCCATAATAAATGCTACTCTTGCCATATAACCACTGTCTTCAAGTATTGATAAGAAGAAAAACAGTGTAACAATTACAGGAAGAAAACTAAGTACGCTTCCCACACCATTAAATATACCATCAATAATGAGTGCATGTAACACTGAATTGACATTCATGGCTGTAAGTGCATTATCTATTATGCCTGTCAGCGCATTTATTCCTATATCAAGTATATCCGATAACCATGAACCTATAACATTAAAGGTAAGATAAAACACAAGTGCCATAATCGCTATAAATGCAGGTATACCAGTATATTTGCCTGTTAATACCTTATCTATCCTGCGGCTTCTTATTCTTTCTTTACTCTCTCTTGGCTTGACCACCGTATCTTTACATACTTTTTCTATATAGCCAAATCTCATATCAGCTATGGCAGAAGCTCTATCCATACCACACTCTTCCTCCATCTGGAGTATGATATGCTCTATCATCTCTTTCTCGTTCTGTTCAAGTTCAAGATTCTTTAGCACTATTGCATCACCCTCGACAACCTTGGATGCTGCAAAACGTTCTGGATATCCAGCCTTGTCGGCATGGTCACTTATAAGAGCCATAATTCCATGTATACATCTGTGTATAGCACTGTCTTCCGGACAGAAATCCATTATTTCTGGCTTTTCCTGATATTTTGCCACATGAATTGCATGCTCTACAAGTTCACCTATGCCTTCTCCCTTAGCCGCTGATATAGGTATAACAGGAACACCTAACTGGCGTTCAAGTTCATTAATTCTTATTGAGCCACCATTAACCCTTATCTCATCCATCATATTAAGTGCCACTACCATAGGAATATTAAGCTCCATAAGCTGCATGGTAAGATAAAGATTACGCTCTATATTAGTTGCATCAAGTATATTAATAATTCCCTTAGGCTTATCATCAAGAAGAAACCGTCTTGTTACAATCTCTTCACTACTATATGGTGACATTGAATATATACCCGGCAAATCAGTTATAAGTGTCTCAGGATGACCCTTTATAACACCATCCTTTCTATCAACTGTTACACCAGGGAAATTACCAATATGCTGGTTAGAACCCGTCAACACATTGAAAAGAGTTGTTTTACCGCAATTCTGATTTCCTACAAGTGCAAATGTAAGTGTCACATTATCAGGAAGTGGATGCTCGTTTTCCTTATCATGGAAACGTCCTCCCTCGCCCAAACCGGGATGCTCAGTTTTTATATGCCTGTCACCTGTCTTATCTGTTTTTTTTCTTTTATCCTTTGTATGTCTTTCTCTTATTGATGATAATCTGTTTTTATCTGCGTTTTTTTCAGAAGTTAATATATCATCATTAACATCTGCCGTTCCTGATGCATCATTAATCACAGCATTATTAACAGACGTATAATAATCACTATGTATGTTACTTACTTCTATTTGTGCTGCATCTGCAAGTCTTATTGTTAATTCATATCCATGAATTCTTAACTCGACAGGATCTCCCATAGGTGCATACTTTATAACCGTTACTTCTGCCCCCTGTATAAGTCCCATATCAAGAAAATGCTGTCTTAATGCAGCCTCACCACCTACTTTAAGAATTGTGGCACTCTGACCTGTTTTCATATCTTTAATAGTCATATGTATAACCCCCGTATTTGGTACGGATGCTTTCTTATGTCATTTTCATTTCTATATTTACTCACATCTTTAATACATATGTTAACATATAACTTAATGATAATAAATATCAATAATTACACATTTATTAGCATTTTACATATATTTTTTTGTTTATTTTCTCTTATAATCACACATCTGATTCTTCTGCCAGCAGTTCATTAACCTTATCAACATCAACATAATCCGTATCAATATTATCTAATTCAATATTATCCAGATTAATCTTATATTCATCTATATATTCTTCTGTACTATCAGAAGCTGTATTCCTCCATTTTACAGTATCAGAAGCTTTTGTATCTTTTATATTATTTTTATTTATAGATTCCGTTTTTCTTCCAATATCAGCTTTGTTTTGTTCGTTAACAATTTTATTGTTGTTTTTCTTATCCATATTGTTATCATCTGCTCTATTCAGTACGCTGTTGTCTATTTCATCTTCCGTATTTTTAGCTCTTATAGCTGCATTTTTATCTACCATATTAACATCTGGAGCATCATCACCTGCTATATAATCACGTCCTGCAAGACTTATATGTGTCAGTTTAGTTATTCTGTCATACAACATATTTCTTGTAGCACTAAGAAGACACTGCAAAAGGTCGATTGCCATATAAACTGCTATTATCACACATATTGCCATGCAGACTACAAAAGCATAATATTTCCATTCACCTTTATATAACCCCGCAGTCTGTATATAACGGTATATATAATATGCATATGCAACTGAAGGCATCCCCACAACATACAGTATTATATATCTTGCAGCCAGCCTTAATATACCAGCTTTACCTTTATTCGCTGAACTTACAATCTGGATATTGACAAGTGCTTTACCTAATGTACGACCATTACTTATAGCTGTCACCAATATAAATATAAATGCTATATAAGCACTTAATGCAGCAGTATACCTGATGTCATATATAAATACTGATATCTTCTTGTTATTAAACAGAATATACACAACAGCCGGTATTATGACTATGAACATATCTATACACCACGCTATTCCACGTCTGAATTCTGATACTACACGGCCCTTCTTATAAGCTATCTCATCCAGCTTGTCCCTGTCTGGCATCATAAACACAAATAACGGTGTTATGATATATCCAAGGACTCCTCCTGATGTGTTACATATAAGGTCGTCCACATCAAAAAATCTATACGGATATTTGTATATTCCATATAAACCTGATAACTGTGTAAGCTCAAAGAACAGGCTGTAAAGGAACGAAAATATGAGCACCTGCCACCATGGTCTTTTGAAATAATATCTTAAATAAACTCCGAATGGCACAAGCAGCAATATATTAAATACTATCTGCCAGAACTCTGAATTTTTCAACAAATTAATATATGTTGATGGCTCTGAAAAAACTATTCCTGATGTAGCAATAGTTCTTCTTACAGCATCAAATGGCACAAGCAGCATACTTGCAGTATTAGGTGTTACCGACTCCCTTGGTGGAAGAGGCAGAACTGTCATAAAAAAGGATGTAAGCATATAGAATATAAATGTATACACTATCCCTGTTCTTAGAACAAGAAGCGAACCATATTTATGGTATTCATATAATATATATGGTATCGTAAATATAATTGCAAGTATTGGGAATATATAGCATGCTGATATTATTGGTTTTAAGTATACTTCCATAGTTTCTCCTCATCTGTTATACATATTTAATATTGTCAGGGTTAAATGTCTTAAAAGATTACATAGCCTTATTATTTTGTAAGTATAGCATAATTTTATGATAAGTCTATGAATTTTATATTTAAGTTCTCATTAATAATCTCTATGATTAACGTAAATATCATCTAAAGGACTAGTAAAATTATCAACATTACATAAATAATAAGAAAATTCTGTAATTCTGTTGTTGACACACCCGCATTTCAATGCGAAAATAACGTGTAGTCATGTAGAAATATATTTTTGCTTTTTAGTATTTTAATGTTATATTTTTCAGGCATGAATGTTTTTTCTATAATAAAATGTGACTATAGCGGAATATACATAAGAATAGAATAATCCGCATCTGAATGGAGGAATAATGTTAGAGATTTTAAAAGCGGTGCTTTTCGGTATCGTAGAAGGTATTACAGAGTGGCTCCCTATAAGCAGTACAGGACATATGATTCTGCTTAATGAAATTATGCCACTTAAAGTATCTGAAGCATTTTACAGTATGTTTGAAGTAGTTATCCAGCTTGGTGCTATCCTTGCTGTAGTTATTCTTTTCTGGCATCAATTATGGCCTTTTGGAAAGAAAAACAACAAAGAACCACTTGCTGAAAGTGGTGCCGGTGCTTATGTAAAGTGGGATATATTCAAGTTATGGTTTCACATTCTTGTATCATGTGTTCCAGCCGCTATAGTTGGTATACTTTTTGATGAACAGCTTGAAGCCTTATTCTACAACTACACAACTGTTGCTATTATGCTTATAATCTTCGGTGTTGCATTTATCATCGTTGAAACTATGCACCACGGAAAGAGGCCTAAAGTACGTAACCTTACAGGAATTACTTATAAGCTTGCTTTCTATATCGGACTTTTCCAGCTTATAGCTGCTATATTCCCAGGAACTTCACGTTCTGGTGCAACTATAGTTGGTGCTCTTATCCTGGGTGTTTCAAGAACAGTAGCTGCTGAATACACTTTCTTCCTTGCTGTTCCTGTTATGTTTGGCGCAAGCCTTCTTAAAGGCGTAAAGTTCCTTATGCATAACTCTATGACATCTATGGAATGTACTATTCTTATCGTTGGTATGGTTGTAGCATTTGTTGTATCTTTAGTAGTTATCAAGTTCCTTATGGGATACATCAAAAAGCACGACTTCAAGGTATTTGGATGGTACAGAATTGTACTGGGTATAATCGTGCTTATATGTGGCTTTGCGGGAGTTATCGGAGCGTAAGGCTTAATAGTTCTACATTCAGGTAAATGTAATATCTGCCTGCTGTGTTTATTAAGATACAGATTTTTACTTTTTGACCCAGACATTTAATATTACATTAAAATGTATAATATAAAAGCGGTATTTCTAAGACCATAAAAGTCATGAAATACCGCTTATTTCATACGCTGTTTTATTACTTTAACTTGTTATACTCTTCATCTGTAACAGGCTCACACCATTCGTTCGATGTTTCCTCACCCGGTACCTCAACAGCCAGATGTGAAAACCAGCTATCTGGTGCTGCACCATGCCAGTGCTTAACTTCTGCTGGAATATTAATGCAGTCGCCCGGCTTTAATTCTATAGCTTCCTTTCCTTCCTCCTGATAGTAACCACGTCCGGCTACACATACGAGAATTTGTCCTCCACCGCTCTTTGCGTGGTGAATATGCCAGTTATTTCTACATGCTGGTTCAAATGTTACATTGAATATACCTACCTGACTTGTAGAAACTGGTGCAAGAAAACTCTTTCCGCTAAAGTACTGTGCAAAACCATCGTTAGGTGCTCCGATAGGAAATACCATCTGCTTTGCGTGTGCTCTCATTTCTTCATCATCATATGGAAGGTCACCCTCTGCCACTTCCCATACTTCCTTTGCAAGATTAAATACTGCCCACGCCTTTGGCCAGCCTGCATAGAAAGCTGTGTGTGTTATAACTGCTGCTATTTCCTTCTGTGTTACGCCGTGTGCCTTAGCATTCTGAAGATGAAACTTGAGTGAAGAATCTGTAATACCCATAGACATAAGTGCTACTACTGTTATGATACTTCTTGTCTTTACATCAATATTCTGATTATTCCAGTTTTCTCCGAAAAGCACATCATCATTAAAATGTGCGAATTCTGGAGCAAATTCATTAAGTGCTGTTCTTCCTGCTGTCTGTACTATTTTTTTCATTATATTGCACCCGCCGAATAACCATTAGCAGTATCAAAAAAATCAATTCCAAGTCCAAGTGCATGTTTTACCATATCCTCTGTATCACTTTCATCAAGTGTCCAGTCATGCATAGTGCCTGCCTTACCAAAGCTCATACATCCAACGCATACCTTTGATACCTCAATATCGGTGTTACCAAGCTTTGTATACTCCATATTTGTTATCCATCTTTTCTGCTTTCTATTTTTTCAAACTATTAAATTTTCACGCTATTAAAAAAGATGCCCTTTATGGACATCTTTAATATAATATTATTCAGTTGCTATGTCTAATACCTATTCTGTCAATCACATTATGCCCAAAAAGCATTATAGTTTTACTTATTTTCCATAGAGTCTATGAGTTCTATTGCTTCTTTAATCATGCAGTCACAATGTGTTTTCTTATCTCCGCCCTTAGCTGCATTGACACGTAGAAGGTCTACACAATTAATATTTCCCTCATGATTATTAGCTATTGTCTTACGGAATTGATTAATCTTAGCAGGGTCATCTATACCTTTAGCTCCAAGTACCATCAATGCACTTGTAATAGCTCCGCATACACTTCCATTTTTCATACCACCGCCGAAGTTACTTCCTATTGCACCCGCCATATCTTCTGACAGCCCCAGCTCGTCTGCATATGCACACATAATTGTCTGGGCACAATTATGCACCATAGGCTGCTCATTTCTAAGTTCCATTGCTTTTTTTACATGTTTATTCATAATTGTATTATCTCCGTTTCTCTTATAAAATATACTCAGGTTGTCTGAAATGTAAATTACTGCTCCGTATGACTGTTCGTTCGTCAATGGCGCAGGAAAAATAAATGTCCGCTTCGCAGCCGCTTACTTTTCTTTTTTGCACATTATATCATATTTATCTATTATCTGCATATAAATGTATA
>ULUQ01047039.1_pt1 | contig 18793 bp, 18 predicted proteins | sample 1958661 | NCBI WGS metagenome assembly ULUQ01 (sample SAMEA4835765, study PRJEB28245) | human gut metagenome | biome: gut microbiome; material: fecal sample | place: Denmark | collected 2008 | reverse complement strand
CCGCCGACGCAGCCGGTGCGGCAGGACATGACCTCGACCAGGTCGACCTCGACCTCGCCGTTTTCGATTTGATCGAGCAGCTTTGCCGCGTTGGCAAGGCCGTGGGCCAGGGCGACGCGCACGTCGCGCCCGTTAACGGGGATGGTCACAAAGCGGACGGCCTCCGTGCCGCGAAGACCGCTGTGCTCGAGCATGCGCAGGACGTTTTTGCTCTTGTCGGGCAGGCAGCAGCGGAGCACCGCCTCCGCCACGCCGCCGGAGGTGCCGAAGATCTCGGCCGCGCCGCTGCCCATGCCGAACGGCAGGTCGGGCGACTCCTTTTCGAGCATCTGGAAGCGGATGCCGGATTCCTTGATCATCTTGATGACCTCCTGCGTGGTCAGCACGAGGTCGACGTTCGGTACGCCGTCGCGGCGGAATTCCTCGCGTCCGGCCTCCATTTTCTTGGCTGTGCAGGGCATGATGGCGATATGGAAGGTCGTGCGGCCGTCGGCGGCGTCCTTTTCGCGGTACTTGTCCTTTAAGACCGTTGCGAACATTTGCATAGGCGAGAGTGCGGAGGACAGGTTCTTGATGAACTGCGGGCGCTCCTGCTCCACATAGCGCACCCAGGACGGGCAGCAGGATGTCATCAGCGGGAGATTTTCGCCCGTTTCCAGGCGGCGGAGGAATTCCTTCGATTCCTCGCGCACCGTGAGGTCCGCGCCGAAGATCGTATCGTAAATTTCGTCCGCACCCATGATCTTGAGTGCCGTGACGAGCTTGTCGAGCACATTTTCGCCCGCGGGCAGACCATAGGCCTCACCGATGGCGACGCGCACGGCGGGCGCAATCTGGATGACGACACGCTTTTGCGGGTCGTGCAGGGCACGCCACGCTGCGCCGATGTCGTTTTTGACGGTGATGGCGCCGGTCGTGCACACGGCGGCGCACTGGCCACAGCTGACGCAGTGCGTGGTCGAGATGGGCTGGTCGTCACCTGCCTCAATGTGCAGCCCTGGGCCGCGGCCTGCAAAGTGCAGGATGCTCATGCCCTGAACCTCTTTGCACACGCGCACGCAGTCGCCGCAGAGGATGCATTTGTTGAGGTCGAATGTGACCGCAGGGCTTGAAAAGTCCATCGGTACATGCTCGCGCGTATCCTTGAAGTGAACGTGATGGATGCCGAAGCGCACGGCCATCTCCTGCAGACGGCAGGAGCGGTTTTTTTCGCAGGCGGTGCAGTCGCGGCAGTGCGAGGCAAGCATCAGCTCCAGTATCATGCGGCGGTATTTGAGAAGGCGCGATGTGTTGGTGCGGATGCGCATGCCGTTTTTCGGCTTGGTCGTGCAGGCGGCGTCGATCTTGCTGGTGTCCAGATCCTCGACCATACACATGCGGCACGCGCCGTAAACGGAAAGGTCGGAGTGGAAGCAGAAGTTCGGCATTTCCACGCCCGCCTTGCGGCAGACATCCATGATCGTGGGCTCGTCGTCGAACTCCACGCGGATGTTGTCGACATACATGATACCCTTAGCCATCGATCTCCACCTCCTGGATTGCATCAAAGGGGCAGGCCTCGATGCAGGTATAGCATTTGACGCATTTTTCCGGATCGATCACGAACGGCGACTTGATGACGCCCGTGATGGCCTCGGCGTGGCAGGAACGCGAGCACTTGCTGCATCCGCGGCAGATGCTCGGGTCGATCTCGAGGCGGATGCGGTTATAGGGAAGTCCACCCGGCTCGATCGGTTCGCGGTCAAGCTCGCAGAGCGCGCAGTCCCCGCGCAGGTGATCCTTGAATTCCTCGGGAAAGTATTTGATGGCCGTCTCCAGCGTGTGGTAGGAATTGCGGCCCAGATTGCAGAACGCCGTGACTGAGATCATCTCGCCAAGGTCGGTGAGCATATGAAAGTCCGACTCGCTGAGGCGGTAGTCCCGCATGGCCCAGAGCAGCTCGTTCATGCGCTTTGTGCCCTCGCGGCAGGGAACGCACTTGCCGCAGAACTCTGTCTGCGTGTACTGCATAAAGCGACACGCGACATCGACCATGCAGCGGTCCTCGTCGAGCACCGTGATGACGCTGTCGCCGCGGCGCACGCCGTAGGGCTTGAGCTTTTGAAAGTGCAGGGGCAGATCGAGATGCTCCTCGACGAGAAGGCCGCCGCTCGGGCCGCCGATCTGCACCGCCTTAAACTTTTTCCCATTCGGAATGCCGCCGCCGATCCCGTAGATCGCCTCTCGGATGGTGGTCGCCTCCTCGGGAATGTCTACATAGCCGGGGTTGGCGATGTCACCCTTGAGTAAAAAAATTCTTGCCATTTCTCTCTCCGTGTTTCGTTTTTTAAATTTCAAAAATCTAATAAAATATATAGCACGAAAAACTCTAACACTGCGCCTTAAAATTGTAAAGGGATGCACTGATAAATTATTTGAATAGGAGAGCGGGCTATAAGCAAAAGACGGAGGAGACCGCCTATAATAAGGCGGTCTCCTCCGTTTCTTCTTCGTCCAAAAGCTGCATGATCGACACTTCGAACGCCGTGCGTTCCTCACTGCCGCTTTCGAGCAGCTTGGTGTAGGTCCGGCTCTGCACGCGGCCCTCAAGCGCCAATCGCTCGCCGACGTCCATGCCCGCGATCTGCACGGCGGTCTGTCCCCAGGCGATGCAGGGTAAGTAGTCCGCACGCCCGTAGTGGCGGTTGACTGCCAGAATGACATCGCAAATGCTGCGGCCGAGCGGCGTGCGCCGCAGCACGGGCTTTTTGCACAGCGCGCCCGAGAGCAGGATGCGGTTAAAGTACGAGCCGTCGCCCGGCTCGATGCTCTGGGCGAACACGGTGATGACGAGCCGGTTGCCCTGCCCGCTCTTGTTGTTAAACGAGCGCAGCTGCCCGACGATGCGAAGGCTCTGTCCCTCATCCACAGGGCAGACGCGCAGCAGTGCCTCGCTCGCCACGATGACGGGCACGTCGTTCTGGCCCGACAGGCGCTCGACCCGCAGGGGAAATTTGTCGAACCGGCGGGTATGGTTCTCGTGCGAAAAGACGGGCTCGCCTGCGGCGACGCCCCACAGCTCCACATAGTTCTGGTTGCGCTCCATATCGTACACCTCAGCACAGTTTTGTTGGTGTATCCTATGAAAAAGAACGTGGAGATATGCCGTGCCGAGCACGAGGACAAAAAGAAAGAGCCGTCTTTCGACGGCTCTTTCTTTTTGTCATTCGCGTGAGCGATAAATTACATCTTGGAGATGATCTCGACCAGCTCTTCGCCGATGCGGCCCTGAGCCTCGACGGTCGCGGAGCCGATGTGCGGCGTGCAGGAGACCATCGGGTGGGAGTAGAGCGCAACGTTGGTCGCGGGCTCGTCGGCATAGACGTCCAGACCGGCGGCGCGGACCTTGCCGCTGTTGAGCGCGTCAAGAAGCGCAGCCTCGTCGACGTTGGTGCCGCGGGAGGTGTTGATGATGACGACGCCGTCCTTCATCTTGGCGATGCGCTCAGCGTTGATGAGAGCGCCGCCGCCGACAGCGGGAGCGTGGACGGAGATGAAGTCGGACTTGGCGAGCAGCTCGTCCATCTCAACATAGGGGATGCCGAGCTCTTCCTCGATGCCGGGGATGTGGAAGATATCGAACGCGATGACGTTCATGCCGATGGCCTTGGCCATCTTGCCGAGCTTCTGGCCGATGCGGCCGAAGCCGACGATACCGAGCGTCTTGCCGGTCAGCTCGATGCCCTTGCCGTAGGCCTTCTTCTCCCACTTGCCCTCGCGCATGGAGTGGCCGGCGATGGAGATGTAACGGGCGCAGGAGAACATGTGAGCCATAGCGAGCTCAGCAACGGACTCGGAGGGGGACTTCGGGGTGTTCTTCACCTCGATGCCGTTGTCCTTGGCGTACTGCACGTCGATGTTGTCGAGGCCGACACCGGCGCGGATGACGCACTTGAAGCGGCTGCCCTTGGCCTCGTCGATCTGCTTGGCGCGCAGCTTGGTCTTGGAGCGAATGATGGCGACATCAAAGTCGCGCAGGGCCTTACCAAGCTCATCGGGCTCGTAGAACTGCTCAACGAGCTCGTGACCCATCGCGCGAACCTTCTCGATCGCGCCCTTATCCATACCGTCGGTAACAAGAATACGCATAACGAAATTCTCCTTAAATAATATTAAATCATTTTTGTGACGACATGTGCGTCACAAAAATACATTGGCCCAGCCGCCTTTGGCGGCGGCACCGGTGAACGCTTCACCGGTGAGGGAGTATCTAAAAGGGGGATGTGATCCCCCTTTTAAAAAGCAATTACTTGGTGTGCTCGGCCTCAAACTTCTTCAGGAATTCGACGAGAGCCTGAGCGCCCTCGATGGGCATGGCGTTGTAAACGCTGGCGCGCAGACCGCCGACGCTCTTGTGGCCCTTGAGGTTATCGTAACCGGCAGCCTTGGTAGCAGCGACGACTTCGGCGTCGAGCTCGGCGGAATCGGTGACGAAGGGGATGTTCATGAGGGAACGGAACTCGGGCTCAACGGTGCCGTGGAACATCTTGGAGGAATCCAGGAAGTCATAGATGACCTTGGCCTTCTCGATGTTGCGCTGATGCATGACCTCGAGACCGCCGATGCTCTTGAGGTACTTGAACACCTTGCCGCAGCAGTAAATCGCCCAGCAGTTCGGGGTGTTGTACATGGAGTCGTTCTTGGCGTGGGTGTCATAGCGCATGTAGATGGGCATCTTGGGATCGAGATCCTCGCGGATGAGGTCCTCGCGGATGATGGCGATGACCATACCGGCAGGGCCGACGTTCTTCTGCACGCCCGCATAGATCATGCCGTAATCGCTGACATTGCAGGGCTGGGAGAGGAACATGGAGCTCTGGTCGGAGACAAGAACGTGGCCCTTGGTGTTGGGGAGCTGCTGCCAGGTCACACCGTGGATGGTCTCGTTCTCGCAGATGTAGACATAGTCGGCATCGTCGGGAATGTCGAGATCGGAGCAGTCGGGAATGTAGCTGTAGTTCTTGTCCTTGGAGGAAGCGGCGACGATGACCTCGCCGTACTTCTTGGCCTCGGCAATGGCCTTCTTGGACCATGCGCCGGTCTCGACGTAGACGGCCTTGCCGTTCTTCATCAGATTCCAAGGCACAGCCGCGAACTGCAGCGTAGCGCCGCCCTGAATGAACAGGACCTTGTAGTTGTCGGGGATGCCCATCAGGTCGCGCAGGTCAGCCTCGGCCTCGTCGACGATCTGCTGGAAAACCTTGGAGCGGTGGCTCATTTCCATGACGCACATGCCGCTGCCGCGGTAGTTCATCATCTCGTCACGGATTTCCTCCAGCACGGGCTCCGGCATCATAGCGGGACCGGCAGAGAAGTTGTAGGTGCGATTGTACTTCATTGTTGGTGTCCTCCTGATTGTCTTTTTTGAGCAATAGCAACAGAAATTGCATGATATGACAGCTACAGTATAGTCTATTGTGCGGGGATAATCAATAGAAAAAAGCAAACTTATCATTTATTTAAAAACAACTGTGCCGCGCTTTGAAAAACAAAAAGAAAATGCAGAAATTATTGACAAACGATAATTCTTCTGCTACGCTGACGATAGAAATTATCGCAAAACAATAATTCTGGAGGTGCGATATGAAACGTGACCGGATCAAGACCTTACTTTTGGCGGAGGCGCTCATCTGCGCGCTGCTTGCGCTCGCCCTGTGGCTTTTCGAGGGCGACGCCTTTTCCGTCGCCGGATTCCCCGGCAGCGCAGTGGGGCAGGGACTGAGTGCGCTGGCCGCCTCGGGCCGCTTCGGCTTCGCACTGGCGTTCACGCTGTATGCCGCGGTGATCCTGCTGCCGCTCTATGCGCTCGTGCACATCGCGGCGCGGCGGGAGCTGAAGCCCGAGGACGCGCTGCTCGTGCTCATCGCGTTTGCCGCGGCCGGCGCGCTCTTTCCGCACGGCTGGACCACCTATTGGAGCACATCGGCGGAGGCACTGTTCCCGCGCCTTGCCTGGCAGTGGCTCATTTTCGCGCTGCTCGCGGGCTGGGTCGTGCTGCGACTGCTGCGCCGGTTTTCCGGCGGCGATACGCAGGAGCTCTTGAAGCTATTCCGCGCGCTGCTTATCCTCGCGGCGGCGTACTTCGTCTTCGAGGTCTGCTTTGCCGAATTCGCGGGACTGTTTTCCGCCATCGACGCGCTCAAGGCGGGCAACACCGCCTTTACAGACGATACGATCCTGCCTGTGGCAACGGACATAACGGGATCGAAGAGCCTTGTGTTCAGCTATGTTGTCCTCGCCCTGCGCTTTGCCGCGGAAGTCCTTCCTACGCTGCTCGCCGCGGCGACGGCGTACTTCGCCATCGGCCTTCTCGACACGATGGAAGACGGCGCGTTTACGCAGGAGAGCGCCGCCTACGCGCCAAAGCTCGCCGAATGGTGTGTCAAGGTGCTCAAGCTCAGCGTGCTGTTCGCCCTCGCGGTCAACGTTTTGCAGGCGTTCTGTGCGCCGATGCTCCTGAGCACCAGCATTTCGATCCGTCTGCCGATCTTCGAGCTGTGCTTTGTGCTCGCCGCGCTCCTCGGTGCGCGGCTCATCGTCTCGAACGTCGCCCTTGCGGCGGACAACGACCTCTTTATTTGAGGGTGCTGCTATGGCGATCACGGTACATTTGGACGAAGTGCTGAAAGCGCGCGGCATGACAAGCAAGGAGCTTTGCGCCATTGTCGGCATCACAGAGGCGAATCTTTCCATTCTGCGCAGCGGCAAGGCTAAGGGCGTGCGCTTTGCAACGCTCAACCGCATCTGCTGCGCGCTCGAGTGCAATGTGGGCGACATTCTGCAATGCGACGGAGAATTGGAGGCAGAGCATGAAGAGTAAAACGAAAACGATACTGATTTTTGCTGCGATCCTCGCGGCGGCCTTTCTCATTGCCTTTCTTGACGGCGGCGCGGTGCAGTCCGCCGCGGACGAGGAGGAAGAGGGCACGCTCATCGGGGCTTTTGTCTCGGAAGAGAACATCGACATCGGCGGTGATCTTGCGGTCTCGGCCGCGGGCAAATTCGTCTGGAAGGCCGGGCGGCTCTATATGGAGGCAGACGACTGGTCCGCGCTCGGTGAGCGCGGCGGCGGCATCTACTGCACGATGGAGCCGGACGCGCGCTATGGTGAGGAGGACGCCAAGTCGCCGAATATCAGGATCTTCGGCGCACTCGGTGCGCCGCTGGGGAAGGCCGGTATCGACGATGACAACGGCGTCCGTACGACGGACATCGACCTCTCGGGCGAGGTCTACGCCTGCGGCGACAGACAAGTGATTTTCAAGCTTTATCCCATCTACCAGACGTCGGATGGCCGCATTTACCTGACGCGCGGCAACAGCATGGGCATGTCCGGCGCGGACGGCGCCAGCATGACCCACACGCTCACGAGAGATAAGACCGAGACGATCGGCGGCAAGTCCGAGCGCGTGAAGGTCAGAGTTGCCATCACCGCCGTCTCCCGCCCGACGCCGACGAAGTTCACCGTCGCGCACATGGACGAAAACGACGATCTCTTGAAGCTCGAGGAGTTCGCGCCCGACGCGCTGCCCGAGTCCATCACCGCCGCGCCCGGCGCGGCGTATCTCATCGGCACGAGCTATGGACAAGACGGGGACGGAGAGACGGCGGAATACGACATTTGCAGCCGCAGCAATGACAGTGCGCCGTATGCTTACTCAAATCTGGATACTTTCCGCTATCAGGACGGGAAGCTCTGCTCAATCAGCATCAAGGTCAACTGGGGGGAGGGAACAGCATGAAACGACTGATCGCTTTTGCACTGGCGCTCGCGGTGGTGTTCGGCGTGAGCTTCGCGCTTTACAAGCCTGAGCGTATCGAAGCCGCGGCGCGGGAGACCATGGACGACGAATGGGTCGGATACTTCTTTGCCCTTGAACCCTTCGACGGCAGGCGCTACGCGACGGAGAACGGCGATGATTACGACTTCGGCGTGCCCGGCGTGCCGGTGTTTGTGACCATCACAGCGTTTGAACCCGACAATCCGGATTACGAAGAGGGCTCTGAATTCAACAATTCCGTCGGTGCGGCGGTGTCCGACGAGGTGGTGGGCAGCGGAATGCACATCAAGGTCGACGACAACGGCAGCAGCTACGAGACGAGCGGCGAGATCTTCTATGCAAGCGGTGAATGGAAGCCGGTCAAACAGTGTTCCGTTTACCGCACAAGTGACGGAAAATACTACGCCGAATGGGATCACACCGGCATGGGGGCCCACGTCGGCGTGAGCAGGGAAGAAAGCGTCGAATGGAAAGTAAACGGCAGAACAGAGCGGCGCTCCATCAAGGTGAGCGTCACATTTGAGGAGCGCACGGCGGCGGAGAGACTCGTGTTTGTCTGGCTGAGGGGGGACAAGAGCATTCTTTCGCGCGAGGAATACGGCGCGGACGCGCTCCCCGAGACCCTGACCGCGCCGGACGGTGCGGAGATCCTTGTCGTGACGCAGACGAGTGCGGACGGCACAAGCACCCGCACGCTCTGCACGCAGGACGATCTGTTCGCCAGAGCCTATGTTCCCCCGACGCTTTCCGGACTTCTGCGCGTTGTCGACGTCTCGCTCGACTGGGGAGAGGACGAGACTTAACCAATTTTTAATAAAGAATTCGCTAAGAAAATGATTGCAATGCGCGGGCAAAGCGGGTAAGATGGGGTTAACTCAAAGAAAAGAGGAACTTGCCATGCGTCCCGACGGAACCCGAGTGAAAGAGGCGTCCACCATCGTTTCGGCATTGCCCTATGTCATGCCGCGGCGCTACGACGCGCAGAATTTCATCACCGAATACGCTGATATGGAGGTCCTGCGCCGCTACATTCAGGAAAAGCGCCGAGAAGGCGTCCACATCCCGTATATGACGCTCATTCTGGCGGCATACTTCAAGGCGTATCAGGAAAATCCGAAGATCAACCGCTTTATCATGAACAGCAAGATCTATCAGCGCAACCACTTCTGCGTCAGCTTCGTCATCCTGAAAACGCGCGCCGACGGCCGCGCGGATGAGACGTCGATCAAGGTGTTCTTCGAGGACGGGGATGACATTTTCTCCATCAACCGCAAGATCGAGGAGGCGGTCGCGCAGAATCAGGTGGCCGCGCACAACAACAATACGGATAAATTCGCGAATTTTCTGTTCGCCATCCCCATCCTGCCGGGGCTTTTGTTCGGCCTTGTCAAGCTGATGGACCGCTGCGGCCTGCTGCCGCGTAAGATCATTGATCTGAGCCCGTTCCACACGAGTCTTTTTATCACGAACCTTGCCTCCATCAACACGAATTCCATCTTCCACCACTGCTACGAGTTCGGCACGACGGGTGTGTTCGTCAGCATGGGCAAGCCTATTGCCAATTATATGAGCGGGGAGTATAATAAAAAAATGATCCCGCTCTCCGTCGTGATGGATGAGCGCATCTGCACGGGACACGAGTACGCGCTGTTCTGGGCGAGCGTGCGCCGCTATCTCAAGCACCCCGAGCTGCTGGAGGGGAAGCCGACGGAGGAAAACGCCTATCCCGCGGAGGAATGCGTTTGATCAGCAGCCACAAGCCGCAAAGCGCGGGATCTGCGCTTTGCGGCGTTTTCTATTTTTATGTATAGAAGAAAGGACAGGGAAGCTTCCTTGATCGAACCAAAGTCTCAGGTAAAGAAATGCAGCGCCCACGCAGAAATTTTGCAGCAAAACGATGAACGCACCGTCTACCGCCTCAGAGAGACGGACGGCGAGGTGCGCATCACATCCTATCCCGTTTTCCCAGGCATCGAGCTTGCCTATCACGATGTGCACGCGCCGTCGTACCGTCTGGCAGAGCCGGGCGCGGCGGGACTCATCGAGATCCAGCACTGCCGCGAGGGGCGTGCGGAATACTGCTGCGGCGGCGAGCATTACTTTTTAGCCCCCGGAGACCTCTCCGTCGTGCGCCGTGCCGCCATCGAGGGGGAGGTGGAGTTCCCCACGGGGCACTACCACGGCATCACCGTCACGCTCGACCCCGCCCTCGCACCTGACTGTTTGTCCTGCATTTTGCAGGATGTCGACGTCCGCCCCAGCGTGCTGGCGGAGAAGTTCTTCGCCGACTCGGAGTGCTTTGTCTCGCGTTCGTCGGCGCGCGTGGAGCACATCTTCTCTGAGCTCTACGCCGTGCCCGCCGGCATCCGCCGCGGCTACTTTAAGGTTAAGGTGCTCGAACTGCTGCTCTTTTTGAGTGCGCTCGATGTGGCGCATGAAAAGCACGGCTATACCGCCGCGCAGGTGCGCCTTGCGCGCACGGCGCGCGACACGCTGCTTGCAAGCACGGAGGACGACGTTACGATCTCCGCGCTTGCACAGGAGCTTGGCGCGTCGTCCTCGCAGCTCGCCGCGAGCTTTCGCGGCGTGTACGGCATGACGCCCGCAGCATTTTTGCGCGCGCAGAAGATGCACAGTGCCGCGCAGCTCCTGCGCACGAGCGACCGCACGGTGCTCGATATCGCGGGGCAGTTCGGCTATGACAACGCCAGCAAGTTTGCCAAGGCCTTTCGCAGTGTGATCGGTGTGTCGCCGAGCGCGTACCGCGCGGGCGCGGACAGCGACAGCTGCGCGCCGACGGCGGAAAAGACAGAATAAAATATTTTGGAGCCTCATCCGATCAATTTGGAGCGGATGGGGCTCTTCTTTTCGGGTATCCTAAGACATGTCAAGAGTGAGGACGCCGCTCCCTAAGAGTTAGAGAAATCTAACTTCTGGGGAGCCACCACCGAAACCAAAGGGGAGGGAAACGGGCATGTCTGAAGAGATCCTGGTGCGGCAGGGTGCGCCGACGTTGGCAGGTATCAAAACGGGCAGCCTCTTCCCTTGTCCTTGCGAAGATAAGGAAGCGCTCTTTGCGGACATCCGCCGCCTGAACCGTCTGCTTGTGCCCAAGGGGCTGTGCCTTTTGCCCATCCGCTTTCTGAAAGGACAGGTCCTTTTGTACCTGTACCGCCCCTCTGAGCTGCGGAGAGATTTGGAGAACGAACAGGCGGCCGAGATCCTGCACCACGCGGGCTACAATAGCGGCCACTGCGGACGCTGCATCGCAACCCTCGTCCGCCGATTCCGCGAGGGCGGCGAATTCCCCCATGAGGTCGGGCTTTTCCTCTCGTATCCGCCGGAGGACGTCAAGGGCTTCATCGACCACCGCGCCTGCAACTTCAAATGCGCGGGGCTGTGGAAGGTCTACGGCGACGAGAAGAAGGCGCGCGAGCTGTTCGCCCGCTTCAAAAAATGCACGGAGATCTACTGCGCACTCTGGGAGGCCGGCTCGGGCATCGAGCAGCTTGCCGTGGCAGTGTGATAGATACTGATTTATGAAAGGAACATACTAATATGAAAAAGACTGCTGTTGTTTATTGGAGCGGCACGGGCAACACCGAGGCCATGGCCAAGGCCGTCGCTGAGGGCATGGAGAGCGCGGGCGCGCAGGTCACGATGTTGACCCCTGACCAGGTCAAGGCCAGCGAGCTGAGCGCTTATGACGCGATCGCCTTCGGCTGCCCCGCCATGGGCAGCGAAGTGCTCGAGGAGATGGAGTTCCAGCCCATGTTTGACGAGGTCAAGCGCAGCCTTGGCGGCAAGAGCGCCGCGCTGTTCGGCTCCTACGGCTGGGGCGACGGCGAGTGGATGCGCGGCTGGGAAAAGGACTGCGATGATTCCGGCATCCGCCTTGTGTGCGAGAGCGTGACCTGCTGCGAAGCGCCTGATGACGCCGCGCTGGACGCCTGCCGCGCGCTGGGCAAGGAGCTGGCGAAGTGAGGATTCCTCTGTGGACGAAAAGCGCGCGATGAGGAAGCTCAGGCGGAAAGCACCTGTGCTCGTTGCGCTTGCGGTCATCCTGCTGAGTCTTGCCATCGGCGGATGCCTGCCTTTTTGAAAACACGATGCGATGGAAGGCCGCGTACGGGGAGTGCGCGGCCTTCCGATTTTTATTTGCGCTGCCGAAACGGCAGATTTTTACTGATAAGTATTAGCATAACTTATAGATATGTAGATTATTATCAAAAAACTGATAAATAGGGCGAAGCCTTTCTCTCTTTTGCCGCATGGACGAAAAGAGCCCTCTGTGATACCATATTGCTTGTCAAGTTGAGCTCTTTGTAACTGACGGAAACGTGGGTCACCACAGGGGAGCAGAGAGCGTTTCTTGCTGAAATTCAGCAGCCGACCGTCTGGGCACTTCAACTGCACATCGAGGCAGTGGAGCGTCCATTTTTGCTTTTAAGGAGGCAGAACTATGCGAAAGGTAGCCGTTATTATGGGCAGCACGAGCGACCTGCCCGTCGCCGAGAAGGCGATCCAGACGCTCAAGGAATATGGGATCGAGACCGAGGTCCGCGTGTTATCCGCCCACCGGTGCCCGAACGAGGCAAGAGAATTTGCGGCGTCGGCACGGGAGAGCGGATTTTCTTGTATCATCGCGCTGGCGGGCATGGCCGCGCACTTGGCCGGCGCGATGGCCGCGAATACGACGCTTCCCGTCATCGGCGTGCCGTGCAGCGGCGCGAAGCTCGACGGCATGGACGCGCTGCTCTCGACCGTCCAGATGCCGAGCGGCATCCCCGTTGCCACCGTCGCTATCGACGGGGCGAAAAACGCCGCCATCCTTGCCGTCCAGATCATGGCTGTGAGCGACGAGGGCCTTGCCCACAAGCTCCAGGCCGCACGTGACGAGGGCACCGCCGCTGTCCTGAAGGCGGACGAAGAGCTTCGCGAGCGCTACAAAAACTGAGCAAAACAAAAAGCATCACCGATCAAACAACAAATCGATCATTTATTCATTATTTATAAAGGAGAACAGACAATGAAACTCGTTTATACCGGAAAGACCAAGAATGTGTACGTACTGGACAATGGCAACTACCTTCTCAAGTTTAAGGACGACTGCACCGGCAAGGACGGTGTGTTCGATCCGGGCGAGAACAGCGTGGGCCTGACCATCGAGGGTGTGGGCAACGTCAACCTGCGCATGACCAAGCACTTCTTTGAAAAGATCAACGCCGCCGGCATCCGCACCCACTTTGTTTCCGCGGACCTGAAGGAGACCACGATGGAGGTCCTGCCCGCGAAGGTCTTCGGCCACGGCCTCGAGGTCATCTGCCGTCTCAAGGCGGTGGGCAGCTTCCGCCGCCGCTACGGCGAGTACATCGAAGAGGGCGCGGATCTTCCCTCCTATGTCGAAATGACCTTCAAGAACGACGCGCTGGGCGATCCCCTCGTGACGAAGGACGCGCTCGCGGCGCTGAACGTCATGACCGAGCAGCAGTATGACGAGATCAAGGCCATGACGCAGAAGATCACCAAGATCGTTGCCGATGACCTGAGCGAGAAGGGCCTCGTCCTCTATGACATCAAGTTTGAGTACGGCTACGCGCCCGACGGCAGCGTGATGCTCATCGACGAGATCTCCTCGGGCAATATGCGCGTTTATCGCGACGGCAAGTACATCGACCCCATGACGCTCTCTGAGCTGTTCTTTGCGTAATGGGCGGCTTTTTTGGCGCGGTATCTGACCGCAATGTCGCCCTGGACGTCTTTTTCGGCACGGACTACCATTCCCACCTCGGCACACGCCGGGGTGGTATGGTTCTCTTTGACAAGGAAGAGGGCTTCCAGCGGCAGATCCATAATATTGAGAACACGCCCTTTCGGACGAAGTTCGAGCGCGATCTTGCGGATTTCCGTGGTCACGCGGGCCTTGGCTGCATCAGCGACAGCGACCCCCAGCCGCTGCTCGTGCGCTCGCATCTGGGCCTCTACGCCATTGTAACGGTCGGCATCATCAACAATGCCGACGAGCTGGTGCAGGACTATCTTTCCGAAAAGGGCCAGCAGTTCCTCACGCTGAGCAGCGGCCGCGTGAATGTCACCGAGCTGACCGCGGCGCTCATCAACCAGAAGGACGACCTTGCCTCCGGCATCCTCCATGCCCAGGAGGTTATCGACGGCTCCATGACGATCCTCATCCTCACGGAAGAGGGCGAGATCATCGCTGCGAGAGACAGCATGGGCCGCCTTCCCGTGCTCATCGGTCAGCGCGAGGACGGCTACTGCGTGTCGTTTGAGTCCTTCGCCTACCATAAGCTCGACTATCAGGATGCCTACGAGCTTGGCCCTCGGGAGATCGTCCGCCTGAACGCGAGAGGGTTTGAAACGCTCTCACCTGCGGGCAAGCAGATGAAGATCTGCGCCTTCCTGTGGACCTATTACGGCTATCCGAACTCCAACTACGAAGGCGTGAACGTCGAGCTGATGCGCTATCGCAACGGCGCGATCATGGCGCGCGACGAGGAAGCGCGCGGCGGCGTGCCCGATGTTGACTTCGTCGCCGGTGTGCCGGATTCCGGCGTGCCGCACGCCATGGGCTATGCAAACCAAAGCGGCAAGCCCCTTGCGCGCCCCTTCGTCAAGTATACCCCGACCTGGCCGCGCTCGTTCATGCCCGAGGATCAGCAGGTGCGCAGCAAAGTGGCGCGCATGAAGCAGATCCCCGTGCCGGAGCTGATCGAGGGCAAGAAACTCCTCTTTGTGGACGACTCCATCGTGCGCGGCACGCAGCTTCGTGAAACGGTCGAATTCCTGTACAGCGCCGGCGCGTCGGAGGTGCATATGCGCTCGGCCTGTCCGCCCATCATGTATCCCTGCCGTTACCTGAACTTCTCGCGCGGCAACAGCCCCATGGATCTGCTGGCGCGCCGCATGGTGCAGCAGCTGGAGGGCAACGAGGGGCAAAAGCATCTGGAAGAATACGCCGACAGCAGCTGCGAACGCGGAAAGTGTCTGCTGCACGCCATCTGCGAGCAGTTCGGCTTTGATTCGCTGTCCTACCAGTCCCTTGAGGGAATGTTGGAGGCGATCGGTATTGACAGGGAACAGGTCTGCACCTATTGCTGGACCGGAAAGGAATAACAATATGGGCATTTCTCATTCGGAAGCATACGCGGCCGCCGGCGTGAATATCGAGGCCGGCTACGAGGGCGTCAAGCTGATGAAAAAGCACGTCCAGCGCACCATGATCCCGGGCGTTGTGTCCGATATCGGCGGCTTTGGCGGCCTGTTTGCGCCTGATCTTACTGGTATGAGCGAGCCCGTGCTCGTCTCGGGCACGGACGGCGTGGGCACGAAGCAGCGCATCGCGCAGCTGATGAACAAGCACGACTCCGTCGGCATCGACTGCGTTGCCATGTGCGTCAACGACATCATCTGCTGCGGCGCAAAGCCCATCTTCTTCCTCGACTACATCGCCATCGGCAAGAACGAGCCGGAGAAGGTCGCGACGCTTGTTTCCGGCGTGGCCGAGGGCTGCGTGCAGTCCGGCTGCGCGCTCATCGGCGGCGAGACCGCCGAACACCCCGGCACCATGTCTGCCGACGACTACGACCTTGCGGGCTTCGCCGTCGGCATTGTCGACCGCGCGAAGATCATCGACCACGACCGCATGCGTCCGGGCGACGTTGTGATCGCGCTCACCTCAAGCGGTATCCACTCCAACGGCTATTCCCTCGTGCGCAAGGTCTTCAACGTTGAGCACGCGGACCTCGGCGCGTATGTCGACGAGCTCGGCTGCACGCTGGGCGAAGAACTGCTGCGCCCGACGAAGATCTATGTGAAGCCCGTTCTCGCCGCGATGGACGTGGCCGATGTCCACGGCGTCAGCCACATCACAGGCGGCGGCTTCTATGAAAATATCCCCCGCTGCATCCCCGACGGCCTGTGCGCGAAGATCGACAAGTCCTCTCTCCGCACGCCGCCGATCTTCTCAATGCTCCAGCGCATGGGCAGCATCCCCGAGCACGACATGTTCAACACCTACAACATGGGCGTCGGCATGACGATGATCGTCGCCAAAGATGACGCCGACAAGGCGCTTGCCGCCCTCAAGGAAAACGGCCAGGACGCCTACGTGATCGGCGAGGTCGTGAGCGGGGAAGAGAAGGTCGCACTATGCTGAAAAGCGCGCGCATTGCGGTGTTCGTCTCGGGCGGCGGCACGAATTTACAAGCCTTGCTCGACGCGCAGAGAGACGGCAAAATTCCACACGGCGAGATCGCGCTCGTCATTTCCTCTCAGGCATGCGCCTACGCGCTCGAACGCGCGGAAAAGGCGAACGTCCCCGCGCACACCGTGCCGTCGAGCCTCATCCAGCACGACTTTGAGGCGGCGATCGAGCTTCTGCTCGAGCAGTACAAGATCGACGTTATCGTCCTCGCGGGCTTTTTGAGCATCCTGAGCGAGAACTTCACGAAAAAGTGGCCGCGCCGCATTCTGAATATCCATCCGTCGCTGATCCCGTCGTTCTGCGGCAGGGGCATGTACGGCTTAAAGGTGCACGAGGCTGCGCTCGCGCGCGGCGTGAAGGTCACGGGCGCGACGGTGCACTTTGTCAACGAAATTCCCGACGGCGGCGAGATCATCCTGCAAAAAGCGGTCGAGATCGAAGAGGGCGACACGCCCGAGACCTTACAGCGCCGCGTGATGGAGCAGGCCGAATGGAAGCTCCTGCCGCGCGCGACGGAGCTTGTCTGCCGCGCCATCACAGAAGAGGAGAACTGAAATGGTCGACTTTTTGCACTTTCTGAAAAATACGTCTTATCCCGGCCGCGGCATTTTAGTCGGCAAGGATCGCGTCTATTATTTCATCATGGGCCGCAGCGAGAACAGCCGCAACCGCGTCTTTGTCAAGACCGACGACGGCATCCGCACCGAGGCCTTTGACCCCGCCAAGCTCGCCGACCCGAGCCTCATCATCTATCACCCCGTCCGCACGATGGGCAGCGACCTCGTTGTGACGAACGGCGACCAGACCGACACGATCTGCGAGCACGGTGACTTCCGCCGCGGCCTGATGACGCGCGAGTACGAGCCCGACGAGCCGAACTGGACGCCGCGTATTTCCGCCATCGTGCATGAGGACGGCTCGTTCGAGATGTCCATCCTCAAGCATAACAACGGCCGGTGCCTGCGCGAGTTCTTCTGCTACGAGGGCTGCGACGCGGACAAGGCCTACTTCATCAGCACCTATCAGGGCGACGGCATGCCGCTGCCGACATTTGCGGGCGAGCCGATGGAGGTGAGCGTCCCCAGCCCCGAAGAGGTCTGGGACGCGCTCAGCGAGGACAACAAGGTGTCCCTTTACGCGAACGTGAACGGCGAAGTCAAGCTGTTCAACAAGAATTTAGGCGATTGAGGAGAACGATATGAACGAGCTCGAACTCAAATATGGCTGCAACCCCAACCAGAAGCCTGCGCGCGTCTTTATGAAAGACGGCGGCGACCTGCCGTTCACTGTGCTGAACGGCAAGCCAGGCTACATCAATCTGCTCGATGCCTTCAACTCCTTCCAGCTCGTGCGCGAGCTTAAGGAGGCCACGGGCCTGCCCGCCGCGGCGAGCTTCAAGCACGTCTCTCCCGCGGGCGCGGCGCTCGGCCTGCCGCTCGACGAGGTGGACAAGCAGATTTACTTTGTTGAGCCTGACGAGGCCCTTTCGCCCATCGCCTGCGCCTACATCCGCGCCCGCGGCGCGGACCGCCTCTGCTCCTATGGTGACTGGGCGGCGCTCTCCGACGAGTGCGACGCCGCGACGGCGGAATATCTGAAAGGCGAGGTCTCCGACGGCATCATCGCCCCCTCGTTCAGCGAGGAGGCGCTTGCCATCCTGAAGACGAAAAAGGGCGGCAAGTACAACATCGTGCAGATGGACCCCGCCTACATTCCCGCCCCGCAGGAGCAGAAGGACGTCTTCGGCGTCACGTTCGAGCAGGGCCGCAACAACTGCAAGATCGACGAGTCGCTTCTTGTGAATATCGTCACCGAAAATAAGAATCTTCCCGATGACGCGAAGCGCGACATGATCGTTTCGCTCATTACGCTCAAATACACGCAGTCGAACTCCGTCTGCTACGCCAAGGACGGCCAGACCATCGGTGTGGGCGCGGGCCAGCAGAGCCGCATCCACTGTACGCGCCTTGCCGGCAGCAAGGCGGACAACTGGTATCTCCGCCGCCACCCGAAGGTGCTTGCGCTGCCGTTTGTGGACGGTATCCGCCGCCCTGACCGCGACAACGCCATTGATGTTTATATTTCCGACGAGTGTGACGACGTTTTGGCCGACGGTGCATGGCAGCGCGTCTTCAAGGAGCGCCCCGAGCCGCTGACGGTGCAGGAGCGCAAGGACTGGGTCGCCCGCCAGAGCGGCGTGACCGTCGGCTCCGACGCGTTCTTCCCGTTCGGCGACAATGTTGAGCGCGCGAGAAAGAGCGGCGTCACCTACATCGCGGAACCCGGCGGCTCGATCCGCGACGACAACGTCATCGAGACCGCGAATAAATACGGCATCACCATGGCCTTTACCGGACAGAGATTGTTCCATCACTAAAAGGAGGAACGAAACGAATGAAACTCATGGTCATCGGCGGCGGAGGCCGCGAACACGCCATTATCAAGAAGTTAAAAGAAAATCCCGCAGTTGAGGAAATTTACTGCCTGCCCGGTAACGGCGGCATCGCCGCCGACGCGGTCTGCGTGCCGGAGATCGGCGCAAAGGACATCCCCGCGCAGGTCGAATTTGCGAAAGCGCACCGGATCGACTACGCCGTCGTCGCGCCGGACGATCCGCTGGCCCTCGGCGCGGTGGACGCGCTGACCGAGGCGGGCATCCCGTGCTTCGGCCCCGACAAAAAGGCCGCCGTCATCGAGGCGAGCAAGGCCTTTTCCAAGGATCTGATGAAAAAATACGGCATCCCCACGG
>ULUQ01038915.1_pt1 | contig 18952 bp, 8 predicted proteins | sample 1958661 | NCBI WGS metagenome assembly ULUQ01 (sample SAMEA4835765, study PRJEB28245) | human gut metagenome | biome: gut microbiome; material: fecal sample | place: Denmark | collected 2008 | reverse complement strand
CAAATACGTCCGGTAAATTCGGGGAAGTCGTTTGTGGCGGCGAGCACTTCGTATGCTTCGCGCCATTTACCTTTATAAAGCGCATCCTGAAATTCAGGTTGTTTATTGCCCAATGGGCATGCCCAGTGACAGAAGGGTACACCGCAATCCATGCAACGTGATGCCTGGAGTTTACGTTCGTGACTGTTTAAAGTTTGCTCCACCTGACTGAAGTCGGTGATGCGTTCGTGGACAGGACGGTATCCCGCTTCCTGTCGTGGTATGTTTAAGAATGCTTTTGGATCTGCCATTATACTATTGCTTAATTTGACTGAGTAAATATTTGTAATCAGTTTGTTTGCATAATTAAGTAAGCGACTAAACGCTAATTGTCAATTGTCAACTGTCAATTGTTAATTCTAATAATCTCTCTGCATCTCTGCAATCTTCTGTTGCAGTTTCCGCATTTGCTCCTCTTGTAGTACCTTCTTGTACTCGATGGGGACTATCTGGATAAACTCATCCACATATCGGTTCCAGTCATCAAGCATAGTGCGTGCCAGGTTGGAGCCTGTATAGAGGTAATGCTGACGAATGAGTTCGTGCAACTCCTTACGATAGGAGGCTTCTTCAATGAGGCTTAGTTCCACCATTTCCATATTGCAGAAATAATCGAAGTTTCCATCCTTATTCCACACGTAAGCTACACCGCCCGACATACCGGCTGCGAAGTTGCGCCCTGTTGTCCCGAGGACTACCACACGACCGCCCGTCATGTACTCGCAACAATGATCGCCTACACCCTCTACAACGGCAATGGCACCGGAATTACGGACAGCGAAACGCTCGCCTACGCGCCCATTGATGTAAACTTCACCACTGGTTGCGCCATAGAGCAAGGTATTTCCTGCAATCGTATTCTTCTCGGCCTGGAAGTTAGAGCGTACCGGAGGCAATACGGCAATCCGTCCGCCCGAAAGGCCTTTGCCGAGGTAATCGTTCGCTTCACCTTCCAGCTTGAAGTTGACACCCGGTACAAGGAAGGCACCGAAACTTTGTCCTGCAGAACCTTTGAATTTTACGTTCAATGTATGTTCCGGCAGTCCCGCTTCACCGTACTTCGCGGCAATGGTGCCCGAAAGCATGGCTCCGCAAGCGCGATCCGTATTGGCAATCGTATATTCCAGTGAGATTTCTTTCTGGTTTTCCAGAGCTTCGGCAGCGGCATGCAGCATTTCAACGTCTTTTACGTGGTCGATGCCGTGTTGCTGGTCGATGGTGTGGCGGATGGCTGCACCATTATCGACGCGTGCCAGTATTTTGTCGAAAGTAATCAGGGATTGCTTAGGGGATTCGTTTTCTGACTTGCGGATAATAAGATCCGTGCGTCCGATGATGTCATCTAGGCGTTCCACGCCGATTTCGGCGAGATACTCCCGCACTTCCTGCGCCAGGAAAGTGAAGAAGTTCACCAGGTATTCGCTACGTCCGTGGAAGCGTCGGCGAAGTTCCTCGTTTTGCGTTGCCACACCCACAGGGCAGGTGTTTTGATGACATTTACGCATCATGACGCAGCCCAGTACAATCAAAGCACTGGTCGCAAAACCGAACTCTTCGGCACCCAGCATCGCCATCAGCACGATGTCGCGACCGGTTTTCAGTTGCCCATCCACTTGCAGCATCACTTGCCCGCGCAGACCGTTCAGTACAAGAGTCTGTTGCGTCTCGCTTAGTCCCAGTTCAGGAGAGATACCGGCATAGCGGATACTGGAGGCAGGAGATGCTCCCGTACCACCTTCCGCACCGGAGATGACGATAAGGTCGGCTTTTGCTTTGGCCACTCCGGCAGCAATGGTTCCTACGCCGCTTTCGGCTACCAGTTTCACACTGATCTTGGCACGAGGATTTACATTCTTCAGGTCGAAGATCAACTGTGCCAGGTCTTCGATGGAATAAATGTCGTGATGGGGCGGGGGAGAAATCAATGAAATGCCGGGAATGGAGTGGCGCGTTTTCGCAATCACCTGGTCTACTTTAAAGCCCGGCAACTGACCGCCTTCACCCGGTTTGGCCCCTTGTGCCACCTTGATTTGTATTTCATCGGCGTTCACCAGATACTCCGTTGTTACGCCGAAACGTCCCGAAGCTACCTGCTTGATGGCACTACGCAGACTGGTTCCGTCTTCGCGGGGCGTGAAGCGTGTGCTGTCTTCGCCTCCCTCACCTGTGTTGCTGCGTCCGTGAATCCGGTTCATGGCAATGGCCATTGCCTCATGCGCTTCTTTGCTGATAGACCCGTAACTCATGGCACCCGTCACAAAGCGGTGCATGATGCTTTCTACCGGTTCAACCTTATCTATAGAAATGGGGGCACGGCGGAAATCCAGGAAGTCGCGCAGGAAGATAGGTGCTTCTTTTCCATCTACCAGACTTGTGAACTCTTTGAATTTCTTATAGCTGCCCAGGCGTGTGGCGAGTTGCAAGGTAGAAATGGTTTCCGGATTCCAGGCATGTTTTTCTCCGTCTTTACGGAAAGCATACAAACCGTTGTTGGGGAGTAATCCGTCTACTTGTGCGGCAAAGCCTGCATCGTGGAATGCGATTGCATCGTGTGCCACTTCATCCAGCCGGATACCGCCTATGGTGGATCTCAACCCGCCGAAATAAGCATTGCTGAGCTCTTCACTCAAACCTACGGCTTCGAATATTTTCGCTCCCCGATACGAGCGGATGGTACTGATACCCATCTTACTCATGATCTTGAACAATCCCTTGCAGATGGATTTGATATATTTCTTTTCGGCAGTGGCATAATCCAACTGGATTTCTTTCTTCGCCACCAGCTTATCGATCACGGCAAATGCCATGTAAGGATTCAGGGCGCTGGCGCCAAATCCCAGTAACAGGGCTGCGTGCATCACCTCGCGTATTTCACCGCTTTCCACGACCAATGCCGTCTGTACACGTTTACCCACGGAGATAAGGTAGTGGTGTACTGCGCTTACTGCCAGTAGGGAGGGGATAGCTGCATGAGTGGCATCCACATCACGGTCGCTCAGTACAATGTAGTTCACCCCTTCGCTGACGGACTCTTCCGCTTGCTTGCAAAGTGCTGTGAGTGCTTCCTGCAATCCGGTACGGCCCTTTGCCACTTCAAACAGCAAAGGTAATTTCACCGTTTTGAAACCTTTGTAGCGGATGTTGCAAAGAATATCCAGTTGTGCATTGCTCAGGATGGGATGGTTAAGGCGCACCATCTTGCAATGGCTTTCGCTGGGTGTCAGGATGTTCATGCCCACGGCGCCGATATATTCCGTCAGTGACATTACCAGTTCTTCGCGTATCGGGTCGATAGGCGGATTGGTGACTTGTGCAAACTGTTGGCGGAAGTAGTTGTACAGCAGTTGCGGCTTATCGGAGAGTACGGCAAGCGGCGTATCATTCCCCATTGAGTTGATAGGCTCGGCACCTGTGGTACACATAGGGACGATGAGCCGCTCCACATCTTCCTTGGAATAGCCGAAGGTGCGCAGCATCCTCTCGTAATTCTCTACGCTATGGGGGACTTTGCGCCCGCTTTTCAGCTCATCCAGTTCGATGCGGTTTGTTGCCAGCCAACTGCGGTAAGGCTTGGCTTCGGCCAACTGTTTTTTCAATTCTCCGTCGTAGTAGATTTCGCCTTTTTCGGTATCTACCAGTAGTATCTTACCCGGTTGCAGGCGTCCCTTTTCTTTGATGTCTCCCGGTTCGAAATCCATCACGCCCACTTCGCTGGCAACTACCATCATGTCGTTGTGCGTTATCAGATAGCGTGCAGGACGCAATCCGTTACGGTCGAGCATACCGCCTGCAAAACGTCCGTCGCTGAACAGCAAGGCGGCAGGGCCATCCCAGGGTTCCATCAGGATGGAATGGTATTCATAGAATGCTTTCAGGTCTTCGCTGATGGGGTTCTTTTCATTGAAAGATTCCGGCACCAGCATGGCCATGGCATGCGGCAGGCTGAGGCCTGACATAACGAGGAATTCCAATACATTGTCCAGTGAGGCACTGTCGCTCATCCCCGGCTGAATGATGGGGCGTATCTCCCTGATGTCGCCCAGGACGGGAGAGGAGAGCACACTTTCACGGGCTTCCATCCACCCCCGGTTACCGCGGATGGTGTTGATTTCGCCGTTGTGGGCCAGGAGGCGGAACGGTTGTGCCAGTCCCCAGGTAGGGAAGGTGTTAGTACTGAAGCGGGAGTGTACCAGTGCTATGCCGCTGGTGAAGTAGGGGGTTGTCAGATCGGGGAAGTAGCCTCGCAGTTGCAGTGAAGATAGCATACCTTTATAGATGATGTTCTTCGTGGATAGGGAGACAACGTAGAAATCTTCGCGCGTGGCAATATCCGATTTGCGTACTTTGTTTTCTATTCTTTTTCTTATGAGATAGAGTTTACGGTCGGCTGTCTCGCTTTCCGTAAATCCGGTGATGAAAATCTGTTTGATGTCCGGTTCGTTGGCAAGTGCCGATTCTCCCAGAATTTCGGAACAAGTGGGCACATTGCGCAGGTGCATCAATGTCAATCCTTCTTTTTCAATCTCTTCGATGATGATACTTAAGATGGCACCCTGGTCTTTCTCATCTTTTGGTAGAAAGAGAAGACCTGTACCGTATTTCCCTTTCTCGGGGACAGGAATACCCTGCAAAAGAATAAACTCATGCGGGATTTGTAGCAGGATGCCGGCACCGTCTCCGGTTTTGTTATCCGCACCTTCGGCGCCCCGGTGACGCATGTTCTCCAACACCTTCAATGCGGACTCTACCAGTTCGTGTGACTTGCCTCCGTGGATGTTCACTAACATACCGACACCACAAGCGTCATGCTCGTTCTCTGCATCATACAAGCCCAACTGCCTGGGCTGTCGTTGATATACAGGATGTTGGCTTTCTTCCTTTCCCTGTTGTCCGGCTTTTCTCTTTGTTTCGTTGTTAAAAAGTTCTTCTTTCATCTTTTTAAGTTTACTTTATTCTGTAGTAATACCTATTATTGCTATCAAAATGTTTGGCAAAAGTATTAATTTAATTTCAAATTGGTATTATAATGCTTGTTTTTGTGACTTGCAAAATATCTGTTTATTGGAACTGTGTTTTAGATTGAAATAAAATACGTGCTTTTGTGTTTTAGATTGAAATAAAATATGTACTTTATGTTTTATATTGCAAGTATGCCTTTCTCTCGTTCGAGAAATTGTCATATTGCCATAATGCCAAATAGCCAAAGAGGAAGTGCATGACATTTTTTTCGTTTCGTCCTTGTCCGGATATAACCAAGTCCGTACCAACTCCGTGTCAAGTCCATACCAACTCCGTACCAAGTTCGTTCCTATAGATACGGAGATGGTACGGACTTGATACAGTGTTGATATGGGTTTAACATGGATTTAGTCTCTTTACCCGTTGGTGGAATTAACTTCTTTCTGCTGGGATATGAATAAAATGTGATAAGGTGATAAGGTGGTAGTGGGATAACATTCTGTGATATATAGCGCAGCCACTTTATCACATTACCACCTTATCACTCTTTTATTCCTTTTTGTAGGGTTATGAATCAAACAGATGATTATTGCGCAACTCAAGGCTGAAAGGCTTAGGCTACGCTAAATTATCATTTGATTCCTTTTTTTCTTCTAATGAGCTAATTTATTTAGCTCAACAGCGGATGGGGTGAATTTCACTTTCAACCGATGTTTGTTATGAATTAATTCCGCCAACGGGTTCTCTTTATCTTATTAGTCATTTCCTTTGGCTTTGGCTATTTGGCTTTTTGGCAATTTGGCAACGTTGAAAAACGGCACTCTTTGCCGGATTAGAAGATTTTTCCGCTATCTCCTTTCAATATAATACTAAAATTCTACTGCTTGCTTTGAGATTATAAAATTGTTCCTTTTGCTTTCATAAGTTTGTTTTCTTTAACTTTTTGACAAGAAAACATCTTTTTTCTATTCTTTTGATAAATAAATAGGTAAAACATTAACTTTATGTTCTCGGGTTTTTATATCTTTGCAGCGCAAAATCAAATATTAATTAGTATGTGTGGAATAGTAGGCTATATTGGTCCAAAGAAGGCCTACCCCATTCTTATCAAAGGATTGAAGCGATTAGAGTATCGCGGATATGATAGTGCAGGGGTAGCATTAATCAGTGATAACCGACAGTTGAACGTTTACAAAACGAAAGGTAAGGTTTCGGAACTGGAAACTTTCGTTACTCAAAAAGATATTTCCGGTAACATCGGAATTGCCCATACCCGTTGGGCTACGCACGGGGAACCTTGCTCCGCTAACGCCCATCCTCATTATTCCTCTTCCGAACATCTTGCTCTCATCCACAACGGTATCATCGAAAACTACGCCGTCCTCAAAGAAAAACTTCAGGCCAAAGGCTATTCATTCAAAAGCAGTACGGACACCGAAGTACTGGTGCAACTGATAGAATTCATCCAAAAATCCAAAAATACAGATCTGCTGACTGCTGTGCAATTAGCGTTGCGTGAAGTAATCGGTGCATACGCTATTGCCGTGCTGGATAAGGACAATCCGGATGAGATTATAGCAGCCCGCAAGAGTAGCCCGTTGGTGGTAGGTATCGGTGAAGATGAGTTTTTCCTGGCTTCGGATGCTACGCCGATTGTGGAATATACAGATAAAGTCGTATATTTGGAAGATGAAGAGATCGCCGTCATCCGCCGCGGAGAGAAACTGAAGGTGGTGAACCTGAAAAATGTGGAATGTCCGCACGAAGTGAAGACGGTGGCACTGAACCTGGGGCAGTTGGAAAAGGGTGGTTATCCGCACTTCATGCTGAAAGAGATTTTTGAGCAGCCCGATTGTATTCATGACTGTATGCGCGGACGTATCAATGTAGAAAGTACAAATGTGGTGCTTTCCGCAGTGATTGATAACAAAGACCGCCTGTTGGCAGCCAAACGTTTCATCATCGTGGCGTGCGGTACTTCCTGGCATGCGGCGCTTATCGGAAAGCATCTGATAGAAAGTCTTTGCCGCATTCCGGTGGAAGTGGAGTATGCTTCAGAATTCCGTTACCGTGATCCGGTGATAGACAGTAAGGATGTGGTGATTGCGATTTCGCAAAGTGGCGAGACGGCGGATACATTGGCAGCTGTGGAACTGGCGCGGAGCCGTGGGGCATTTATCTATGGCATCTGCAATGCGATTGGTTCGTCTATTTCGAGGGCTACGCATACGGGCTCTTATATCCACGTAGGCCCTGAAATCGGAGTGGCTTCCACCAAAGCGTTTACGGGACAGGTGACAGTGCTCACCATGCTGGCGCTGACGCTTGCCAAAGAGAAGAATACGATAGATGAGGGGCAATTTCTTGCCATCGTGCAGGAGTTGAACCGTATTCCTGATAAGATGAAAGAAGTGCTGAAGCTGAACGGCAGCATTGCAGAGCTTTCCAAGATTTTCACGTATGCGCATAACTTTATTTATCTGGGACGCGGATATTCGTATCCCGTAGCCCTGGAAGGTGCGTTGAAGCTGAAAGAAATCTCTTATATCCATGCCGAGGGTTATCCGGCTGCTGAAATGAAGCACGGGCCTATCGCATTGGTAGATGCTGAAATGCCGGTAGTAGTGATTGCTACACAGAACGGGCTTTATGAGAAAGTATTGAGCAACATACAGGAAATCAAGGCGCGTAAGGGCAAAGTGATCGCTCTGGTGACAAAAGGGGATACGGTTATCAGCAAGATTGCCGATACTTGTATCGAGTTGCCGGAAACAATTGAGTGCCTTGACCCGTTGATTACTACGGTACCGTTGCAGCTATTGGCGTACCATATCGCAGTATGCAAGGGGATGGATGTGGATCAGCCGAGGAATCTGGCGAAGAGCGTAACAGTGGAATAAAGAGGGTAATATGAAATAAATAGTAAACGATAAATTGTACTTTGTAAATTGTAAATGAACTGATGGAAGAACTGAAGCATGAATGTGGCGTTGCCATGATACGCCTGCTGAAACCTCTGGAATACTATGAACAGAAGTACGGCACATGGATGTACGGTTTGAATAAACTCTATCTTCTGATGGAGAAGCAGCACAACCGCGGACAAGAGGGCGCCGGTATGGCTTGTGTAAAGCTGGAAGCAAATCCCGGTGAAGAGTATATGTTCCGTGAGCGTGCACTCGGTTCGGGCGCCATTACCGAGATATTCGGTACGGTGCAGAGCAACTTTAAGGATCTGACAAAAGAGCAGCTTCATGATGCGGATTACGCTAAGAAATACCTCCCTTTTGCGGGTGAGGCTTACATGGGGCACTTGCGTTATTCCACTACCGGAAAGAGTGGTATTTCCTATGTGCATCCTTTCCTGAGGCGTAACAACTGGCGGGCTAAGAACCTCGCTCTCTGCGGCAATTTCAACATGACGAACGTGGATGAGATTTTTGCACGTATCACGGCTATCGGTCAGCATCCACGGAAGTATGCCGATACATACATCATGCTGGAACAAGTGGGGCACCGTCTCGATCGTGAAGTGGAGCGCCTCTTCAATCTTGCCGAAGCGGAAGGATTGACAGGCATGGGCGTGACTCACTATATAGAAGATCATATGGACCTGGCAAACGTGCTGCGCACTTCGAGCAAGGAGTGGGACGGGGGCTATGTGATATGCGGGCTGACGGGAAGCGGTGAATCGTTTGCCGTACGCGACCCGTGGGGAATCCGCCCTGCGTTCTGGTATCAGGATGATGAAGTGGCAGTGCTTGCCAGCGAACGTCCTGTGATACAGACTGCTTTCAATGTGCCGGCAGGCAGTATTAAGGAATTGATGCCCGGACAAGCTTTGCTGATTAACAAGGCGGGCAAGCTGCGCACCACCCAGATCAATAAAGTGCGTGAGGTGAAACCCTGTTCTTTCGAACGTATTTATTTCTCACGAGGCAGTGATGTGGATATTTACAGGGAACGTAAACTATTGGGTGAGAAACTGATACCTAACATCTTGAAAGCCATTAATAAAGACCTTGACCATACCGTGTTTTCCTTCATCCCGAATACAGCGGAAGTTGCTTTCTACGGCATGTTGCAGGGACTGGATGATTATCTGAATGAAGAGAAAGTGCAACAGATCGCTTCCCTGGGACATAGCCCCAATCTGGAGGAGCTGGAACAGATACTTTCCCGCCGTATTCGTAGCGAAAAGGTAGCCATCAAGGATATTAAACTGCGTACGTTTATTGCAGAAGGAAACAGCCGCAATGACTTGGCTGCGCATGTGTATGATATCACCTATGGCAGTCTGGTGCCGGGTGTGGACAATCTTGTCATTATCGATGACTCCATTGTACGCGGAACCACTCTGAAACAGAGTATCATCGGTATTCTCGACCGCCTGGGTCCCAAGAAGATTGTGATTGTTTCTTCGTCCCCGCAGGTGCGTTATCCCGATTATTACGGCATCGACATGGCAAAGATGAGTGAATTCATCGCTTTCAAAGCTGCCATCGAATTACTGAAAGACCGGGATATGAAAGATGTGATTGCCGCTGCCTACCGCAAATCGAAAGACCAAGTAGGGTTGCCGAAGGAGCAAATGGTGAACTATGTGAAGGATATCTATGCACCTTTCACTGACGAGGAAATCTCCGCCAAGATGGTGGAACTGCTGACACCTGCCGGAACAAAGGCGAAGGTGGAAATCGTATACCAACCGTTGGAGGGGCTGCATGAGGCTTGTCCCAATCATCGGGGAGACTGGTATTTCAGCGGTGATTATCCTACGCCGGGCGGGGTGAAGATGCTGAATAATGCTTTCATTGACTATATAGAACAAGTATATCAATTCTGACAGTAATTAGCTTGTAACTTTTATAACAAATATGAGAAATGTAACTCTTATCCTCGACGACGGGAGCCGCTTCCACGGCAAGTCGTTTGGCTACGAAAAGCCGGTAGCGGGAGAGGTGGTTTTCAACACAGCTATGACGGGCTATCCCGAGAGCTTGACTGACCCCTCGTATGCCGGACAGTTGATGACGCTCACTTATCCGTTGGTGGGCAATTATGGTGTGCCGCCTTTCACTGTCGAACCGAATGGGCTGGCTACCTTTATGGAAAGCGAGCGTATCCATGCGGAAGCCATCATTGTAAGTGATTATAGTGAGGACTTTAGCCATTGGAACGCTGTGGAAAGCCTTGCTGATTGGCTGAAGCGCGAACAGGTGCCGGGCATCACAGGTATCGATACGCGTGAGCTGACAAAGGTGCTCCGCGAACATGGCGTGATGATGGGGCGCATCGTTTTTGACGATGTCGAAAACGAAATTGACAATTCACAATTGACAATTGACAATTATGAGGATGTCAACTACGTAGACAGGGTTAGTTGCAAAGAGATTATTGTATATACTGGCAAAGAATCTCCCCTTCATTTTCCCATAACCACTCCCACAGCGCAGCTTAATTGTCAATTGTCAACTGTCAATTGTCAATTGAAGCGCGTAGTGCTTCTTGATTGTGGAGTGAAGAGCAATATCCTTCGCTGTCTGCTGAAGCGTGATGTGGAAGTCATCCGTGTGCCTTGGGATTATGATTATAATGAACTGGAGTTCGACGGACTTTTCATCAGTAATGGCCCGGGTGATCCGGATACCTGTGATGCTGCGGTGCAGAATATCCGCCGGGCAATGAAGAATGAAAAACTGCCTATCTTCGGTATCTGCATGGGAAATCAGTTGTTGAGCAAGGCAGGAGGAGCAAAGATATACAAGCTGAAATATGGTCATCGCAGTCACAACCAGCCAGTGCGTATGGTGGGCACGGAGCGTTGCTTCATCACTTCGCAGAATCATGGTTATGCAGTGGACAACACTACGCTGACGGAAGATTGGGAACCGCTGTTCATCAATATGAATGACGGGTCTAATGAGGGTATCAGACATAAACGGAATCCCTGGTTCTCTGCACAATTCCATCCGGAAGCTGCCAGTGGACCGACGGATACGGAGTTTTTGTTTGATGAGTTCGTGAAACTGCTGTAATCACTTATAAACGTACAATAAATGAAAGAAAACAATATAAAGAAAGTCCTGCTACTCGGTTCCGGTGCACTGAAAATCGGTGAGGCAGGTGAGTTCGACTACTCTGGCAGTCAGGCACTCAAAGCTTTGAAAGAAGAAGGTATCTACACCGTTCTTATCAACCCGAACATCGCTACCGTGCAGACTTCGGAAGGCGTTGCCGACCAGATTTACTTCCTGCCTGTCACTCCTTATTTTGTAGAGAAAGTCATCGAAAAAGAACGTCCGGATGGTGTTATGCTCGCCTTTGGTGGGCAAACGGCACTGAACTGCGGTGTCGCCCTTTACAAAGACGGAGTTTTTGAGAAATATGGTGTAAAAGTTCTCGGTACTCCCGTACAAGCCATTATCGATACGGAAGATCGTGAGATTTTCGTTCATAAACTGAATGAAATCAATGTAAAGACTATTAAAAGCGAAGCCGTAGAAAATGCTATTGATGCCCGTCGTGCTGCTGCCGAACTGGGTTATCCGGTGATTGTCCGCGCTGCATACGCGCTTGGTGGACTGGGTTCCGGCTTCTGTGACAATGAAGAAGAACTGAATGTGCTGGTTGAGAAAGCTTTCTCTTTCTCCCCGCAGGTGCTTGTGGAAAAATCCTTGCGTGGATGGAAAGAAGTGGAGTATGAGGTGGTGCGCGACCGCTTTGACAACTGTATCACCGTCTGTAACATGGAGAACTTCGACCCGTTGGGCATTCATACGGGAGAGTCCATTGTTATCGCTCCGTCTCAGACGCTCAGTAACTCCGATTATCATAAGCTGCGCGAACTTGCTATCCGTATCATTCGCCACATCGGTATTGTAGGAGAATGTAATGTACAGTATGCATACGATCCTGAAAGTGAAGATTATAGAGTGATTGAGGTGAATGCCCGCTTGAGCCGTTCTTCCGCTCTGGCTTCTAAAGCTACGGGTTATCCGCTTGCTTTCGTTGCTGCAAAACTCGGCCTTGGATACGGATTATTCGACCTGAAGAATTCTGTGACAAAAACCACAAGTGCTTTCTTTGAACCTGCATTGGATTATGTGGTCTGCAAAATACCCCGTTGGGACTTGGGTAAGTTCCATGGTGTAGACAAGGAACTGGGTTCCAGCATGAAGTCAGTTGGCGAAGTGATGGCTATCGGCCGTACTTTTGAAGAAGCCATTCAGAAAGGTCTGCGTATGATAGGACAGGGGATGCATGGTTTCGTGGAAAATAAGGAACTTGTTATCTCTGATATAGACAAGGCGCTCCGTGAACCGACGGATAAGCGTATCTTTGTCATATCCAAAGCTTTCCGTGCCGGATATACCGTTGATCAGGTGCACGAACTGACGAAGATCGATAAGTGGTTCCTGGAGAAGCTGATGAACATCATGAACACCAGCAAAGAGTTGGAGCAGTGGAGCAAGAACCACAAACAGATAGCCGATCTGCCTTTTGAATTGCTGAAAAAAGCCAAGGTACAAGGTTTTTCCGATTTCCAGATAGCCCGCGCCATCGGTTATGAAGGGGACATGGAAGACGGTATCCTCTATGTGCGCAATCATCGTAAGAGTGTCGGCATAGTTCCTGTAGTGAAGCAGATAGATACTCTTGCTGCCGAATATCCTGCACAGACTAATTATCTGTATCTGACGTACAGTGGCATTGCTAATGATGTTCATTACCTCGGTGATCGTAAATCCATCGTTGTACTCGGTTCCGGTGCGTATCGTATCGGGTCTTCCGTAGAGTTTGACTGGTGCGGTGTGCAGGCACTGAATACCATCCGTAAAGAGGGGTATCGCAGCGTTATGATCAACTATAATCCCGAAACCGTATCTACGGACTACGATATGTGCGACCGCCTCTACTTCGATGAACTTACCTTCGAACGGGTAATGGATATCCTTGAACTGGAAAATCCGCACGGGGTGATTGTTTCTACCGGTGGTCAGATACCGAATAACCTTGCCCTTCGACTTGATGCGCAGAAGGTACCTATCCTCGGTACTTCCGCCAAAAGCATTGACAATGCTGAAGACCGTGAGAAGTTCTCCGCCATGCTGGATCGTATCGGTGTAGACCAGCCTCGCTGGCGTGAGCTTACGAGCATGGACGACATCAACGAGTTTGTGGAAGAAGTAGGTTTCCCGGTACTTGTGCGTCCGTCGTATGTGCTTTCAGGTGCTGCAATGAACGTTTGTTCCAATCAGGAAGAATTGGAACGCTTCCTGCAACTTGCGGCCAATGTATCGAAGAAGCATCCAGTGGTTGTCAGCCAGTTCATCGAACATGCCAAGGAGGTGGAGATGGATGCGGTGGCACAGAACGGAGAAATTGTGGCATACGCTATCTCTGAACATATTGAGTTTGCCGGGGTACATTCGGGCGATGCTACGATTCAATTTCCGCCTCAGAAGCTTTATGTGGAGACGGTACGCCGCATTAAGCGTATCAGTCGTGAGATTGCACGCGAACTGAATATTTCCGGTCCGTTCAATATCCAGTATCTGGCCCGTGAGAATGACATTAAGGTGATTGAATGTAACCTGCGTGCATCCCGTAGTTTCCCGTTCGTCAGCAAGGTGCTGAAGATAAATCTTATCGAATTGGCTACGAAGGTGATGTTGGGGCTTCCGGTAGAAAAGCCGAATAAGAATCTCTTTGAGTTGGATTATGTAGGCATTAAGGCAAGCCAGTTCTCTTTCAATCGTTTACAAAAGGCCGACCCGGTGTTGGGGGTGGATATGGCATCTACAGGTGAGGTCGGTTGTATCGGAAGTGATACATCTTGTGCTGTGCTGAAGGCTATGCTTTCTGTAGGCTACCGCATACCGAAGAAGAATATCCTGCTTTCTACCGGTACACCGAAACAGAAGGTGGAAATGCTTTCCGCTGCCCGTCTGCTTCAGCAAAAAGGGTATAAGCTCTTTGCAACGGGAGGTACCAGTAAGTTCCTTACGGAAAACGGGGTGGAGAATACGCAGGTGTATTGGCCCAGTGAGACCAACCAACAGCCGCAAGCGTTGGATATGCTGCACAAAAAGGAGATCGACATGGTGGTGAATATTCCGAAGAACCTTACTGCAGGTGAGTTGAGCAACGGATATAAGATTCGTCGTGCCGCTATCGACCTGAATGTTCCACTGATTACAAATGCCCGCCTGGCAAGTGCTTTCATCAATGCTTTCTGTACGATGACGCTGGATGATCTGGCAATTAAATCGTGGGCGGAGTATAAATAATCTCTGTATAACAAAGTGATAGCGCCCCGTTACATTGCGAAGATGTGACGGGGCTTTTGTTTTTATATGCTGCAAAACATATTCCTATTTCTTGCTGATTCAGAATAAATAATCTTTCTTTGTACCAGCACAGTTCAGCACAGTTCAGCACAGTTCAGCACAGTTCAACACAGTTCAGCACAGTTGGCTGCGTCATTCTTACTTTGATTAAACCTGTTATACGCAATATGAAAACAATTTTCGGGCAACAAACGACGAAGGTGAAACAACTGGCAGATTTGATCAGCCAGGACATTTCCATGGGACGTTACAAGACGGATACCGCCCTGCCTTCCATCAATCAGCTGAGCCACGATTATAAAGTTTCCCGCGATACGGTTTTTAAAGCTTTTATTGATCTGAAAGAGCGGGGGATTATCGACTCTACTCCTGGTAAAGGTTACTATGTGGTGAACCGTCAGAAAAATATCTTGTTGCTGCTCGATGAATATTCACCTTTTAAAGATACGCTGTATAACAGTATCATCCGCCGTCTTTCCACGCGTTATAAGGTAGACCTGTGGTTTCATCAGTATAACGAAGCATTGTTCAATGCTATTCTTCGCGATTCCATTGGCCGTTATAATAAGTACGTGGTAATGAACTTCGATAACGAAAAAATTTCTCCTTATCTCTATAAGATAGACTCTTCCCGCCTGTTGCTGCTTGATTTCGGGCAGTTTGATAAGCGGGAGTATTCATACATCTGTCAGGACTTCGGTGAGGCCTTTTACGCTGCTATGACTCAATTGGCAGATAGGTTGCAGAACTATCGCAAGCTTATCCTGTTTCTGGCACGGGAAAGTAAGCATCCCAAGGAGACGTGCGATTATTTCAGGAAATATTGTGCAGATCATCAATTGGAATGTGAGGTAATAGAGACATTGGACGACAGGGAAGTGCATTCCGGTGAAGCCTATATTGCCATCCGCCAAGTGGATGTGGTAGAGATTGTGAAGAAGAGCCGTGCGGCAGGTTTGACGTGTGGCGTTGATTTCGGCTTGATAGCCTATAATGATACGCCGGCTTATGAAGTGATTGATAAGGGAATAACAGTAATGAGTGTTGATTGGCAAAAGATGGGAATCCTGACGGCAGATTTCATATTGAGTGGCAAGCCCATACAGGTTTGTCTGCCGACGGAAGTAAATTTAAGAGGCTCTTTATAGCCTTTTTTTACAAACTTATTTCAGCACAGTTCAGCATAGATGATGTTTTATTAACCAAATAAATGATAGCATGAAAAAGTATCCGAAAATCGGGATTCGTCCCACTATCGACGGTCGCCAGGGTGGCGTACGTGAAAGCCTTGAAGAAAAAACAATGAATCTGGCTAAAGCAGTAGCCGAGTTGATCACCAGCAACTTGAAGAACGGTGACGGAAGTCCGGTGGAGTGTGTGATTTCAGACAGTACCATCGGTCGCGTAGCCGAAAGTGCGGCTTGTGCTGAGAAGTTTGAACGCGAAGGCGTGGGTTCTACTATCACAGTGACCTCTTGCTGGTGCTACGGTGCCGAGACTATGGATATGAATCCGTATTATCCGAAAGCTGTTTGGGGATTTAACGGCACGGAACGTCCGGGAGCTGTATATCTGGCAGCTGTACTGGCGGGACACGCACAAAAAGGATTACCTGCTTTTGGCATTTACGGACGTGATGTGCAGGATCTGGATGACAATTCCATTCCTGCCGACGTTGCAGAAAAACTGCTTCGTTTTGCACGTGCCGCACAGGCAGTAGCAACCATGCGCGGAAAATCTTATTTGTCGATGGGTAGCGTATCCATGGGTATTGCCGGTTCTATTGTAAACCCGGATTTCTTCCAGGAATATCTGGGTATCCGTTGCGAATCTGTAGACCTGACTGAAATTATCCGTCGTATGACTGAAGGTATCTATGATAAGGAAGAGTTCGCTAAAGCCATGGCATGGACAGAAAAGTATTGCAAGAAAAATGAGGGCAAGGATTTCAATATCCCCGCAAAGACCAAGACTCGTGAGCAAAAAGACGAAGATTGGGAATTCATTGTGAAGATGACTATCATTATGCGCGACCTTATGCAAGGCAATCCGAAACTTCGTGAAATGGGATTCAAGGAAGAAGCACTTGGACACAATGCCATTGCCGCCGGTTTCCAGGGACAACGCCAGTGGACCGATTTTTATCCGAATGGTGACTACTCCGAAGCTCTGCTGAATACTTCTTTTGACTGGAACGGTATCCGTGAAGCATACGTAGTAGCTACTGAAAACGATGCTTGCAACGGCGTAGCCATGCTCTTCGGTCATTTGCTGACAAACCGTGCACAGATATTCTCTGATGTACGTACATATTGGAGTCCTGAAGCAGTGAAACGCGTTACGGGTAAAGAATTGACAGGTTTGGCTGCTAACGGTATTATCCATTTGATTAACTCTGGTGCTACCACTCTGGACGGTACAGGCCAGCAAACGAATGCACAGGGTGAACCTGCCATGAAACCTCATTGGGAAATCTCCGAGACCGAGATGGAGAAATGTCTTGAAGCTACCACCTGGTATCCCGCTAACCGTGATTATTTCCGTGGCGGTGGTTTCTCTTCTAACTTCCTGTCTAAAGGCGGCATGCCTGTGACGATGAGCCGTCTGAATCTTGTGAAAGGCCTCGGTCCCGTGCTCCAGATTGCAGAAGGATGGACGGTAGAGATTGATCCGGAAGTTCACAAACTACTGGATGAACGTACGGACCGTACGTGGCCTACTACCTGGTTTGTACCCCGTCTTTGCGATAAACCGGCATTTGAAGATGTGTATTCGGTAATGAATAACTGGGGAGCTAATCATGGTGCTATCAGTTACGGACATATCGGTCAGGATTTGATTACGTTGGCTTCCATGCTTCGTATTCCTGTTTGTATGCACAATGTGGATGAGAAGAAGATATTCCGTCCCGCTGCCTGGAATGCATTCGGCATGGATAAAGAAGGAGCTGATTATAGAGCTTGCACAACGTACGGACCTATCTATAAATAACAAATAGAAATAGACATGATAACAAACGAACACATAGAACAATTCATTGTCCAGGCACATCGGGTAGGAGATGCCGGATTGACAATATGCAGTAGCGGCAATATCTCCTGGCGCATTGGTGACGAAGTGCTGCTTTCCGGAACAGGTTCATGGGTACCTTCTCTACCTAAAGAAAAAGTGGCTGTCTGTCGCCTTTCCACAGGAGAAGTATTGAATGGAGTGAAACCCTCTATGGAGAGCGGTTTTCATCTGGGAGTGCTTCGTGAGCGCCCTGATGTGAATGTAGTCCTGCATTTCCAGTCACACTATGCCACGGCTGTGGCGTGTATGAAGAATCGTCCTACGAACTTCAACGTAACAGCAGAGATCCCCTGTCATGTGGGAAGTGAGATTCCGGTAGTTCCTTATTATCGTCCGGGATCGAAAGAATTGGCACAGGGAGTAATTGATGCTTTGAAAGATCATAATTCCGTCCTCTTGCTGAAACATGGGCAGGTGGTGTGTGGCAAGGACTTCGACCAGGCTTTTGAACGCGCTATGTTCTTTGAAATGGCATGCCGCATCATTATCCAGTCCGGAGGAGACTACACCGTACTTACTCCTGAAGAGATCGATGATCTTGAGACATACATTTTAGGAAAGAAGACTAAATGATGAATACCTATCTGGCAGTAGATTTTGGAGGTGGAAGCGGTCGCGTGATGGCCGGTTCCATCTGCCAGGGTACGTTGAAACTGGAAGAGGTGTACCGCTTTCCGAACCGCCAGGTGCGGATGGGAAACCATGTGTACTGGGATTTCCTAGCTCTGTTTGATGAGATGAAGAACGGACTCCGGCAAGCGGTGCGCAAGGGATATCGTATCAGGAGCATTGGCATTGATACCTGGGGTGTGGACTTTGGATTGATAGACCGTAACGGTAACTTGCTGGGAAATCCAGTGTGTTATCGCGATCCCCGAACGGATGGTTTGCCGGAGGAATTTTTCGGTGACAACCTTGTTCGGCATTATTCGGAAGCCGGTATACAAGTGATGTCTATCAATACACTTTTCCAGCTTTATAGCATGAAGAAAAGCGGTGATACGCAATTGGAAGTGGCCGACCGTCTTCTGTTTATGCCCGATCTTTTCAGTTACTTCCTCACAGGGGTGGCAAATAATGAATATTGTATTGCATCCACCTCCGAACTGCTTGAGGCGCGTAGCCGGACTTGGAATCAGCCGCTCATCCAGCGTTTGGGAGTACCTGCACATCTTTTCGGAGACATTGTGATGCCCGGTACGGTACGTGGCAAACTGAAACGGGAGATTGCCGAAGAAATTGGCTTGACGGATGAAGTAGATGTCATAGCCGTCGGTTCGCACGATACGGCAAGTGCTGTTTATGCGATTCCTTCGACACAGGTGGATAAATCTCGTTGTGCTTTCCTTAGCTCCGGTACGTGGTCTCTGCTGGGGGTTGAACTGGATGAACCTATCCTCACGGAAGAAGCTTGCCGGGCAGGCTTCACCAATGAGGGCGGGGTAGGCGGTAAGATTCGTTTTCTTCAGAATATCACCGGGCTTTGGATCTTGCAACGCCTTATAGCGCAATGGAAAGAAAGAGGAGAA
>ULUQ01014565.1_pt1 | contig 19494 bp, 16 predicted proteins | sample 1958661 | NCBI WGS metagenome assembly ULUQ01 (sample SAMEA4835765, study PRJEB28245) | human gut metagenome | biome: gut microbiome; material: fecal sample | place: Denmark | collected 2008 | reverse complement strand
CGGCAGCCGCCGACAAGAATGGCGCTACCAGAAGCTCCTGCTTTACTTTTTTTCCTATTCTGAACGCAGGCTTATTAAGCTCGGTAACACGTCTTTCAAGCTCTTTGTCAAGCTCGGAAATAACGGCACTGTATTTAGCCTTCTCACGTTCAAAATCCTTGAGCATTCTGCTGTGCATAGAAGTAACAGCTTTTGAGTGTTCCAGCAAAAGTGCCGTCTTTGTCTGGAGCAATGTGTTTGTTTCGGCTTTCTTCGTGGAAATATCATTACGGATCAGATTATAGAATCCGCTTATTATGCCGTCGGAAACCTGTTCGGAGCATTCGGCGATAGCCGCACAATTTGCCGCATTCATTGCCGCAACGGACGCAGTAAGACCGTCAACGTGATAATTTGCGGACTGAACGCTCTGATCGAATGGCGCAGTGTTTACTGTGACATTCATATTTACCGGAACGTTCTGTTGATAATATTCCGTTACCGTGCCGCCGTGTTCGCTCGGCGGATAATGTACGGTCACCGAACCCGACACGTTTAGCACACTTGAAAAAGTCTGAATATAACTCATCAGCAGCCTCCTTGTCGGAACAGCCTCATCATCTGCTCAGCAACTCTGCGGTCTACCGCCGATGATGAAATAAGAGACTGGAATTCATCGGATATGGTGCTTTTTTCAAAATCGCTTTTCTTATCATCTTTAAACAAGTCTTCACGATTAAGGATATTAAGGCTTATGCTGTTCTTTGCCTGCTCGGAAAGATAGTCGGGGAAGTTCAGGCTAAGCACATACGAATCCTCTACCAGCGAGCTTTGCTTTGAGGAATATATCACGGGTATATATTCCTGAGTCATTTTTTCGGTGCTGCTGTCGTCCAGCATTGTATCCATAAGAGATCTGTACAGCTGATTCTCGCTCACCTTTCCCGAAAGATTGTCAAGCGATCCTGCGGTCTTTTCCTTAATCCTGGAAACCGCAATTTTCTGCTTCGTATTATCTACCTCGCCGGACGTTACGATAACCTCCGGGATGTGATGCTCGAACATACCGAGTATTGTCTTCTGTCTGGTTCCGCTTATTGCAACGGCATTCTTGTCAAGCTGTGATATGCGGTTTGCCAGTGCTTTGTCAAGGCCTTTGAAAATCTGGGAATACTGTCTTTTTACACGGTTGAAATCCGATTCCATACGATCCCTTGTTTTTCTGAGCGTCTTGCTGTATTCAAGAAGTAACGCCAGCTTTGCCTGCATTTCGGTATACGCAACCGATATTTTCATAGACAGCTGAGAACGGATAATGCTGTGGAAGCCTGCGTCAACGTTGTTGCATATTTTTTTGGCAGACGCTTTTTCAGAGGCTATGACCGCTGTCTGCATCGCAACAACAGCCGCAGTGGTCGCCGTAACGTGATTGGAGACGGACGAAACTGTTTCAGCCATTGGTGTTGTATCAACAACAAAATCAAATTCAGCCATACTTATCCCTCCTCATTTGTATCCGTTGAGGGATCTGTTTGCTGTGAGGCGGAGTTTTCGGTTCCTTCCTGCACCTGTGATGCGCCGTTTGTATCTTCGGTAACGGAAGCATCATTTACCGGAGCTTCGGCGGAAGATGTATCCTGCTCCGGCTGAGCGTTCTGCTCGGGCTGAGCATTCTGCTCGGGCTGAGCAAAGCCGGGTGCAACGGAAGCTTCGTCAAGCAGTGAGTCGTACATATTGCTGCCCTCAGCAACGTTACCGCTGTCATCGCTGGGATTGCCGTAAAGCGGGGCGGAAGAATAAGGCGATCCGATATTATCGTTGACCATACGGACAAGATCCTTGCCGAGATTGTCATATACATCGGGACTTACAACAGGTTCGGGGAGGAGTACGGCCTTATCCGCAACAAACGGGCTTACGCCGACAAGATTTCTGTGACGCATATCGAGCGAATTGATGTCGGAGAAAGCTATTGCCGTATCATGCGCCATAGAATCTCTCAGAGAGCCTTCGTAATATTCTATATATTCGAACTGCTTTGTGCTTTCGTCTATGCTTTCGTTTACACGATCCATAAAGTCTGCAAATTCTTCCTGCTGCTGATTGCACTGATTTGCCTGTGCCTCAAATCCTGCAATCATCTCTGCCTGGGCATCGTTTTCGGCAACCTCGCTGTTCGAGATGCTTTCAGCCATATTTTTGCCCTGCTTCATGGAATCGCTGGTCTTAACCAGTGACTGATACATATTGTATGCATTCATATAGCTTGCATACGTTTCACGCATATGAGTAATCAGATCGTCCGCAGTCTTACGGTTATCTCTGAAGTAGTTGCCTATCTCGGACTTCCATCTTTCGACATACATTCTCTTCTGATCGTCTATGTTGTTATATATCTTCAGACGCTCTACACGGTTTTCTTCCATAAGAGCGGCTATTACAGGCATAAATATTTCTTCGTCAATCTGGTGCATACCAAACGGCATAGAGGTTCTTGAGCCGTCCTCGGCAATCCAGCTGTCTGAGAAAAGCTCGTATTTTACCTGCGAGCTTGCCTTGAGGTTAAACGGAACATAATCGTTGACAGCGGTATGATAATCGAAAAAGCTCTCGGCTCTGGCTCTCTCGATCTCTTCCGCTTCAAGAGTGGGTGAGTACTGAGTATATCCTGACTTCAGAACAAGATTGAATATGGAGGATGTATAGTTCGCAAGCTTGCTCTGCGAGGAAATCTTTGATTTTGTAAGCATCTGTACGGAGTCCGCAAGACGCTTCATAAGGCGCTTGATGTACTCGTTGCTGTCGGAGTCGCCGGTCGATTTTATCTGATCCTTCAGAGCGTTGAGCGAAGCAAACTTTTCAAGGCGCTCTTCAAAGTCAACATCGAATACGTTGATCGAATCGTGTGCGCCTATATCAGTGGTCGAATATTCATGCAGATATTCCGAATCCCTGCTGTCGGGGCTGACGATAGGAAGTCTTACGGAGGCGTTGCTGCTGTCGGAAAGCAGGAAGCTGATATTTCTTACCTGACGGTCTATATTTCCCATATAGTCGTACAGTGTAACGTTCTGTATAGATGTGGAGTAGTCTGAGGTGTTGACGCTTTCTGCCGAGCTGTTACTTTCGACAACGGGAATGGTTTCAAGCGCATCGGAAAGCTGCTGAACGGAATCCTGAAAATCATCGGGCTGATTGAGGATATTGAGCTTGAAGTCGGTGTCTTCCACGCAGCCTGTATGATCAAGCACAATGCTTTTATCCTCGAACGGAACCTTTGTCGCTACAGGAACATAAACAACGCCGATCTTTTCGACCTTATAGTCCCTGCGTATATTGCGGTGACGTTCGTTGCATTCGGCAATAAGGCCGTCAAAGCGGTCTACCTCCTGCTGATATTTCTTACTTTTAAGAAGCTGTGCTATGCCTACGGGGAAGGTGATGAGCAGACAGAACATAATCGTTGACATTTTCTTCGCCTTGTCACGAGCATCTATCATCTGATTCTTCTGCATGACCAGATCCTTCATGTTCTGCTCTTCCTGCATTTCCGCCGCTACTATGGTTTCTGCGGCGAATTTATAATAATCAAAAAGAATTTTAGCCTGATCCTGATAAATATTGGAAGATGTATTGAATACCTTGCCTGTCATATCTTCAATCCTCTTTTCTTATAATATACTTTTACGTTCTTTGTAAAGAATGTCAAACTCATTGAACTTGCCGCTGAGTGACGCATTTTCGGCTCCTGCCGACGATGCAAGAAGCGGATCGTTTAATATTGCATTCAGCTTTGCGAGCATCTGCAGCTCAATCTCACGGGCCTCGGGGTTATCGCTCGGAGAAAGGAAACGCATATTTTCTTCGATCTTTCTTGCATTTGCACGGATCTTGTTTTCGCTTTCAAGAGAAGATGTCATTGCGGTGAGCTTTGCAGCTCTGTTACGAAGCTCCGTCACAACGGACTTCTTTACCTCTTCGTTACGGAGAGAGCCGTCTATATGCTCCTTCGTGACCTGTCCGAGAAAAGCCCACAAGAGAAGAACAAACAGAGCTATGCACTGTATTATTATCGAAACCGCAAGCGGCATAAAGACAAATACCAGCGCAATATTGACAGCCGAAAGCAACGCATATATCGTCAACCCACGATAATAAAACGTTCCTCCGAGAACAGTGCCTGCGACATCGCCTGTGAACGGGCCGAAAAACATCGGCAGGAAAAACAAAATATATGTCAATAAAATGCTTACGAATGAAAAGGTATATGCCACCGGATTGAACGAGAACAGCGGCATCAGAAGTATATAGGCAAGCACTATTATCAATGTGCCGAAAACAAAGGCGATCAAACCGAATACGGACGAATTACGTTTTTTCATAATTACCTCCCTACAATTACTGCAGTTTATTTCCGCAGACAGGGCAGAACTTCTGTCCGAGCTGAACAGGCTTGTGGCACTTCGGGCAGACGTTTTCGTTAACGGCATTCTGACTTAGTACCGAGCCGCACGTTACACATCTTGTTGCGTTGGGCGAATTATCGGCTCCGCACATGGGGCAGGGATTGTATTTGTTGCCGCAATAAGGGCAGAAGGCGGACTCGGTGGAGAATTTCTTACTGCAATTGGAGCAGAATACCTCTCTTCTCTGCACGCCCTGTCCCTGAGGTGCGCCGTAGCCCATGCCCTGAGGAGCGCCGTAGCCCATGCCCTGAGGAGCACCGAACTGCTGAACGGGCTGAGGTTGCATCATAGCACTGCCCATAGAATTGTTTCCTGAGAACGCACCTGTCATCATGGCGACACCGAGAATACCCATAGAAGAGTTGTTATCCATTGCTTTTCCGGCAACGTCAAACGACTGTTTCTGCTGCCAAGTATAGCCGGCGATAGCCTGAGCGGAACGGTCCGACATAGCCTCTGCGATTTTCTGTCCCTCGGCAGACGAGGTATCGAGATTTACCTCAGTGATATAGAAGCCTGCCAGCTCAAAGCCGTATTCCTCCCAGAACTCAGCCATAGGCTGTTTTATGAACCTTGAAAGATCGTCAAGGTGCATAGCTATTGTATTTATGCCAACACGGTTGGCTGTCATAAATGCAACGATAGTCGAGTTTGTCTTGGAAATCATAGCTCCCTTGAAATGATCGGTAAGCTCTGCTGAGGTGAAGGAACGCAGTGTTCCCACCAGTTTTACCAGAAAACGCTCGGCATCGGTCACCTTAAGACCGTATCTTCCCTTTGCCACAAGCGGCAGCATCTGTCCGTAGTCGGGATCCATAAATCTCATCGAAGATGTTTCCCAGTCGATGTTGAGCGGAGCTACCTTGTTTACGAACCAGACCTCCGCCATGAACGGATTCTTTCCGCCGAAGGGTATGCCGTACAGATTTCTTAATAACGGAAGGTTCTGAGTGGAAAGGGTGTGCTTTCCGGGTCCGAATTTTCCGAGTATCTGTCCTTTTGAAAAAAGTACAGCCTCCTGCGACTCATGTACTATAAGCTGAGTATATGTACTGAGATTGCTGTGCGGAAAGCGATATGCAAATTCCGCATTGTCCTGTGGGGACCATTCCACCACGTCAATAAATGCCATAACGGTTCCTCCTTTATTTAAATCCGTTTATGAATTATATTTTGCAACGGATATTCATATGATATTATATTACTGTGAAACAGTGCAATAAAACCATCGTTTTTGTGTGTAGCCACGAATTATATTAAATTATATAAGCTGTCGCATTTACGGTAAAACTGTAGAATTATACACAAAAAGGCAGTTTAATGTAATTATTATATCATTAAAATTATACAATATCAATTTGATTTTTGCAAAATTTCTGTTAATTTTGCTAAAATGTAAAAAACAGCCCCATTATTTTCTTCGTTTTGAACAAAAGAAAATAATGGGGTCTGAATATGCGTATGATTGTATGTTGCTTTACTCCGAAATATTCTTTGCAACAGGCAGTCTTACGCAGACAAGAGTGCCTTTGCCAAGCTCGCTGTCAAGCGTCACCGTGCCGCCGTAGCAGTTGACGATATGCTTTACTATGGAAAGGCCCAGTCCGGTACTGCCCTCTTTGGTGCTTCTGCCCTTATCCACTCTGTAGAAACGCTCAAACACACGATTAAGCGACTCCTTAGGGATGCCTATGCCGTTATCCCTTACATAGATACAGCCTGTCTCGCCCACATTGTGAAGCGTTATCTCTACTCTGCCACCGTCCTTGTTGTACTTTATGGCATTGCTGACTATGTTTTCGACAAGCTCGTATATGTGCTTGTATGCGGCACGGACGGTAAAGCTGTCGCCGGACAGTTCTATCGTGACATTTCTGGCAGAAGCCGCAGGCTCCAGACATTCCTTTACCGCTGTGCATATCTCGGACAGCTTACAGTCGGTCACTTCCTCGGCTGTGGTCTTATTTTCAAGGGAGGATATTTCAAGAATGTCGCTGATGATTGTTGACATTCTCTTGGCTTCGGTAAGAATTTTTCCGATGTAATAGTCCTTCTTATCCTTAGGCACAAGTCCGTTTTCAAGAAGCTCGGCAAAGCCCGAAATTGCCGTCAACGGCGTTTTCAACTCGTGACCGGCATTTGCGAAGAAATCGGCTTTCAGCTGTTCGGACATACGCTTGTCGGTAACGTCACGGATAACCATAAGTCCGCCGTGCATTGCGTCTATTCCGCTTTTGGATACGGGGAATACCTGCACGAGCAAGATCCTGCCGTCAACGGTGCTTTCTATAGTTACCGTCCTGTCTTCGTTTGCCGCTTTTTCCGCTCCGCTGATTATCTCGGGCTTTCTTGCAAGCTCGGGTACTGTTGAAGCACCGCTTTCATCAGAAGCACCGAGCAGCTTAAGCCCGGCACGGTTTATTGAAATTACCGAAAGATCGTTATCGTAAAGAATTACGCCGTCCTGCAAGCTTTCAAGTATGAAGCGTTCCTTTTCACGCTCGTTTTCAAGCGTCTTCATATTATCCTGTATGCTTTTACGCATAAAATTGAACATTGTGACAAATTCGTCAAGCTCGGGGTACTTATGCGACGGTATCTCCTCAAGTTCTGCAGAGATTTTTTCGTCACCGACATATTTCATGCCGCTCATAGCCTTTGATATGCTGTTTATCGGCTTCATTATCTGGCGGGCAACACTGCTGACCGCTATAAGTCCTGCTATTATGCCTATTGCGGCGGCTATCAGCATAGGCGCTATGAACATTGACGCAAAATCCATATAGCTGTTTATATTGTAGCTTATTCTGATTATATCGTCATCCTTAACCTTCATAGCGGCATAGATCTGATTTTTGCCGAGCGTCTTTGAATATCTTACGGCTACTCCGCTTCCTGTAAGCTCTGCCTGCTTTATCTCCTCACGGGTGCTGTGGTTATCGTCCGGCTCACCATCGATATAGGTATCTACAAATACAGTTCCGTCCTTATTGATAAAGCTCACTCTGGCGTTGCCGACAAGTGAGCTTAATCTGTTCGCAAGGTCATAGTCGTGGTTAGCTTCGTCCTCATATATCACACGGATAAGTCCGAGAGAAGTCAGCATATCGCTTTTTCTGACGTTCTGCTCCGTGCTTGAAAGAAGTGCGGTAGCAGATACAACGCACACCGACATAACTATCGCAATTACTATAAGAAAACGTACTATAAGCGCTTTTTTCATCTGTACGTCCTCCTGTTATTCTCCTATAAATCTGTAGCCTACTCCTCTTACCGTTTTGATAAGATGAGCATTCTCGGCATCATCGCTGAGTTTTTTTCTGAGCGTTCCTATGTGCATATCGAGCGTTCTTGTTTCACCGACAAAATCTATGCCCCACACTTTCGTGAGAAGCTCCTCACGGCTGACAACTCTTGCCCTGTTCTTAATAAGATACAAAAGAAGCTCGTATTCCTTCAGCGTAAGCTCTATCGGTCTGCCGTCACGGCTAACCTCTCTGAGAGATGTGTTTACCGTTATGCCGCCTGCAGTAATCTTATCGGAAGCACTATCTGATGAACCTCTGCCGGAACGCCTTAAAAGCGCCTTTATTCTTGCGGCAAGTTCCATAATGCCGAACGGCTTTGTGAGATAATCGTCTGCGCCGTTTTCAAGCCCGAACACCTTGTCTATCTCGGCTGATTTTGCTGTCAGCATAAGTATCGGTGTATTCTTTGTCTGCTCGTTTTCACGAAGAATTTTCACTGCCTGCACACCGTCCATACCAGGCAGCATTATGTCGAACAGGAATATATCCGGTACCTGCTTTTCGGTTGTGGCAAGGCAATCCTCCGCACTGACAAAGCTCTCCACCTCGTATGAATAAGCCGAAAGAGCGACCGTCACAAGCTCTCTTATACTGTCGTCGTCCTCTGTAATATAGATACGTTCAGCCATTGTATCAGCCTCCAAAGTTTATATAATACGGGTATTCTTGTATTCTCCCGTCTTGAAGAATTCCACCCACTCGCAGATATTTACCGCATGGTCGGCTATTCTTTCAAGATATTTCACTATCATAAGGGCATCGACCGCAACATCACCGCTGCAATGCTCGCTCTTTATAAGTTCTACTATGCGGTTCCTTATAGAAACGAACAGCTCGTCAACCTCATCGTCAGCCTTTATCGTTTCATTCGCAAGCTCCATATCGGTTGTTACGAATGAATCTATGGAGTGCGAAACCATTATTATTACCTTTTCGCTCATAGTCTGAATCTCTTTTACTATGTGCATGATAGCGGATACGTCTGCGGTAAGGCTGATCTCCGCAATATCTGCGGCATTGTCGGCTATACGTTCCATATCTGTCACCATTTTGAGTGCCGCTGAAACCTTACGGAGATCTCTTGCGACAGGCTGTTCACGCAGTATTATAGACAGGCACTGGCTCTCGATGTTCTTTTCTTCCTCATCTACCGCTCTGTCGCCGTCTACTACCTTTTTTGCAAGAACGGCATCGCTGTCACGCAGTGCTGTGATAGCTGAAGCTATCGCCTCCTCTATCATTCCGCCCATACGGATAAGATCGTTATTCAGCTTGCCGAGCTTATGTTCAAATGTTTCTCTCATTTCTGTTTGCCCTTTCTAATATAATATCACACATAACGTATAAAATCAACCGAAACGTCCTGTGATATAATCTTCCGTCCGCTTATCAACGGGACGTGAGAACAGTTCGTCTGTCGGTGCGTACTCGACCATTTCTCCTACAAGGAAGAAGGCCGTGTAGTCCGAAATTCTTGTTGCCTGCTGCATATTGTGAGTTACAATAGCTACCGTGTACTTTTCCTTGAGCGTGTTCATAAGCTCCTCGATTTTAAGCGTTGATACAGGGTCGAGCGCCGATGTAGGTTCGTCCATAAGAATGACCTCAGGCTGAACGGCGATTGCTCTTGCGATACAGATTCTCTGCTGCTGGCCGCCCGAAAGGCTGAGTGCGGATTTATGAAGTCTGTCCTTTACCTCGTCAAAAACAGCCGCACCGATAAGGCTCTCCTCGACTATCCTGTCAAGCTTTGCCTTGCTCTTTATACCGTGTACTCTCGGTCCGTATGCTATGTTATCGTAAATGCTCATCGGGAAGGGGTTAGGCTTCTGGAACACCATTCCTATCCTGCGGCGCAGTACGTTAGTATCAACGCCGTCAGCGTAGATGTCCTCGCCGTCAAGCAGGAACTGACCTGTTATCTTACAATCCGGCACAAGATCGTTCATACGGTTAAGGCTTTTCAGATATGTGGATTTGCCGCAGCCCGAAGGACCGATGAAGGCGGTTATCTTATTTGTCTTTATATCAAGGTTTATATCCTTGAGAGCGTGGTTTTCTCCGTAATACAGATTTACATTTCTTGTACAGAGCTTCACATTGCTCTGAGGTACGATTATATCTGACATTGTTTATCCTCTTTTCTTTTACGGCATTATACCGAGCGTTTCTTTCTTATTCTGTAAGCTACCAGCTTTGCACATATATTGATTATAAGCACTGTTACAAGCAGTACAAGCGCTGTAGAGAATGCGTACTTCATTTCGGCACCGCCACGCTGTGCGTACTGGTAAAGCTGAACAGTGAGTGAGCCGCCCTGATTCATCACCTTGCCGAAAATATCGCCGAGCGAATTTATACCTACCTCAGCGGCAATACCTGCCGTGAAGATAAGCGCCGCAGACTCGCCTACTATTCTGCCTATGGACAGGATTACCGAGGTCAGTATACCGTCTATACAGCTTGGAAGAACAACGGTCCTTATTGTATGCCACTTAGGTGCGCCAAGTCCGACAGCACCCTCTCTGTAGCCCATAGGTACGGTCTTTATCGCCTCCTGCGTGGTACGGATTATGGTGGGCAGTACCATTATTGACAATGTCAGCGCACCTGTAAGCAGTGAGTAGTTTACCTTGAAGATATTGTAGAAGAACACACTGCCGAAAAGTCCGTATATAATTGAGGGGATACCTGCAAGCGTTTCGGTAGTGAATTCGATTATTCTTGTAAGTCTGCCCTGCTTTGCGTATTCGGTAAGATATATTGCCGCACCTACACCGACAGGCGTTGCGATGATAAGCGTAATCACTACAAGATAAAGCGTATTGATTATATTGCCGAGTACGCCGTAGTTTTCATAAGGATATGAGAACGCCGGAGTTGTAAGGAAGTTCAGGCTCATTCCATCTGTGCCTTTTACGGCTATGTATATAATCATACCGAGCGTCAGCGCAACGACTATGCCGGACGAAAGAAAAATCAGAGCCTTCAGCACTATGTCGCTTACTCTTCTGCGCTTTTTAGTAAGAGAATTCGTAACTGCTTTTGCCATAATCTATCACGCCTTTCCTGCGGTCTTTGCCGCTTTTTCCTTTTTGCCGCCCTTTTTGAGAATGCCGTTGAGTATCAGATTTATTATCATAATGAATACGAACAGCACAAGTCCTATCGCAAAGAGCGCCTCTCTGTGAAGTCCGCTTGAATACGGGAATTCGGCAACGATACCTGTTGTGAGGAATTTTACCGATGAGAACAGCTCCGGCATATTTGCACTGTTGCCTGCGACAAGGATGATAGCCATTGCCTCACCTATCGCTCTGCCGACACCGAGAACGACACCGGACGCAATACCCGACTTTGCGGCGGGGATAACTACCTTGAAGATAGTCTGTATCTTGGTAGCTCCCAGTCCGTAGCTTGCCTCTCTGTATTCGGACGGGACAGCGGATATTGCGTTCTCCGAAATGTTTATGATAGTGGGGAGTATCATTATGGCAAGTACGATTATGGCACTTGCGAGGTTTGCGCCGCCTGTGAACTGATGTGTAGGATCATTAGCATAAATGACCTCCTCAAGTGCGTACATAAGCGGCTTTACAAGATTTGCGCCGAGCAAACCGTATATAACCGACGGGATACCCGCAAGAAGCTCGACCGCAGGCTTTACTACGTTCTTCATAGCCTTAGGCGCAAGCTCGGACAGGAACACCGCTGTGAGAAGTCCTATCGGAACACCGATCACTATTGCACCGAGAGTACCGAATACCGACGTGAGAATCAGCGGAAGGATACCGAACTGTTCTTTCTTTGCGTACCAAGTATCACCGAACAAGAAATCGGTCAATCCGATTTTTCCTATGGCGGGAGCACCCGATATTATCATATAAATTGTTATCATCAGGACGCACGCTACCGCTGTGACTGCACACACGGTAAATATGTACTTCATCACACGCTCTGTAACGTTTGTGAATCCCGACTTTTTACTTCTTATAGCAGATCTCTGCTTTCCGACCGAGCCTACCGCAACTGCTACGCCGCTTGTCTTTTCCAAGTAAACCATCCTTTCAGGGCTATACATACTTATACAGCAAATTCCGGTAACGGATTGCTACCGGAAAAGTGCTTACTGTATAGGAATTATCGACTTGTTTTTTACTTTACGGGAACTGCACCCTGTGCAAGTACGAGTGCCTGACCTTCTTCTGAGAGAATGAAGTCGAGGTAAGCCTTAACGAGTTTGTTATCGGAACCCTTGAGTGTTGCGCAGATAAATGGTCTCTGTACTTCATAAGCGCCGCTCTTTACGTTTTCTTCTGTAGCTTCAACGCCGCCGACCTTGAGTGCTTTTACTGTTTCGTCAACGTTTGCAAGTGAAGCGTAACCGATAGCACCGTCTGTTGTTGCAACTGCGTTGATAACTGAACCTGTAGACTCAAGTTCCTGTGCGTACTTCGGTTCCTTGTCGCCCATTACGATAGACTCGAAACCGTCTCTTGTACCTGAACCGTCCTCACGGCCGATAACTACGATAGCCTTGTCATCTCCGCCAAGCTCCTTCCAGTTTGTAATCTCGCCGGAATATACCTTTGCAAGATCCTCAAGTGAGATGTCTTCGAGCTTGTTTACGGGGTTTACTACAAGAGCGATACCGTCAAGTCCTACGACTGTAGCGTCAAGCTTTTCAGATTCTTCGTCCTTGAGTTTTCTTGACGAGTTACCGATGTCGCACTTGCCTTCGGAGGCTTCCTGGATGCCTGTACCCGAACCTGTGAGGTTTAAGTTAACTGTTACGCCCTTGTTCTTTTCCATAAATGCGCCGTTAACAGCCTTGATAACCTTTTCCATTGATGTAGAGCCATTCATTGACAGTGTGCCGCTGAGCTCTTCTGTAGCTGATGCTTCTGCTGATGATGCTTCGCTTGCAGATGTGCCTGCTGCGGATGAATCTGAGCCTGCTACGCTGCTTGTTGCAGTTTGGGAACAGCCTGTTGCTGCAGCAACTATTGCTGCGCCTGCGATAAGTGATATTAACTTCTTGTTCATGTTGTTTCCTTTCTTAAGGGTGATACCCCTCGGAGTTTTCCTGATACTCCTTAATGTTTATGTACATTTTTTATCTGTCGCTCGGTTTCCCTCCCGACTACATTTCATATTATAGTCACAACGGGCTTTACATTAAAGCAAGGAATGGTATAAAGTCTGTAAAGTTTTTGTAAAGCCGCATATTCCGCATAGCAAAGCCAAACTATACACCGACTTTACATTTTTGCCGTGCGACTTTACATTCGATTTTTAACGCTTTACAGTTTTCAGCCGTCACTCTGAATAGCTTTATATCTTGATTTAGCGGTTAATTTATGGTAGAATAATATCAAAAGTTACACGAAAGAAGGTATAATATGCCACACTCATCGGGCGGAGGCTCTCACGGGGGCGGAAGCCACCACTCCTCCTCATCACACAGCTCGTCACACCGTTCATCATCGGGAGGCGGCTCAAGCAGAATAAGAACCAGCCACACATATTTCCCCGGTGCAAGAAGATTCGTCTACTACAGAAACGGCGTTCCGAACTACGTCTACTCGGATACCGATTTATCAAAAGGTCCGAACAAGCTGAGATTTTTAATGCTCATATTCTATGTGCCGTTTGTTCTGGCGGCATTTTTGATGATATTCACGTCTTTCGGCGTACCCGAAAAGCTGAAGGTAGATTATAACTCGCAGATAGTCATACAGGACGACGCTCAGGTACTCGGAGATACAACGAAGCTCGGCGACGCACTTGAGGATTTCTTCAACACAACAGGTATTTCTCCTGCGGTAATAACTGTGTACAATTCCGACTGGGAGGACAACTATACCGACCTTGAGAAGTACGCTTATGAGCTTTATGTAAACCGGTTCTATGACGAAAAGCACTGGCTGATAGTGTATTCTCAGCCGAAAGATCCCGATGACGAATTCAACAACTGGTACTGGGAGGGTATGCAGGGCGATGATACCGACAGTATCATTACTTCATCCGTAGCATACGATTTTACAAATGATCTGCACAAGAGGTTACTTGTCGAGGGAACAAAGGTAAATGACGCTATCACCGACAGCTTCAATGCACTTACTCCTACCGTAATGAAGTTCAGATTTGAGGGCGAAACCTTCGGAATAGGACTGTTTATGCTCCTGTTCGTCTGCGTTCACGCATTCTTTATGGTATTCTTCCGCCCCGATGCAAAGAAATACAAGGGAGCAAAGGAAGTGCCTCTTGACGGCTACTATGCTCCTCCTCAGCAGACTGCACCGCAGCCGCAATCTGTCGTAATGAAACAGGCCTCCTGTGAATACTGCGGAGGCGTTTATACCATAGGCAGCTGCAATGCCTGCCCTCACTGCGGCGCACCTATTCAGCCGCAGGATTACACCGTTCCCGTACATAACGTCACGAGTACAGCAAACACAACAGATACAACAAACACAAACACGCATTAACAATCATTGAGGTATAATATGAACGGCTCAAGAATAACCGATTCGCCTATAGCCAATGTACTGCTTATAATCGGCTCGGTCATAGCGGTTATGGCGCTTGTCTGTGTCATCATTCAGCTTTACAAAAATCATATTTCAGACAGAAGTATGTGCCGTGAAATTTACGGTACAGATAAGCCTGCCAAGCATAAAAGTGTGCCGAAAAAATTAAAGGCTCTCGAAGAACGTTTTCGGGAGCTTGATATTCCGCCGGTTTATTCGTTCACGGGTAATTGCTACTGCGAACATTTCACGATAACGGCGAAACGTGAATTTATATTTTATGTATGCTGTCACACGGTTGGCAGCGAAACGCTTGACAAAAAGCTGTTTTTAAATCCCGAAAAAGCAAGGCGGTACATTTTCCGTGAGGTTATGGATATAGTTCTGAACAGTTACGGAGAAGAAGGGTATCAGGTATACGCTTCAAAGCTCACCGCCGAGGAAAAAGAGATAATGGGTATATAATCCGCAGGATTTAAGCCGCATATAACGCAAAAATCCCCTCCGCTTTTGCGGAGGGGACAGTTTTATGCTTTGTCGGTCAATCAAACACTGCTGTGCTTCTTAACGTAGTCTACAACCTCGTCAACAGTTGTGAATGCCATGCTTACGCAGGTATCTGCACAACCGTAGTAGATAGCGATTCTGCCTGTATCAGCGTCGCAGAGTGCTGCGCAGGGGAATGTAACGTTCTGAACATCGCCTACGCACTCATAGTACTCTCTGGGGTTGAGAAGGTACTCAGCGCAACGATACTTAACCTTCCAGGGCTTGTCGATGTCGAGGATAGCAGCTGAGAAGCTGTATACATAGCCGTTGCAGCTCTGGAGAACGCCGTGGTAGAATACCAGCCAGCCTTCGCTTGTTTCTATCGGGATAGGACCTGCACCGATCTTGAGTGATTCCCAGCCCTTCATAGGAGCCATAACGTGTCTGTGCTCGCCCCAGTACTTCATATCGGGCGACTGTGAAAGGTACATATCACCGAAAGGTGTGTGACCGCTGTCTGAAGGACGGCTGAACATAACGTACTTGCCGTTTATCTTACGGGGGAACAGAACACCGTTTCTGTTAAAGGGAAGGAATGCGTTCTCGCACTGGTGGAACTCCTTGAAGTCCTTTGTCCAGCCCACACCGATTGTAGGCTTCCAGCCGTATGCGTTGCACCATGTAATCCAGAATCTGTCCTCGATCCATACGCATCTGGGGTCGTAACCGTACTGCCAGGGGTTAGCTTCTGCAGTTTCGGAGTCGTCGTTTATCCATTCAACCTTTTCTTCGTTGAGGTTCCAGTGTACGCCGTCCTCAGAGAAGCCTGCGTGGATAGCCATGTTTCTTTCCTTGTCGTCAACACGGAAAACACCTGCGAACTTGCCCTTTTCGCTCTCGAAAGGAACAACTGCGCTGTTAAAGATAGAGTTGCTGGTAGGAAGAAGGTCACGGGGTATTATGGGGTTGTTGTCTGCACGCCAGATAACGTCCTTACAGCCTGCGGGTCTGTCCTGCCAGGGAATGTTCGGTAATGATGTACCGTTGATAACTTTTACGTTCATACTTGATTCTCCTTGATAAGTCATATTTCCGTTAAGAAGCGTAAATCGCTCTTTGTATTAAGTATATCATAGCCATTCTTCAAATGCAAGAGTTTTTGTTAAATTTTTTTACTTAATTTTTAGGCTAATAAACTAAAAACAAATTAAATTTTGATTGCAAATCTATATTGCGTATTATGGCAGAGCATTCTGTGCTGTTGCTTATATCCGATGCGTTGAAAAACGAAAATAACAAAATTGCGGATAAAATTACAGCACCTGTAAATCGGGCATTCGGAAATTTTCACAAACGAGTAGTTAGAATATACTAACGATTTGAGTTAGAATAAACAAACTTTTTGTATTTGCGTTAGTCGGTTTGATTTTTGCTTGACAAACCGCTCTGCTGTGAGTACAATATTTTTTGTTAGCAGGTGCTAACTTTTTATTTGGCAATCAAGTTAGCTTGTTCTAATTTGATTAGCATTAACTAATAAGGTTAGCCAAGACTATAAGCAGACAGTCGGAACAAAAGAAAGGATGACGTTCTATGATGCCGCTCATACTCGCATCTGAGGGTGACGAAAATATCATAAAGAAAATCGGCGGAAGTCCTGAGGTCAAGAAGCATCTTGAAAACTTAGGATTTGTAGTCGGTGGCAACGTAAAAGTCGTTACAACTGTAAACGGTAACCTTATCGTGAATGTCAAAGAGGCAAGGGTTGCGATAAGCAAGGAAATGGCACAAAGAATCATGATATGATTCTTATTATAGAGGAGGATAACCGATGAAGACATTAAAACAGGCAACTGTCGGAGAAACCGTCAAGGTTGTCAAGCTGCACGGCGAGGGCGCTATCAAGCGCAGAATTATGGATATGGGGCTTACAAAGGGCGTAGAGGTATACGTCCGCAAGGTAGCGCCATTAGGCGACCCTGTTGAAGTAACGGTAAGAGGCTATGAGCTTTCGCTCAGAAAAGCCGACGCCGAAATGGTAGAGGTCGAATAATCTCTGCGTTTCAACAATTTGATCAGGTAATAAACTTAAATGGTTAGTGAAAGCTAAGACTTTTATGGCTTTATGAAAGAGAGGAATTTTCCCGATGAGTTTAAAAATTGCGCTCGCAGGTAACCCTAACTGCGGCAAAACCACATTGTTCAACGCTCTGACGGGCTCAAACCAGTTTGTAGGTAACTGGCCCGGCGTTACCGTTGAAAAGAAAGAGGGTAAGCTCAAAAAGAGCGACGGAGTAGTAATTACCGACTTACCCGGTATCTATTCGCTGTCACCCTACACACTTGAAGAAGTAGTTGCAAGAAACTATCTTATCGAGGAGCGTCCCGATGCTATACTCAATATCATTGACGGTACGAACCTTGAAAGAAACCTTTACCTTACAACACAGCTCACAGAGCTTGGCATTCCTGTTGTTATTGCCATCAATATGATGGATATAGTAAAGAAGAACGGCGACAAGATAAACATTGAAGAGCTTTCAAGGGAGCTTGGATGTAAAGTAGTTGAGATCTCGGCTCTTAAGGGCACGGGAATAAAGGAAGCCGCAGACGCTGCAGTTGAAGCGGCTAAGAACGGCAAGACAGTTCCTATGCACACATTCTCAGGTCCTGTTGAGCATACGATAGCTCACATAGAGGAAGCCGCAGTACACAATATGCCCGAAGAACAGCAGAGATGGTACGCTATAAAACTGTTCGAGCGTGACGACAAGGTTATCGAAAAGCTGAATCTTGACAGCGCTGTAATGGCTCACATTGACGAGGATATAAAGAACGTCGAAAAAGAGCTTGACGACGACGCAGAAAGCATTATCACAAACGAAAGATACGTTTACATAGCTGAGCTTATCAAGGGCTGTTACAAGAAGAAATCGGCAGGCAAGCTGACAACCTCGGATAAGATTGACAAGGTCGTTACAAACCGATTTGCCGCTCTTCCGATATTCGCTGTAATAATGTTCCTCGTTTACTATATTTCAATGGTAACGGTAGGTACAGCCGCAACAGACTGGGCTAATGACGGACTGTTCGGTGACGGCTGGCACTTGTTCGGAATAGGCTCGGCAGATTATGAGGACGCATCGGGTGCCTACTCTGACGCTTTGGAAGCTGTTAACGGTTTCGTTACAATAGAGCCTGACAGTGAGGATTTTGACGCAGGTACTGCTCTTGAAACACTCAAGTCATACAAGCCCGAAGGCGAGAATCCTTCAGTGCAGATAGATGTAGAGGACGAAGAAACACTTGAAGTAAGCCAGCTTACAGTTTACTACAAGGAAATCCCTGCAAACGCAGATAAAGACACGACACTCGGCATCACATATCTTGACGCTGTTAAGTACTTTGAAGAAGGCGGCGAAAGCGCATTTGAAGAACCCGATCCCGCAAGCTACGGCGTATGGGTACCCGGTATCCCCGTACTTATCGAGCAGGGTCTTGACGCTGTTAACTGCGTAGACTGGTTAAAGGGTCTTATCCTTGACGGTATTGTTGCCGGTGTAGGCGCTGTACTCGGCTTCGTTCCGCAGATGCTCGTACTGTTCATTCTGCTTGCTATTCTTGAGGCTTGCGGTTATATGGCCCGTATTGCATTCGTACTTGACCGTATCTTCAGAAAGTTCGGTCTTTCAGGTAAATCGTTCATACCGATACTTGTCGGCACAGGCTGCGGTATCCCCGGTATCATGGCATCAAGAACAATTGAAAACGAGCGTGACCGCCGTATGACGATCATGACAACAACATTTATCCCCTGCGGCGCTAAGCAGCCGTTCATAGCAATGATAGCAGGTGCTATCTTCGGCGGTTCTCCGTGGATCGCAACAGGTGCATACTTCTTAGGTATGGCGGCTATCATCGTTTCGGGTATCATTCTTAAGAAGACAAAGATGTTTGCAGGAGATCCCGCTCCGTTCGTAATGGAGCTTCCCGCATACCACATTCCTACAGTTGGAAACGTACTGCGTTCAATGTGGGAGCGTGGCTGGTCATTCATCAAGAAGGCAGGTACTATCATCCTCCTTTCAACTATCTTTGTTTGGTTCACATCATTCTTCGGCTGGGTAGACGGTGCATTCACAATGCTCGATGAATCACAGATGGATTGCAGTATCTTAGCTAATATCGGTAAGGCTATCTGCTGGATATTCGCACCTCTCGGCTGGGGCGACTGGCAGGCAACTGTTGCGGCTGTTACAGGTCTTGTTGCAAAGGAAAATATCGTTGCGACAATGGGTATCCTTTACGGAAGCGGCGACGCTACTGTATGGCAGACGCTTGCAAGCAGCTTCACAGCTGTAACGGGTATGTCATTCCTCGTATTCAACCTTCTGTGCGCTCCCTGCTTTGCAGCAATGGGTGCTATCAAGCGTGAAATGAACAACGCTAAGTGGTTCTGGTTTGCTATCGGTTATGAGTGCGGTTTTGCTTATGTAATCGCTCTTATGATAAACTACTTCGGCAAGCTGTTCACAGGCGCACTTGCAGGTGCAGGCGACATAATCGGTCTTATCGTTGCATTCCTTCTCCTTGCCGCTCTTATCTACCTTCTCGTTCGTCCTTACAAGGAAAGCAAGAAGCTCGGCGTTAAGGTCAAGGTTACAAAGTAAGGTCTTATTTCAGAAATAAAAAGGAGTGATCTTTATGGATCCTGTTATC
>ULUQ01020187.1_pt1 | contig 19642 bp, 9 predicted proteins | sample 1958661 | NCBI WGS metagenome assembly ULUQ01 (sample SAMEA4835765, study PRJEB28245) | human gut metagenome | biome: gut microbiome; material: fecal sample | place: Denmark | collected 2008 | reverse complement strand
ACCTACCAAAATTAAGAGAAATACGGACATTAAAAGCTCAATAAACTCGCATTTCTGGCTCTGTTTTCAGACTCTAAATCGGCAAGGTATATCTCAGTAGTGGTTATGCTTGTATGCCCCAACATAGGTGATATAATAGACACCGGAACGCCCTCGTTTCGCAATACGGTTGCATAAGTATGTCTGGCGACGTATGTCGTTATCTTGCCTATATTTAATTTCTCACCGATAACCTTCATTCTGTCATTTATATGTTTGGTGAGATTCTTCTTTTTCTTCTCATGCTCCCAAGCATCATCACCAGCCTTCATAAAAGGAAATATATAAATGCTCTTTCTTGGATTGTTCCCCCACTTTTCAATAATAGACTGCATTTCAGGAGTTATCGGTGCATAAATCCGTTTTGTGTCACGAGTACGGTCCTTTGTCTTTTCACGAATAAACGAAATTTCTCCGTTTTGAATGTCAGAGAATTTTAGGTTTATCAAATCGGCAACGTTGATACCATTACAGAAATAGATGAATAGCCATAAGTCACGATAAAACTCAGTGAACTTGTTACCATCCGAATAATTGGCGATAGCTTTGAGTTGTTTCTTGTTGAGTGCTTTTTTCTTGCCTACACCTTCCTTTATCTGGTATTTGCCTCTCCCGAAAGGATAATCAGCCTCTCTAATCACTCCGGCAGATTTGGCAATATTCATGATAGCACGAATATTTCTCATGTTGATAGCCAAAGTTGTCTGACTTACTGTTTTCAGGCAGAATTTCTCAAAATCACGCAGCCACTCAACTGTAATATCCCTAATCGGTACATTATTCCTTTTATACCGCTTAATCAGTGATAGCGTACTTTGATAAAAAGTCTTGGAACCAAACTTGTTGTTTTCATCCAGTTCTTTTATCTTGGCTTCAAGCATTTCATTGATAGTACCGCCGATGTTTTTTCCAAGTCTTGTATTCAGACGGTCAAAAGAAAAAGTTCCTCGTTCGGCCAGATATTCCACATTCTTTAGAATACGGCTGAGTTCCTTCCCGATTTCTTCCTGAATATCTCTGCACTCTTTGGACTTGCCTTCAAGCGCTTCTTCAAGTTCTTCTTTTGAAGTCAAGCAGATACCGACTGAATAATACTTTGGTTTGCCCTGATAATACACTTTGATTTTTACCGGATAAGTACCTTCTTTATTAATGGTGCGAGTGTCGAGTACAACCGACACAACAACGCCGTTTTTAATGATTTTAATCATAATGTTTGAATTACTTGTAAACGGAATTGTTTACCGGTAATATATCCCCCAATTTTGGGAATTATAAGTTAAACGGGGCTTTCAAAAGGCATTTACAGGTATTTTCAAGTAACGCTTGTATTCCGTTTTACTTGTTATCCGAGTTGGAATAGAGATTTGCAAATTCATATCTTTCTTTATTAATTTCTATTCCATAAGTTATGCAAATTCATTAGAAAGAAGTATATTTGTATTCACTTAAACTATGATGTAGTAATATGGAGATGAAAAGTAAGACAAAAAACACAATAACAAAACAACCAAGTAAACTGGTTGTAGATGTATCCGATTTTCAAAAAAATATTGAAGATAGGATTGTGAAGGGTAAAGATTTACTAAGAATTGCAGTTCCGCTTGCTCAAAATACACCCCGGTATATTGGAATGATTTCCCATAAGGTATATGATGATGTCGCTGAGAAAAATTTTATGGCACAATATAGACGTTGGAATGACTATAATTTAGAACTACTAAAACAATCATTTGACAATTCTGAAAATGAATATAGAGATGATTATCATTCATCAGGATACTGTCCAGTACTTTTAGGGGAAGATATTGTGCAAGAACAAAAAGATATAATAGAACGACAGATAGTTAATCTAGAGTCTTTATTGGATAAGTTACCTCTAATCCCTTGTACTTCAGAAAAACTGAATAATGAATCTACAAATATCAGCAAAATATTTGATTATAAAAAAGTATTCATTGTTCATGGACATGATACATCTGCAGAATCTCAAACAGCTCGATTTTTAGAGCAATTGGGGTTAGACCCCATAATTCTTCATGAGCAAGCAAATCTTGGAAAAACAATAATAGAGAAAATAGAATCAAATTCCGATGTTGGCTTTGGAATCGTATTATATACACCTTGTGACCGAGGTGGATTGAATAAGTCTGATTCAGAACTCCAACCAAGAGCAAGACAAAATGTCGTTTTTGAACATGGATATTTAATTGGAAAAATTGGACGCGAGAGAGTTTGTGCTCTCGTCAAAGATTCAATTGAAACACCCGGTGATATTTCTGGAGTTGTTTATATACCAATGGATGAAATAGGCATGTGGAGATATAGTATAGCTAAAGAAATGAAGGGGGTAGGCTATAATATCGATATGAATAAAATTAAATAATAAATATTTTTTTGATTACAAGGCAACAATGGAGAGAATAGAAGAACTTCTGCCATTGGTTGATGACAATACGCCTTTGAATGACAAGAATCCGATAGAATTGGATTTGTTGTCAGAACTTGTTGCGGATTATGAAGATGAACACTATCCGATAAAATCACCTTCTTTAGTGGATGTGATAAAACTTCGTATGTATGAAATGGGATTGAATCAGGTGAAACTTTCAGAGCTTCTCGAAGTAAGCCCTTCACGTGTCAGTGACTATCTTACAGGACGTTGTGAACCGACTCTGAAAGTAGCTCGTGCGATGAGCCGAAAGCTCAATATTGATGCGAATATAGTATTAGGTATCTGATATGAAATCCAGTTCAAAAACACCCATTTGCACGAAAATTGCACAAATCACCGGGAAATAGAAGAAAAAGAGTGATTACGGATGAAAAAGAAATATTATATTTGCCCTTGAAAAAGAGCCACTTAAGTAAGAGCGTGAAACGCAAAGAAATAGGAAGACATCGGTACAGCCCGGTTTCATAATCATGAGGTCCCCGGTTCAATCCCGGGTCCCGCTACTAAGAAGATTTAGACTGTTGAGAGGCTTCCACTCTTGGCGGTCTTTTTTGTTTTTAATCCTCGGTTTGCGCTATGGTTTGCGCCAGCGTCAAAACCAATATGACAAGGTTCAAAGTAGTGTTCTAAAAAGGGATTTGCACTCTCTTTAGAACACTACCTTTCGTACTGAAAATTACTGTTTGCGGTGTCCTTTCCAAACTACGATTTCCTGTATACCGGGGACAACATTCTCAAATGGTCCTGCTTTAGGAGCGTCTCCTCGAGAAACTCCTAAATAGTCTGTATTAAGTGTTATAGGCGTTCCATCCGGATTTTCGAAATAACCATTTGAAAAGAAGGTTACTCCCATTTTTTCTGTGTCGATAATTTGCGTCTGCAATTGCGAAATATTGTTGTCAAAGTTCAACTTAAGAACCACCTCGTCACCACGCTGTTCAATTGTGGGAGCCAATGCATGATTACTTACAATATTATAAGGTTCGTGAGCATAGGGTTTCACTCCATCATAATAAAGGTTAGCACCGGTGTACATAGCCAACGTAAAGTCTTTTGACTGAACCGAACCTCGTGATGTGCGGTTCATTTCCTGATAAATTCCTTCTTTATATTCAGGATGAGAATCGTAAGGAGAGAAACCATCAAGCTTATGTTCAGACTGTGAGCCGGGAACTACTGTAAGAATGTTATTATAAAGTCTCTCATCCCCGCACAATATACTTGTTAGACCTATGATGTCCGTTGAATGTGGCTCATGGTAAGGCGTATAACGTATGGGAATAGGACGTACTGTTACCACTCCACCGATGAGATTGTGCACCCACGCAGTCCCTTGTGACAGATTATTTACAGAATTAGCAGACAACAGTATGTTATTGTCAATCAAACAGGGGCCATGGGTAACTTCAATCATGATGTCATAAAAGTCATTATTCGTAAACAAATTACCTGTTATACGAGTTCCAATACACTGCCAGTCAAGCCATATACCTCGATAACCGTTATCAAGCCAGTTGTCTTTAACAACCACATCAATAGGCGCATGCAATTTAATACAACCGATCTCCGCACCGGTAAACTGGCGCTTAGTATGAATATCATAGATATGATTATTCTCAATCACACTGAATATAGCTCCCATGTGTCCACAAATACCTGTCTGTTCGCAATCAAAGATAACGTTATTACGTACCACATGAGAACCGATATTCTCCTTGTTCCAGCCCATACGCCAGGCCTTAATAACCGACTCTATCTCCCGGTTAAATCCCACAATACTTTGCTCCAATGTCCAAAGATTGTTGCCCGAAGCAAAATCTTTCCCTAAGCTGATTCCAGAACACTTGGCATTCGATATTTCATTTCCCTCAATAATCCAACCCTTACTCCAATTAGGGCCTAAAAGTCCTTTCTGAACACCTGTAGGAGGAGCCCACTGAACTGCCGCCTGCGACATTTTGAAGCCTTGTACCGTAATATAGTTCACACCTTGTTCCTTCGGGAAAAAACAAGCCGGACGAGCATTGATTTCTACAAGTTCCTTATTGGGATTGTATTTGTGGAAATTAGCCCAAATGACAGTTTCCGTATCACCTACTTCGGCATACCATTGGTAAAGCGACTGGGCTTTGTTCTTGGAATCCGGAAATTCCTGAGGATTTCTCACTTTAGAAAGGCTGTCCACCTCATAAAATGACTTGCCATTCAAGAATACTTCTCCTAAATGATAGGTTACAGGATTCTTATCGAGCCAATCTCCCCAAAGCTTTTCTGCAAACGGATTAAAATCGCCGAATACACTATTAGGCACCACAACCTTCCAAACTGTAGAATTCCGTTGACGCACCCAACCTTTAATTTCTTCCGACCCTTTGATCCAAACATCTTCGCCCGGAGCAGCACGATACACGATACGCGAAGTACGATTCAAGCCAGAATTGCGGGGACTTACCCACTCGCGATAAGTGCCGGAATGTACAGTTACAGTATCACCGGCATTAAGAACCATTGCCGCTTTAGAAATTGTAAGGAACGGAGCTTCAACTGTACCGGGATTGGTATCCGAGCCACTCTTAGCTACATGATATTCTTTAGCTATAAGCCCGTTACACACAAGTATTCCAACGCATGCAAATAATAACGCTCTATTTTTCATATAAAAAAGTTTGAATTTAGTATTGATATTATATGTTTCATCAAAATCCATATCACACAGCTATCGTTTGGCTATTTCCAGATCTTTAGCCACGTCAGGACGAATCAATGCCCAGTGAAAGCGTAAATGATCATTTTCCTTCCAATGCTTTCCCCCTTGCTCACTGTAATGAACCAGCGGCATATCGTTGTATAACGGACGAGTAATTTCAATAACTTTATCCCAATATTCCAGTCCTTTACTCAAGTGCCGTATCGCTTGTTGCTGATAAGTCTTATTTCCATTTACCCTGTAAGTTTGCAAAGCAATAGCCCCACGTATCTTCTCGGCATAATGTAAACCTAAATTAGCCCAAGTTTTAATATCTGCAACTTCATAGATCAATGCTGCATTCTGATTCTTTGCCGGGTTAATATTTTCTACCAGTTTAAGAGCTTGTTTGGCATTCCTTTCCAAAGAATCGGCTATCTGCGGAGGTGTGACCCTTTCTTTGGTAAAACTTCCGCCAGCCAATATCCGTTCCACATAATCTGCTACTTTAACAAAAGAGGTATCAAGCGGATTTTGGTGAATCAATCGGTCGATAGAAACATATTCTTCCAATGGAGTTCCCGGTCTATTCCGATCTTTAGGAACAAGAGCCATCAATCCTTCACTATACAAGGTAAAATCCCAACCACAATCCGTATTTGACGCAAACACCAGCGGTGTGATGCCGGCAAGTGAAGAAGCTTTCAGCAGATTTTCACCATCTTTGCCATAACGACGAATAAATTCAGCATGAAACACTTCATCCGGCGTATCACTATCGTACAACAAACGTCCCCAAATTTTATAATACAGCCATTGACGTTCAAAAGCCCATTTCCAATTAGCCTTACTCATATCCGTCGTGAAATAATCTTTTGCCGGGATATAGGTTTCCGAACCTATAAAATACCCTCCAACATAAGCCGGAGAATTTAATTTCACATGTGCTCTGACAAATTCAGGTACCCCCCAACGTAGGCAAAAGATATCTTCATTACGTGCTGTCCAAGTCACCTTATATTTATCGGAGACAGGATTAAAGTAAGTATCATACAACGGGCCACCATGCACTTTAATCAGCTTGGGCGTGGAAAGGGAATGTGACCAATTGAATTTAAAGTCTGCAAAAATAGGACCTTCGGTAAAGCCCATATCCGCTTCCCGCTCTATGGATGCGCGAGTTATGCGCTCCGTTTCAACGCTGGTATTCCCAAGTGATTCGGTCGTACTAGAGAACGGTACACGATGTACCAGTTTAGAAGGTCGATTGGCCCGCCGCATCCCTTCAATGATAGTCTCAGTCATCCAAGCTTCACGTTCTTGTGGTGTCATACCTGCCATGCCTTCACCCAAAGTCAATCCAAACCCCGTTAAATCAGGATATTCTTCCAACACTTGAGTTACACATTCGCGTGTGTAGTCTTTGACAATTTGTGCCGTTTCCCCACGCACATAGAAATGATGATCAAGATTATCCATTGCTACATTATGTGCAACTGAAAACTCCGGCGTCACAAAAATGTTGAACGGGATCAGATAGGTTTCGATAGCTCGTTCAGCAGCCATGCCGATGATAGACTGAAAAAGCTTTTGCCACTCCTTAAATTCTTCTTTCGTAAACGGACTCGCTTCCGGATAGTTTTTAGGCATAATCATGAATGGATAAGGATGCAAGTTCCAAAGCGACAAAGCATTCAGCCTATTTTCGGCCATCATATCCAAAAATGCCTCCCAATATTTCGGGTCACGACAGGTCTCATCATGGAGATTCAATGCTTCACTATGCCGATAGGTATCCCATGGAAGATCGTACTTTACAGCTCGTAACATCAATTTCGGCTTTTCACTCCGAGCAACCGCATTGTCCAACAAAATCTCATTTCTCAAATCTTCCGATAATGATAATGCCCCATAAATAAGTCCTCTATAGTCTCCTCCAATAATTTTGATTACATTTCCTTCAGGGATAATAGCAAATGCTTCGGCACCATATCCCTTCTTGTCAATAAAGAAATTGATTGAATAATCTCCACTATTCGCATTTATTACATATCCCCGTTCTTGCAAAGACTTCGTCAACATTCGGGCTGCATAAGATTCTTCCCGGGAATTAACATCAAAATGAAGAGACACACTTTTCTTATAAGATGATTTCAGTTCGGCATCGCACTGCAATACCCCTCTGCCATTCACCGGGCAAGGGAGATGCGCTTGAGCCGAGTTTATACAACACAATACAATAATGCAAACAAAAAAATAAATTCTTTTCATATTCATATTAGATTAAAACAACTCTCCAAGTTAGCTGTAGTTTTATTGTTCAAAATTACGGAATCTTTCAATTAGAATATATCAGATATGATACATCTTATTATACTGAAACGACAACATTATTTTCTATGTTACATTTTCTGTTTTCAATATAACAAACGCTAAAACGAAACTATTTTATACATAAAAAGAGTGCACCATTACAGTACACTCTTTTCTGTTATTCAACTAATATCAAACCACTTACCAACTACCGGACGGACTGGATGGTAACTACATAAGGAGTTGCTTTTCCTTCCATCTCCACACTAACTGTCATCGTGCCCGCCTTACGCAAGGATTGTACAACAACCAGCGCCTTGCCGAAATAGGTTTTCAACCTGTTCCCGCTAAATGAATTTTTACGTCTTAAATCTCCGTTATCAATGCCCAAGAAACGGCCATCACCTTCCACCGTTACAGTCAACTCTTTATCATCCGTCTGTACAGGTTTCCCATCCTCATCGTACAACTGAATAGCAATGTGCGACAAATCTTGTCCGTCTGCTTTAATCATTGTCCGGTCGGGCGTCAAAGTTAAAGAATCCGTATCTTTTGATGTGGCAAGCTGATAAGCTGCTACTTCTTTCCCATCATTATATCCCTTTGCTTCCAAAGTTCCCGGACGATAAGGAATATTCCATATAATAGTATTATTCGTAAAGTCAGCTGTTTTTTGTTTGCCCATCGATTTACCATTCATAAACATCTCTACTTCTTCGCAATTTGTGATAGTGCACACCTGAATAACTTGTCCGAAATACGTTCTCGGCAAGTTCCAGTGTGAAGCCATCTTAGGCCACTGCCACAAATCCCTTCCATGGTCGATATCAAGAGAGGGATCAAGAAAAGCTATGCTTACCAATGGTTTATTGTTCCACATCGCGCGATGATAGGCAGCGCGAGGTTTCTCAAACATACAGATATCAAACAGCCCGTTGGGCCATCCATGGCTTTCCCGACTAGCTGCCTCACCTAAGTAATCTACCCCCGACCAAATAAATCCACCGGCTACAAATTCATTCTCAGCAATGATGTTCCATGGATTATACGGAGTATAACTACGAATGTTTCCTTCTTCACCACTATAATAAGGAAGCTCTTCGGTTATCATAAAACGGCGTTCGGGGAATTTCTTGTGATCACTTAACATACGTGCCTCCAAATAGTTATATCCGATAACATCCGTTACACCGGAAAACTTTTCCTGATGGTTGTTTTGCGCAGAGAGAATTGCCATACGACTCGGTTCTTTTTGGTGAACAAAATCCTGCAGCATTTTTGCACGTTCCACTCCTTCATCAGAGCTTTCCCACGCTTCCTGCAGCTCGTTTCCGATACTCCACAAAACAACCGACGGATGATTACGGTCACGCAACAACATATCCTCCATATCTTTTTGCCACCATTTGTCAAAATATTTGGCATAATAACCGGATTTCCATTTATCAAATGCCTCATCGATTACGATAAATCCCATACGGTCACACATATCCAGAAATTCAGGAGAGGGTTGATTATGCGCACAGCGGATGGCATTACACCCGTATTCCTTCAAAATCTCCAAACGGCGTTCACTACTCCGGTCGGGTACAGCTGTCCCTAATGCACCGGCATCCTGATGCAAACACAAGCCTTTAAGTTTGACTTGCTGACCATTTAAGAAAAATCCACGATCAGCTGTAAACTCTATAGTGCGCACACCAAATGGAGTACGATAGTCATCAACGGTTTTTCGTCCAATCTTCACTATGGTTTTCATGGTATACATCGACGGAGTATCAATCGACCATAGCACAGGATTTTCCAAATTCAGTTGTTGAGTCACATCAACCGTATCTTTGGGCTGAACCGTAACTTTTCGGTTATCACTTTTGGCTACAACTTTTCCTTCTTTATCCAGAATATACTGCATAAGTGTAGCAGTTTCTTCTTGGTGAGAAGTGTTGGTAAGGCTTGTCACAACAGCCACGCATGCTCTTTGGGCATCTATCTCTGGCGTAGTAACATAAGTACCATTGTTAATTACATGCATAGGGTTGGTTACAATCAGCCAAGCATGACGATAAATTCCAGATCCCGTATACCAGCGAGCGATGTTATCTTTTCCCGAACGGTCAACACGTACAGAAATTATATTCTTTTCCCCATACTTCAGATATGGAGTCAGATCATATTCAATACTACAAAATCCATACGGCCGAAAACCTAAATGTTTACCGTTAATATAAACATCACTCTGATGAAAAATGCCATCAAATAAAACAGATACGGACTTATTTTTATAGGAAGCCGGTACAATAAACGCTTTGCGATACCAACCGATGCCACCAGGCAAATGAGCAGCCGATCCACTAATCGAATGGTCAAAATTCAATTTAATACTCCAGTCATGCGGTAGTTGGATATCTTCCCACGATTGGTCATTATACACAGGATCAGCATACTGGCGATCATCATTTAATGAAAATTTCCAATCGAAGTCAAAGTTATCCTTTAATCGGTTTTCTCCTTGAGCGAATATCCCGACAACTCCCGCCGTAACCAAATAACATAATAATAATAATCTCCTCATAACAATATTTGCTATAATGTGTTTTTTAAGTTGGTATTTATAAAATAGATAAATATCAGCCTACTTTTTATGAAGCACTGAGATAGATTCTGAAGAGTTCATAAACTCCTAGAATTTCTCATAATCCGGATTTTGTTCTATTTTATTAAATATATTCTTTTCTATTTCGCTATACGGAATAGGGAATAAATTCTGGTGATCACCAACATTTGCACCAAACGGATTATATTTTCTAGAGCGCTCCACCATTTTACCTAAACGGCATAAGGTAGGCACACGAAAATCTTCGAAATATAACTCACGCATTTGCTCGTCCAGAATGAAATCGAGTGTTACTTCACTTGAACTAGTAAGCTGGCGAGTTCGAGCACGATCTCTAAGTTCATTCAGATCTGCCATAGCCTTATCCGGTTCATTATTGGCCAAATAGGCTTCTGCTCTAAGAAGATAAGTACCGGCCAAACGATACATGTATTCGTCTTTCATAGAAGTATTAGCACTTAGACTTCCCCATGCGTAAACCACGCCATGCTCACCCAAAGCTGTAAGTTTATATGTACCGTCAGCATTTTTCTGATAATTATCGTCCTCTAAAGTACCGACCTGACTGAATTTCATAATAAACGGATAGAACTGACGAGTTTGCTGTTCTTTATTAAACTTATCATATAACCCATCAGCCATGATCCATTTTTTGAAATCTTTCGCTTCCGGATTGTCAACTTGGAAATCGCGTATAATCATCAATTCTGAGTTACGGATATCTCCTGATTCCCAAATTTCGTTGAGGAAGTGATTAGTAGGACGAATAGTACCGATACCTCTACCACCTTTTTCCATCGTGTTGAGTGTAAAGGCTTTTACATTCTTTTTATCTTCTTTATCTCGCACATTCAAGCCTTCATAATAAGGAAGTAACCAACGCGGCATTTCATTACTATAGGAAGAACCGGAGTTCTTATATTCATACTGTAAAGCCCAAATTGTTTCAGTATTACCACTTGAACGGTTTTGGTTATTCAATTGGAATAAGTCCCAATAAGGATCACCTGTTTCGTCTTTTCTTGAACCGAAACGTGTTTTCATCAATCCCATACTGGGGTGAGTAATAACAGCAGTAGCTGCAGCAATGGCTTCGGAATAATCTCCAAGAGAAATATAAACTTCCGCCAACAAATGTTGAGCAGCCTGAATATTTACTTCACCATCTTTAGCCTTTGTAATATCATTCAGCATTTTGATGGCATCTTCCAAATCCTGACGTGCCTGGTCATAAGTAGCTTCACGCGTTGCCCGTACATAATCCTTCCGAGGTTCGGTAGCTTCTTCTAATATCAATGGAACACCGCCATATAAATTTGCTAAGAAATTATAAAAATAAGCGCGGAAAAAGAGTGCTTGTCCTTTAATTACTTTTTTGTTATCTTCACCTACCTCATTTTCCATATCAATACGGCTGATAATAACATTTGCATTAGCTATGGCTGAATAAGCTCTATCCCAATATGAACTGGCTACATAAGTATAGGGAGTAAGAAACGTTTTAAAGTCATTAAATTTAGCAACAGGGGAAGTATCTGTTCCACCGGAAGCAATATCACTGCAAATTAAAGCCATATTTTGGTCACCCATTTTCCAACGCATCCCTCGTACCTGATCATACAAGTAATTTAACGCATTTTGGAACTGGTCAGTTGTAGTATAGGAATTTTCAGGCGTATAGAAATCGTAGGGAGTTTCTTTCAACCAGCTACTTTCATTACAAGCTGTGCCTAAACATGATAATGCAACAGCTGCAAATATATATTTCAAGTTTTTCATTGTGATACGTATTTAATTTTTTAGAATTCAAAGTTCAATCCCAGTGTATAGCTCTTCATCGTTGGATAACCTCCATCCAAGTCATAGCTAATGCCTTGTCCTGCTTCAGGATCCCATCCGTCCCAACCTGTTATAGTAAAGAGGTTGGATGCGCTGATAAACACTTTCGCACGATTTACATGAATCTTGCTCAAGAATTTTTTAGGCAGGTTATATGCTAAAGATAACTCCTGCAAACGAACAAAACTACGGGAAATATAAGGTGAAAATCCTGAACCTAATGAATTAGTATAGAATCCCAATTGGCGATATCGAGCATCTGGATTTTCGGGAGTCCAATAATCAAATTTCATGAAACTGTTACTCAACAGGTGATCAGGAATGACTAATTTCCCAGCAGGTTGGCCCAGGTAGTGATTTTTACCACCTTGTACAGAATTGATAAAGATATTCAACTCAAAATCTTTATAAGTAAAATTGTTTTGAATACTGAAACGATATAAAGGATCTTTGTAACCAAGAATCTTCCGGTCATCCTCAGCTGTGTATGCGTTGTCATGGTTAACATCTTCAATCTTGTAAGTACCATACAAGAAACCATCAGGAATTATGCCTTTATTATAATCTTCTACCTGCCACATGCCAATGATGTTATAATCATAAATCGGATCTAAGGGTTCACCAATAAAGATATTACTTGCAACCAAATCATCTTCCCTACCATCTTTATTCGCATCAATACCCAAGATACTTTCTACTTTATTTTTATTCAATGAGAAGTTAGCAGTAATGGTCCATTGAAAATCTTTGTTAACAATGGGGATACCAGTAATACTAAATTCATGTCCTATATTGCGCAACTTACCGATGTTAGTAGGAATACTGTTAGTAACCATACCATTCATATGAGGAATTTCAACATCGTACAACAAATCACTGGTTTTAGATACATAAAACTCGTAATTACCAAACAAACGCCCCCCCAATACACTGAAGTCAAGACCTAAATTGACCGATTTGGTCGTCTCCCATTTTAAATCGGGATTCGGCAAAGTTTTCATTAGTTGCAACAAGCCACCTTTTGCACCATCACCATACACATATCCCTTACCATAGGATGAATTATTTTGCATTTGCGCCATAGTTGCATAGCGTCCACTAGTTCTATTCCCACTGGTACCATAAGACAAACGTAGTTTCAAGTTATCAATCCATTTGATATTATCTTTAATAAAAGATTCCTCAGAGAGTCTCCATGCCGCAGCTACTGATGGGAAATAACCAAACTTATTACCACTACTGAATCCCGAAAAACCGTCACGACGAATGGTTCCAGTAACAATGTAGCGATCATTGTAAGTATAGACTAAACGCAACATGTTATACAAACTGCTTTCTTCCCAAGCATTTGAAGTAATGGCATTCAAGTCAGCTTGCCCCATTCCCATATTATTATATCCTAGAGTCTTATCAGTAAAAGTTTTGGCAATAGCATCAGTGCTCTCATAAGTGCGTTTTTCAACACCATATACAAATGTGGCATTAACAGAATGTTTTCCAAATGTATTTTGGTAAGTAATGATATTGTCCAACGTCCATTCATTTTGGTTGGTATGTTTCTTCTCTGCCTGACCTAACAAAGTATTGCCATACGGATTAAAATTATAATAATTATAGATCGTCCAGTTATTCGCATAGCTGATACGATAACTCAAACCTTTTACCCAAGGAATACTAACATCGGCATATACATTACCTGACAAGTTATAGCGTATATCCTTATCAGGATTACTCATTGTCAGCAAAGGATTTACAGTACTTACCAAAGGTTGTACTTTCAATGTTTTACCATCTTCTTCATATGGAGTGGCAGAAGCCGGAATGCTAAACAAACTACTAAATGAAGTATTCTCACCGGAGAAGTTACTTATATTAAAATAGGAAGCTGTTCCAACTTTTAACCAGTCTGTAATTTTACTATCCAAGTTCATGCGAACATTATAACGTTTGTAGGTATCATTAACAACTAAGTTTTGTTGGTCAGTAAAACCAAAAGAAACAAAATAACTATTCCTTTCTGTTTTTCCACGAACACTAATGTTGTGATTTTGAATATAAGGAACATCTTCCGTCAATAAATCCCACCAATCGGTATTCACACCATTATTATAACCAGTTATCACTTCTCCATCTTTAAAATAAGTAGCGGGGTTGAAATCCGGATTACGTTGTAACATATCAGTTCCCATACGACTCTCAGCCAACTTAATATCAGCAACCTGAGTAGCGAAACCATCTCTGTCAAGACGTTTCATATCATTGTTAATCAAACCTTGCAAAGTAAATGAACCACTATATTCCAAAATCGGCTTAGAAACACTTTTAACCGTTTTAGTAGTAATCATTAACACACCGTTTGCTGCTTGTGAACCATAAATAGCTGTACTACTGGCGTCCTTTAACACATCAATAGATGCAATATCACTTGGGTTAATATCAGAAATATTACCACGATAAATAACTCCATCCAATACAACTAATGGCTCAGTAGAACCAGAAATAGAGTTACGACCACGAATAGAAACAGTAGGTGAGTCTCCCGCTTTGGTTGCAATACCAATATTCAGACCTGGAACAACCCCTTTTAAGCCTTGTAAAACATTTACATTAGGTGATTTTTCCAACGCACCCATATCTGCACGAGTTACGGCTCCCGTCAAGTCACTTTTCTTTGCCGTACCATAACCAATAACAATCACCTCATCCAAATTTTGTGCGTCTTCTTTTAAGAGAACATTGAAATGAGTTTGATTTCCTACAGTTATTTCTTGCGTAAGATAGCCTATGAATGAAATAACCAGCACCGCATTTTTATTAGGAACAGTCAAAGTAAAATTACCATCCAAATCAGTTACCGTACCATTCGTGGTACCTTTTTGCAAAACGCTAGCACCAATAATACTTTCACCAAAGTCATCTTTCACGATTCCTTTTAACGTAATAGATTGAGCCCACGTCCCCAATGAATACGTCAACAAGACAGCCAAAACCATCCATGGCCTAAAATTAAAAGCATTTTTCATAACATATTAAATTTAAAATTTACACGCTGCAAACATAGTAATATGGTTATGAAATGCTCTAGTTTATTGTTACATACTATTCGGTCATTTGTAACATAGGCGTTACATTCTATATATTATTTTGTTACATATTCCTCTCCCTATACTCCCTAGGGGTACATCCATACGTTTTCTTGAAAGTAGAAGAAAACAAAATCGGATTTGAAAATCCAACAGCATAGGCTATCTGAGAAATATTAACTTTGTTATCCTTGAGTAAGATAGTTGCCTGTTGCAATCGTAAATTACGAATGAATTCACTTGTAGATACACCTATCAAATCTTTTAATTTACGATGAAGTTGCACTCTACTTATACCTACTTCATCTGCTAAATTTTCAACAGTAAAATCAACATTTGACAGGTTTTCATTGATGACCTTTATAAGACGCTCAAGAAAAAGTTCATCATTAGCTTTTATATTAATTGATTTTATATCTTTCTCCAAAATATTATACCGACTTTTTATAAGGATGCGATTCTCAATCAAATTAGCACAGAGCATCATTAGCTCATCAATATTAAAAGGTTTAGATAGGAAGGCATCAGCTTTTTCTTTATACCCCTTAATCCTATTTTCCAACTCTGTTTGCGATGTCAATAAAATAACGGGCAAATATCCTATTTGTGGTGTTCGTTTAATCCGATGTAACAGTTCGAATCCATCCATTATCGGCATAACAATATCTGAAATAACCAAATCGAATGTTTGACTCATCGCTACTTGTAATGCTTCCTGTCCATTGTGACAAGTAGTAATCCTATAGATATCTCCTAATTTGTCCTGTAAATACTCACACAGAGCCCTATCATCATCAACAAGTAAAATTCGATACTTGCTTTTCTTGTTAGATGCAGCACTTTCTGCATTTACAACCCATTCTTCCATAGGAATATTGTGAATAGGAGATGTTTCTACAACTTCTACTTCTCGTTCTTCTGCAGATAAGAAGTCATTTCCAAGCGGAATTTGTATTGTGAAACAACTCCCCTGTTTATCTGAGCGATTATCCGCCTTGATAGTACCATGATGAAGCTCAACTAACATTTTAGCCAAATTCAATCCTATGCCGAAACCCAAGCTACGATTTGGATCGGAAGGCGATTGATAAAAACGTTCGAAAACTTTTTCCATCTCTTTTTTATCAAGACCTTTACCGGTATCCCGTACACAAATTTCAGCATATTTCCTCAATGGAGAATTTGTTTTCAGCTCTTCTTTTGCAGTAAGTACTATTTCTATTTCCCCACCATCAGGAGTGTATTTAAATGCATTTGATAACAAATTGATTATTATCTTATCAAAGTTTTTCACATCAATCCAAACAAAGAGTTTCTCGGAAGTATGGTTGAAAGTAAAATTTATATTCCGCTTAATTGCTTGATAGCTGAATATCTCATAAATATCATCAATGAAACTAATTAAATCAGTCTCCCTACATTTTATCTTCATTTGTCCCTGATCAATACGCCGAATATCAAGAAGCTGATTTATAAGACTCATAATACGATTAGTATTATGTTCCATCATTCTCAATATTTTTAACATACCAGAATCCGTACTTTTTTTGAGTAGCTCATTCAACGGATTTATAATCAATGTCAATGGAGAACGTATCTCATGAGCTATATTAATGAAAAAGCGTATTTTCTCTTCATTTATTTCATCTCTTCTTTTATGGTTTTGCTGACGAATATATAGGTTTATAGAACCTAGAATCAACATAACTGCTCCAACAAAATAAATAACCAGTGCCCACGAAGTAAGATACCAAGGTGAGGCGATATAAATGGAAATATTACGTATAGGAGACGAGATATTATTTTCGCAGGCTTGTACCTCAAGAGTGTACTGTCCCGGTGGTAAATAATTATAGGTAATCCGGTTCTCTCCAAGTAATGTATGGCTCCAGTTGCCATCCAATTCCCTTAAACGATACTTAAAATAAGTATTCTTTCGATTATGAAAATTGAATGTAGAAAACTCAAAAGAATAAGTATTACTTTTAGGATCAAAATATAATTCATTTGTATAGACAGACAAAGTATCTGCCAGCTTCTTTTTACACAAAGCTGACTTTGAGGCATTTACCAAAACATTATCTACATATAAATTGGTTAGAACCGGAATATGTAACGGCTTACCAAATTGAATACTGTCAGGTATAAAACGGATAATATCACTAGGACCACCAAAATAAATGTATCCATTATTATCTTGTAAAGACATGCCAATTATATATTCTTTATCTCTCAATCCATTTCCGGAATAATAAGTTGTTACCCGGTGACTCTCCTGCTCAATACGACATATACCTTTGTAAGTACTGCACCAAATATTTCCTTGCGCATCTTTTTCCAATCCACAGACAACATTACTAGGCATACCTTCCTTTTTCCCTATGTGCTGAAGAGTTTGCTTTTGCTTATCATAAATATAAATACCATTATTAGTACCAATCCATAGCCGTCCGTCGTTATCTTCCAAAAGTTCATAGCATACATAGTTTTTCAAATCATAGTTAATAGGAAGATCTAAAAATATATTTTTAGAAGTATCATAGCATCTTACTCCCAGGAAATGAGCAATCCAAATAAGACTATCTTTATCGCACAGCAAATCATTAATCCAATCATTTCCTAATGTTACTTGATTTTCCATAGGAGTCTGGTAAGATATTAGTGTACTCTCTCCATTAGTTGGGTTATAAACGCCCAATCCATTACCCGGACAAGATAGATAAAGCATATGATCACGCCCTTCAATAATCCTGTTGACACTTTTATTAGCGAATAAAGAGGTCTGATAAAGTTTATCCGTATGCAAATTCAGCTGATAAATTCCGCCATCGTTACTTCCTATCCAAAGAGTTCCTTCTTTTTCATAAACAGTCCGAGGATAATGCGAAAGTTTGTACTGCTTCAATCGTTTTCCTCCTCTGTCCAGTTGTTGAAGCGAACCGTCCCAGTTTCCTACCCATAAATGATTGTCACAACTTTGATAAATCATAGTCGGAGACCCTTGAGTTGGTGATACGGTAAGACTTAAAGACTCAAAAAGTTTTCCTTCATTAGGTACCATTACTAAACCTTTTCGACGGTAAGCCAACCATTTATTACCATCTGTATCCTCCAAAAAACACACAATTTCTCCGTACGTTAGCTCATCAAATGTATTTCCGGATACGCGTTCAGGATATAATTGTTTCTGTTTTGTATCAATAAACATTAACCCGTTGTTTACTGTATTTACCCACAGTTTACCATCACTGGTCTGGGTGATGCCGCGTGCAACAACGTTTCGATTGTCAGCAGTACGTACAGACTGAAAGCTCTCTTTTTCAGGAGTTTTCATCAAAACATCATTGTAAGTAATAAAATACAAATTACCCTGAGCATCTTCTTTCATACCATATACTTTCGGGAAAGGAGTCTGTGGTAGTGTATAAGTAACAATTTCTTTTCTCTCAAGAGAAATACGAGCCAGCTGATTGCCAAGATAACTAATCCAAACATAATGTTTTGTATCTTCATAAATACAATTTACATACAAATAATCACAATGTTCTCCTATCCAAGTCAACTGTTCAGCTTGGTCTGTATGGGAATTAATAGAATACAAACCAGAACCGGAAGCGGCAATCCAAATATCACCATTATGCAATTCTGTTATAGCTGTAACATTAGGATTGGAATTAACAGGTAATTTAATGGTTCTAAAAGCATTTTGTTGGGGTAAATAATACTGGATACCTTTATTACTTGCCACCCACAGTCTTTGATGAGAGTCCGAATAAACCTTGTTGATATAGTTACACGCTATAGAGGTAGAATCACTTTCATCATGAAAATAGTTGGTAAATGTATAGCCATCAAACTTGTTTAATCCGTCTTCTGTTGCAATCCATATAAAACCATATGCATCCTGCTCCAAAGAAATAATACGATTACACGATAAGTTATCATCATCATACACGATGACAGGGCGAGCATAGCCGAATAGACAGCAATAAACACATATTAAGAGTAAAAAAAGGTATTTCATAGCTGGCTTCTTTTTTTGCAAAAATAAATAAAAATCTTCTTTTTTATAGAATAAAATTCTAAATAAATAATTATGTATATTTTCGGAATTTATCTCTTTCAGCTCAGCTAATTCTGTTATTACAGATACAATTACTCCTCTCTTGAAGCGCTTTTCCTAATAATAGATTTCCATTTACAGTTTCGATTTTAATTGTGTATCAAAAGAATAACATTTCTATTTTATGATACAAAATAAATCGTCTCGCAAGATAAGTAAATTTATCTTGCGAGACGATTTCAATATAAGATGTATATTATTTCTTTTCCAAACAAATGTTAACCGCATTCATCCCTTTTATTCCACGCTCAAGATCAAACGTAACAACATTCCCTTCTTTGATCTCCGTAACAACGTTATTCACATGGAAGAAATATTTTTCAACTCCGGAAAGATCTTTGATAAACCCAAATCCTCTGGACTCATTAAAAAACTCAACTCTTCCTCTCAGAATAACCGGTTCTTCATCCTCCTTTTTAGGAGTGGCAATCATTATTTCTTCTAAATTAATCTCTTTCTTCTTAACATTCTCCTCAGGGGGAGTCGAGGA
>ULUQ01059272.1_pt1 | contig 20323 bp, 18 predicted proteins | sample 1958661 | NCBI WGS metagenome assembly ULUQ01 (sample SAMEA4835765, study PRJEB28245) | human gut metagenome | biome: gut microbiome; material: fecal sample | place: Denmark | collected 2008 | reverse complement strand
GCCACGAACATAAAGGTGGTCATGTGGTCACGGGGCTGCTTGAGCAGCCACATGGGCAGCACAGCAGCAAAGAAGATGTACACAAAGGTGATGTAGCTCCAAGCGGCCTTGCCCAGGATCAGGGGCAGGTTTGCGCCGATGACAAAGGACAGCACGATGAACACGATGCTGATAACGCTTTCCTTCCAGCCGGAGAAGCTGAACTTTTTCTGCAGCAGGCCAAAGATAACGGCGAACACCATGAACATGATGGACACCATGCCGGCAGCGCCGTTGGTCTTGGCAGCCTCAACCATTGCGCCGTCTGCGCCGAAGGCATTGAAGGTGCCGGCAACCATGTCCGCAAAAGCGGCAATCACGATGCCGCAGAACAGCCAGCAGAACAGCAGGAACAGCTTGCGGCCGGTCTTGCCGATGTACTTTTCGATCAGCATACCCATGCTCTTGCCGTCGTTCTTAACGGAAGCATACAGAGCGCCAAAGTCGGTAACAGCGCCGAAGAAGATGCCGCCCAGCAGCACCCACAACAGCACCGGCAGCCAGCCGAAGGCTGCGGCCTGAATGGCACCGGTAACAGGGCCTGCACCGGCAATGGAGCTGAACTGGTGAGCAAACACCGTCCAGCCGTTGGTGGGCACATAGTCCCGGCCATCCTCGTGGACGACTGCCGGGGTCTTGGCTGCGGGGTCGATGCCCCATTTGTTAGCCAGCCAGCGGCCGTAAAGCACATAAGCGCCAAACAGGCACACCGCTGCGATCAATACGATGACCAGCGTATTCATAGTTTTCTACCTCTTTCCTTTTTTCACTCCGCAACAGGTTCGGAACGTTAGACTGCCGTCCGGCAAAGCGTTGCCCCGGAGCGTAAAAAACCTTCGTCCTCAGCACATGACCGGGCTTTCCGGCCACACTCCGAAGACGAAGGCTTTTGCACCCGCCTGCCAGGGCAGGGGCATTACTCCGCGGTACCACTTCGCTTGCTGTGTAAAACAGCCACTCTCCCACGCATGGTACGCTGACCATGCTGCCCGATAACGTGGGCTGGACGGCACCGTGCTACTAAGGGGCACAAAACCCGGTTCACACAGGCTGCTCCCAGGCGAGGGTCCTCTGCTCCTGACTGCCGCTTTTTCACCCGAGAAGCGGCTCGCTGAAAGAGGGTGATGCAGAAGATCATGTCCTGTTCCTTGCATTTGCTGAATGATTGTGTCTTACTTTATTCCCGTTTTCATCAATTGTCAATATTTTTGTCACAAGTTCAGAGGATGCGCCAATTCAAGCCATTTTCTGGGAATAATTTTTAGATGATTTTCTTTCATGTGTGAAGAGAATAAAACTGAATAGCACATTGATTGAAAACGATTCACCCACAGGTCTTGACTTTCACACTTTGAAGTGCTAAAGTAATAGCGTGCAGAATATTCCGCGCGGCAGCACTGTCTGCTTTGCCCGCTGCCGCCGCTGTTATAATAAGGAGAAAAACAATGGCTGAGAAAAATTCCAGAAGAAATGAGACAACGGACGCACTGTTTGATGCTATCCTCAGTCTGGAGAGCCGGGAGGAGTGCTACGCTTTTTTTGAGGATCTGTGCACTGTAAAGGAGATCTCGGATATGGCACAGCGCCTGCAGGCTGCAAAGCTCCTGCTGGACGGTGCCACCTACGAGCAGATCGTCAAGGCGGTGGAGATCAGCACTGCCACCATCAGCCGCATCAACCGCTGCATCCAGTACGGCTCCGGCGGCTACCGCGACACCATTGAGAGGGTGCGCGCACAGGCAGAAAAGCAGTAACAGCCGTACCCGCCGCAGCATAGGATAGGGCACACGACCGGAAAGGAAGGTTTTGCCCTATGATGATCGATACACCCTGCGCCCGTTCTCAGTGCCCGGAAATGCCCAAGGTCAGCCTGGATCAGGCTGTTGTGGACCTGATGGAAAGCATTGCCCTGCAGGAAACGGCGCTCAGCCACATTCTGTGCGCCGAAAGCCGGAAGATGCAGAAGGCCATGGATCTGGATGGTCTGGATCTTTGCAAGCTGCTGGAGGTGAACGACTCCGCCACCAATATGGTGCACGCCGTCGCAAACCTTGAACTGGTGCTCAAGGATAAGCTGGAGTTCGTCTCCAACAACCTTTATGTCCCGGGGGACAGCAGCTGCCCATCACCTGCGCAGTAATGTTTTTTGGGGCGGGGCGCTCTCCGCTGCAATTTGACCCGTGAAAATGCAATGCCGGGCAGCCCGCAGGCTGCCCGGCATTGTTCTAATAAAATGTTTTTTCCTCTAAATAATGCCCAGAGCGCACGCGGAGGGCATTCTAAATCGTTCTATTGCAAGGGAGACTGCTGCGCATAATACGGTACAGCGGCCTCCCTTTTCAGGAAAAATCTGCATAAGAGACAGAAAAATCTTTTGTTGGAATTGCTGATGTATCAAATCTGTGCTATACTATTGGATGTATCACCATGAAAGCGAGGAATAAAACATTGCTGCATTATGATGCGATCCTATTTGATGTGGACGGGACGCTGATCGATTCGGCTCCCGGTATCATTCATACATTGCAAGAGGTTTTCTGTACCATGGGTGTGGATGTATCCGGCATAAACCTGCGCCGGTATCTGGGCCCACCGCTGCGCAAAAGCTTCGGCGAGCACTTCACCGACCCGGCGCTGATCGAAAAAGCAACCGACCTTTACCGCACGAGCTACGCGGTGAAGGGCAGTCACGAGTGTGCCGTGTTCCCGGGCGTTCCGCAGATGCTGCAAACCTTGAAGGACGCGGGTTTTCTCCTGTGCACTGCCACCTCCAAGCCCACCAAGGTGGTCACGCCCATTCTGGAAGAGCAGGGGCTGGCACCGTATTTTGATTTTATCGGTGGTGCCTCCATGGACGAGAGCCGGGATACCAAGACCGAGGTCGTGCGTTATGTGCTCAGCCAGCCCGCCTTGCAGGGCAAGCGGGTGCTGATGGTGGGCGACCGCAACGATGATATGCGGGGCGCTGCCGACTGTGGTCTGGATGCTGCCGGTGTGCTGTACGGCTACGGCAGCCGGGAAGAGCTGGAAGCCTTCCATCCAGTGCTGCTGGCTGAAAGCTGCGCCGACCTTACCGACCGGCTGCTGGCAGCCCGGGTATGACAGGAAGTTTCATTCCTTCGGAAGGAGAATGGATAGAATATGAGAAGCAATAACCAGAAGGAGAATCAGGCGCTGACCCCGATGCAGAAGCAGGCGGTGCTGGTGTGCATCGTGTGCGCACTGGCGGCGCTGCTGACCATCGGCATCACCCTTACCATGCTCAAGCGGGGCAAGAACCCGACGGAGCAGCCGGGGGATTCTTCCACTATTACCCCCGCGCCCGCCCCGGAAGGGGAGGAGGATATCTCTGACCACTACCAGATCAACGAGACCTCCAGCGCACTGCTCACCGGGACCGCCGATGCAGGCAATGCCTATCAGGAGCAGACCCTTTTTATCGGCGATTCCAACACGGTGCGTTTGTACGCCAACGGTCTGATCTCGCTGCAGCAGTTCTGCGCCAAGGAAGGCATTGGCACCAGTGCCGCCCTGAACGAGGGCATCGTTACCTTTAAGCGGGACGATAACCGCTACACCATTGCGCAGGCGGTGGCCAAAATGAAGCCCCGCCGGGTGGTCATTATGCTGGGCACCAACGACAACGGCATGAATACCGAGGACTTTATCAGCAACTACACCGCGCTGGTACAGGCCATTCAGGCCAGCTATCCCTATACCGATATCATCGTCAACACGGTGCCGCCGGTCCCGTCCAACCACTCCAACTACCCCAACATGGACCAGACCCGTATTGATGATTTCAACATGGCGCTGCTGACCATGTGCGAGCAGCTGGGCGTCAAGTTCCTCAACTCTGCCGAGGCACTGAAGGACGCCAACGGCTACGGCAATGTCGATTACTACCAGAGCGGGGATATCCACCTCAAGCCCGCAGGCCTGAAGGTGCTGCTGAAGTATCTGCGCACCCACGCCTACGAGACCGAGGATCGCCGCCCGGATACCAATAATATCCCCACCCGCGCCGAGTATACCGCCAAGCCCAGCTCTGCGGTGGAGGCACCCAGCAGCTCGGAGGCGGTCTCCTCCTCTGTTGTTGAGGAAAAAACGGAGTATCAGGCGGACTATCGTGTGGACAAAACCGGCGGCGGCTCCCTGACCTGCGGCGACGAGAGCGGCAAGTCTCTTACCGTCAAGGTGACCAGCGCCGCCCAGAGCGTTAAGGTGACCGCTGTGCCGGAGGACGGCTATGTGTTCGTCAAGTGGAGCGATGGCGTGACCAAGCGCACCCGCACTGATACCAATTTTGACCAGAACGTGGATGTGACCGCTGTGTTTGCAGCAGCCTCTATCCAGGTCAGCAGCAGCGGTAAGGCTGGGCTGGGGGATTCCTATACCTTTAAGGCAACCCTCAAGGGCAAGTATCTGGATGCTTCCAGCATCCGCTGGTATGTCAACGGCAGCGAGGTAACACAGGCTGCCGGTAAGACCACCGTAAAGGGCGAGGTAGACCCCTCCATGGTGGGCGGCACCTTCCGGGTGTATGCCACCGCCAGCTATAATGACTGCACCGTCACCAGCAACAAGCTGGAACTTACGGTCAGCGGTGGAACGTCCGGCAGCACCAGCAGCTCCAGCAGTTCCAGCAGCTCCAGCGCTTCCTCTAAGGAGGATAAGCCTGCATCCTCCAAGGAAGAAACGTCCTCCTCTAAGGAAGAAAAACCGGCCTCTTCCAAGGAAGAGAAACCTGCTTCCTCCAAGGAGGAGAAGCCCGCTTCTTCCTCCTCGAACGGTACTTCTGAAAGCGCTGGCAGCTCCTCCAAGGTGGAGAAGCCTGCCTCTTCTGCGGCATCTTCTAAGGAAGAAAAGCCCGTCTCTTCTTCGCAGAGCAGTTCCTCTTCCAAGGAGGAAAAACCAGCCTCTTCTAAAGAGGAAAAGCCCGCTTCCTCCAAAACCGAGGTAAGCGCCAGCAAGGAAGCTGCCAACTAAGGGCACATTTCCTCCTTGCGCCGCATAGGCTGGCGGGAGAGGAAGGTGGAGCCTTATGTACTGGGAAGCGATGCGCACGCCCGCCCTGCCCGGCGAGTATGACGTGACCGACGGCAGCGTGGATTACTACGATACCGACTGGGAAAACGTGGATAACAGCGCACTGGAGGAAGAAATGCAGAAATGTGGTCTGACGCCCTGCGAGGGTAAAACAATGTGTCCGGACAACACCCCGGCACAAACAGACCTGTCTGCGTATGAGATCGTTTCTGAATAATGGGAAGCCAGCTCTGCCGGGGGTGGGGCTGGCTTCTCCCTGTTGATACACCAAAGTGGGAAATGCTGAAAAGAAAGTGAGATACTATGGCAAAATATTATTGCATCCTGTTCGATGCAGACAATACGCTGCTCAACTTTGACGCAGCGGAAAACAAGGCGCTGGCCGAAACGCTGGTGAACTACGGCATCGAGCCGGACGCCGAGACCGTGCAGACCTACCGCACCATCAACGAGGAGCTGTGGCGGCAGCTGGAAAAAGGCCAGATCCGCCGCGAAAAGCTGTTCAGCGAGCGGTTCAGCCGCTTCTTAAAGACCATCGATGCCGCCGGTGACGGCGTGGAGATGAACCGCTTCTATCTGGAGCAGCTGTCCACCCACCCGGACTTGATGAGCGCCGAGGTTTTGGACGTGCTGCGGGAGCTTTCCGAGGTGGCAACGCTGGCTATCGTCAGTAACGGTGCCCAGATGGTGCAGACCCGCCGTCTGGCGGAAAGCGGCGTGATGAACTTTATGGAGGACGTGTTCATCTCTGAGAAAATGGGCTGCGAAAAGCCCAATGCCCGCATCTTTGATGCGGCTCTGCGCGCACTGGGCGTGGAGAATCGGGAGCACGTTCTGATGGTGGGCGACAGTCTGGCCAGCGATATTCAGGGCGGCAGCAACGCCGGGCTGGATACCTGCTGGTATAACCCCAACCACGCCGAGAACCCCGGCAAGGTGATCCCCACCTACGAGATCGCCAGTCTGGAGGAACTGTATCCGCTGGTGATGGAGCAGGAGGAACTGGCCAACGTTGGCCTGAAGAACCGCCGCCACCAGTGCTGAAACTTGAAAAAACGGATAACGGAACAAAATTATGCTGATACATTTGGAAAAATTGGGTAAGACCTTTGGCGAAAAGGTGGTGCTGCACGATGTGACCGCCAGTGTCGAGCGGGAAGATCGCATCGGCATTGTGGGACAGAACGGTGCAGGCAAGACCACTCTGCTCAAGATTCTTACCGGCGAATATCAGGACTACGAGGGCGAGTTCAGCGTGACCCACGGGGTAACACTGGGCTATCTGGAGCAGAACGCAAAGCTGGACGCCACGCTGGATATCTACGGCGAGATGCGCGCCACTTTTGCCCCGGTGCTGGATGCCATGGCGCAGATGCAGATCTTGGAACGCCGCATGGCTGCCCAGCCCGATAACGCCGACCTGCTGGCACAGCACGATGCCCTGCAAAATATTGTGGACGCCGCCGACGGCTACAACATGGACGTGAACATCAAAAAGGTGCTGTCCGGCATGGGTTTTGCACAGGATACATGGCAAAAGAACATTGCAGTGCTCTCCGGCGGTGAGCTGACGCGGCTGCGCTTGGCAAAGCTGCTGCTGGAAAAGCCCGATGTCCTCATTCTGGACGAGCCCACCAACCACTTGGACTTTGCCACCATGGAATGGCTGGAAAATTACCTCAAGGGCTACTCCGGTGCGGTGCTGGTGGTCAGCCACGACCGCTATTTCCTCGATAATGTCTGTACAAAGATCTGGGAGGTGTCCTTCCAGACCATGACCACCTACAAGGGCAACTTCTCGGCCTATCTGCCCCAGAAGGAAGCCGCCGATGCCCTGCGCCAGAAGCAGCACGATGCCGACGTGGCACTGGCTGAAAAGCTGCAGGACTATGTGGACCGCAACCTTGTGCGCGCCTCCACCACCAAAATGGCACAGAGCCGCCGCAAGCAGCTGGAAAAGCTGGAGATCACCGAGGCACCCAAGGACGAGACCAACCAGCTGAAGTTCCGCTTTGAATATGACGTAGAACCGTGGAATGAGCTGGTGATGCTGAAAAATCTCAGCATCAAGATCGGGGAGCGTACCCTGCTGGAACCCTTTACCTATACGGTCTGCCGCGGGCAGCGGCTTATCATTGCCGGCCCCAACGGTGCGGGCAAATCCACCCTGATGCAGGTGCTGGATGGCAAGCGCCGCCCCTCCGGCGGCATGGTGCGGCTGGGCACCGGAGCACGTCCCAGCATCTTTGCCCAGCAGCAGAACCGTCTGGGGCAGGGCAGGGTCATTGACGTCATCTGGAACAAGTACCCCCGCATGACCGAGCTGGAAGTGCGCAGCCACCTTGCAAAGCTGGGCTTCCGGGGCGATACGGTGTTCAAACCCTGCGAAGCATTGTCCGGCGGCGAGCTGGCGCGTCTGCGCTTTGCAGAGATCGTGCTGGAACGGCCGAACCTGCTGTTTCTGGACGAGCCCACCAACCACTTGGACATCTACACCCGCGAGAACCTGACTGAGGCACTGATGGCCTACACCGGTACCCTGCTGCTGGTCACTCACGACCGTCACCTGATGAACAGTCTGGCCTGTCCCATCCTCTATCTTGAGGACGGCAAGGCTGTGCTCTACCCCAGCTACGATGCCCTGATGGGACGTGCTGCCCCGGTGCAGGCCGCCCAGAAGGCGGCCGAGCCCGCCAAGACCGGCTACGGCAAGGAACAGCGCCGCCGCCGTGCCGAGCTGCGCGCCAAGATCAAGGCCTGCGAGGACGAGATGGAGGCCTGCGGTGCACGCGAGGTGGAGCTGGACAACGAGATCAACTCCCCGGAGGTGTACAACGACCCCGACCTGCTGCGCCAGAAAAGCGATGAGCTGAGCGATCTGCGTTTCCATCAGGAGGAGCTTTTTGCCGCATGGGAAGCCGCTATGGAAGAGCAGGAAGCCTACGAGCAGACGCAGCAGCCCGAAGAATAAAGGAGCGTATCCTCTATGCCTAAAAATCACCGCAACTATCAAAAAACACGGCACATCGCCCTGTCCGGTCTGCTGTTTGCGCTGGCCATGGCGCTTTCCTTCATCGAGGGAACGCTGGTCATCCCGGGGCTTTTGCCGGGCATGAAGCTGGGGCTTGCCAACATCGTGGTCATGTACGCCTTGTTCTTCATGGGACCCCGGCAGGCACTGGTGCTGGATGTGCTCAAGGCGCTGTTCGTCTTTCTGGTGTCCGGCTTCACGGCGGGCTTTCTCTCGCTGTGCGGCGGGCTTTTGTCCCTTGCGGTGATGTGGGTGCTGTACTATCTTCTGCCGGTGCGGCCCACATGGTTCATCCTGTCGGTCTGCGGCGCACTGGCGCATAACGTGGGGCAGCTGCTGGGCGCAGGGGTCATCATCTCCTCGTCCTTGTCGCTGTATTATGCGCCGGTCATGCTGGTGCTGGGGCTTGTCATGGGGGCGCTCACCTCGGTCACGCTGCGGGCGTTGCTGCCCGCGCTGGGCAAAATGGGCTTCAACACCCACGAAAACCGCCCCGAATGACCGACCATTTCGGCAGGGCAGTTGCATTTTGGCCGGAAATCTGTATAATAAGGAAACAACTGTATTTTTATCAAAAAGACCCCAAAAGATAGCGCTGCCGCAGCATGGGAACTTGAGCGGCAGTCGGGAGGTGTTTGTATATGTCTGAAAAAGTTACCATCAAGGTCGAGCGGAAGGAGCTCCATCTGCCCACCATCGCACTGCGCGGGCTGGTGGTGTTCCCCAACAACCTTGTTCATTTTGAAGTCGGGCGGGAAAAGAGCATTGCCGCCGTGGAGTGGGCCATGGCCAACAACTCCAACGTATTTCTGGTAGCCCAGAAAGAGATGGAGACCAGCGAGCCCACCCAGCAGGACCTGTACACCTACGGCGTAGTAGCTGAGGTCAAGCAGGTGCTGCGCGTGTCGGACGAACTGGTCAAGGTGCTGGTAGAGGGCAAGTACCGCGCCAAGCTGACCGAACTGGATACCACCGGCGATTTTCTGCTGTCTGCCGTGCGCTCCGCTCCGGTGCGTGCCGCAAAGCCCGAAGAGGCTGTGGAGACCGAGGCGCTGCTCCGCGCCCTCAAGACCGGCTTTGACGAATATCTGGGTATGAACCCGCGCCTTGCCAAGGACGTGGTGTTCACCATCGTTTCCAGCGATGACCCCATGTTCCTCACCGAGTATATGCCGGCAAACCTCTTGTTCCGCTACGAGGACAAGCAGGCCGTGATGAACGAAAACACCCTCAACGGCCGTCTGCAGCGCCTTGTGGAGATGCTGCGCCGCGAATGCCAGGTGATGAAGATCGAAAAGGAGATCGCGGAAAAGGTCAACGAGTCCATGGACAAGAACCAGCGCGATTACTACCTGCACGAGCAGCTGCACATCATCAACGATGAGCTGGGCGAGGGGGACGATACCCACGCTGAAGCCGATGATTACCGCCGCAAGATCCGGGAGCTGCACCTTGCCGAGGACAGCGAGAAAAAACTGCTCAAGGAGGTAGACCGCCTGTCCCGGATGCAGAGCAGCAATCAGGAAGCCACGGTCATCCGTACCTATCTGGATACCTGTCTGGATCTGCCGTGGAACACCATGACCGTGGATGATCTGGATATCCACCGCGCCCAGCAGATTTTGGATCGGGACCACTACGGCCTGAAAAAGGTCAAGGACCGCATTCTGGAAATGCTGGCCGTGCGCAAGCTGGCACCGGACGTGAAGGCACAGATCATCTGTCTGGTAGGCCCTCCGGGCGTTGGCAAGACCAGTATTGCGCGCTCCATCGCCGAAAGCCTTGGCCGCAAATATGTGCGCATCAGTCTGGGCGGCGTGCGGGACGAAGCCGAGATCCGCGGTCATCGCCGCACCTACATCGGTGCTATGCCCGGCAAGATCATCAGCGCCATGATCACCGCTAAGTCCTCCAACCCCCTGATGCTGCTGGACGAGATCGACAAGCTGGCAGGGGACTTCCGGGGCGACCCGGCGGCTGCGCTGCTGGAAGCGCTGGACCCGGAGCAGAACAGCACCTTCAACGATCATTTCATCGATATCCCGTTTGATCTGAGCCATGTGCTCTTTATTACCACCGCCAACGACTTGGGCAGCATCCCCGGCCCGCTGCGGGACCGCATGGACGTCATTGAGCTGCCCAGCTATACCCGCGTGGAAAAATACAACATTGCCCGCAAACATTTGCTGCCCAAGCAGCTCAAGGCCTGCGGCCTGACCGGCAAGGTCACCATGAACCAGAGCGCACTCTACGGCATCATCGACGGGTACACCCGCGAGGCCGGTGTGCGTAATCTGGAGCGTACCATCACCAGCGTGCTGCGCAAGTGCGCCCGCAAGATCGCTTCCGGCGAGGTGGAAAGCGTGGCGGTGACTGCCGCCATGCTGGAGGAACTGCTGGGCCCCCGCATCGTCAAGCCGGACTTCCTCAACCGTACCAACGCTGTGGGCATCGCCAACGGTTTGGCATGGACGAGTGTAGGCGGCGAGACCCTGCCCATCGAGGTGCAGGTCATAGACAACGGCACCGGCAAGATCACCGTTACCGGCTCTCTGGGCGATGTGATGAAGGAGAGCGCACAGCTGGCAGTTACTTGGGTGCGCGTCCATGCCGAGGAATACGGCATCGACCCCGAGCGGCTGAAAAAGTGCGACCTGCACATCCACGCCCCGGAGGGTGCTGTGCCCAAGGACGGCCCCAGTGCAGGCGTCACCCTGACCACGGCACTGGTGTCCTGTCTGTCCGGCGTGCCGGTGCGCGGCGATGTGGCCATGACCGGCGAGATCACCCTGCATGGCAACGTGCTGCCCATTGGCGGCCTGCGGGAGAAGAGCATGGCTGCTTACCGCGAGGGCATGAAGACCGTGCTCATCCCCAAGGACAACGAGCCTGATCTGTATGACGTGGATGAGGAGGTCAAGAAGAACCTGACCTTCCTGCCTATGCAGAATCTCTCGCAGGTGCTGGCTGCTGCTCTGCTCAAGCCGAAAGCTGCCAAGAGCACCGCAGGCCGTCCCCGCACCAAAAAGTCCAAGGCAGGGGAGAGCCGCATCCCCGCCGCGCCTGAGAAGAACCAGCCGGGCGCTGTCTGCTGAAATAATAGAAAGGAACACGCCATGATCTTCAATAAAGCTGATTTTATTGCCAGCTATGGCATTTCCAGCCAGCTGCCCGAAAGCGACCGCCCGGAGCTGAGCTTTTCGGGGCGCTCCAACGTGGGCAAATCCAGCCTGATCAACAAGTTGTGCAGCCGCAAAAATCTGGCGCGCGTGTCCAGTACGCCGGGCAAAACGGCTACTATCAATTTCTATTCGGTGGACGACTGCTATTTTGTGGATCTGCCGGGTTATGGCTATGCCAAGGTGAGCAACGCCGACCGCGAGCGCTGGGACGACCTCATCAACAGCTACTTCGAGGCGCCCCGCCACCACACCCTGCTGGTGCAGCTGCTGGACTGCCGCCATGCTCCCAGCGCAGACGATTTGCAGATGCTGCGCTACCTGCACTACCACCGCATCCCCTATGTGGTGGCACTGACCAAGGCGGATAAACTTAAAAAGAGCCAGCTTGCCAAAACGCAGGAGGACTTTGAAAACATCTGCCGCCCCTATGGCTGTCAGAAGGTGGTGCTGACCAGCGGCGAAAACGGCTACGGCATCCCGGAGCTGCAGGCGGTGCTCAACGCCGCTGTGGCTGCGGAAAACGAGGAAGCGGAGTAACGCCATGGCTTACAACGAATTTGCCTATTTCTACGATGAATTCAACGGCGAAGCGGACTACGACGCCTTGTACAGCCAGATCCATGCAAAGCTGGAAGCCCACGGCATCCATGACGGCATTGTAGCCGACCTTGGCTGCGGCACCGGGGAACTGACCCTGATGCTGACGCAGGCAGGCTACGATATGATCGGCATCGATCAGTCGGAGGAGATGCTCTGCGTGGTGCGGGATAAGGCCGAGCAGCTGGGACTTTCCGGTCGATTGCTGCTGCTGCGGCAGGACCTGCTCAAGCTGGATCTCTACGGTACCATCCGCGCGGCGGTATCTACCTTTGATACCTTCAACCACATCCCGGATCTGGATACCGCCATTGCCAACGCAGGCTTTTTTATGGAAAAGGGCGGCGTGTTCCTGTTTGATATGAACACCCCCTATAAGCACCGGAAGGTTCTGGGCGATAACGCATTCACCTTTGAGGAAGAGGATGCCTCCTGCGTGTGGCGCAACCACTATAACGCCGCCGACCGCAGGGTGGAGATCACGGTGGACATTGATTATCACGAGACCGGCGAGCATTTCCACGAGGAATTCTGCGAGTATACCTATGATCTGGATACCATCCGTGCGGCGCTGGAAAAGCACGGCTTTGCGCTGGAAAGCGTCTGCGACGGCGAGACCTTTGGCCCGCTGACCGAGGAAAGCCAGCGCTACTTCTTCTGCGCAACAAAACAGTATACACAACTGGAGGAATAACCTATGGCAAACCTGATCCGCGGCCTGTCCGAGAACGGCGGTGTCGTGTTCTGCGGTGTGGATTCCACCGATATCGTCCGTAAAGCCGAAAAGCTTCACACCACAAGCGCCACCTGCAGCGCGGCACTGGGCCGTCTGCTCACGGGTGCTACCCTGATGGGCTCCATGCTCAAGGATGACCGCGACCGCATCACCCTGCGTGTGGCGGGCGGCGGCCCTGCGGGCGTGCTCATTGCCTGCACCGACGGCACCGGCAACGTGAAGGGCTGCATTGACAATCCGCTGGTGGAGCTGCCCGCCAAAGCCAACGGCCACTTGGATGTGGGCACTGCCGTGGGCAAGGACGGCGTGCTGACCGTTATCCGGGACAATCGCCTGCAAAAGGAGCCTACGGTGGGGCAGGTGCCGCTGGTGTCCGGCGAGATCGCTGAGGACCTGACCAGCTACTATGCGTACAGCGAGCAGGTGCCTACCGTGATGGCGCTGGGCGTGCTGGTGGACAAAGACTTGTCCATCCTCTGCGCCGGTGGCTTTATGGTGCAGCTGCTGCCCGGCGCTACCGATGCCGAAATCGACCGGTTGGAAAAGAACATCAACGCCATGCCCTCCGTCACCGAGCTGCTCCATGCGGGCAAGACCCCCGAGGACATGATGCAGCTGGCACTGGCAGGCTTTGCCCCCAATGTGCTGGACGAGCGTACGGTGCAGTACCAGTGCGATTGCAGCGCCGAGCGCACCAAGGAGATGCTGCTCAGTCTTGGTCGTGCCGAACTTGAGCGGATGCGGGACGAGGACCCCAACTGTGAGGTGGTGTGCCACTTCTGCCACAGCAAGTACCAGTACGACCTGAACGCCCTGCTTGCCGAGTACGATGCACAGGCTGCACAGGCCGCTGAAGCCGAACATACCGTACAATAAAAAAATCTGCTTTTCAAAAGGCGGCTGCGCAGTTATGTGCAGCCGCCTTTTTTGCTTCTGCGTTTCCGAAGCAAGTTGCTTTTATAGCTGAAGCTTTCCCTCTCGACCCCTCCTGTAAATAAACAATAATCTTTCCGCTGAACATGGTCAGAGCAAAGCGGAGACCATTCCAAATCGTCCGCCTTTTGTTATGTGCAGATATCTGCCGCCACAGTATACACGGCATTGTAATGCAGGGTATCCTCCTGCACGGTGCATTCCTCCCGGCGGGCGAGGATGTCGGCATCCGGGAAAGCATCGTGCAGTGCCCGCAGCCCTTGCAGCCGCGCCAGCGTAAGCGCCTGCGCCTCGGTGCGGTAGATCGTCTCTAGCTGCTGCCCGTAATAGGTGGTCTCCTCCACCGCGCAGGGCAGTGGCAGACCGAAAACCTCTAATTGCAGATGCCGGGTGCGGCACAGCCCATCTCCATCGGGTGCGGAGGGCGAAAGTGCGGCAGAATGCCCGGCAAAAAACAGCCGGTAATTTGTTTTGTTTTCGCCGGTCAGCTGCGATATCGTCTCTGCCAGCGGAACGCTCTGGCCTGTCTCCCATTCCAGCTGTGCCACTACCGTGCCTGCCGCCGGGGCAAAGATAAGGCTGCCGTCCCGCTCGCTGCGTGCCGTGCCGATCAACCCCTGCCCGGCCTCTACGGTCTGCCCGGGGGCTACCAGCATAGTGCCGCTGGCAAGATTTGTACGCAGCACCGTTCCATTGCACTTTGCCCGCAGCCCGTGCAGGGTGCCTGCGGCGATCTCAGGCCGTGCACGGGCAGGGGCGGCCTCCACCACAAGCCGTCCTTTTTCAAAATTCAGGCTTGCCCACGAGAACTCGCCGCTTTCCAGCAGGGAGTACTCTCCGGTGCGCAGCAGCTCCTCGGTTACGGCAGTGCCGGGCTGCAAGCCGCAGCTGCGCAGCACCGCACCCGCCCGCGCCCGCTGTCCGGTAGTCAGGCTGCCGTAGTCCACCGCCCATATAAGCCCTTGCAGCCAGAGCAGTACCAGCCCCCAAGCGACAAGCCCGGTCCATAGCCCCTTGCGCCGCAGTAGCGGACGCAGCAAAAAATAAAGCCCATGCCGTTTTTCTACCCGCAGCCGCACCCGCCTGTGCCGGGCAAGTGCGGCCAGCCGTCGGTACTGCCATGCTGCGCAATGGCCGTAAAAGCCGCCGGGCAGGGAAAAAACACCGTATAAATGCAGCCCTTGTCCGGCGGCATCGGTCAAAAGTGCCTCGGGGCTGCCGTTCCGGGCGGTAAAGCGCACCCCCGCCCAAAGGCTTGCAGCTTCCATGATGGCCTCCTATTCATCGGAAAAATCGGTGCACAAAAACTGCCCCTGCACCGTCAGCCGGGCGGCGGTCAGGGTGCAGATGCGTAGTCCGCTGCCGTATACCGTGAACCGCCCCTTCGCCAGCCGCAGACACAGCCTGTTTTCATCAAAGAATAACACCGTGCAAAAATGCTCGATCTCCATCCGGTCGCCGCTCAGGTATACGGCAGGGCGGCTGTAAAACCCGGGCGGCGGCTGTCGGAACAGTCCGCGCAGCCAGTCGCCCGGGGTGCGCCGGTCGTGGTGTGCTCTGGCCATCGTTGTCCCTCCCGTCCCGCGCTTTGTACATTGCACAGCCCATGCTTCCATATATATGGAGGGGGAGGGCGTGCTTATGAGTAAAAGCTGCAAACCGCTGCATCCGGGGCTTTTTTTGCTGGGTGCAGCTACGGCGGCACTGGTGTTTGCCGCGCCGCAGACCTGCGCGGAAGCCTTCCGGCAGGGTCTTGCGCTCTGCGGCGGGCCGCTGCTGGTGTCGCTGTTTCCGTTTCTGGTGGTGTCGGCGCTTATCATGCGTAGCGGCGCGGGCGAGGTGTTGGGTGTGCTGCTCTGGCCGGTGGTACGCTGTATCGGCCTGCGCAGCCGCAGCGCGGGCAGTGTGCTGCTCATCGGCCTTGTTGGCGGCTTTGCCCCTGCTGCCACTGCCACTGCCGAGGCAGTCCGCAGCAGGGAACTGACCCCGCAGGAGGCCTCGGCTTTGTTGCCCGCCTGCATCTGCTCCGGGCCATCCTTTGTTATTCTGACGGTTGGGGAGCAGCTGCTGGGCAGCCGTACGGTGGGGGTGTGTCTGTTTGCCGCACAGGTACTGGCAGGCTGGCTGACGGCTGCGCTGCTCTGCCGTGTCCGCGGCATACCGGAGCCTTTGTCTGCACCGCCCGCTGCCGCGCAAACTGAACCGCCGCCGGCGCTCGACACTATCCTTGCGCAAGCAGCGGTGACCTACCTGAAATTGTGCGGCTTTGTGCTGTATTTTCGCCTGTTGGCGGCAGGCTGCGGGCTGCTGCTGCCCGCGGCGCTTGCACCCTTTCCGGCCATGCTGCTGGAAGTATGCTCCGGCTGCGACTACGCCGCCCGCACCGGTTTGTGGGCAAGCGGGCTGTGCTGCGCCGCACTCAGCGTGCAGGGCACTTCGGTGCTGCTGCAAGTGCGCACCCTCTGCCCGCCGGAGGTCTCGTTCAAACCCTTATTATGGGGCAGAGTGCTGCACCTGCCGCTTTCGCTGGCGCTGTTTTATCTGGGCTTACCGCAGAGCGCTGTGGAAAGCTTCAATACTTTGTGCGCCCGTGTAGTGCCCATGCGTCGCGTGCCGACAGATTGTGCCCTGCTGGTGTTCGCGGTGTGCTGCATCACGGCCTGCGAGGCCTGCCGCCTGACCGAAAAAAGGCACAAAACGCAGCTCCGGCAAACAAAAACCGCTCTGCGGCTTGCAAACCGCCGCAAAATGTGGTAACATAACTCTTGGTTATCATAATACCAAACGCAGCGACGGAGAGAGTAGGCGCTGTCTGCACGGCAAAGAGAGAAGCTTCACCGGCTGAAAGGGCTTCCATGTGCGGCAGGGGCTGAAGTTCGCTCCCGAGCGGTCTGCGCGAACGATGCGGACGCATCTATTAGCACAGGACGGTTGCGCCCCGTTACGGCGTTTGAGCGCCGTCTGCCCTAGTGCAGACGGAAACCGGGTGGTACCGCGGAGCGGAAATAGTCACAGCTTCGTCCCTTTTGCCTGAGCAGTCGGGCAGGGGACGGAGCTTTTTTGTTGTATTCCGCTCCATGAACACAAAGAATAAAGGAGAGAAAATCCATGCAAGCAATGATCGATGAGCTGGCCAAGCAGGCCGCTGAAAGCCTTGGTCAGGTGTCCAGCAAGGAGACGCTGGCTTCCTTCTGGCAGGAATACCTCAGCAAAAACGGCAAGATCCCTGCCCTGATGAAGAATCTGCGCACCGTTGCGCCGGAAGAGCGTCCCGCCATGGGCAAGATCATCAACGAACTCAAGCAGAAGGTGCAGGCAGACTACGATGCAGCCGCCGAGACCGTGAAGCAGGCAGAACTTGCTGCCCGCAACGCCGCCGAGACGGTGGATATCACCCTGCCTGCCAAGACCCGCCCCGTGGGCGGTCTGCACCCGCTGACGCTGGTCGCCAACCAGATCATCGACGTGTTCTCCGGCATGGGCTTTGCCGTGGCAGATGCCCCGGAGATCGAGGATGACGACCACAACTTCACCCGCCTGAACGTGCCCAAGGATCACCCCGCCCGCGATATGCAGGATACCTTCTATCTGTCCGATGAATTCCTGCTGCGCACCCAGACCTCCGGTGGTCAGATCCGCACCATGGACAGCCAGAAGCCGCCCATCAAGGTGCTGATCCCCGGCCGCGTGTTCCGCTCTGACTCGGACGCTACCCACAGCCCCATGTTCCACCAGATGGAAGGTCTGGTTGTGGATAAGGGCATCACGCTGGGCGACCTGCAGGGTGCGCTGAACACCTTCGTGCAGAAACTGTTCGGTGCCGACACCCGCACCCGTCTGCGTCCCTCCTACTTCCCGTTCACCGAGCCCAGCGTGGAGGTGGACGTAAGCTGCTTCGAGTGCCACGGCAAGGGCTGCCCCCTGTGCAAGCACACCGGCTGGATCGAGGTTCTGGGCGGCGGCGTTGTTAACCGCAAGGTGCTGGAAAACTGCAACATCGATCCGGATGAGTACTCCGGCTTTGCCTTCGGCATCGGCATCGAGCGTATCGCCATGCTGAAGTATGGCATCAACAACATTGGTCTGATGTTCGAGAACAATCTGCAGTTCCTCAAGCAGTTCCACGAATAAGAGGGGAGAGAACAAACAATGAAAGTACCTTTCAGTTGGTTAAAAGAATTCGTTGATATCGATGTCACCGCACAGGAGCTGGAGGAGAAGCTGTTCTCCTGCGGTTTCGAGGTAGAAGAGCTCATCCCACTGGATGCCGGCATCAGCAAGGTGGTCGTTGGCAAAATCGTGGAGATGGAAAAGCAGGAGGGCACCCACCTGACCAAGTGTGTGGTGGACTGCGGCGCTTATGGTCACGAGATCCACATCAGCACCGGTGCTGCTAATATGAAGCTGGGCGATTGCGTGCCCACCGCACTGGATGGCTCCACCCTGCCCGGCGGTATCACCATCAAGGCCCGCAAGATGCAGGGCGTGGAGTCCAACGGTATGCTGTGCTCCGGCGCAGAGCTGGGTCTGAACGATGACCTGTTCCCGGGCTCTGAGGTCTACGGCCTGCTCATCCTGCCCGAGGACTCCGTCCCCGGCACCGACATCGCCCCCGTGGTGGGTCTGGATGACTACATCTTTGATATCTCCATCACCGCCAACCGCCCGGATTGCCAGTCTGTTCTGGGCATTGCCCGCGAGGTGGCTGCGGTTCTGGGCAAGCCCCTGCACATGCCCGCCATGGACTACAAGGCAGTCTGCGAGCCGGACGCTCCCATCACCGTCAAGGTGGAAGCACCGGAGCTGTGCCCCCGCTACATGGCACACTATGTCCGCAACATCCGTATGGGCGAATCTCCCCGCTGGATGAAGCGCCATCTGGCGCTGTGCGGCCTGCGCTCTATCAGCAACGTGGTGGATATCACCAACCACACCCTGCTGGAGATGGGTCAGCCCATGCACGCCTTTGACCTGAACAAGGTCGCTGGCCGCACCATTGATGTGCGCCGCGCCCACGAGGGCGAAAAGATCGTCACGCTGGACGAGAAGGAGTTCACCCTGAACCCCAACAATCTGGTCATCTGCGATGCCGAAAAGCCGGTGGCACTGGCCGGTATTATGGGCGGCGCAAACTCCGGCATGGACGATAACACCACCAGCCTGTTGTTCGAGTGCGCTACCTTTGCCCGCGACAGCGTGCGTAAGACCAGCCGTGCACTGGGCCAGAACAGCGATTCCTCCGCCCGTTACGAAAAGGGCGTGGACCGCTATTCTCCGCAGCTGGGTCTGGCACGCGCTCTGCACCTGATCCAGCAGCTGGATTGCGGTGATATCACCACGCTGGAATATGACCTGACCGATGGCCGTCCGCTGGAGCGCAAGCACATCGTCACCACCCCGGCAAAGATCTGCGGCGTGCTGGGCATCACCGTGCCCGACCAGACCATGATCGACATCCTGCAGCGTCTGGAGTTCACCGTGGACGTGCAGGCCGATGGCAGCTGGGACGTGTCCGCACCCCTGTACCGCGATGACGTGGAGAGCTTCCCGGATCTGGCCGAGGAGGTCATCCGTGAGTACGGTTACGACCATATCGTGCCCACCTTCCTGAACACTGCCTCCGTTACCAACGGCGGCCTGAACTACGACCAGAAGCAGCAGCTCAAGACCAAGCGTCTGCTGGCTGCACAGGGCTTCTACGAGGCCTCCACGCTGGCCTTCTACTCCAACGCCGAGCTGGATATGCTGCATATCCCCGCCGAGGACGAAGCCCGCAAGGCCATTCGCATCCTGAACCCCATCAGCGAGAACCTGTCCATCATGCGCACCCTGCTGACCCCCTCCATGCTGAACGTCATCGTGGACAACCTGAAAAAGGGCAACGCCGAGGGTCGCCTGTTCGAGATGGCACCGGTCTATCTGGCCAAGGAACTGCCTATCAATGAGCACCCCCACGAGCGTCAGACTCTCTGCATCGGTGCCTTCGGCCCCGAGGAGGACTTCTTCACCGTCAAGGGCGCGCTGGAAGCACTGGCAGCCGGTTTTGGCCTGACCTTTGATTATCAGCGCGAGACCGCCGCATGGCTGCACCCCGGCATCAGCGCCGCCGTGTACTGCAACGGTAAGCGTCTGGGCGTGTTCGGCAAGCTGGCCAACGAGATCAACGCAGAGCTGGAGATCGCCAAGGAGCAGAAGGACAGCCAGAACATCTATCTGGGCGAGCTGGACTACGAGGCTCTGATGTCCTGCGTAGAGGGCGAGCTGCGCTATAAGCCTCTCAGCCCTTATGCACCTGTTAAGCGCGACTTGGCTCTAGTCTGCGGCGAGGCTGTATCCTGCGGCGAGATCGAGGAGACCATCCGCAAGGCCAGCCCGCTGGTCAGCGAGGTCAAGCTGTTCGATATCTATCGCGGCGCAAACCTTGGCGATGGCAAAAAGAGCATGGCCTTTAGCCTGTCCCTGTCTGATCCCAAGAAGGAAGTCTCTGCTGAGGAAGTGGAGCGCGTGGTCAAGAAGATCCTCGGCAACCTGAAGTTCAAGCTGGGTATCGAAATCCGCTAAAAGCATATTATATAAGTATTTATATATAGAACAAAGGCCGTCTGTGCAATGCATGGACGGCCTTTTTACATGGAGAAGAGGGGGTGAGTACAATATAAGTGAAGCAAACTCAATTTTCTTTCAAAAAAGATGTCAAAAAGTGTTGACAACTGTCCCGGGGTGTGGTATTATACTTGAGCGCCAAGCGCTGAGACA
>ULUQ01054588.1_pt1 | contig 20757 bp, 12 predicted proteins | sample 1958661 | NCBI WGS metagenome assembly ULUQ01 (sample SAMEA4835765, study PRJEB28245) | human gut metagenome | biome: gut microbiome; material: fecal sample | place: Denmark | collected 2008 | reverse complement strand
CGATGGATAACTAAAAATTATCCATCAAAAATAAAACAATCCATCAAAAACGATGGATTGTAAAGAAATCTATATACGAAAATCTTTCCTAGGATGTTTTGATATTAGAATATCCCGCTGTTTAGCAGTGGTTACATGTGTGTATATCTCAGTGACATTGATGGAGCTATGTCCTAGCATTTCCTGAATATACCGGATATCGACATCGGCCTCTAATAAGCTGGTAGCGAATGTATGCCTGAACATGTGAGGGGTGATATGTAAATCTATATCGGCGAGAGAGCAATACTTATCTATCATTCTGCGAACAGCTTGGTCAGATAGAGGTTTGCCATTCTGGTTAGCAAAAAAATGATTGCAGCTTTTAATTTCAGCTTGGAATTCAGCCTTATATTCTTCAATTATTTTAGAAACAGAATCATTGCCAATATGAATACGTCGCTCTTTATCGCCTTTACCATATATGAGGATGCTCCCATCATGTAAATTTATATCTTCGTTTTTTAATGAGCAAAGCTCAGAAATTCTCATGCCGGTAGCAAATAACAGTTCGGATACGGCTGCATCGCGCAATGCATTCCTTCTCTGATAATTAGTTTTAGCGTTGTCCCGCTGTGTATAAATCATAGTAAGAAATTTTTCTACTGTATGTAGTGGGATAATTTTGGGTAATATGGTAGGTTCACGAAAGTGCACCTGTATTTTGGTGAAGGGATTTATTGAGAGTAGTTCTTTGTATTCCAGATAATGGAAGAATGCTTTTATTGAGGCTATTTTTCTTTTTACGGTTTTGGGTTTATATTGTTGGTGGAGCCTGGCAATATAATCCTCTAGATCGTTTGTTGTGATTTCAGTTATTTTTTCAAGAGATGGTTCCTCAGAGAATTGTCGCAAGTCAATCCGATATGCTTTTAAAGTCTTTTCATCCAGACATTTTTGTGTCCTGCAGTATTCCAAATAGTTTTCAGTAAGTGTTTGTAAGTTTTCCATGATGTTCTCCTTTGTTTGGCGTATTTTAAATAAATTGATAAAATTATATCGTATATAAGCTATGAAGAGTTAAGAAGAATTAGTGGTAGTGATGAAAGTGCAATATGGTGAAAATGCTGGTATTTCATCTTCTTTTTCAATACTCTTCATGTTATAATAAAATATCTGAAGATAGTCCGCTTGTAGAGCTTGAATCAGGGGTATGTGTTATTTTTAGGGGAATATATATGCATGATGAGGATTGTTTGTATGAGCGAGTCAATGAATTATAATTATATTGCTATTACCAACCAAATGTTATAAACTAAAATATAGGTTTATAAATGCCATTTGTATAAAATACATAAGATAGGGGGAGCATGTATAATAAATAATGATATACATGCAACAGTTGTTATGGAAGATTATAGCAGTGCAGCAACAGACAGATTGGCAGATTTTGATGTCTTGAGCAAGGAGCGTAGGAAAGTTTGTGCTATTCATATAGGTGGAGTTTACATAGAATGCTTGTTAAAGGCGATGCTATGTTGCGCAAACAATGTTACAGAGGTAGAAAATAGAAGTAACAGATGGATAATTAATGAAGTTGAAATATATCGTCCGTCACACTCTTTAACGACAGGTCCTTTAAGGGATTACCTGCCATCAATATATGAAGATATGCCGGAGGATGTTTTACATTCATTAGAATATATTGCATGCCCGAATGATATAGAGTATATAAGTTATAGATATGTTTCGAGCGCAACTGTTTCTGATGAGGAGTATGATGAATGGTATTGTAATTTTATAAATGTATTTGATTATTTGCAGGAAAAGAAACGTGAATTATAAGGGTGGATTTATGGCAAAATTATGGATGAGACTTGAGGAAAAAATTGAAAATGTATACCAAATCAAGGCGCCGGAATGGGTGCAGGTTGATGTGACAAAATCAGATAAGATACATGTTTTAATTGTTTCTGATCAAAAAATAGATAAAAAAAATATTAGGAATTTCATTTCAGATTTTATCAAAGACGAAAAAGAAAAATACACAATAGGGTTTATTGATATCTATTCGGTGGATAAAGCTAAGGAGTATAATATTGTTAAAAGGGAAATAAAACCTGTGTTAAAAAGTTGGGCTGATGGTCTGAACGCAGAAACAAAAATTGAGGAAAAGCATTTAGATTATAATGTTGTGAGTTTTTATTCTTACAAAGGTGGCGTAGGTAGAACAATTGCCATGATACAGACAGCGTATAATTTGGTTAAGGCTGGAAAAAAGGTGCTGCTGTTAGATTTGGATATAGAAGCACCAAGTTTGCATAATATTTTTTCGGATATTGTTAATGATGAATTCGCCGGAGTGCAGTATGGTGTTATAGAATATTTGTATCATAGAATAGTACAAGGCAAAAAAGATATTCATATAGATGGTAATATGTATTGTACAATTCCAGTGGAAAATGTTGATGGACTAATGTATTTGATGCCTGCATTGAAGAAAATGGATAAGAAGTATGTTTATCAGATTGGCAGACTACAAACGGAAAAAATACAGGATAAAAATGTTTTTCATGATATTTTTGATGAAATTAGGAAAAATCTGGAAATAGATTATATTTTAATTGATACAAGAGCAGGCTTTAACCAATGGGGATCACTTTCATTATTAACGTTGTCGAATCAGGTGATTTTTTTAGCATACCCTAATGATGAAAATGTTGAAGGCTTAAATATTGCTTTTGAAATGATGGACAACATTGGTAAAAGTAAATATGCTGTGGCAATGTCAAAGGTTGTCGCATCAGATGATGGAAAGAGTAAATTAGATACGTTATTTGAAAAATTAAATATATCACAGGATAGTATTATTTCCATATACTATAATCAAAAGATTGCATTAAGTAATAGATATCCTATTCCGGATAAAGATGTATCGGATGCATATATTGAATTGTCGAATTATGTTTTGGATAGTGAACGTATTGTATTGAATAGAAAATATCTTGATAATGGAAGAAAGCAGGAAATATTACAGGATTTATTTAGGGAAAAAACAAATCAGATATCTATTGAATCAGCAAATAGATTCATATCGCAGGACACGTTATCGTTGTTGATATATAGCAATAAAGAACAACTGTATGGTTTAAGAGATAATATTATGCAAACATATAATCTTAAAGATGACGCGATAGTTTTAGCAAACAGATATATTTTCTTTGCCAATAGTCAGGATATAAAACTTGCAGAGATATTACTCTCAAAAGAAAAGACAATTATGGATAAGGGGTTGGAGATATTGAATACAGTATGCCATAATTCGTCGCTGGATACTATTTTTAAGGGAGAGAATATTAAATCAGTTTCGAGATTGGCTGAATTGTTGGTTAATAAAAACGCAAAAATTTGGGCATTTAGGGGAAAAAATGATAAGACAAAAAAATATGAGAGTGCTTCGGCAATAAGAATATTTATTGATTTACAGGAGAATTTATTTAAAAACGATTTGCAACAGCTTATGGATAATCTGAAGATGCTCTCTAATTATTTTAATCGAGCAGTTTGTGATTTCCAATTCAAGTTTGTTATTAATACAAAATTATGGAATGAATACCAGGAGGCATTTGGCTGGGCAAAAACATCTGTTACAGAAGTACAAGTATCGTTAATGGATATCAGAAATTTGATTTTCAGAAATATTAATATGAGACAATTTGAGCCATATATAAAGTTGAAGAAATCGAATATGGTATCGAATGAAAGTGATTCGATGATATCATTAAATGACGATAATACAAGTATTGAGGAAATAGGTGATGTTGTAGATGTGTATAAACTTATAGTTGGGGTAAGGAAATTTACAGATGAATATAGTGAGTCAGTTGAAGATTATATATATAATTTTTTGATTGATAATAAAAATATTCCATTAAGTAAATTGATTGATATACTTCATGTAGCTGCAAGTCAGGAAATAAAAGATATTGAAATCAGCGAAGAAAAAGTAGATGATGATAGGGTAATTAGTTTTAATAATCTAAATAGAGCAATGAGAATGATATCTGAAAATTAATTTTTTTAGCATATTTTGACGTTTTTTCTGTGCCTACAGCAGAAGCTGTACTAAAAAATATATGATAATAACAACTGGTTAATATTCCACAGATTGAGGATTAAGAGAAGATTATAAAATCATTATGAGGAAGGATAATTTATGAAAAAACCATTTATAGGAATATTATTAGCCGTGACGTTCACCATCATATTCATATCAGGCATAAACGCCGTGATGGTTTATGCGGATAGTACTGAAAATTTTGATGCGGATGCAAGTGCAGGCAGTTACATAGAGAGTGATCTGGATAATAATGCGCCTGAATATGATTCAGGATTTTCTTTGTATTCAAACATACCGGCTGAATTTCCTGATAATGGAATTTCCGATATAGAGGATATGTATCCGGCAGTTAGAAATCAGAATCCTTATGGAACATGCTGGGCATTTGCAAGTCTTGGAATGGCAGAGTTTGATCTTATTAATGATGGGACTGCTGACAAAAACATAGATTTGAGTGAATTACAGCTTGTAAATTTCACATTTGATTCGGTTACAGATCCGCTTGGTGGGACGGCGGGCGATTATTCAAAGTATGATAAAGCGAATGCTTCAAGCTCTATTTTGAATTATGGTGGTAATTTTCTGTTTGCTTCGAAACGTTTAAGTCAGTGGTGTGGTGCTGTAAACGAGTCAGATGTGCCATATGTGGATGCGGCTGATGTTGCAGCAAATGGATTAGATGATAAATATGCATATGATTATGATGTTGCGCATTTGCATGATGTTTATCGTATTAGTCGAGCAAAGAACGTAGATGAGGTAAAGCGTTCAATAATGGAGCATGGAGCGGTAGGAGCCATGTATACACGTTATTGGAGAGGCGAGAATTATATTTATAACAGCTATTATGATTACAAAGGTATTGCATCGGGATATGGTGATGGCGGACATGCAGTTATGATTGTTGGCTGGGATGATAACTATTCGAAAGAAAACTTTTCTACATCGGATGGCGTAAAACCCGGAAATAATGGTGCATGGTTGGTAAGAAACAGCTGGGGCTCGAATTTTTCTTATTTTTGGATGTCATATGATACATATTCGCTGGTAGATACGATGTGGGTATTTGATTTTTCGGCAGATGATGGTTTTGACAACAATTACCAGTATGACGGTGGTCTTGAGACAAATGTATATCCATGGTATAAAACAGTGGCTAATGTCTTTACTGTGCCACAAAGGGCAGGAGTTAAATCTGAGACTCTTAAGGCTGTTTCGCTATCATTTATGAAAACTGCAGATGTTGGGTATAAAATAGAAATATATACAGACCTTACGGATTTGACGAATCCAAAAAGTGGCAGGAAACAAGAGGGTGCAACCACAGAGGGAAGGACAGCCTTTGCAGGCATTTACACAATAGATTTGGAAAATTCTGTGGACTTAACACCAGGAAGCTCATATGCAGTGGTTTTGACAACCGATAAAACTGCTATAGATCAGGAGAGTGCAGTTGTATATAAGGATTTTAGTACAAATACAAAAATATGGGATCACGTAGTCAGTGGAGACAATGACAGGAGTCTTTACTATAATGGTTCAAATTTTGGAGTATGGACAAATAATTTCTGTATAAAGGCATTTACTTCAAATAAATATGAGAATATTGAACAGCAGAATCATTTGACCGCTAAGGGTTATTCTGTAGAATTGACAGAATATATCGGAGCAAATCTTTATGTTGCATTGTCATCGGATATTTTGGAGGATAAAGGGGCGAAGGTTCGGTTTAAATATACTGATGGAAGGTGTGTTGACGAGCCTCTGGCTGATTTTGATACGACAACATACAATTCAGATACTGTTAAAAAAATTTCATATAAATCTGCTCCGGCCAGACTCACTGAAAAGGTGGATATAAGTATTATTAAGAGTGATGGAACTCAGAGTAACAGTTTTGCTTTTTCTCCGGCTGATTATTTATATGATTTATTGGATAAAACACAGAAAGCGTCAAGTGATTATTATGAGCTGCAAAGAAATATGGCAAAAGCGATTTTAAATTACGGAACGTATTCACAGCTGTATTTTAATGTGAATACTCAGGAACTGGCGAATAAAGGGTTATCTGATGATGCGGTTGCTTCGTTATCTCTGGACGATGTAATCAGTGCAACAGCAAGAGAAGATGTTGCTTCGCTGAGCAATGATTACCTTGAATACATTGGTTCATCACTTGTCTGTACAGCTGAAACAGGTATGAAATTGTATTTTGTGAACAGGAACAATCTTTCATTGCAGCAGATTAAGAACAAGTATGATATTGATATTTTAAACGAGTACTATAGTAGGGACGGTAAATGCGAATATGATGTGTCACTTGATGGAAGTCTGCTTTGTATTAAGATAAAAAATCTCCGTTCATATCAGATTCCTTTGAAATATACGGTTACTTTGAAAAGCAATTATGGAACATTGAAGGGCGTTGTGAGTCCGTATTCCTATATCAGGAAGGCTGCACAGAGCAGCAATGTTAAGCTTCAGAATCTGTGCAAGGCAATGTACCTGTACAATAAGGCCGCATCGGAATACCTGGGGAGATAAAATCCAAATTGTTAATAAAATTATTGCAACACGCATAATAAAATAGTAATATGGAACTATAAGTTATCAATAAACTGAAACAATGCAATGCTGTTTTATAATGGCAGAAGTCGGGAGGAACAACGTATGAACAAAAGACTAATTAGCCTTGTTTTAACATTCATTATGTTGATTACAATGGTTCCATCAACTATTGTAGAGGCAAGTGAAGTAACGACAATGGAAAGCGTCAATGCTTCGAGTAACCAATCTGAGAGCAACCAATCAGAGGTCACGAAACCGGAGGAAAATACTATCTATGCGGTAAATCCACTGTATGAGGATGTTATCAGCATTGATGATTTAAAGAGGAAGCTTGACTCCGAAAGCTCAGATAAGGAGTCTGCAGATGGCGAGCAGCTCTTTGGGTCATCCACAGGACAGTATTTTTCGGATTATGACAGTGCCGTTTCATATCTCAGAAAGCAGATGGTTAGCAGAGAAAAGGAAATAACCTTGAATTTCCCTGCATCCTGGTTTACTTCACACAAAGATGGGCTATATTGGGATTTATTATATGATGCAATGAAGTGCGACGAAAGCTCTACCGGACAGGAGGGGGATGCACTTTTGTATGGATATGCAGGCTGTAATGTTTCATACAGTACTGCAGGATATATAAAATATACCATGGCATATCATTCTAATGCTCAGCAGGAAGCAAAGCTGACAGAGGCTGTGGCTGCGGCAATGGCAAAACTGCAGCTTAATGGTCTCAGCGAAGCCAAAAAGATTACAAAGATTCATGATTATATCTGCAATCATGTCGATTATGCATACAATTCAACCGAGGAGCAGATATATACAGCTTATGGTGCTCTTTGCACCGGAAAAGCTGTCTGTCAGGGATATGCTGTGCTTTTCTACAGACTGTGCAAGGAAGCAGGGCTGTCGGTCAGAATTATCAGCGGTACCGGAAATGGAGGACCGCATGCGTGGAACATAGTGCGAATCGGCAGCAAATACTATAACGTGGACTGTACCTGGGATGGACAGGATGCGGCCACATATAATGAGTTTCTGTTGAAATCAGAAGCTGACTTTAGGGATCATACCCGTGAATCGTGGAATGTGGCAGGCAGTCGTTATCTGGATTATACGTCTGCTGAGTTTAACGCGCAGTATCCTATGACTGAAAAATCATGGGATGAGTCGGATGACAGCAACGATTCTGTGGAAACTACATATGCACATAGTAAGGAGGCTGTGTCAGGTGCTGTGACACTAAAAGCACAATGGAATGATCCTGTATTGGGACAGCCGACCACATTCCATGTTTCTGCAACAGGCGGATCAGGAAACTATAAATTCAGAATGGATGCACCGAGCTATTCGGACCCAAATCAATGGGCATTCGAATCAGTAGCGGATCCAAGCCGTGGTGAGTGGCTGAATTATACATCAGAGTGTGCTTCAAACGATTATACATTTACCATGACTGCTACAGGTACCTATAACTTTAGATTTTATGTTATGGATAAAACAGCAGGAGTAACTTACTTGCGAGTGAATTTCAATATAAGTGTGTCGGATGATAAATACCCGAGTGTTGACTCGATTGTCCGGTCTGCAGTAGCTGAGTGCAACAGCAAAACTGATGGCTCAGAGTATGCAAAAGCCCTTTGGCTGCATGACTGGCTGCTTGACCAGCTTGAGTATGATAAAACCCTGAAATGGTCTTCGGCTGAGAGTGCGCTGACCAGAGAGCTTGGCACCTGTCAGTCGTATGAGAGTGCATATGCAAAGCTCCTTACTGCAGCAGGAATAGAAAACAGCGAGACAAGAGATACCTATGATGGACACACCTGGAATGCAATGAAGCTGGACGGACAGTGGTATCAGACGGACTGTACCTGGGATGACAGCAGCGATAACTGGTATAGCTTTGACCAGAGACATTTGTATTTTGGGCTGACGGATGAGCTGATGGCCATAGCACATCCGGGGCATAGCAAAATCTATACCACAAACACGTATGCAACGCGTTCGACAAGCCTTGCCGATAATTATTTTGTAAGGACAGGAGATGCTGCAAAGTGGGCAAAAGCATACTCAGACAGGATTCAGAAAAATCTGGATGCAGGAAAGACCGAGTTTGAAATAACAGCGGACAATGCTTCTTATCCACCAAGTATTTCAGGTATTCAAAATGGTATTACAGCGTATGCGCTTAACCAATTGACCTGGACTACAGACAAAGCAGCGGTAACATTAAATGCTACAGGAAGTGCAAAGAGCTTTACATTTACAGCCAAATACGCTTCAGAGAGTCCTGCGGTCAGCTTGTATGGCAGAAGCATAACCCTTAAAGACAACATCGATGTAAACTATTACATGGAAATGTCTGATTCGGTGTTTGAGCATGATGCATATCTGGAATTTAAAATCGGTGGTCAGACATATAAGCTTAATGCGAGTGACGCCGCTGAGGTAAATGAGAACGGTAAAACTTTATACAAGTTCTCATGTCCGGTGAATGCGGCACAGATGTCTGATACTATCGAGACAAGAATAGTGATTGATAACAAGACCGAGGAAGAGTATTCCTACAGTGTAAAAGAATATGCCACCGAGCTCCTGTCAAAATCAAATGAGTATCCGGCAGAAACAGTTAAGCTGGTGAAGGCACTCTTAAACTATGGAACTGCAGCGCAGACCTTCTTTAAATATAATACAGGCAAGCCGGCAAACGCTATTTTAAGCGATACAGATAAAGCTGTAGCAAAAGCTGATTTTGCTGCATATAAGGCTGTTATTAAAACAGATAGCGCCAATAGTCAGAGTAATGGACTGACATATTACGGAAGTTCTCTGATATGTAAGTCTGAGATGACAGTAAGACATTATTTTATGGTGAACGAAGGCTGTGATATAAACAATTACAAGTTCAGCTATGTTAATGCAGATGGCAATGAAGTCAGTCTGACACCTAAAAAGGCTTCAGATGGTGTGTATTGTGTAGATATAAACGGAATAATGGCACGCAAACTGAATAGTAATTATGCATGCAAAGTGACCGGAAAGAATAATTCACGTATTTTAGAGCTGACATATGGTCCGTTCAGTTATGCGGAGAAGGTGCTTAATAGTGGAAATACATCTTCTGAATTAAAGAATTTGATGAATGCATTATATTGGTATTGGAATTATGGATATAGAAATTAAAAAATACAAGCGGCAGCCAATGGCATCACTATCAGATCGTTACAATCGATATGGCTGACAGAAAGTTCCGTAATATTACTTATCCAAATGGTAATGATGGAAACCTATGTATCAAGGCATTTACCACTGCAGATGCATCTAACAGCTTGACACAGGACGATATCCAAAAGCTTGCAGATGCAGCTCTTACATCAACCGGAGTGGCAGGTGTGACAGTATCCGTTGATGAGTCAAAGCTTAAGGATACAGTCCTCAGTGTAGAGCAGAAGAAGCTTGTAGCTGGTGATGGAAAGATGACAAGGCTCGCCTTGTGTTATAGCTTTATATAGAAAATCATACAATTTGTTGACTTTATACTAGAACAAGAGTACTATTGAATTGTAACTATTAAGGAGTTCACGAAGGAAGGAGAAGAGTGAATGAAAAGACTATTTAAGAGAGGGGGAGCAGGTGTACTGGCACTTGTATTGGCTTGTGTTATGGCTATTACAAGCTATAGTCCGGTTACGACGTATGCGGACGATGACCAGGGACATTTCGATACGACTGCTCCCGTAATTGATGATGTTGTCACAGATGGAGTAAAGGAGAGCTATGAACAGAATGAAGCTTTACAGTTAAAGGTTCATACATATGATGATGGTGGTTCACATCTCCATTACATTTATTTCCATTTTGATGGAGTAAATGTTGACGACGAAAAGCAGATTGATTCTGAGAGCCGTTCATTCGATTTTACTCATGACAGTGATGACATGGCATATGACGAGGCGAGTGGCTATTATACATTTAGTATTTCGGCTGATGTTTTCAAGCCTGGATACAAGTATACACTTACATCGATTCAGGTGTATGATGGAGTGGACAACAATTCATATGCGCCGGATGAGAAAATAAAGGATAAGGTGTCATTTACTGTTGCTGATAAGAAAAATGATGTTGTTAAGATTGCATCATTGGATATTACGGATGATAATGGAAACTCTGTTATTGGACAGACTGTTGATAATAATTTATACAATTTTGCTGCTACATTGAGTGATTGTGAGAATATTAAATATGTGGTATTTGAATTTAAGCATTTAGTAGATAGTGGCTCATATACAAATCAGACAGTTTATTGTTATAAACAGGATGAAACTGATAAATTTACAGCAGATTCACCAGTTTCACAGTATGGTTTTTATGATAAGGTTGTAGAAAACAAGCTTGTAAAAGCTTATGTTGTTAAAGACGATGGTACAAAAGAATCACTCGATTTGTCAAACGGATTTGATAATATTTCAGTATTTACCAACCCACAAAAGAGTGAGAATATAAAGAATAAATATACTGTCGAGTCTATTAAGTTTAGTAAAGAAGATGGAACTGAAATAAAATCAGGAGACATCTTAGAGCGTGAAGCAAAGATTAATGTGACTGTCAAGGCCAATGGTGTTGACGGCAGACTTGAAACGTATAATTATGGTAATGGATCAGAAGAGTCTTGCGGTTATTTAGAGCTTAAAACAGTAACAAATAAGGTTAATGCATGGAAACAGGTTAATCTGAAGCAGGACGCAAATGATAATAGTGTTTTTACAGGTAGTTTTGATGTAGATAAAGATATGTATCCGACATTATGGAGCGTATATTACTATCAGTTTAATGGAAACAATAGTACACAATATGATATTCCGGTCGGTACAGCTAAGTTCTTAGTCAAGGATGGAGCCGGTGATACAGTAATACCAACGATATCAAGTCTTAATGTATCTTATTATACATGGGAACAGAATAGTGATGGTGAATGGGAACAGAATTATAAAAGCGAAAATAAAAAAGATATTGCTGCGTATACAAAATTATCCGATTTAGGATTAGATTTACCAAAAGATGTTAAATGTCCAATCGATGGAGGAAAATTTGTTGCATGGCATGTATATAAGTCTGTATATAATATTACAACACATGCTTCATCGTATAAAGATATGGGAACTATAGATGACTATCTTGTAGATGATTCAGATTATTCAATTAATGTAATGCCTGTATTTGATAAGGAATTTCACAAAGTTTCAGGATATTATTGTGATAAAGATGATAATTATGTGAATTTTTCTGAATTACATGAGGGTGCATGGAATGCTGACAGTGAAATCCAGGAATATACAAATAAGTACAAGGGATTATTTAATACAAAATATGGATTTAAAGGCTTTCAAGTAAATACATCATATGATACATTCTCATATAATCTGGCGCCTGTTTGCTCAAGCATAAAGTTTAAAGTAAGCTATAAGTATTACAATAAGGACGATGAAATAGAATGGGCAGATAACGAAACGTTTGTAGCAGCAGATAAGTTAAATGCTGATACAGTCAAAAATCTGATTAATAGTTTCAAAATGCCGGAAGACAATACCACTAAATGCGATTTTGATAAGTGGGAATATAATTTCTCTGATTACACATATAATAGTGGAACAGAGTATGAAATTGATGCTCAGGCAAAATATAAAGGAAAATATATTATTTCGGTATATTATGATTACAAAGCAGGCGAAATAGAGAAGGCATTCGCGGTTGACGAAAATATCAAGGCAGACGGGTTAAAGGAACAGATTAATAACAACAAGCCAAAAGCTTCTGAGTGCGAAGGTGTAGATATTGATACATGGACATGCGATGATGATTTTACGCCAATATATAATTTCAAGCATGTTTATGAGGCGGCTAAAATAAAGAATGCTGTTGTATGGTATACAGTATTAGATGAACTCGATGATAGCCTGACGTATGATGTAAAAGTTGTTAATATTGGGGACAAGGTTACACTTCCGTCTCGTATTGACAATTGCTATGATATCAAGTGGAATTATTTTTCATTTGAAGACAATGAAGGCAAATGGAATAAAGTTGCAGATATAAATGATTTTGTTGCAAATGAGCCGGGAGTTTATAGGTTGAGTTCTGAATACGGAAATTACAAGGTTGATGAGAATGTAGACCCGACACCAACACCAGACCCGACACCAACACCAGACCCAGCACCAACACCAGACCCAGCACCAACACCAGACCCAGCACCGACACCAGCACCAACACCAACGCCAACACCAGCACCATCCCAGACTACGGAGGTTAAGCTGGACACATCTACAGTTAATGAAACAGTGACAAAGGTTGAAGAGGCAAAAAAAGAGGCTGCAACAGAGAAGAAGGAAACTCCAAAGGTAGAGGTTGATATGGGTACAGCTACGGTAGTTCCTGTAGAGGTGCTTAATGCGGCTAAGGGGGCAGATGTAGATGTTGTGCTTAAGATGAATGGATATTCATGGACTATCAACGGAGAGGATATCAAGGGAGTCAACCTTAAGGATATCAATCTTGAGGTGAAGACAGATACCAATGTTGTTCCAACAGGACTTGTATCTAAGCTGGCTGGAGATAAGCCTACTAAGCAGCTTTCTCTTACACACAATGGCGATTTTGGATTTAAGGCTACTCTGAATGTTGAGATAGGCAAAGAAAAGGCAGGTCAGTTTGGAAATCTGTATTACTATGATTCAGACGGAAAGCTTGTATTTATGAATGCAGGAATGATTGCAGAGGACGGAAGTGTCAACTTAAGTTTCTCACATGCATCAGATTATGTTATTGTAATTGGCGAGAATATGACTCCTCAAAATGGCAAGGATACAAAGACTCCTGATATCAAGGGTGATGCAAAGGCAAACCCTGCAACAAAAGATACTGTAAAGAAAGCTGCAAAGAAAAACACAGCTACAATTGCAAAGAAAGCTACAAAGACTGATGATAATAACAATGCTATTATGTTTATGACAATACTTCTGATCGGCCTTACTACAGTTGCAACTGCAGTTTATATGAGGAAAAGAAAAGCATATTAAATTTTTAATAAGAGAGACATCGCTTTATAATTTTCTCGATAAAAAGACTGCATAATTAAAACCACCGCAGAATTTAACGCTTTAACTAAGCTAAATTCCTGCGGTGGTTTCTTTTATACCTATCTGTTTACAATGCTTACTGTCCGGCTATACGGAAGCTGCTCTTGCAGTTGCAAGTCTTTTGAACTGTGGAGCAATCTGCGCCACTACGATAACCTTGACGAGATCAAGTCCGATAAATGGTACAAAGCCGGCTAAAAATGCAGCCTGTAATGTCATATGAGAGCTGAACATGAGCCAGAGAGAGCCGATTGCGTCAACGAGTACTGCTGACAGAATAGCCACGATGGTGTAGCGGATGCGGTTATAGTTCTTGCCACGGCAGAGTGGAAGGAGAACTGCAATAAGCAAAAATGAGAAGTTGAATCCGCCGAATGGTCCGAAAAGATATGCAACTCCGGCATTTCCACCGATAAAAATCGGAATTCCGACCATACCGAGAAGCATCCATACAAGTACAATAAGGAAGGACTGGCTTACTGAAAAGACCATTCCAATAAGTGTTACCACAAAGTTGAGCAGTGTGATGTGGGAGCCGTTTGGAAGCGGGATGCTTATATAAGCCGATATGCAGAGTATTGCTGTAAACATTGCCATCATTACGAGTGAGTGCACATTAAAAGTTGATTTTGTGTTCATTTTCATTACCTCATTTTGTTGTTTTATTTTTAATTCTCAATTAGTATAGCCAAGTGTTAACCTAATGTCAACCATAAATAATAATAAGGTTAACAATTAACCATGGAATAGCATTGACTACACATATAAAGCAGTCTATAATTCTAAGAATGGACATGGGAAATTCAAAAAGAACAGAAAAATTAAGACGACAATACAGAAATATATTGCGCAGATTTTCAAATGCCGGCAACTATGACGGATATTTTATAGGTAAGGTATCCCTGGAGTTTAATATGGCTGCAGATGCCGGAAAAATGAGTGAAAATCAGGCGCATATCATAAAAAGCAGGGAAAATTACGCTGAGCTTGCTGCGGGCGGGGACTTCGCTGACGGATATCTGAGTATACATATGTATCTGATGAAGCCTGTAAGCAAAGCTGCGGCTCAAAGTAATTCCGGAGTTCAAAACAAATTCGCCGCAGTAAACGAATACACACAGGATATGATATTTTCTAAATCTGAAATCCTCTCCTTTGTCAGCGATACAGGGGATTTTAACCCGATTCATCAGGGCGAGCATCCGGTCGTGCCGGGGCTTTTGATTATGGAGAAATTGATTTTGCGGAAATTGAATGTGCAGACGGACATCGGGCATATAGGTATTTTTGATTTAATACATTCGTTTATAATCAGATTCAGGACACCGTTGTATGCCGATGAGCCCGTCAGGCTTGTGCTGCATAAAGCCTCAGGGCGCATGGATGGATACAAATGCAGTGACGGCATACAGTTATTCAGTTGTAAATATTAGTTTGTCGTAATTTTAAGAAGCTATAGAGGAAAAATATGAGCAGAGTATACATAATTGATGGAAAAAGAAGCTATATTGGTGTTGAAAATGGTATGTACAGACATGTTCCGGCGGAGATTATCGGAGCAAAAGTGCTGAAGGAGCTGCTTTTTCAGCATGATATAAATGATGTGGAGGCGGTCATAGCGGGTAATGCTGTGGGCGCAGGGGGAAATATTGCGCGGCTTATGCTGCTGGAAGCGGGGCTGAGTGAGACGGTTCCTGCAATGACGGTTGATTTACAGTGCGCGAGTGCGCTTGCTGCGATGGATATAGCGGCGTCAAAAATTGCCGGCGGACGGGCGAATCTGCTCATTGCAGGCGGCTTCGAGAGCAGCTCCACAGCGCCGGTCCGCTCAAACAATCCAAATCATCCGGATTTTGTGGCAGACGATGATAATTCTTACAAGGTGGCTAAGTTTTCTCCGGGAAAAAGAGAGGATATGGCAATGCTTGAGGGAGCGGAGAGGACTGCAGTCGCAGAGCATATTAGGCGTGAGGATCTGAATAAATGGGTGCTTCGCAGTCATTCCTTTGCGGTGAAGGCAAGAGCTGATGGCGTTTTAAACGATGTTATAGTGCAGGTGACGGATGGCGCAGACCGGGATGAAGGAATCAGGAACAGAATGAGTGAGCGTCTGCTGGCAAAGGTGCCGGTTTTACTGCCGAAGGGACAGGTGCTTACGGTTGCCAATACATGTCTGACCAATGATGGTGCAGCGTTTGTTGCGCTGGCTTCAGAGCAGTACGTTTCAGCGCATTGTATCAGGCCGCTGGCGGAGCTTGTGGACGTGGTTATGACTGGAGGAGATCCTCTGATGAGTCCTAAAACCGCTGTGCTTGCCATTGAAAGGCTTTTGAAAAAACACAATATGACATCGGAGGATATAGATGTTTTTGAGTGCAATGAAGCTTTCGCGGTAATTGATGAGCTTTTTATGAGAGCTTATCCTGATGCAGTGGACAGATATAATATTTTTGGTGGGGCGCTGGCGTATGGGCATCCGTACGGTGCATCCGGCGGGATTATCACGCTGCACGCGGTGAAGGCGCTTGAAAAGACAAAGGGCGAGTACGCGGTGGTGAGTGTTGCGGCAGCCGGTGGAATAGGCACAGCAATGCTTATCCGATATTGCAGATAAAGTGCAGGATACATTATAGAATGCTATATGTATTAGAAAGTGCAGGATACATATGGAATGTGATATGTATTAGAAAGTGCAGGATACATTATAGAATACGATATATATTACAGTGTGTGATATGTTAGAGAGAAAAAAAATGGATTATTTAAAGATGATGAGGCAGCAGCCTGAGGACAAAGAGGCTCTTGTTATAAATGGCGAAAGCTACACGTACAAAGAGCTTGTGAGCATGGCGGAGGAGTTTGGGCGTACGCTGCCGCAGACGTACAAAAAGAAAATATATATAATACGGGAGAAAACTATTTTAAGGCAGTTGATTAGTTTTATCGGCTGCATGGGAACCGGTTGGATTCCGCTTATTGTTCCATATGATTCGAAGGACAGCATTGCACAGCTTGCAAAGAGTATCGAAATCCCGCAAAAGGCAATTATGGCGGTGGCGACATCGGGCTCAACCGGTGTTCCGAAGATACTTTTCAGATCCTACGAAAGCTGGGCTGGATTTTTTGATGAGCAGAATAAAATCTTTGGAATTACAGAAAAAAGCAGGCTGTTTGCACATGGAAGCCTTGCATTTACTGGAAATCTGAATCTTTATATGGCGCAGTTTTATGCCGGGGCGACCATGGTTGCGGAGGATGATTTTGCACCGCAGCAGTGGGCTGAGAGGATTGTTAGCGAAAATGTCAATGCCATATATCTGATTCCGGTCAAATTGCTGCTGCTTCCACGTGTGATAAATAAAAGCTGTGGGCAGGTTAGAACCATTCTGGCTGGCTCACAGAGCCTTGGAAGGCAGGATGCGCAGAGCCTGAAGACTGTTTTTCCGAATGTGCGCATTGTGCTTTACTATGGGGCAAGCGAGCTGAATTATATTACATATGTGACGGATGAGGCCATGACCGGCAAAAGAAATCTGATTGGACGGCCGTTTCCGGGAGTTTCAGTTGAGATTAAAGATGGAGAAATCTTTGTGGATACACCATGGCATGTTGAGGGTATAGATATGCCGTTTTCCCTGAAGGATATGGGGTATATGGATGAGTCGGGCAATTTTTATTTTGAAGGGCGCAGTGATGATATTGTAAATATACGTGGGCGCAAGGTATCTCTGCTCAAGATTCAGAACAGGCTGGAGCAGCTGGACGAGGTACAGGAGGCCTCTGTTGTTTATACCGGGAAAAGTGATACGGGGATTGAAGCCTTCGTGGTATTGAAGGACCCCGCTGCCGGCGTGGATGGAAGGTGTCTTTCAGAGAAGCTGAGAGAAACTCTGGCTCACTTTGAGATGCCGCGTAAAATTGTTATTGTATATGAGATACCGAAAAATGAAAGTGGTAAAATTATTAAAAACAATCGACAGATTCAGAAATAAACGTTATAATATAATTTAATAGTTACTCTAAATAGTATAAAACAGTTCCAGGGAAGGGGATTTTATGCAAGATAAAAAACAAAAGAAAACAATGCTCCAACTGATGTTTATGATTCTGATTTTTATGGTTGTGCTGCTCACGGATTTTTACGCTATCATCAATTATCCGGAGGAATACATACTTATTGCAGTCATAACTGTAATTCTTCTGATTGATCTGTGGGGAGTGGTAAACGGACTTTTCACTCTGCGCATATTAAAGGAGGAACGCAGAGAGGAGCAGTATGACAGTATTTTTAAGTCAGAAAAGGCCTCATATCTCATGCTCAAGAAATATTTTGAGGAGATAGAAGAAAAGATAGCTATTTTACAGGAGGCTTCAAAGGTTCCTACAGAGGCTATTATAGGTGCTCAGAAGGGAATTGCAAAGGTTGTCATCAACAGAAACAAGGAGAATGCAGATGCAATCATGGGCTCAAATGAGCAGCTTTTAGATGCTGTCGAGAGGTTTGATGCCAGACTCAAGGAGAGCGATGAGTTCATCATTGAAAACCAGAAAAACGTTCTTTATGAGAATCTTAAGGAAATCATGGACAGACAGCAGACTCTTTCTGACAGTATAAAGGATATGGAAACCCGCCTGAGTCAGGTGATTGCTGCAAATCCGGTGCAGTTTACGGCAAATGTTGAGATGCCAAAGACAATCACTGCCATGCCATCTGTAAGTGAGGCGGCATCACAGCCGGTGACAGCTCAAAACAGCCCTATAAAGCATGAGGTGGTTGATGATTTCATAGTTCCTGCAGTTGATGAACCTGTTGATATGGCAGCGGCAGTAGAGCCTGCAGCTGAGCCAATTATTGAGTCGACTGCTGAACCAGGTGCTAAGCAGGTTATTGAGCCGACAATCGCGCCAGTTGCTGAACAGGTTAATACAGCAGCACAGGAGATGCCGGTTGAGCCGGTAGTTGAGCAGGTTATTGAACCGATAGCTGAACCCATTGTAGAGCCAGCCCCAGTTGCAGAAGAAGCTGCAGCAGATACCGCAAACAGCGATCCGAACCGCCAGTTGAGTGCAGACGAGATAGCGGCACTTTTTGCAGGAGCAAACGCAGGAGCGGGTGAACAGGAGTCTGCAAGCGAGCCTGAGCCAGCGAGCGAGCCTGAGCCTGTAGTAGAGCCAGCCCCAGCCATAGAAGAAGCTGCAGCAGATACTGCAAACAGCGATCCAAACCGCCAGTTGAGTGCAGACGAGATAGCGGCACTTTTTGCAGGAGCAAACGCAGGAGCGGGTGAACAGGAGTCTGCAAGCGAACCTGAGCCAGCAAGTGAACCTGAGCAGGTTGAGCCCCCGGCAAGCGCACCGGAACCGGAAAATGCTCCGGTTGTGGATTTGAACAACACAAATCGTAATCTCACGCCTGATGAGATAGCCGCTTTATTTAAAGGGCAGTAAAATAAAGAAATAATATTTTGTAATAATCTCACAAATATGTTAAAGTGTGCATGTTATAAAAATATGCACACTTTATTTTTTTGAAAGGAAATATAAAAAATATATGGAAACAATCAGATTTGACGAATTAGAACTAAACCCTAAGATTTTGCGAGGCATCAAGGATATGGGCTTTGAGGAGGCAACTCCAATACAGGCTCAGGGAATCCCGGCAGTGCTTTCGGGCAGGGATGTAATCGGACAGGCGCAGACCGGAACAGGAAAGACAGCAGCCTTTGGTATTCCGGTGCTTGAGAGCGTTGATGCATCAAGCCACAAGACACAGGTAATTATCCTCTCGCCTACCAGGGAGCTTGCCATCCAGGTGGCAGATGAAATCAGGAAGCTTGCAAAATATATGCATGGTGTGAAGGTACTTCCGGTATACGGAGGACAGGATATCAGCCGCCAGATTAAGGCACTTAAGGGCGGTGTGCAGATTATTATCGGAACTCCGGGTCGTCTTATGGATCATCTCAGGAGAAAGACAATCAGGCCTGACCATGTAAAGACAATCGTGCTCGATGAGGCAGATGAGATGCTCAACATGGGCTTCAGGGAGGATATCGAGACAGTACTTGAATACCTGCCACAGGAGCATCAGACAGTGCTTTTCTCGGCAACAATGCCAAAGCCTATTCTGGAAATCACAAGAAAATATCAGCATGATGCCATCAACATCAAGATAGTGAAAAAAGAGCTGACAGTTGCAAATATCGACCAGTATTACTATGACGTAAAGCGCAAGGACAAGATAGATGTGCTCACGAGACTGTTGGATTACTATAATCCAAAGCTTTCGCTTGTGTTCTGCAACACCAAGAAGATGGTGGACGAGCTGGCATATGAGCTTTGCGGACGCGGCTACAGTGCAGAGGGACTTCATGGCGATATGAAGCAGGTGCAGAGAGATCGTGTCATGAAGAACTTCAGAAACGGAAAGACAGATATTCTTATTGCCACAGATGTTGCAGCGCGCGGAATTGATGTGGATGATGTGGAGGCTGTATTCAACTATGATCTGCCTCAGGATGACGAGTATTATGTGCATAGAATCGGTCGTACAGGAAGAGCCGGCCGCTGTGGAAAGGCATTCTCCTTTGTAAAGGGCAAGGAGGTATATAAGCTCAAGGACATACAGCGCTACTGCAAGACAAAAATCTATGCACAGCCAATCCCTTCATCTGATGATGTTGCCAAAATCAGGGCAGAAAAGATCATGGACCAGATTTCTACCATCATAGATGAGGAAAATCTCACAAGTGTCATTGACATTATAGAGAATCAGATAAATGAGTCGGATTACACCGCAATGGATATCGCGGCGGCATTTTTATACCAGGCTATGGGCGCATCTGAGATATCCACAACTGAATCAAAGGATGACTATGATTTCCACAATACAGGAGCAGAGGATGGCATGGTCCGTCTGTTTATCAACGTCGGAAAGAAGGACAAGATAAAGCCGGG
>ULUQ01004785.1_pt1 | contig 20995 bp, 17 predicted proteins | sample 1958661 | NCBI WGS metagenome assembly ULUQ01 (sample SAMEA4835765, study PRJEB28245) | human gut metagenome | biome: gut microbiome; material: fecal sample | place: Denmark | collected 2008 | reverse complement strand
AAACATTCCACTGGAATGTTTTTCTACCCTCCTGCGCTTTATGGAGTATAAAGTATTTCGCTCTCTGCGGAGAGCGACAAGGGCGTTGCCCTTGACCTATGAGCCTTTAAAAAGGCTCAAGCGAAACTTTTAAGTGTCTTACGGAAGTTTGTTAATTCATTGGCAGTTTCGTCAGACGCATGAAAAGTCTAATCTACTATGAGCGAAAATTTTAATTTATTATATCAGCGTTACAAAATTGCTATTTACATAGCCTTGAAGTCCATTGTAGTTTATGAGATACCACGAGCCATCTGTGCCTAAAATTGTAAGAATTGCACCACGAGGTGCCTGACCGATAACTTGAGCATTGATTGATGGTTGATTTCTTATATTTAGAGCAGTGTTTTGCGTTGTAACTCTGCCTTGACGGGGAACGCTTGGCTCTTCTTCAATTACACCGAGAAAATCAGTTACTGATGTTGATAAATTTTCGGCTATGGCGGAAATGTTATCACGAATCCATTGTGCCTCTTCCGGATTATCATGATAGCCTACTTCAATAAGAATAGCAGGTGCTTTCGTTCGAACAATTTCTGCAAGTGATGTTGTAGGAATTGTTTTTACAAGTTCAGGATATGGATAAATTAACTTATAGTTATTTGCAAAGATTGTTGCGGCTCGAGTTCCTTGACTACTTGCTGCCGAGTAATATATGTCAGCTCCTTTGATGTTGCCAGCGTTTGATGGAGGAGCGGCATTTGAATGTATGGCAAGATGAAGATTATAGTTTCCTGCGTTAGATTGTGCAATAGCCTGAGAAAGAGTTTGTTCGGGACTATTTCTGCCCACCTCTATCCCACTTGAGGTTAGAATAGGAACCATTTCATCAGCAATTAAATTCATATAATATTCTTCGTTTCCGCCATTTACATAGGGATTGTATTCTTGAAGTGACGGACTTAGAAAAACACTTGGCATAAAATCTCTCCTTTAATCTTATAAACTATAATATAAATATTATCCTGAAATGTTTATTATTCTATTTTTGAGAGGATTTCAGCAGAGCTTTTATTATGTGGTCGTATAAAACGATGCAATTCGTGCAAATCGGCTTCACTTTTTATATGATTAAGTTTTTCTGAACAGTCAAAGCTTGCTCGAAAGCCTAATTCCTTGATTATATCTGGAGAACTTTTAGAAATTGCACCATATGGATAGGTAAAAGCTGTTGGAGTTATGTTTAATTCAGCTTTCATTCTTTCGTTAAATTTTTTCAAATCTTCTGAAAGATTTTTTCGATATTCTTCATCGGATTCGCCAATTTTTTGGCTTGCTCCAACTCTGCCTATTGATGCGTGCATATTATATGTATGGTTTTGGATTTCTACCAAACCTGAATCTGACATTTCACGAAGCGTATTCCAATCGGCTTGTGCATAGGCTGGGTTTTTATCACCATTTTTGCTGTATTCATCAATACACTTTCCAATAGGAGAAAGAATCATTTTTGCATTATATTTTTTTAATAATGGAAAAGCATAGGTATAGTTATTAAGGCAACCATCATCGAAAGTTATCATAATTGGCTTTTTAGGAAGGGCTTTGCCATTATCAAAATATTCAAGCAAATCGGCAACAACGATTGTTTCATAGCCATTTTCTTTTATATATTTTAGGTCGGATTCAAATTCATCGGGGGATATTACATATTTGTTCTGTGCAGAGTTATCTTTTCTTATGCCGTGATACATAAGTATGGGCAATTTGATTTCTTTGGCAGATGATGTAGATGCTTCAAGACTTGTTGGTTTTGAACCAGCAAAAATACATATAGTTATTGCACTTATAATGCAAATTGCAAGAACAGCTGGCAAAATCAAATGCTTTAATCTTAATGATATAAACATAGGATATACGCTCCTTGGCTATGTTGTTAAAAGTATATTCAAAGGAAAAAACTATTATGATTTTTTGGTAAATAAAAAAATTAGAAAAATTTACGAAAAAGACTTTACAAATTGAAATTTATATGCTATATTATAAAAGAAATCAGTAATGATTATCATTTTTCAGAGGTCTGGTTATGAATCGTACAAATTATAGTGCCAAGCGTGAAGCTATATATAGTGCAATATGCTCAACTACAACTCACCCTGACGCAGAATGGATTTATAATAAGGTTCGGGCTGATTTTCCAAATATTAGTCTTGGAACAGTTTATCGTAATCTGGTTATGCTAAGGAATGATGGGAAAATTATTTCTCTGGGGGTAGTTAAGGGCTGTGAACGCTTTGACGGAAATGTTCGTGAACATTCGCATTTTATATGCACTGAATGTGGAAGAGTAATTGATGTCAGCAGAAACTTTGCTGTGTATATAAGCAATCTTGATGAGCTTGTTCAGAAAGAGCTTGGTGTAAAAGTAGAAAGTCACGACCTTGCTTTTTACGGGAGATGTGATTTGTGCATAGAAGGTCAAGAAAATTAGCGTTCATTATCCAGAAGGATATAAAAACAAATTATAAAATTGGAGGTAATTTAATATGAAAAAGTTTGTATGTCAGGTATGCGGTTATGTTCACACAGGTGATGAGGCTCCAGAGCAATGCCCAGTATGTAAGGCACCTAAGGAAAAGTTTAAAGAGGTTAAGGGCGAGGCTTCTTATGCAACAGTTCACGAGGTTGGCTGTGCTAAGGGCGTAGACAAGGTTATCTATGATGACCTCGTTGCTAACTTTAACGGCGAATGCTCAGAGGTTGGTATGTATCTTGCAATGTCAAGAGTTGCTGACAGAGAGGGCTATCCTGAAATCGCAGAAGCTTTCAAGAGATATGCTTTTGAAGAAGCAGAACACGCAGCAAAGTTTGCAGAGCTTCTCGGTGAAGTTGTAACAGACAGCACAAAGAAAAACCTTGAAATGCGTGTAGACGCTGAGGCTGGTGCTTGTGCAGGAAAATTTGAGCTTGCTAAGCTTGCTAAGGCTCAAAACCTTGATGCTATCCACGATACAGTTCACGAGATGGCTAAGGACGAGGCAAGACACGGTGCAGGTTTTGCAGGACTTCTCAAGAGATATTTCGGCGAATAATTTAATATTAAACTAATTTGGGTTGGCACATATTGTGTCAACCCATTTTTTATGACTTTAAAACATTAAAAATTTACAATTTTGTTACTTTCACTTATTTTAACGAAACTTGTTAAAATATATTGACGTATTCTAACAAGTGTGATATTATAAATTTATACAAATGTAAACCTATATAGAAAGGAGAAAACCAATGATATAAGATATTTTTATAGGTTTGATTATGGTAATGCTTTATCTAATGAGAAAGTAGTTATTTTTGGAACTTGTAATGCAGGAGAGAGGAACTTCTGCAAAAAATATGCTGATTATTGGACAAAATTTTATCATTTGGGCTTTGATGGAGGCACTGGAAATCGTTTGTTGAGGGGTGGAGGAGGTTTGACATTATAATGATTGTAAAAAATATAAAAAAGATTTGTGCTGTTATTATAATATTGATATTTATATCAGTTAGTACGTTTTTAATTGACAGCTGTTTAGCTGAAGATAATAAATCTCCAATATTTTCTTTTCCATATGCACATATAAATGATGGTGGCTCGGTTTGCTATTTGGGATTGGGCTATCAAATTATCAAATGGAAAACTTATTCTGAAGATTTGAAGTTTTATAATGTTGGTGTTGAAAAACACTATATTTTTGGAATAAATTTATATCCCGAAAATCCTAATATTCCATTGTTGAAAGAAAAAATATAAGGAGGACTTTATATGAGTAAAAAAGTAATTACAATCTTGCTGATGTCTACCTTGGTGCTTTCTCTTGCTTGTGGCTGTAAAAACAATGATACGGAAAGTACAAGCAGTACAGCTTCTAAAACGGAGAGTTCTTTAAGCTCAAATAAAGAAAGTAGTAAGCAAAATGACTCAAAAACAGAGAGCAGTAAGCAAAGCGAATCAAGCACAGATAAAGATTACGAAGAAATGATGAGTTATGTAAATAAACTTTCTCCTGAGCTTACAGATGAACAAGTACATGAAATTATGGGAAAACCTGATGAAGAATTTGGCTCCGGAATAAACTATGAAGTATATAAATTTGGAAGATATACTGTGAAAATAATAAATTTTAATTCTTGTGTTATTATATGTGATAGCGAAACTGGTGAAACTACTAAAATATATTAATACAGATAGACTGTATGTTTAAATAAATGGAGAGGAGGACTTTCTATGAGTAAAAAAGTAATTGCAATTTTGCTAATATCTGCACTGGCACTTTCTCTTGCTTGTGGCTGTAAAAATAATGATACTGAAAGCACAAGTAGTACAGCTTCTAAAACGGAGAGTTCTGTAAGCTCAAGCACAGAAAGTAGTAAGCAAAATGAATCAAAAACAGAAAGCAGTAAGCAGAGCGAAGCAAGCACTGATAAAGACTACGAAGAAATGATGAGCTATGTAAATAAGCTTTCACCAGAACTTACATACGAACAGGTGCTTGAAATTTTAGGTGAACCTGATGAATCATATGGCTCTGGAATAAATAGAGATTGTTATAATTTCGGTAAATATACTTTAAGAATAATAGACTTTAATGCTGGTGCTGAAATATATAATAGTGAAACTAAAGAAACTACTAAAATATATTAAATAAATGAACGAAAATATATAATATAACAATCTAAATAAATTACAAGCTATAAATTATGTGAAAACTGCCAAAAACAAAAAAAGCTATTGACTTTTTAAGACCACTGGTATATACTAACACTTGTAAACAGCAATGGCGCTGTAGAACGACAAAAGGTTCTACAGCGTCATTTTTTATTCAGAAAAAACTTACAAAGGATAGGTGTTGAGTAATGTCAAGTGTACCTGAGATGTTTGGAAGTCTTGTTTTCAACGACTCTACTATGAAAGAAAGATTGCCTAAAGATATTTATAAGGCATTCAAAAAGACTATTGATGAGGGAAAACCTCTTGATTTGACTATCGCAAATGCAGTTGCTAATGCTATGAAGGATTGGGCAGTAGAAAAGGGTGCAACCCATTACACACACTGGTTCCAGCCTATGACTGGCATTACTGCTGAAAAGCATGATAGCTTTATCTCTCCTGTTGGCGATAAGGTTATTATGGAATTCTCTGGCAAGGAACTTATCAAGGGCGAGCCTGACGCATCAAGCTTCCCATCAGGCGGTATCCGTGCTACTTTTGAAGCAAGAGGATATACAGCTTGGGACCCGACTTCATATGCATTTATTAAAGACGGTTCACTTTGTATTCCAACAGCTTTCTGCTCATATACTGGTGAGGTTCTTGATAAGAAAACTCCGCTTCTCCGTTCTATGGAGGCTATCAATACACAGGCTCTTAGAATTCTTAAACTTTTCGGCAACACAGAGGCTAAGAGAGTTATTACAACAGTTGGCCCTGAGCAGGAATACTTCCTCATTGATAAGGAAATGTATAAAAAGCGTAAAGACCTTATCTACTGTGGAAGAACACTTTTCGGTGCAAGACCTCCTAAGGGTCAGGAACTCGAGGACCATTACTTCGGCGTAATTAAGCCAAGAGTTTCTGCTTATATGAAGGAGCTTGATGAAGAGCTTTGGAAGCTTGGCATTCTTGCTAAAACAAAGCATAACGAAGTTGCTCCTGCACAGCATGAGCTTGCTCCTATTTTTACTACATCAAATGTTGCAACTGACCACAATCAGCTTACAATGGAGATGATGAAGAAGGTTGCTGACCGTCATGGTCTTGTTTGCTTGCTCCATGAGAAGCCATTCGCAGGCGTAAACGGAAGTGGTAAGCACAATAACTGGTCAATGTCCACAGACCTCGGAGAGAACCTCCTCGAGCCAGGCAAGAAGCCAAGCGAAAACAAGCAGTTCCTTCTCTTCCTTGCAGCTGTTATCAAGGGTGTTGATGAATATCAGGACCTCCTCAGAATTTCTGTTGCAAGTGCAGGCAATGACCACCGTCTTGGTGCTAACGAGGCTCCTCCTGCTATTATTTCTATCTTCCTCGGTGACGAACTCAAAGATATTCTTGATGCTATCGAAACAGGTACAGAATACCATGCACAGGGTAGAGCTATTATGGACACTAAGGTTGCTGTTCTCCCTAACTTCTATAAAGATACAACAGACCGTAACAGAACTTCACCATTCGCATTTACAGGAAACAAGTTTGAATTCAGAATGGCTGGTTCAGCTGAAAACATCGGCTGCCCTAACGAAATGCTTAACACAATCGTAGCAGAAGAACTTGAGCAGTTCGCAGATGTTCTCGAGAAGGCAGACGATTTTGATAAGGCTGTTATCGACCTTGTCAGAAAAACATATCAAGAGCATAAGAGGATTGTATTTAACGGCGATAACTACTCTGATGAGTGGCTTGAAGAGGCAGAAAGAAGAGGTCTTTATAACCTCAGGTCTATGCCAGAGGCTATGCCTCATTATGTTGCTGAGAAGAACCTCAAGCTCTTTAAGAAACACGGAATCTTTACTGAGGCAGAGGTTCGTGCAAGATATGAAATTCAGCTCGAGAACTACTCTAAGATTATCAACATTGAAGCTCTTACAACACTTGATATGGCTAAGAAGGATATCGTTCCTGCTGTTGTTAAGTATTTGAAGCTTCTTGCTGATTCTGCAAGTGTAATGAAATCTGTTGATAGTGAGATTTGCACTTGTGCAGAAACAGAGCTTCTTAAAAAGCTTTCTGCACTTCTCACAGACTTTACTAAGAAGATTGATGTTCTTGATAAGGCTGTTGTTGGTGCTAAGGATTACACAGATGTTCAGGAGCTTGCTAACTACTATAGGAATTCTGTATTTGCGGCAATGCAGGAGCTTAGAGCAGTAGCTGACGAGATGGAATCAAATATGTCTGCTGAATACTGGCCATATCCATCATACGGAAAGTTGCTTTTCAGCGTCTGATTTAGAGCTACATATAAAGGGGATAAAAGGGGTAACTCTATATAAATGAGATAATAAAATGCGGAGTTCTTGCTACCGCATTTTATTATACAATATTTTGAGATTTTTAATATTTGAAAGTTTTAAAAATGAGAGGGGAAATAGATTATGGGCGAATATTCTGCTGTAAATACCATATGGGTATTAGTTGGTGCGGCACTTGTTTTTTTCATGCAGGCAGGCTTCGCAATGGTCGAAACAGGTTTCACAAGGGCTAAAAATGCTGGTAACATCATTATGAAAAACTTGATGGATTTCTGTATCGGCACACCACTTTATTGGCTGGTTGGTTTCGGAATAATGTTTGGAACATCTTCAGCATTTTTCGGAGGTATTGACCTCTTTGCGGTAGGAGGTTACAGCGGTGCATATGATAGCATACTTCCTGACGGAGTTCCGTTATATGCATATATGATTTTCCAGACGGTTTTCTGTGCAACATCAGCAACAATCGTTTCTGGTGCTATGGCAGAAAGAACTAAGTTCAGTGCTTATTGCGTATATTCAGCAATCATCAGCTTGATTATTTATCCGATTTCAGGACACTGGATTTGGGGCGGTGGCTGGCTTGCACAGCTTGGCTTCCACGATTTCGCAGGTTCTACAACAGTTCATATGGTTGGCGGTGTTGCAGCACTTGTTGGTGCAATCTTCCTCGGACCTCGTATCGGTAAGTATGGCAAAGACGGCAAGCCAAGAGCAATTCCAGGTCATAGCTTGACACTTGGTGCTTTGGGTGTATTCATTCTTTGGTTCTGCTGGTTCGGATTTAATGGTGCTTCAACTGTTTCTATGACAGGTGATGACACAATCGCAAATGCAGGTTTGGTTTTCTATACAACTAACCTTTGCACAGCAGTTTCTACACTCACAGTTATGTTTATTACTTGGGTTAAGTATAAGAAACCTGATGTTTCTATGACATTGAATGGTTCTCTTGCAGGACTTGTTGCTATTACTGCTGGTTGTGATACAGTTGAGCCTTGGGCTGCTGCTGTTATCGGTGTAATTGCAGGTTTCGTAGTAGTATTTGGTATTGAATTTATTGATAAGGTTTGCAAGATTGATGACCCTGTTGGTGCAGTTGGTGTTCACGGAATGTGCGGATTTGTTGGAACAATCTGTGTAGGTATTTTCTCTAATGGCTACGGTACAAAGGGCAAGGGTCTTATATATGGTGAATTTGAATGTTTAGGCATTCAAACACTCGGTGCTGTGGTAGTTGCACTTTATGTAGCAGTTGCTATGACAATCGTATTCTTTGTAATCAAGCATACAATGGGACTTCGTGCTTCAAGAGAAGAAGAAATCAAGGGTCTTGATATTACAGAGCATGGCTTGGTAAGCTCTTATGCAGACTTTATGCCAAATGTATCTTCTGTTGCTCTTGATGATACAGACGCTGATGTTGGTGAAGTTCCTGTTAATGAGGCTGTTCCTGTACAGGTTGCATTTACTCCTAAGGAAAAGAACACAGTCACAGCCTCTGATGTTAAGCTTTCTAAGATTGATATTGTTCTCAAGCAATCTAAGTTTGAAGACCTGAAGAATGCACTTAATGAAATCGGTGTAACAGGTATGACAGTAACTCAGGTTCTCGGCTGTGGCATACAGAAGGGTAAAACTGAATACTATCGTGGTGTTGAGGTTGAGATGAACCTTCTTCCTAAGGTTCAGGTTGAAATCGTTGTTTGCAAGGTTCCGGTTAAGGCTGTTATTGATGCGGCAGTAAAGGCACTTTATACTGGACATATTGGCGATGGTAAGATTTTCGTATATGATGTTGAAGATGTTGTTAAGGTAAGAACTGGTGAAACAGGTTGCGACGCACTTCAAGGTGAAGACGATATTTGATTATCGCATTTAGGGTACTTACATATACTTTCTGAATAAATTTGCGGCAAGCTTGCTCTTGGGTTATTACTCAAGGGCAAGCTTCATTTTTGCAGAAAATTCTGTAAAATATTTTTTTAAAAGACTTGACTTTTTATTGATGGTTTGATATAATATCATTCGTTGACAAGAGATGTCAAAAAAGTTGATATTTGCGAGTGTGCTGGAATTGGCAGACAGGCACGTTTGAGGGGCGTGTGTTTTACGACGTACGGGTTCAAGTCCCGTCACTCGCACCAGATTATTACGGTGGTTCTGAAAAATCACCGTATTTTTTGTTATAGTATGTATCAGAATTTTTAGATATTAGGCAAATGAAGAAGTATATTCCATAGGATTTGAATGATGTTAAGTACTTGATTATTAAAGTAATTTTGGGAATCCTGTTGCGTTTATGGTAACTGAAACCAATCGTTTGAAAATGCTGTTTATTTTTCCAACAAATTCAAGAGTCTGCTATCAACGAAAAGAATATATAAGAGGTTGAATTATATAAGCATTTAGGCTTTGAAATATATAAACTAACTGATTGTGATACGGAAATAAAATCTTAATTAATAAAAATTTGTAAAATTATTTAAAAAAGTTCTTGACAATTAAAATACTTTTTGATATAATACTACTTGTTGAAAAGACAAATTGATATTTGCGAGTGTGCTGGAATTGGCAGACAGGCACGTTTGAGGGGCGTGTGTTTTACGACGTACGGGTTCAAGTCCCGTCACTCGCACCAAATTTATGAAGTCCGTTGCATACGCAACGGGCTTTTTCGTCAATAAATTTTTATTTGGAGAAAACAAATATGAATCAATCGGAAAGACAACTATATTTAATAGATGCACTTCTTGGTGAACAACCTATGGGCAAAGGTGCTTTTATACCTCAAGGGGAAACTGAGCGTTGGAATTTTCTTCGTTCGCTTTTTAATATCCGTATGCCTAAGAGAGCAAGTGAGAAATTTATTGAAATTCAGAACGAATTTTTGCAAGAAGAAATTCGCAAAAAGGGTATAACTGATATTTCTGAGCTTGAGCCTATAATTGATGATATTTACCTATGGAAAGGTGACATAACAACTCTTAAATGTGGTGCAATCGTAAATGCTGCAAATTCTGAGCTGCTTGGTTGCTTTAATCCTAATCATTTATGTATTGATAATACAATTCATACTTATGCGGGAATACAGCTAAGGCTTGAATGTAATGATATTATGAAAGCTCAAGGACACAGTGAACCAATAGGAAAAGCAAAGATTACATCTGCTTATAATCTTCCAAGTAAATATATTATTCATACTGTTGGACCGATGATTTTTAATAAGGTTATGAAGAAGGATTGTGACGCACTTGAAAGCTGTTATCGTTCTTGCCTATCGCTTGCTGATGAATATGATGTAAACAGCATTGCGTTTTGCTGTATTTCTACAGGTGAATTTAAATTTCCTAATAATATAGCCGCAGAGCTTGCAGTGAGAAGTGTAAAAAGGTATAAGCAAGAAACAGGCAGTAAGATTAAAGTTATTTTTAATGTATTTAGGGAAAATGATAATCAAATTTATAAAAAATTACTTGAAGAATAAATGGAGGTTAAGGCTATGAATGAAACTATAAAAAATATGATTGAGAGAAGAAGCATCAGAAAATATACCTCTGAGCCAGTTCCACAAGAGATTATTGATGAAATAGTTGAGGCTGGAACATACGCCGCAACAGGCAGAAATGCTCAATCGCCAATTATTATTGAGGTTACTAACAAGGAATTAAGAGATAGGCTTTCTGCTCTTAATGCAAAGATTATGGGTAAAGAGGAAGGTTTTGACCCATTTTATGGTGCAAATACAGTTTTGATTGTTCTTGCAGATAAATCAAAACCTACTTATCTTTATGACGGCTCTCTTGTTATGGGAAATCTTATGCTTGCTGCCCATTCGCTTGGAATTGGTAGCTGTTGGATTCATAGAGCAAAAGAAGAATTTGAGATGCCAGAGGGTAAGGAAATTCTTAAACAGCTTGGCATAGAGGGCGATTATGAGGGAATAGGACACTGCATTTTAGGCTATACTGATGGCGATATGCCAAAGCCACATAAACGCAAGGATTCTTATGTTTATAAGATAAAATAAGTTATAAAAGACTTCATATACACAGTGTTTTTATGGACAATTCCATATTAAATACTGTGTATTTTTATGTTCAATTTTGCCATTTATGTATTATAAATTTATTGTAACTTGACTTTTGTGTATTGGGTGATTATTATATATTTTATAGGAGAATTATTTATTGTTATTATTTTAGCTTAATAGTCTTTACTTTTAGGGGAATTTAATTTAAACTCTGGCTACTTTTGTGTCATTTTATAATGGCTTTTAAAGTGATATTTCTATTTCTGTCGAGGGCAGTTTTAATATAATTAAAATTAAAACGGAGGTCTAAAGTTTGGATACAAAAAAAAAGAAAATATCTGGAAAAACGGTTTTTAATTTCATAGTTTTTGCTTTGTGTGGCTTTATGATTGTATACTTCTGCTTTTCTAAAGGTGGTTTGGTAGAACTTATAAACTCATCACAACAAATAAATATTTTTTGGCTTATGCTTGCCATAGGTGCGCATTTACTTAATATTGTAATTGATGCAGTGATTTTACATAGATTTTTAAATCTTTCAACTAATGGTGTTAAGATAACTCATAGCATAAAGGCTGCATTGGCAGGACAATTTTTCTGTGCCGTTACACCTAGCTCTACGGGTGGTCAGCCTATGCAGATTATGATTTTATCACATTATGGTGTTGATGCCGGAAAGGCAACATCTGCACTCGTTCAAAAATTTCTCGTATGGCAGTTTACATTGACAGGATATACAATAGCTGTAATACTTCTGAAATTTAATTTCTTTGCCGAGCGTTTAAGTCCGTTTCTTTGGGTTATGTCTGCGATAGGCTTTATCGTTCAAGCGGCTATGATATTTATACTTATATTAGTATCATTTTCACACAAAATTACATTCAGGCTTATAAAATGGTTCTGTAAGATAGGAAACAAGCTTAGATTTATTAAAAATCCTGAAAAGACTCTTGATAAGATTGAGCAACAGCTTATATACTTCCACAAGAGTAATAAAGAGCTTTCTGAACACAAAGGTTTTCTTGCTATAAATTATATTCTTACAATAATACAAATGACAGCTATATATATTGTTCCATATTGTGTTTATCGTGCATTAAGTCCTGATAGCACTATCAATGTTGGAGTTTTTGATATTATTAGTGCCCAATCATTTGTAAATATGGTTTCAAGCCTTGTGCCACTTCCTGGTGCATCTGGTGCGGCAGAGCTTAGCTTCGCTGGATTCTTTAGCGGTATTTTTGATGAAACTACTATGAAATCTGCTATTCTTATTTGGAGAACTATTACTTATTATGGAACAATATTCATTTCAGCTCCATTCTCTGGTATGGGAAAGAAGAAAGCAACAGAGCTTGTTACTGAAATGCAGGAAGACATTGAAGAAGTTGAGGAAGAACTTGAGATAGGGGAAAAAAGTGGTGAATGATTTATGGGTGATATAAATAAGCCAGAGATAAGCATTATTATACCTATATATAATGTTGAAAAATATCTTAGTCGTTGCCTTGGTTCTGTCGAAAAGCAAACCTTTAAGGATTTTGAGGTTATTATGGTTGATGATGGCTCTACTGATGGCAGTGCAGGTATTGCAAAGGAATTTGCAAAAAGAGATGAAAGATTTAAATTTTTCTCAAGAGAGAATTTAGGTGCATCTAAAACCCGTAACTTTGCTATGGAACAAGCCACTGGAGAATATATTTCTTTTATAGATTCTGATGATTATGTTTCTTATAATTTTCTTGCAGTGCTTTATTTAGCTATTAAGCGTAGTGATGCAGATATTGCTATGTGTGGATTTAATATTCATTATGAGCAAAACGCTAAGAATAAATCTGTTAAAAGCCTTAAGGCAGGAGAATATAGCAGAGATGAAGCTTTGGGATATTTGCTTAAAGATAATGAGATTCGTTTCTTTATATGGAACAAGCTTTGGAAAACAGATTTGCTGAAGAATAATGATATTCAATTCAGGGATATGTATTATGAAGATATTCTTTTTTGCACAAAGGCTTTTGTCAAAATAAATAAACTTGTAGTAGTAGATAAGAAAGCTTATTACTATTCAAGAAGAACTAAGACTTTTCTTGAATCATCTATGAGCGATAAAAGAATTAATGATTATATCTATACAGTAGAATTTTTGCGTAAATTTCTTGAGGAAAACAATCTTTATGATAAATATAAGGATTGCTTTAAGGTTCATGCAAATCATGTCTATTGGTCTTTACCTATTTTGAATATTCAAGCAAGCCATAGCTCAAAGAAAAAAGGTTGCATAAAGAGAATTATTGATGGCAGAAAACAAGTCAAAAAGTATAAGTCATAAATAAATTTTATATAAATCAGGCAGGAGGTATTATAATGCAGGAAACTAAAAATCCCGAAATCAGTATAATAATTCCTGTCTATAATGTAGAGCCTTATATAAGAAGATGCCTTGATTCTATTAAGGCTCAGACTTTTACTGACTTTGAAGCCATTATTGTTGATGACTCATCGCCTGATGGAAGTATTAAAATTGCTATGGAGTTTGTTGCGAGTGATTCAAGATTTAAGATAGTTACTCGTGAAAATGGCGGTCTTAGTGCGGCAAGAAACACTGGGATAGAACATTCAGTAGGCAGATATATAGCTTTTATTGATAGCGATGATTTTATTGCTCCAACTTATCTTGAAAAGCTTTATAATGCTTGTGAGGAAAATAATGCTGATATGTCATACTGTGGCTTTACTTATTATATTGATAAGAACGGTATGAAAAAAAATCAGATGTTTATTGTTAAAGATTGTGTTATGGAACATAATGAGGCTGTGGCAAGAATTATAAGTGACCACGGACTTCATAGCTATGCTTGGAACAAGCTATATAAACGCACAATTTTTACTGAACATAAGATTACATATCCTACTATGTATTTTGAGGATGTTGCTACAAGCCCGAAAACAGTTTTTTATGCAAATAAGCTTGCTGTTGTTGGGGAATGTCTTTATTTCTATGTTAAGCGTCAGGGCAGTATTCTTAGCACAATGAATGTTAAGAAAATAAATGACTTGCTTTATTCGGTTATGATTATAAGCAATTTTTTGAGAAGAAATGGCGAATATGCTTCTTTTGAAACTGAAATTAGGCGAATAATTACAAAGTTTAAACTTGTTAATATCTATTCAATTATAAGACAGCATATTTTGGCTTTTTCATTTAAAGGTATGCACAGCAATCTTAAGACAAACTTTAAAATGGCAAGATATATTTTAGATTGCGAATGGACACCAACAGAAGGTTTACCAGAATTGCCTTATGCTGTTAAAGCACCAATTAAAAAAGATAAAAAATAATATTCTGAGGGGCGAATTATTTTCGCTCCTTTTGTTATTTGTGTCCATATAGGCAAGCATAGTTTGCCCTACGCTTAGTTAATAAACTTCCATAAGATAATTAAAAGTTTCGCTCAAGCCTTTTTAAAGGCTTGCATGGTCGAGGGACGAAGTCCCTCGTGGGTGTTAAGGGCAAAGCCCTTAACATCTCTTGCCAAAAGGGCGGACAGAGTCCGCTCAAATCGGTAGTTTATTTGGTAACTTCTTAATTATTAGCAATAAACTGCTTAAGCCTAAAAATATATTATTTTAGTTTTTATCAGAATTTAGAATAATTTCGAAAAAAATAAAAAAACTTTTGAAAAAAGCTTGACATTTAAAAGCTTATATGGTATTATAATTCTCGCAGTCACAACAGTGGCGAAGATAAATGGAGAGGTGTCCGAGTGGTTTAAGGAGCTAGTCTTGAAAACTAGTGATCCCGAAAGGGACCAAGGGTTCGAATCCCTTCCTCTCCGCCAATTTTTATTATTTTATTTGTTTTATTTACCATTGGAGGATTACCCAAGTGGTGAAGGGGCTCCCCTGCTAAGGGAGTAGGTCGGGAAACCGGCGCGAGGGTTCAAATCCCTTGTCCTCCGCCATAAGTCCACCGTAATTTTGATAGAATTGCGGTGGACTTTTTCTATGCCTGAAAACCGCATGAAATCAAGGTTTTCACCATTCCAGAGCATAAACGAACCTTGTTGCAGAGCAATTCTACGACGGGGTTCGTGCATTTTGTAGGGATTGTGGCTTTCTATTCTGCCGTAATCGTTAAACTACTGGGGTATTTGTTTAATCAGTTGAGTTTCTATTATTGGTACCTTTGAGGATTGTCTTGCTGTTTCGCTGTGGGACGCCACCCTTCCAGTTCTTTGTCCAGACCGACACGGAGAACTTTGTAAGGGGCGAGGAAGTCGTCGATACCTTGTTTCAGACTGTATGTATAAATGTGTTCGTCGAAGTAAGAAATATTGGATACCTCTTACTTCGGCGTAGTAGCCACTTCACCAACGAGTGAAACGCTGAATCAGGCTGTGAGAATTCTTCTCGGCTTCTGAAAATTCGTAGTCGATTTGGTCAATCAGTCACACCGCAGTTTCGTTCCATGGGGTACAACTCCAAGCACAGCTTTCGGGAATTCAGTGGAATAATCAGCGTTTCCTGTACGGTGTTTTTCTCAATCTTGTGTTTCATTTCAACGAATGAATATCATAATTTTTTCTATAATCTTACCCCAGCGACACATCTAGCATCATCATCACACTGAAGCCGACTGCAAAGAAAACCGTTCCTATGTTGGAATGCTTTCCCTGCGACATTTCGGGAATTAGCTCCTCCACCACAACATAGAGCATTGCACCCGCGGCAAAGCTCAAAAGATACGGTAGTGCCGGAATCACGAGCTGTGCCGCAAGGAGTGTCAGTACTGCGCCGATAGGCTCAACTATTCCCGAAAGGACGCCGCCGAGAAATGCTCTGCCTTTACTTTCGCCCTCGGCTCGGAGAGGCATGGATATTATAGCACCCTCGGGAAAATTCTGAATGGCAATGCCTATTGATAAGGCGAGTGCACTCGTCGCCGTAATTTGCGTATTTCCCGCAAGAAAGCCCGCATACATCACACCCACCGCCATTCCTTCGGGAATGTTATGCAGTGTCACCGCCAACACCATCATAGTGGTGCGACCGAGCTTGCTTTTCGGTCCTTCTGCCTGGTCACTCACTATGTGAAGATGTGGAATCAGTCGGTCAAGCATAAGCAAAAACAGCACACCGAACCAAAATCCGATAAAGGCGGGGAGGAAGGACAGCTTGCCCATATTTTTCGCTTGCTCTATCGCTGGAAGCAGTAGGCTCCAAATAGATGCCGCAACCATAACTCCTGCGGCAAAGCCCGCGAGTGCACGCTGCACCGAAACACCAAGTGACTTTTTCATAAAGAAAACACACGCCGAGCCGAGCGTCGTTCCGAGAAAGGGAATCAATATTCCGAATAATATTTCCATTTGCTTCACCGCCTTTGAGTTGCGTTTTTATTTGTGTCTTCTGAATCCCGCCTGGTCCCAGTATTCGGAATGCTTCTTTAAGTATGAGTCTTTATCACCACAGATAATATAGTCGCATTTGCAGTCGTCCACGCAGTTGAACGTCCGTATCAGACTTGTGTTGAGTAGCTCCTCCGCTGCCAGTTATGCCGTAAATTCATAATAGGTGGGCTTATCTTTATTGTAAGGTGCAACTATCATCTCATAATGTGCCATTTGTCACAGCCACATTTCGCCCGAACGAATGCTTTGTACATCAGCTTTTTCCAGAACGGCTTGTTGCAGTCAACAAACATCAGCTTGCGGAAGGTCGGCAGAATCAGATTTTTTTCTCCATTACTATGAGACATGAAAAGCCGTTCACCGTGACTGTTTCATAATACACCTTGTAGTCGGTAGACATAAATATGCCACGATGGAGGTTTTGCTTTTCGATTTCCTTTCGCAGCACGTCCTCCGACAAGGCGAATTTCTTTTTCATGATAGAGAGCTTGTATACGCAAAAATGCTCATGCTTTATTTCCTCATTTTCGTGCTGTGACGCACAGCCAGCCCGCTTTATTCTTGTGTATCTGAATATCTTGAAATTTGGTCTGCTCCAAATACACATTTAATTCAGTGTCCTTATAGATGGTCATACCGTCTATTATATCCGTCCACTTTTCGTCCTTGTTTGTATCGCCGTTGCTTTCGTTGCAGATGAGAAAGGTTCCACCAGGTTTCAGTACTCGCCAAACCTCCCTAAAGCACTGTGATAAGTCGGGCCAGAAATAGATTGTTTCAAAGGCCGTGACCACATCGAACTGTTCCGATTCAAACGGCAACTCTGATACGCTTGCACACAATACGGTGCAGCGTCCTTTTGTAACGGCAGATTTGTTGACTTTCTTTGATTTTTCTACGCTGACGGTTGAATAGTCGATACCTTTTACAATACCCTGCGGGCATTTTTTCAGCATCCTTTTAATGTTTGCTCCGCCACCGCAGCCACAATCCAACACCTTGTCGTCCAGAGTAAGTTTCAAAAAGCGAAGTCCCCACCTTACCACAGCACTATGTCCAATGTTCATCATAGCAACCATAATTTTTCCGCCAAACCCCTCAGGCTTGCGAGTGTTTTCAAAAAATGACATTTTATCATACCTCCGATTTTGCACATTCGATATAAGTTAATGGGAATGATGCTTTCAGGGTGGTGCTTTTCAGCACCGTCCAAGCATTCTGCCACAGGAAATTCAGATATTCCTTGTAGAGATGGAAGCCTGCAAATCTCCTGAAAAATGCCTTAACCTTGCCGAAAAACGAATTTTCAGAGTAGGTGAGGGTTGAAACAATCAACACACCTTCGTCCTTCAGTACCAGTTCAGTGTTCGTTGCAAGCTTAGCCACTGTCTTAGCTTTCACAATCAGTTGAATAAGTTTGTACATCTTTTTATATACCTCCTAATCCTTTTGTATGAAGTAGTTGTATAAACTGGCATTTCTGTCCCTAGAATTCTTGTGTTCTAACATTGCTATCATTCCTTTTTGTTAGATTTGTCTAAACATATAAAGCAAAAGTTAGATTTAACTAACTTATGTATCTTTGAAAAGCCACATCTCTGTGACATTTTGGCTTATTCAAATAATTCCCTGCAAGTGCCGTGCAATAGAGTTTCTGGCACTTGTGGGTACAGCTCTCCTAATTGCTCCTTGTGACTGTGAGAATCAGTATATGTACAGTCGTAGTGATGAGTGAGCCCTCGTTTTGGGATAAGGTAATATTTCTCCAAAGGCTGACAAATGTGTGTCATGTTTCCTTCAGTAGTGCCTTGCGGAGCTGTTCTGTTTCGTATTTGGTAAAAGCCAAGATTGAATCTTTCGAAAATATGACCGTTTTGGTTCTTTTAGTCATATTATATCATGCTACTTTTTATTTTGCAAGAGGTGCAAGAAAAAACATACTTATTTTAACAGAAAAATCGGGTCGGTTTAACGCAATGCTTCAGGATAATACTGCACCCGCTAAATGGAGAATTGCCCCTCTATTAAATAGTTTCTGTTAAAATTAGGGTTATTTACCAGAGTTCCATCGTAATTTAGAATTACGGTGGAATTTTTGTTGGCTCAATGGTCAATATAGTTGTGGCAGAAAAAGGGCCTACAGACAAAAAGTAAAAAAAGTAGAGCATATTTTACTAAAATCCGTTAAAATAGAATTGCTTAGAAAGTTGAAACGGAGGACAAAATATGCTCTACAAGTATTTTGTCAGCGATATGTGGAAACCATTTGCAAACATTGGCTCGGTATTGTTCTCGGTATTGAGGGTATTGAAATAGTTTTCTATACCAATCACCAACAGCAAAATCAAGGTTCTCAAAAGAAATGCTTAAAGCTATAGAAATTTCAAGCAATTTCGCAATCACATTTTATATATGTTTTCCAACAAACATATAAATTCTACAATAAAACAAGCGACAGTTTAATTCTCTGTCGCTTGTAAGTACACTTTATTCTATTTTTCGGGCTACCCCAACTATTGATATTGAGTCAAAATAATTTTAGTTTTTCATATGGTTGAATGTTGGAACAATTTCAGCAATTAGCTTATCTATGCCGTCCTTATCATTTTTGAGGGCTACCTTTTTTAGCTCAATAAGTTTTTCATGAAATTTTTCTGTATCAAGCTCTATTGGCTTGCCAATGAAGATTTTTTTGTTTGCAGTCTTTTTCATACCCTCTTCATTAAGAAGAATTTCTTCATATAGTTTTTCGCCTGGTCGCAGACCAGTAAACTCAATCGGAATATCTTCATATGGCTTAAAGCCCGAGAGGCGAATTAGATTTTCTGCAAGGGTCAAAATCTTAACAGGCTCTCCCATATCAAGTATGAAGATTTCTCCGCCCTTAGCAAGTCCTCCTGCGGTTAAGACAAGAGAAACAGCCTCTGGAATAGTCATAAAGAAACGAATAATATCAGGGTGAGTAACTGTAACAGGACCACCTTCCTGAATTTGTTCCTTGAAAAGTGGAATAACAGAACCATTAGAGCCAAGGACATTACCAAAACGAACAGCAACAAATTTAGTTTCACTTTGCTTATCCATAGTTTGAACTATCATTTCACAGATACGCTTTGTCGCACCCATAATATTTGTAGGGTTTACGGCCTTATCTGTTGAAATCTGAACAAATTTTTTGACATGGTATTTATCCGCAAGCAATACAAGATTTAATGTTCCGAAAACATTATTTTTTACAGCTTCTTCTGGAGTTGTTTCCATAAGAGGAACATGCTTATGTGCTGCAGCATGGAAAATAACATCAATTTTATTTTGGCTGAAAAGGTAATCGAGCTTGCGTTTATCACGAACAGAAGCTATTTGTGTATCAAGATTTAACTTTTCGTGATATTGACGAATAAGTTCTTGCTGAATTTCATAGGCATTATTTTCATAAATATCAAGTATGATGAGTTTTTTAGGAGAAAGCTTTGCTATCTGACGGCAAAGTTCAGAACCGATTGAACCGCCACCGCCTGTTACAAGAACAGTTTGTCCAGTAATATAAGCACCATATTTTTCGGTATCGAAGACAATAGGTTCTCTGCCAAGCAAGTCCTCGACTTCTACCTGTCTGATTTTTGATGTTACTGATGCACCATCTTTGATAAGGCCATATACATTTGGAATAATCTTTACTTCAAGGTGAGTCTTTGCACAAATATCAAGTATGCGTTTCTTATCTGCAAGGTTTATCTGTGAGATTGTGAAAAGGATAACTTCAATATCCTCACGCTCACATATTTCTGGAATATCATATGTTGAACCTTCTATTTTGACACCACCGATTCTTCGTCCGATTTTTTCGGGGTCGTCATCGACTAAGCATATAGGAACATATTCATTCTCGGGTGATTTGGCAAGTTCACTTAGAACAGTTGCGGCACCTTCACCACCGCCAACAATCAGAAGTCTTCGCCGATTTTTATTACTGGTGTTTTTTCGCTCAATGATTTTATTAAGTCGATAAACCAATCTAAATATAAATGTAAGAAAGGTTGAGAGGAGCGACATTATAATGTAGATTCTTGCACCATAATTTAATCGGTTTTCGTCTGTGCCAATTATCATTGTAAATGACATAAAGACAAGGTTAGCTGTTAAGGAGGCTATGCCTGCATAAAAGAAATCCTCTATATCCGCATATCGCCACATCTTATCATAAAGCCTGAAACATAGAAATACAGCTGTAAATATAATATTTATAAAGAGGAGTCCCCACATAAAAGGTTCTTCCCAGCCCTTTAAAACGAAGCTGCTTTTGTTGACTACGAATGATATATAGTAAGAAACATTCCAAAGACAGAAGTCACATAGAAATAGCAAAAGCTTTCTATGTGTTTTGAGCTTTTTATATAGTTTATTCATTTTTTATCCTTACTGCGAAAGAATGAATATCTTTCAACTATTTGGTTTTAATTTATCTTAAAAAGTGTAAACTTGAAACTTTACGCTACTTAATAGAAGTATATAACGAATCTGTGCAAAATTCAATACTTTTACAATAATTACAAGTTAAATCAAG
>ULUQ01030031.1_pt1 | contig 22051 bp, 20 predicted proteins | sample 1958661 | NCBI WGS metagenome assembly ULUQ01 (sample SAMEA4835765, study PRJEB28245) | human gut metagenome | biome: gut microbiome; material: fecal sample | place: Denmark | collected 2008 | reverse complement strand
GCGATCTGCCCGACGCAGGCCATCGCGCGGGGCGACGAGGCGCACACCGACCCTGCGCGCTGTATCCGCTGCTGCGCCTGCGTCAAGGGATGTCCGGTCGGAGCACGGAGTTTCCACACCCCCTTCGCCGCAGCCCTCGCACGCAGCTTCACCCGGCGCAAACAACCCGTAACGATCTTATAATCATGGTCGAGCGTCTCGCATCTCCGGCTGCGCACGAACTCGACGCACTTACCGATCTGTGGGAGAGGTCGGTACGCGCCACGCACGACTTTCTGGCTCCGGAGGACATCCCCTTTTTCCGCCGCATGGTGCGCCAGGAGGCGCTTCCGGCTGCGGAAATCTATGTCATAAGGGATTCCGGAAACGGATTCGCAGCCTTTGCGGGCATCGGAGCCGACCGGCTCGAAATGCTGTTCGTCGCGCCCTCCGCGCGCGGAAAAGGTCTGGGGCGCGAACTCGTGGAGCACGTCGCGGTCCATTGCGGAGTGCGACGCGTGGATGTGAACGAACAGAACGCGCAGGCCGCGGGATTCTACGCACGGATGGGTTTCCGCGTCGTCTCGCGCGACGCCCTGGACCCGTCGGGTCGTCCCTACCCCATTCTCCACCTCGAACGCTGACAAACGACGGGCGACCTATCGGCCGCCCGTTCCGCATACCCGCTGACCGCCAGCGACCCGTCGCCCACTGCGGCCATCGCAAAAAAGGAGAACCCGTTCAACGGATTCTCCCTCCCCATCATAGAATGGCCGCAGGCTATCTGACCTCGATCTGGCGGGCCGCAACGGCGGCTTCCGTCTCTTTCTTCTTGGGAATCTCGATGGTCATCACGCCGTTCTCGACCTTGGCCGCGATCTTCTCGCGCACGACGTTGTCGGGCAGCAGCAGGCTCTGCTGGAATTTCGTGTAGGAAAACTCGCGGCGCAGATACGTGCCCTTCTTCTTGTCCTCCTCCTTCTGCTCGGCCTTTTTCTCCATCGTGACGATCAGCTCGTTATCCTCGTTGATATGCACCTTGAAATCCTCCTTGGTCATACCCGGGGCGGCGACTTCCACCTTGTATTCGTTCTCATCCTCGATGATGTTGACGGCCGGAGCCGTGGTGTTGTGGCGTTCGGCAAGCCAGTCGTTGCCCAGAAAATCGTTGAAAATGCTCGGCAGCCAGTTCTGATTACGTCTTACAGGTACCATAGTTTTGTCCTCCTTGGTTTTATTTGGTTTAACATTTCGTTTCATCTCCGCGCCTCTTATGAAGCGCTTTCGTATCCGATACGGTCAAATCCTATGCCAGTTCGGAGAAACTGAAAAAATGTCATAAATTGTCACAAATACGGCACAAAATTGCCGAAAAGACAGAAAAAATGTCCTGACAGTATGGCGTCTTAAATATTTTCCTATTTTTGCAACATGGACAACGAATTGATTTTCCGGCAGGCACAGTCCTGCGAAACGGACCGCATCATGCAGATCATCCGCCAGGCACAGGCACGGATGCACGCGGCAGGCAGCCGCCAGTGGCAGGACGGCTATCCCGCCCCGGGACATATCTCGGCAGACATCGGCCGCAACCGCGGATATGTATTGTGCAAACCCGGCGTGGAAGGCCCGCTTTCAGTGATCGCCTACGGCGCGGTGGTGTTCGACGGCGAACCGGCCTACGACGCCATCGACGGACAATGGCTCACCGACGAGCCGTACGTGCTGGTGCACCGCATAGCGGTCGCCGACGGGGAACGGGGCCGCGGCGTGGCGGCGGAATTCCTGCACCGTGTGGAGACACTCGCGCAGGAACGCGGCGTCAAAGCCTTCCGCATCGACACCAACTTCGACAACCAGACCATGCTGCAGCTGCTCGAACGCACGGGATTCACCTATTGCGGGAAAGTCGTCTACCGGAGCGGCGAACGGCTGGCTTACGAAAAACGAATCTGAAAACCCTCCGACACGAAAAAACAGAACCCGAGGCTCCACTCCCCGGGTTCTTTCATTTCACTGTTCAGCGCGTCACTATCTTCTTGAAGAAATCCTCCAGAGGAACATTGTAATAATCGCACAAATCAGCCAGCGTCGTCAGTGAAATGCTATGCCTTCCGCTTTCGATCCGCCCGATGTTCAGGTCGGTGTCGAACCGGACATTTTCTTGAGTAAGGCCTCTTTCCCGGCGGACTGTTTTCAGCCGATCCACGACTTGTTTCACCAGAATCTCATTACGCCGCTGCCGTTTCATAATGCAAATTTCCGCAATTATGCACTCAATTTTTACTACACACTTGTAGCACAGCGACTAAAACGACACCTTCAAACGTGTAGTTGCCGGAAGCATTACGAATACAAATCCATTCAAGCCACTTTTCGGCCTTTTTGAAATATGCAAAAATAAAAAAATTGTTGTATAAAACAGCGAAAACAACCGGAACAGCGGCGAAAAAGCTGATGCCGGGGACCGTTCGTCACAGTTTTCACGCCCCGGTCTTCGGATCGCCCCCGTCTTCCGAATGTGCACCGTATGCGCTGCAAATCCGGCCCCGTTCGACTCCCGCAGAGTAGCGGTGAGCGCCGACTGGAAAAGAAAAACGACCTGCATTTCTGCAAGTCGTTGATTTTTAAGTGGTACCACCAGGAATCGAACCGGGGACACAAGGATTTTCAGTCCTTTGCTCTACCAACTGAGCTATGGCACCATCCTGTTGTGTTATAAAACACATTTACAAATGATTACGAAACTTCATCTTTTTCTCTGACACCCGACCTTTTCAGTTCGGTTTACAACGTGGTTTACACAGTCGTTTTTGCAAAGAACGATACCCATTTCGGTTTCATTGCGAGTGCAAAGGTAAGCAAATTTCTCAAACTTGCAAAAGTTTCCTCGAAAATTTACAACTTTTCTGCCCTCAAACAATCATACAGCCGCGATTAGAACCGCTCTCTATCCAACATCAACCTTTTCGCAAGTCATTTCAAAACCATCCAGAACCGTTCGGGCAAGTAGATATTCTTCACCTCTCTTGCCTGTTCAAATAGCGGGGCAATCTCGGATGGACTAAAACCCGCTATCCCGCAACCGATTTCCGTCACCAAGAATTTCAGTTGTGGACGTTGCTTTGCAAACTCGATAAACTCGTCCACATAGGGCTGGATTGTTTCCACCCCACCCTGCATAGTCGGTATGGCATAACTCTGCCCCTGCAATCCGACACCCTGTCCCCAGACAGCCCCGAATTTCTGATATGCCAACCGTGCAGCACCCCCGCCGTGCATACCTGCAAGATTGCTGCCGAACACAAAGATTTCGTCGGGCTGGAGTATTCTTATATTAGCGTTTGTTATCCTCATTATCGAGCATGGGAATTATTTGACTATGCATTCTTGAAGAAAAGAACCCATCATAAGTTTGATTTCCTAAATTAAGGATTATCAAGTTCTGCTTGGCTCGTGTTAATCCCGTATATATTAACTCTGGATTCACACGCTCACTATCTTCGATTATAAGTACAACAGTATGTATCTCCCAGCCTTTAAAACTATGAATAGTTGATAGTTTTATAGTTCCTGACCGCAATATAAGATGATTTTTACGTGCTCTACATTTACCATCATTACGTTGAAAATTATTTTGTTCGTATTCTTCTTTTGTATCGAATGTGATAGAGGTATTTTCCTTATAACGGGTTCTAATACTATAATCAACCTCCCGCATATATTCCATCGTGCTACCCAATACAGCAACATCGGATGGATGAATATCGTATAACCTCGTTAATTTATAGATTAAATCGACAATATAATCAGCCGAGATAGTACTTGCCGCATGATAATACTCCAATATGCGGCCTTCAAAATTGAAACTTTGCATTATAGACATCTCGTCAATGGAATACCTTTCCTGCAAAAAATTCATTTGAAATGCTTTTGCCAATGTTGCAATCTCATTTCCCAATCGAAAAGTCGTTCGCAATGATTGGTTCCATGGCCCTACAATTCCTCGGGTAATCAATTCTCTTTGTTTTGATTCTGTTTCTTCAATCAATGCATTTTCATATATATTCTGCTTCTCATCGCCAAAAACAACTAACTCAGTTTCTTTGTCCGCAAAATTCTTGACGATAATATCTATCCATTCCTGCTTATAATCTTGTATTTCATCAATAAAAATTGCGGCAAAGGGCTTTATCCTATTTTTGACACGATCGAAAAAATGAGCATTATCAAATGGTTCAACAGAATGAACCGCTAAATTATATTTATTGGCTTGCTCCTTAAAAAACTGGTGGTAGTTCGTGATATAAAAGTTTTCCCAACCGAAATTCTCCCTCACATCCGCAATTCTATCTCGAATGTAATTCTTAAGTGCGAGATTAAAGGTCAGAATTAAAACAGGCTGTTTCGTTCTAATATATGCATTAACGGCACGTTTAGCCAATACTAATGTTTTGCCACATCCTGCAACGCCCTTTATTTTTTGTCGGGCTTGGGCTATGCTGGGAATTAACTGCAATTGCTCTTTTGTATAATGAATGTCAAGTCCTTCATCTATCTCATGGTGCGGCGGCCTAAGATAGCGTTGAATATCGTGGTATAATTCATCATTAAATACAGAATTAGGCTTATTCATGTGTAGTACACTAAAATAGTCATTAAGTGCTTTATCCGTTAAGCCATCTTTACCGAATATTCCTCGATATTTTGCAGAGCCTTGTTCTGGTAATATACATCCTTTTTGATTGCAAAATTGAAGCGCATTTTCTTGTGTCACATTATGAAAATAAACCATCCGACTTATTGTGCTCCAGATTCTATCACCCTTTATATTTTGTTCAAAAAATTTATTACAGTGAAGATTAACGAGATTAGATTTATAATTAGTTAATTTCTCAAACGGTGATACCCATAACAAATCTTTACAGTCCCCATCATCACTTTTTTCCACCCAACTCCCATCCTCTCTGACAGTATATTTATCCAAATCCCAATCGCATATTTCAATTAAAACAACTCCGTATTTTCTACGCATAATTACAATATCAGGGTTGTCTCCATTAATGAAGGGTCTATAATAGACTTCGTAATCAGAGGCAAGATGCTTCCACAAAAAATTCAATACGACACGTTCTCCCTCCATTAAATTCATCTTCTTAATAGAGGTAATATCAGGATATATAACAGGAGGCATAGCGGTTCAATTTACAATGGTTAGTATTCAAATTTAGCAATTTGTGCACACAAAACAAAATCCTCGACCAGATAGCCGAGGATATAACATTGAACTGCTATAAATGTAGTTTTACCATAATTTATTTTCGGGATGCTCCTCTATTATGGACACAATCTCCTCTTTTGTAAATTCGGAATCCTCTTCGATAATTTTTACTCCTCGTACTTGATAATCTACAACGGTTTCAGTATTTTCATCTACGTAACTATAAATCCAAGTATTAAAAATTTTATTCGGGACATCTAAAAAAATGAAATAAATAAACAGGCCGCCAGCAATAAATGGTTCTGCTTGATATATAGTAAATTTCCCTTTTAACGCAAATTTATATGGTTCTAAAACCTCATCTTTAATTTCCCCTTTGTAGCACGCATCAATGTATTTACGCAAAGTACGGAAATAGTCATTGTCAAGCCAATCTTTGTCTGTCCAGTTTCCGAAACGGATGTCATTCAATGATTTTCCACCTACAATGTTCATGGAATCTGGTAATATCTCAATATCGGGTTCTTCTGTAACATGCTCTGCCGTAGAATCGGTTGCCCCTGTTTCGATAGATTGTGTAGTTGCTACTTGTTGGGAGTGTCGATTTCCACACCCAACAATCAGTAGTGCAAGTATTAGTAAATAGTTCTTCATCTTCTGTGACGCAATTATAAAAATCTCTGTTTATTCCCTTAAAAATATGTCACTTTATAGCATCCATTTCCTCGATTTTATTATCAATAGCTTGCAATGCGCCTTGTAGCGCCTCTTTATTGTCGCTGGTTTTTAACTCCTTTACCAAGTATGCTTTCAGTTGCCGTAAAGTTTTGAGTGATTCAGATATATCCCCTTTGGCTTTATAGATTCCTGCCTTATACATCATACTTGCAGAATAAGCCATATTAGCGGCTGTTACGGTCGATAAAATTTCAGGAAGTTTATCTGCTAAATCAAATGCCTTATCCCACATTTTAGCCGCACAATAAGTATCAGCTAAATTCATTGCTAAATCAGCATAGTGGGTTGGGACATATTTCTCATCCGCCATTATTCCACCTGCTTCTACCATTATCATATCCCATTCAAAATCACGTATGATTAATTGATAAGCCTCTTTTTCTGGCAAAAATTTGAAAGCCATTGTTGCAATGATTTCATCATGCAACAAATAGCGGGCAGTGGAATGTTGTAAAGCTATCGTAATGTTAGCGAAATTATTATCGTGCTGATAAAGGTTAAAGGCGTCTTCAAATTTTCTATCATTACAGAATCTTATAAACGTATGCCATACTGAATCAGCAATATGCTGTGTTTTTCGCATATTTATAGCAAATTCATTTCCTTGTAAAATTTGAGCATTTTCATAATGGGTTCTCTTTGGATTCTCCATTATTGCTCGGCTCATGCTATCCAACTCAATCAAACGAGCGGCAATTTCATTTGTGGGCTTTATAGGCCATTCTTCTGTATTGGGTTGATTTCCACACCCTACAATCAGTAAGGCGAATATGGGGAGTAGGTAGTTTTTCATCGTTCGTTTTCTTCTTTGCAAAACAATCCTTTGACTTTGTGCCAAGCATAGTATTGCCATTGCCAACGCATCAGACAACTCGTATTGTTTTCAATGGTCTGACGGTCTGGATTTACCCATACACCACCTTTCTCTATCCATATCGTATCTCGCGTTTCGGGCTGAATCAGCAGGTTGCCATGACGCTCATAGTAAACTTTCAAATAGTGTTCGAAAGAGGTGTGAACTGAATCTTGCGGAATAAGTACATTGAAATAATCATCAATCCCCACAGCATATATAGGAGCATATTTATATATGTCCCCCATTTCACGGAAACCCATATATAGTTTATCAGCCTGCTGCTCTGAAAAATAAATATTAGGCATCGCGGCTGCAAAATCCAATATGAGAATGGCTGTCCAAATCCATATCTTTCCGAATTTGGCAAGTTGGGGCATAGCAGTTGATTTGAAAAATATCGGCAGAATGGATGCAAGTAATATAAATCCGAGGCAATAGAAGATTCTTAATATTCGATAATTGTCTTTATGGAAAGAAAAGCCGCAATCATCCGAAATGAAATCAAACGAGAACGGGAATGATTCTACTTTATACCAAAAGATGATTATAGCAAAAAAGAACAGATATGTCCCTATTACGCTCAATCGTATCGGTTTTGCCAATTTCCGAATGTTGAACCATATAATAGCTAACGCAACCGCAAATTGCCAAAAGCCACTGAGCGTATAATGATTGCAATAGGATTCGTCTCCATAATAGCCCCATTCCATCCAAAACAGGAATGGACGATTGAACAGAAGCAGGTACAGGAGTAAACTCCCTACAATGTAGGCAGTTCTTATAAGTATGCTTTTAAGCGTGGGATTGAGGGGCATAGTTTTAGTGTTTGAGGGTTTCAATCATTCTTGCAACAACGGGCGTACAAAGTGGAACACCATAGAAAGTACCATTCCGCATATCCTGCTCCATGATTACGAAGATTCTATATTGCGGATTCTCGGCAGGATAGTAGGCAGTCAGACTGCCCCAATAATGCCGTTTTCTATCGGCCTTGTCTGTTGCACCTTTGGCGGCCACATCCAAACCATTCAACTCTGCATAATCGGCTCGGCAATCGCCATAGGAGAATTGTTTGCTCTTTTCCGCAACGACATTCATAAAGTCTTGTTTGCAGGGTGTCAGCCCTTGTTTTGTCATTCTGCAATCTGCCGATGCAATATCGTTCCCTTTCATATCAGAGAAGATTACAGCTCCTTGCAGGGCTTTTTGAGCCATCAACACGTCCGACAAGATTTGCTGGGCGTTATCATGGTTTATTGTCTGTCCATTGATGAATAGAGCCGATAAGATGAAAGCGACGGTTAGTAGATAGCGTTTCATACTCTTGTGTCAATCAACATCAAATGTTCGTATAGTTTTAGTTGGATAATCGTACAATACCCCAAAATGTCTTGTCGTGCCGTCTAAATTAGTTATAGTCCCTTTAACATTATATTGCCAGTTGTTCAACGAAGGGTCGGTCGTATAAATATAAGTGACATTGTGACCGTATCTTTGAAGATAATTGCCTACGATTCGCAAACATTCTTCTTTGGACTTTTTGCTTACCTCTTGTTGCTTTTGATAATCGTTAGTGGTGACCCTATATTCGCTTTGCAAGGATGGTGGTTGTATCGACGTGTCATCTTTCTTAAAAAAAAGGTTGTAGGCATACCATCCCACAAAAATTATCCCCGCGATGGTTACCAATTTTTCAAGAATATCCATCTGTCTCATAATTTTATTTGTATGGTTGAATCAAATTATCGTTCAATATATTTCTTGCCTTATTGAAATAATGATTGGCTATGGTTGTATCACCTTGTTTATAGGCCGTATATCCCATCCAATAATAGGCTTTCTGCCCTGCTTTGCGAATATCATCATCGTTTGCATATTCACTCGACAAGAGATTTGTATAATTGGATATACACGAGGAGTAATAGACAGAGGCTTCTTTATAAGCCCCTTTATGAAAATAATGCTCGGCTAATGCTTCGTTGATATTATACAGTTCCAAATCTCGATCCGCTTTGCTTTCGATTTTTTTAGACAGAACCGCCAGTTTTTTCAGAGTTGCAATTTTACGGTTCGTTTGCTGGGTATATTCCGTGGCAGATAACCCCATTTTGTCCTCCTCATAGATTTCCAATACAGCAGACAACATATCGACTTGTCCCCAGAGTAAATCGAGTTGTTCGTTTACATCATCAATAAGATCAATGTATTTATCAACAACAGCGCAAGCCTCCAAAGAATAAATCGCATAGCGTTCCGCCCGTTCTGAACTCGTTCCATAATAGGCATTTCCATCATGCCATACCGATTTGGCTTTTGCAACCAGAGGCTCCAATTCCGACAGACAACGATCAACAACGTCTTGTGCGTTTGTATATGTTGCCCCCATAACAAGAGCAAGCATCAAAAACATCTTTTTCATAAATCTGTATATTATTTGAGTTAATAGATTTTAATTAAAACAACATATGGTGTCAATCGTTTTATCTTTTCTGTAAAGGGTAACCCCGCAATCGAATTATTGGCAGGTAACATAATAGTTGTTGGTGCAACGTCGATCAGATTTTTCAGATACGATGTTTTAATGGCATAGCCTACATTTTGAGCATCGGGAACTCCCGCATTCGTAATACCTACAATGTTACCCTGCTTATCGAACAATGGGCCACCGCTATTTCCAGATTGTATTGGAGCCGATATTTGATAAGTTACAATATCGCCTTGATAGCCTGTTCTTGAACTTATTATGCCATCAGTAACCTTTATCTCCTCTCCCAAAATATCTGACATGGGGTAACCGAGAGCAAATACACTTGTTCCTACATCCTGTATCGAGGTTTTAACGGCATAGGGTAACACTGGGAACTTGGTAAACGAGCTGTCGTCAATTTGCAGCAGGCTAATATCATTCGTCTTATCTGAAATCAGAACTTTTGCATTGACCGTATGAACCTGTCCTTTCCAATTAACAAGTATATCTATTCCTTTTGCCCCATCAATTACATGATGATTGGTTACAATCACACCATTAGACGTCAATACGAAACCGCTACCTGTTGCTATGTATTGCTTCCCATTTCCAGATGACGGTGTATTGGGCGTTGTGGCCTTATCCAGTTCCATTTCTCGAATTAAGGCCAACCCTTCCGAACCGCCTTTCTTCAAATCGTCAATACCCGAAGCATCAGATTTCAGCAACTTTGCTTTTCCTCGTAATAGGTAAGCATCCGTTGTGGATTTATAGGATATGGCTTTCGTGCAGTCGTCAATCGCATTATTGTAAAACTCGCTTGCAAAATAGGCGTTTGCTCGTTTGAAATAGATGTCGTAGTTTTTATAACCTCTGTCAATGGCTTTCGAGTATTCCGAGGCCGCTTGACGATAGCTTCCCTCGTTCATACTATTATCACCAGCTGAAATAAAATTTGAAACTCTTGCGTAAATAGATTGTCTTTCTACTTTAAAATTATATACTCGTATTTTTGCGCCTGCATATAAATTGAACTCAATGCGTTTCACTCCGACAACCGAGCCTACGGTCATGAGCGGAAGAGAATAGTTGTCAAAGTCAATTAGACAACTTCTATCTTCTTGCAATGTTATTTCCACACGCGACGGCAATCCATTACAGCTTTGATAGCCATCATTAAAGGTTCCTCTTCGTGGAGTATATCCTAACATGCAAAAAGATTGAGAACTTGGTTGAGATGTATCTACAAGCCCATAATTTCCTCCTCTTGCACCACTATTATAAAATATGGTTTGCATATTGTACTCTTTACCATCTGTTCCAGTCATGTACACGGTTATTCCCCAATAAATATCACGTGTATACTCGGTCTTCCCATTTTCATTTTGAACCGCATATTTGTAATTTGACGGATTGTTGTGAATATCTTGGATATTGAACGAAACGCGTATGGCAGGATCATTAGAAAACCGATGAATATTTATTGGCAGAATACCATTCCGTGCTGTAATTCTGTTCTGTTTTTTATTATCTTTCGATTCAGCAATCCAATTATGCAGGGTTGCTCCATTCGATGATACATTCGATATGTCCAGACTATTATTCGGTGTTATCTTGAATGTACATGATTGCATTTCCCATTCCGTTTGAGAATAGGAACTAATGCAGAATAGGGATAAAAGTGCAATAAGGATAATTCGTTTCATTGTTATTATAAGGTTAGATAATACTTATCGTAAAGAAATATGCAATCTTAGCCCTGTCTTGCGGTTATCGGATGGACAACCATAAAGGCAGATAAAATCACATTAACCATTTGCCTGTGATGATATTGGGACATACACTCAACTTGTCGTTCAACCCCTAACGACGGGTTAATAAAAGAAAGCGCAGGGCTGCTGACTTATTTTAGTGCGACAGGTCGTAGGAAACCCAATAGATAAAATAAGCAACAACCCCGCGCCTGTATCGTGAAGATACGACGGGAGGGCAATGCCACTTATTCTCTCTATTGTGCTTGGAATTTCCTACGTTCGTCACACGAGAATAAAGTTACACTTCCGTAATTCAATATGTCTCCCACAAAAGTAGAAAACAATCGTCGGAAATGCAACGGCTTTGCACCTCTTTTTTCGAGGTTGTTGCAGATACAAATTTCGCCAAAACAAAATTGCAATCCAACAGCGATTGGACTGGAAAGTAAACTTTGTTCTTTGCTTATTGGGATAGTAGGCTTTTTCTCGACTTTACGCCTGTATAAGCCCTCAAAATACACGTTATATCAGTCAAATACAAACGATTATCGAGTTCCTGTCTGCATAAAGTTCATATTTCTACAAGAGTGATGACATTATAGAATACAATAGTCGTTATTTCAGACACTTATCGAACTTATTAAGTATCTATCCGCTTTGTTGTTCTGTAAAAGAGAATACCCCTGCCGTTGTGAAACAGCAAGGGTATTCTTCTTCGTTCAGTTATTCCACAAACCACCTGTACTGGGCATCGCCTTCAATGGCTCTGCCAATACCCGTGATAAGCTCGGTAGCGTTCAGCGAACGGTCGAGGAACGTGTCGATGTAACTCGACTTGTTGGCTCCCGTAAAGAGGTTGTAAACCCTCCAAAGGTCAATCTCTGAATTGTCCCCTCGTGAGAAGTTCTCGTCAGCGTAATACGCTTTTGCCACGGCGTTGATATGGCAGTCTGTAAACTCCATAGCAGGCAATGCCTTTCGCTCGGCTGTGGGCAGGTATTGATACAACCGTGTCTTGCCGATAAGCTGGGCGAATTGGTGTTCAGTAAGGTGTCGTTTCTGCATTGCAGCCATCAGCTTTACATGGCGTTCAGCATCGTATTCTTGAAACAGGCGTAAGGTGGCATCGAACAAGTCCTGCACACCCATCACACGCAGTTCGCTCTTGAATCCGTCCGTCGATACACAGAGGTTACAGCACACGAGGTTCTTGAACCCGATGAAGACCTTGAATTTCTCCACCGTCTTTTTGGAATAGAGGTTTTCGTGGTTGTAGGCTCTTACTCCTCCAATCGAAAGGTTCAGCCTGTTCCCTGCCACATCCTCGTAAATCGTGGGTATCTCGAAACAGAAAGCCATCCGTTCGTAGTAGATGGTCTTGTCGGTTTCCAAAAGCTGATTCACGGGTTTGTGGATGGCTTCGGGAATCCGACCCTTGATGATATGGGACACGACTATATCGGGCGCGTCGATTACCTCCTGCGGGAACATACGGTGTGCAGCACCTAATACCGTTTCGATAAAACTCTGATGGGAGATGGTCACCTCGTTGTCCTTGCTGAATACGGGAACGACGCAATCCTCTCTCAAATGGGCTATATCGACGGGCTTGGTGTTAGCCTCGATAAAATGGCGGTTATGCCGCACACCCAAAGGAACGACAACACCTGTCGTTGCAAGTTGGGCAGGTTGTTCCTCTACGGTCGTTGCCACCTCTGTGGCAGGGTTATCGAGGAAAGGACTGTCGGAGTTCAGACCGACGGCAAATTCTGCATTAGGCTGAAACGCTGGGTACATGGTTGTAGGGAGTTTGAGGTTGAACACTCGGTTGTGCAGGCTGTGCCATATTGCACCATTTGAGGATGGCCTGACCGATGGCAGGTGTGATGAGGAATTCGGGACGGCCTGTGAACAGTCCCGTGCGGTCTTTGGATGTGGTGGCCTTGTGGTTCATGGCTATATCCAAAACCGCAGTAAACTCGTAGTCCACGTTATCACGCTGTACGGCTTTCAAGCCCACCTTCTCTGGAACCATCTTACCGTTCTTGTCCGAAAGCACATAATCCTGTTTGCTACGCATGGTGCAGATCACATGAGCGGAGGATGTCAGAATACGCTGGATAAAGGCGTTCTGACGGGGCGTGACCTTGGCCCAGTTGGCAAAGGAGTTGCCTTGCAGGTTGGCGTGGAAATCCAGCAGATAATCCCAGCAATGGGAGATGCTGTCGATGATGATTACCTCGGCTCCTGCCTGCTCACAGATGCCGATGGCCTCAATGTAAGTTTCGGGAGCATAGTTTTCGAGGGTGAGGACTTGATAACCGCCCAGATGGGCATAAAGGTCTGCCGAACAGTTCTCGGAATCAATGACAGCGATTTTAGACCAGTCGCCTGTCATTCCGTAAGCGATAAGGAGCGACGAATAGGTCTTGCCGCTGCCTGAAGCTCCCGCCAGCGCAAGCCGCATCTTGGCTGCACGACGCATGGATTGTCTCAATTGCATAACTCTACAAATTAGATGATTAGTAAATGATTGAACTAATCATCCCAGTTGCGGCTTTTGTATTCGTTCTGCAATTTTTCTCGATAATCTACCATAAAAAATCCCTCCCCGAATTTCGTTTTCCAAACCAAATAGGGGGAGGGGTGTTAATTGGGGTATTTATTCGTGGGTAGATGATAAAATCCCATATTAAATTAACATTAAAGCTTTACGCATTAAGCAATTGATAAATGGGAAATGTTCTAAATCTTTCTTGATCATCCAATGTATTGAACAATACTTGTGCTTGCACCTGATTATCACAAAGTAAATAAGCAGCTATTTTATGTTCAGGGTCGGTGTCATTTTGAATAATGTCATTTATAATACTTAATTCTGAGCCAGTTAAAAGTCGAAGTCGTTTTACAGATTGCAAATAGTTTAATTGCCTAATTGGCAACGGCAGTTCATTAGCATTTTCTAACAACCATTTAGAAAAGTTTATACATAAATCAAGTAGTTTCGGATTCGCAGTTTTATCATATGCTCGTAGCATATCCAACAACGAATAATTTAAACGATCTGCTAATATTGGATAATTCATAATATCTTGCTTAAAAGAAGATATTACACGATCATAGTATTGAGACGGAAATGTTTTATAATTTATTTGATCCAACAATGCATATTTAGATATAGGATATGTTTCCCCGTTGCTACACGATATGGATACATTCATCTCTTGCTCAAGAATATTAATAAACATATCAGGCTGTTTTCCTTGTCCCTTTACAAAAACGACAGGAATATATAAATTAAATATCTGAAGCCCACACAAACAAGGAGAAGCATCATTCAAGCTCTTTTTAAAACAGCGTTTCCCTTTTAAAATCACATCCATCAAAAGAACTATTTTCTCACGATATTCTGGTTTAAAGTCATTGTAATCAATAACTAATTCGTCTTTTACACTTAATGCGACAAGAACTTTTTGAATATTTTTTAGATATTCTAAATGTTCTTGAAATTCAGCTATTCGAGGCGTTATTTCTTCATCTATCTTTGTAGGATCTTGATGAATTGTTGCATCTCCTAATGTAACCTCTCCTGCTTGAAAAAAATCCAACAAAAAGGACATATCTGTAATTTGTTCAGATAGTGTCCCTTGCAAATTAAAGTCTGCTTTGAGATTTTCGCCTATGTTAAATCTAATACTTTTCCCAATTTGGAGATACTTCCCACTTTTGGTATAGACCAGATGATACAACGAATAATGAGTTTTTCCTTTAATCGTAATTGATTTTTCTATTGTCCTCTCCAGTTGAAGACAATTGACTGTATCAAGAGGTATATCTGGATAAATATCTAAAGGAGGTTTAGCATATAAGCATACCTCATGATTAAATATATAATCAAATAGAGAATCGGGAGAATCACCAAAACATGTAACATTGATTGATGTTTCATGCGTTTTAAAATCTTCCAATTTTAAAGTTGGAGTATCAACAAAACTAACTTGCTTTTTACAATCATCAAAAAAATTCATCAGTACAGCAACCAACTCATGTTCATCTGTGGGTAATTCCTTCAATTTAATATTAGTTCCTTGCTGACCACCTTTATTGGCTAATATTTTCTTTATTTTGATTGGCTGTAATAGTGAATAATAAGACTTAGTATCACTATTATCATCTATTCCAACGACCAAATATAAAACACCGAGAGTGCGATAACTTCTCAAATCAGATATGGGTACATGAAAAGTTAACGTAGGTTTGTTTATGGACTTAACTCGTTCTCCTTTGACTTGAACGGGAATTCGCCCATATAGCGATTCATTCTTTTTTGATTTATTGGTGTAAATGTAGATGTGCCCATCCCACAATGGCTCTTTGTCTTTTTCAGCAATATATGCAGATAATAAAGACATTTTTGCTATTAACAGTTTAATAGTACTTGTTGCCAATTGCTCTATATCCATATCAAAATTCATTTTACATCCAAATATACGAATTTCTTTGATAGAAATGAATGTTCATAATATGCTATTAAAAGACAATAGAAATGAGATGACATAAAATTGACATTTTGGGGGAATATGGAATAAAAAGCCCTCATACTTAAGCATGAGGGCTGGATATATTCTTTTCAATCAAATGTCGGCGGCAAATCTCGGACAATCTGCTGTATGGCTGAATCTTTAAAACAGATATTTATTTCATCTGTTGTCAATCCGATATTGTCCAAAATACAGCAGGTTAATAAGACGATACATTTCTGCGTCAAATCATATAAATCATCTCCTGCAACTGCCTTGCTAACCATTTTATCATCTTCGGGGATCAGATGTGAATATTTATGTCGAGATTGCGTCAGTTCTTCTGCATCAATTCGACACTCCTGTAACATATAAACACCCTTGAACTGCTCTAATAACCTTTCTATTTGTAATTGATATTTTTTAATATCCTTACCATCTTTTTTATTGACGAAGCGTTTATAGTAGCCATCCAATGCCTGTGCTATTATCAGAAAATCGGGAGCATCGAAAAAACGGTTATGTTGTAACGACCGAATCAGATAATTGCAGATAGGTGATAACTGCTCAAAGTTTGCATGCCATGCAAATAACATCAATGGTACTTTGTCTGCCAATCTATCATATTTAACTAATGGCACTTTATAAGGGGTTGTGGATGGTTCCATTTCATATAAAAGAAATGCCCATCTTCTCGGTTCTTGTCGGATTCTCAACTCTATCTTACATGGCGATTGATTACTGAAAAGTGCAATAGATAGAAATTGAGAAAACTCAAAAACAAGTTGCATCAGCCTATTCGTTGGAATAGGTTTATTAGCAGAAACTCGCAAATAGGTATTTTGGGCAACGGTTGTATCGTAACGTGCAGGTATATACTCCGAATAAGGCACTAAAGCTATTTTGATTCCATCTTCAATTTCTGTCTCCAAAAACGGATCGCCTTTCCGCAAATCCAGCGTACATGAAATAAGTTTGCCATTACGTTCTTCCTCTCGATTATCTTGAAATGCCCAATTTTTTAGGTAAGGGAACTTTACCGTGCAAATATCGAATATCGGTTCATCCATTGATTGAGCATGGCGGCCCAGTATGAGACAATTGATAGTAAATACAAACTTTGAAATATCTACAACTGTGTCATCCTTTATAGGATCGTTCATAGTTACGTTGAAAAGTGTAAATTCATACCCATTTGCATCTTTTCCCCATATTGTATCGTAATAGCCATCCATTCGGGCAATAACTCCTTGTGTGGGTTCATGGTATACCTCCAATTTTATGGGTTTATTTTCATTGTAGTACAATGTTCCCATACATTCTTGATATTCGCGGAACTGCCGTCTGAATTCATCCTTTTCTGGGAATCTCCATTTACCATGAAACACGTCGGGAATATATTGCTTACTATTCATACTATATAAAGCCTTTCTAACAAAATTAGAAAAATGCTTCTAAAACTCAAAACCTTTGAACTCCTCCTTAAACTGTTTTGCTTGTTCGGCTCGTTCCGTAACGGCTTTATATTGTTCCTGCATATCAAGCACCTTTATAAAGTAGGGCAACGAAACCTTTTCGGGCAGGTTCTTGCATCGTTTATTGAGTTGGTAGGTTATGCTTATTGGCTCTGTTCTCGATAAGCCTATTGCATTGTACTTTGTAAGCAGTACGGACATGGCTCGTTTATCCCAGATAGGAGCGGCCACGCCTTTCGCCTTGCAGAACTCGCATATCTCCTTATAAATCCCTGCATTGGTCTTTTTAACCGAGGAATTGATAAAACAGCCTGCCGTCAGTTCGTAGCCGTTAGAAATAGGCTTTATAAGCCCTAATTGCTGGCACTCTTTAATGAGAGCCGTTATCGTATTTCTCGATAAACCGATACTCTTTGCAATTTGGCTGTTGCTTCATTGAATGGCATCCGTATTATTAAGGCATATTGCCTTTAACAAGAGCAGAAATCCTGCAATCTTGGCGGGATAGTTCCTCTTAAAGAAACTGTTATCCAAAAAGAAATAGTCTTTAATAACAGGCTTTATAAAGTAAGAATTACGTTTTATAAATCCTCTGTCTGCATCTTCTTTAACGGTAGTCTGTACGGTCAGATAACCTGCGTCTTTTAAGCGTTTAATGCTCCGTCGTATGGTTCGTTCATCCAATCCCGTCAGTAAGGATAGTTTTTCTTCTGTTATATGAGAAATATTCGTCTTGTGATTGGAGCAATATTTAATGGTCGCTCACACGTAAATATCAGTAGGCTTACTGTTACCCGTCTGAAAGTTCACGATTGATTTGGGGATTACGGTATAATTCATCGTTAGCAATGGAATTTTGATTGTTCGTAAATATGATTTCTTTTAAGTGCAGCAGTTTACGGAAGCAGGCAATGCCGTAATGGTCTTTGGCCTGTTTGCGATTATCGAATCACCTGCGGTCTTTGATGTGGTAGTACATGGTCGGTACGACTTTAATAGGTAGTGTATAAGTAGGTAATGTATATATAGGACACTTTTGAGCAGTTTGCATAGGACAAATTTGAGCAACTCTCTATTCCGTCATTCAAAAACCTACTATCTCTTTAATTGGAATCTTCCATATTTTCTGATTCTGAATCTATACTTATAAAGGAAATCTTCATTTCACACTCAAAAAATGTGGTAACATAGAGCAAAGACAAGGACAGCATATAATGCCGTCCTTATCCGTCCTATAACATATTTTCTATGGAAGAAACAAGAATTACCCTTGTCTGTGAAATGATATACAAAGGTATAAAGCATTTTATCTAAATCCAAATATTTAACATAATATTTTACAAGAAAATTTAATCGATGTCTTATGGTTGCTGTTCTTGCAGGCTTTCATTATCTTTGAGTAACCGAAAACTTTACGATTATGAGCTATACAACACCTCAGAATTGGAATGATGAAGCTATGGAATATGTCAATAGACTGACTGACAAAATCAATGTCGGTTGGGATGGCGAGGACTATTGTTTGAGCGACTGGAATTTGCGGTTTCTCTCCCGAATGAATAGAGAGGTAATAAAACCGCCGTTCACATATCAAGCATTCCTCGATAATAAAGACATTATCGCTACATTGGAGGGGTACGAATTGGATGCTGAAAAATTCTGGTTTGCCCTGCTGTATATTTACGATATTACAATGGATTTTGGAATAAATGCAGCGGACGCCAGTAAGACAGATTATGATATATTGGTTGAAATCGACGATTATTTACAGAATCATCCACAAGCCGTTCTTTATCTGTCGGACGATAAGGAGTTGCGCAAAAGCGAGCGTTACGAGACAAACAGCCCTGTAATATTGCAAAATCTACGTCGATTCGTGAAGCGGGAACTTGACAAATACCAAGAAGCACCCCAATTTAAAGTGTGGACGCATGATATTATGTGCAGGAATTACACAGAATCGTTAGGGGCGGCTCAACAGCAGGTGTTGATGTACAAACTATTCAAGGTGTTGTTCGACCTACTCGGTCTGCCCGATTTACGAGCCAAGAAAGGCGAGACCGTATCGTACAGTAAAATGCTTCTTATCTCCCGCATCATCTATTTCTGTCGATTAACCTCAAACGAATCTTTCATGTTCGAGAGTTCCTCGCTGAAAGGTATTCTTAAACAGTATGGAGATTTCGATTTCAACCAACGGCATCCCAAGACCTATGAAGGTGGTTTGAAACTCCCCAAAGATGAGGGTGAGTAAATCGGCCTGTGTTTTACTCCCTAAAGTGGGCTGAATTTCTATCGACCTTTGTTGTGTCGGGAGGGCGTTCCTCTCGATGCTCCAGCCAGAGGGCGATGGTCGGAAGCAAATAGAAGCCCTTCCGCAAAGGACGGAGTAATACACAGCTATGAAAAAGATGAACATCACCATCGAAAACGAAGTACGCCAGTTTGCATTTGTGAAAGGCAACCGCCCGACCAACGCCAAGACGGTTAAGGCCAAAGAGAAGTCCATTAAGGAGTACGGACAGTTGTCGCCCATCACAGTAGTTAAGGGAGAGGATGTCTACCTTATGGACGGTCATCTGGTAGACCTCGATGGGAACGACATTCCCGATGACCAGACCGAAAACTACTATGCCGTGCTGGACGGTCAGCACCGATTGGTTGCCTATCTGAATTTGAAACTGAATCTGGATGACCTCGTGATTTGTGAGCCGCTGAATGTCGAAATGTCGATTGCGGCACTGATTGCAGAAATGAATATCTGCACCAAGACATGGACAGGTACGGATTATATGGCGGCTCCTGCAATGATGCTTGCCAATAAAAATGAGGTCTTTGAATTTGCGATGTACCTCCGTAGCAAAGGCTGTCCGCTGGCAACCATCTCTCTCTGGTGTACGGGAGCAAACTCCCTCAAGCCGAAAGACCTTGTAGCCTGTGTCAAGAGTAAGGAACTGCCCAAAGCATTTGTAGAGGCAGGATGGTATGAACGAAGTGTCAAATGGTATGAGGCCGCGCAAGGCAAATTTCCAGATACGTTCTTGGCCAAAAAGTACCTGATTACCCACCTCTCCAAGAAATTCAGCAATGCGGCAGACCCTACGGCGTTTACTGTTCAGATGGTGGAGCAAATCAATCGACTGACTGCCGAACAAGCGCAAGAGATTATGAAACCCCAAACAGGAGAGGGGCTGTCACGGGAACAGGCCACATATGATATGCTGGAAAAACACCTCGGATAATGAGGAGGCTACCCATCATTAGGAAAAAGGAGGTCGGTTACCATATTGGCCGCCGACCTCCAAACTCCTATAACAAGTGTTGCATAGCTTCATCAATCTGTGAGTTCTCAAAGCTATCCAAGTAGATTTGAGTTACCTTTTCCGAACTATGCCCCAGCGTTTCACAAATCAGCGAGGTGCTGACACCCGACCTTTTCAGTACGGTTGCGAAAGAGTGCCGAGCTACATAGGTGGTAATGTCAATCGGCAGATTCAACTCCTCTCCGATCTTTTTCAACCGTGCATTCACTTTGGCAATCACCTTATGCACGCGGTTGTGCTGTTGCGTTTCCGTCTTGTGGAACAACGAGAGAACAGGAAACAGATAAGGCAACGATACTCCGTTGTAGCGGGCGAGAATCTTCAAGGCTTCCGTCTGCAACGGGAGCTTGATAAGTTTCTTTGTTTTCTTACGAATATAAACCAGCCGATTGTCGATGATATTCTTCTCGGTCAGATAGCACATATCCACGAAATTAATGCCACCCATGTAATAGGAAAACGCAAACAAATCGACTGCCAACTGTACCCGTTTATCATCTGTCGAATAGTGAACGATGCGTAAAATATCTTCCTTGCGAATGGCTCGTTTGGCTGTCTGCTGATGCAGGCGCGATACCTTGAAACTGCGGAACGGATAGTATTCTGCCTTGACGATTTTCTGTTCGATAGCCAGATTGTAGAGCATACGCAACGAACGGAACCGAATACCAATTGTATTATCCGCCAACCCTGCCGAACGCAGCCATGTTTCATAGCGTTTGAGCCATGTAACATCTATCTCCGAAAAGTAGATATTCAGATGCCCGTTGAACCGCATAAGCGAGGTATATGCCTGCCGTACCGATAAGGCATACCCTGTTCGTTTGGCCGCAATCAACGCCTCGATTTGCTCGGTAAAGAGCTGCCCTACGGTCTTGGTCGCATAGCCGCCACAAACTTTCTCGACGAGTGTATTGGCCGTAAATACCTTTTCCTCGCAAGTCAGTTCAATCACCTTATCCGTATATTCCCGCTGTTTGTCGGCGATATACTTTTCAATATAGATGCGATTGGGGCAATTTCGTTTCGGCCTGTTCTTGTCGAAATCCCAATATCGGGCGGCCAACGAAATGCCCATGCTGACATATTTACGCCTACGCTCTTTCGTTACGCAGAGCATTAGCGGATGTTCTCCGTTCGCAAGCGTTTTGGAACGGTATAAAAGTACGTTTACTCCCGTTGCAGACATCCCCGTTTCGGTTTACACATTCGGTTTACACAAGTTGTGTAAACCAGTGTATTTTCGACCGATTTCGAGGGGCAAAAAAAGATGGTCACATTTCTGTAACCATCTTGTATTTAATGTTTTATAAGTCTGTTTCAAGTGCTTGACCGAGGCATTTTCAGTCCTTTGCTCTACCAACTGAGCTATGGCACCATCCGCGAAAAACGGGGTATTCCCTGTTATCGTGGTGCAAAGATAAGCAAAAAATTTAATACTGCAAATGCCTCATGCAATTTTGTCGGTAAATTTTTCCCGGCCCGGCAAAAAAACTACCGACCCGGAAATCAGAAAAAAGTCCGCTGCCCAAACGGACAGCGGACTTGACAGGCATGATACAGAGACGCTTAATTCGTTTTATTCTGGTTCGCCTCGCCGATTTCCGGATTGGCAACCACGACGGAACGCGGCAGCTGGAACCGCATGCCGGATTCGTTCTGCTCCCACATGGCTTTGTAAATGTGGTTGTTCGCAACGCCTGCCGCCGTCATCGCGG
>ULUQ01045862.1_pt1 | contig 22066 bp, 23 predicted proteins | sample 1958661 | NCBI WGS metagenome assembly ULUQ01 (sample SAMEA4835765, study PRJEB28245) | human gut metagenome | biome: gut microbiome; material: fecal sample | place: Denmark | collected 2008 | reverse complement strand
AGAAAACCTTGAAAAATCAAGAGATTTTGTCAATAAAATTCAGATTTTATTGTTGATGAACTGAGTGATGTCGGGAAAGTGATTTTCGCCCCTTTGGTTAAAATGAGCTTTGCCCCGTGACAACAAAATGGCAACATAATTTGAATTATTAAAAGCAAAGAGCTATCAGATTTTTTGAAAGTCTGATAGCTCTTTCTGTTTTATGATTCTTCTATATCTTTGATTGTTTTATGTTCTTCATTTTTCCATTCTGTTCGCCCATTAGCATTTCTACCCATTACTACTGCTGCCGCAAGGGATGGGCTTGTAAATATATAATCTCGTGTGAGTTTTAAATCTTTATCTATTATTCCTTTTTTGATTAAAGAACTGCGCAATTTTATGAGATTATCCGACATGCTTGGTACAGTAGAAGATGCAATAGCTGAACCTTTCATCACAGCGAAGCCATCTGATACTATCAAACCTTTCGCATCAGCCCCTCTGGCGGCTTTTATAAAAAAGTATGACTGCATGTCATTGTGTCTTACAACTGCATCTTCAACTGTATCAAAAACTTTATATCCAAGTGTATTTACAAGCAATTTGGCATTGCTAATAAATTCTTGTAGCATTGCTTCATCATACTCGGATATGGAAGAACATGTTGGAACTGTACTATTTATGACGATAGATCTACCGGAATTTTTTGCCAGCAAATAGAACTTGTTTTCAAGATATTTAGCATGTGCTTTGTTAAGTAAATTATCTTTGCTGATAACAGCGATGCAATCGTTCCAATATTTTGAGTCCTTTAAGTGCTGTTTAAGCCTCGAAAACATCCTTTCAGCTTCGCCAATGTAAACAGTATCATTATTTTCCTCATTTTTCCCAAAGAGGAAGTATACTCCTGTATTTTCTGAATCATCTCTTTGTGAAAATTCAGATAACTCGTTTCTTGAAATCTTATATACACGTCCGTTCCAATTTGAAAGTTCACACATAATACGTCCGTTTGGATTTCCGTCAAATATGAACATTTGAATTGTTTTACTAAACGACATATATTATCACCTATCTTTCAGCTTGTCTTTGAAAATTCCCATCATCGTATCGTTCAGTTCATGTGACGGCACTTTCACATAGCCGGAGGTTTCATCGTATTTCGGATAATTGTAGCGCCACTTGTCATATTCGTCACGGTTAATGTCGCCGTTGTGATATTTCTCGGATTGTTCAGCCCACGCATTAAGCATTTCCGAAAGCTTGGCAGCGTCCGTCCCCTTGAGAGGGTCTGCATACATTGAAACACCGTTTTCAGTCTTTACTATTGTCAATCCGTATCTGTCCTCTAATGTAAACAAGGTGTGCATTAACCCTATGTAGCTATCAATGTCGGGAACAGAAAGAGCCTGTGGAGATATATCGAAAACCTCTGCAAGTTTATTTGTTAAATCAGCTTTAGGTGTTCTTGAGCCGGATTCATACTGTGCCATACGAATGTCAGCGGTCTTTTCAGGAAATCCGACCACCTGTCCTAAATATTTCTGTGTCATTCCGCAAAGATTACGAAAGAATCTTATTCTTTCACCGATTGCCATAAAATACGCTCCTTACTTATGTAATGTGCAATCAGTATATCATATATGTTTAGTATATGTCAAGTAACATAAAACAAAAAAGTTTAATATTTTTGCGAAAACCGCTTGACATAACGGAATATGTTTAGTATAATCATTAAGCAAATAGCGTTAAGTCTATTTGCAAACAACTGAATAGCCGTCATATATCACGGTAATGGTATATCCGCTCGGGCAAATCGGAATGCGGTCAGAAAGTATCCGACACTAAATAACCAAAACAATTATAAAGGAGGTGTTTTTTATGACAGAAAAGTCTTTTATCAGATCCGATGAGGTTGCAGAGGAATTGGATGTATCGAAATCTTATGCATATAAGGTTATAAAACAGCTCAATGATGAGTTGAGTGCAAAAGGATATATCACAGTTGCAGGACGCATCAGCCGACAGTATTTTAATGAAAGAGTTTACGGAGCAGAAAGGAGAGAGGTATAATGCCGGCTTATAAAAACAAAGATAACGGAACTTGGTATGTGATGACTCAATACACAAATTGGAAAGGTGAACGCAAGCCAAAGTGTAAGCGAGGATTTGATACCAAACGAGAGGCGCAGGAGTGGGAGCATACTTTCCGACAACAAAATTCGGGAGATCTGGATATGCCCTTTTCCGCCTTTGTTGAAATCTACTGCCAAGAGCAAAAGCCACGATTAAAAGAAAGCACTTGGCAAACAAAAGAAAATATTATTCAGCAGAAAATTCTGCCGTATTTTGGAAATTATAAAATCAATGAGATTACAACCAAAGATGTAAGAGCTTGGCAAAATGAAATGCTTGCATATCGTAATGAGGATAATAAGCCCTATTCATCATCCTACCTGAAAACGCTGCACAATCAACTTTCTGCCATATTTAATTATGCGGTAAGATTTTATGATTTGCGTAGCAATCCCGCCGCAAAAGCCGGAAATATGGGTAGTGAAGAACGCAAGGAAATGCAATTTTGGACAAAGGAAGAATATCAAAAGTTCTCCGAAGTAATGATGGATAAACCAATTTCTTACTATGCATTCCAAATGCTTTATTGGACAGGTATCCGTGAGGGAGAATTGCTTGCTCTTACCCCTGCTGATTTTGATTTTGAAAAGGGAACGGTAAAAATCAGCAAAACGTATCAACGAATAAAAGGTGAAGATATGATTACTTCACCGAAAACAAAGAAAAGTAACCGAACGGTGCAAATGCCGGATTTTCTTTGTACTGAAATGCAGGAATTTTTCAATATGCAGTACGGGCTGAAAAGGAAAGACCGTATTTTCAACATAACGAAAAGCTATCTTCATCACGAAATGGACAGAGGTTCAAAAGCCGCAGGTGTAAAGCGTATTCGTATTCACGATTTAAGGCACAGTCATATCAGCCTTTTAATTGATATGGGATTTTCGGCAGTCGACATTGCAGACCGAGTGGGACACGAGAGTATAGAAATTACTTATCGCTATGCGCATCTGTTCCCGTCAAAGCAAAAAGAAATGGCAATAAAACTTGATTTTATGAATAAAGGAGTGTGATATTATGTCAGCCAAAAATGTTGATAAGTATAATCGTTTTCGAAGTATTACCGTAGCTTTCAGAGTGTCTCCCGAAGAACAAAAAGAGTTGAACAGAGCCATTGCTATTTCGGGATTGCCCAAGCAGGAATATTGTTATCTCAAATGTATGGAGCGTGAGGTGGTAGTTCAACCGAGTCCGATAGTTTACAAGGCTCTTAAAACTCAAATGGAATTTATCCTTAATGAATTGCAACGAATTGATGTCGGTGGGAGCATTGAGCCGGAGATCTTGATACTATTGACCTTATCGCTACCACAATGAACGGATTGAAAGGAGATGACAACAATGGAAAATAAAAAAATGACCACTCCGATTGTATCTGTTGGCGCAGATACGGAGCAGTCACCACATGTATGTAATGATAGTATAACCGATTTTAATGAGGATGGCAAGAGCTTAGATGATTATCTTGAAGAAATGCAAAAAGAATTTTCAAAGCAAATGAGTCCGTCGTATCTCAAAACAGTTTCGATGAGCGAGTTGTATGATACGGTTTTTAATGTTCAAACACCGTTGATAGACGGTTTGCTACAAAGGGGTACTTATATTTTTGCAGGCTCTCCAAAGGTGGGTAAAAGCTTTATGATGGCACAGCTTGCTTATCACATAAGCACAGGCACACCGTTATGGGGTTACAAAGTGCGAAAGTCAACCGTGCTTTACTTTGCTCATTGTTCACCATACTCGCAAGCAAAAAGCGGAAGATATTTTCGATATGATTTCAGGAACAAACGGATTGATGGGAGCTGCCGATGGAGCGTTTGTTCTCAGCAAGGAAAAACAAACTTATAATAATGCCACACTTGATGTTGCCGGTAGGGATCAACAAGATATGAAAATTCATCTTGTGAGAGATGCCGAAAAACTAATTTGGAATTTTGAGAAGTCTGAAACAGAATTGTGGAAAGAGCCGCCTGAGCCGTTACTTGAAAAAATTGCTACAACTATTTTGTCGGAAAGTAAAGTGTGGGAAGGTACGCTTCCGAACTCTGTGAAATTCTCGGAGAAGATGTTAAACCAAATGTTCTTTCGCTGAGGTTAAGTATAAATGCAAACCGCCTGCTTAAAGATTATGGCATTCACTACAAAGCAAGTCGAACGCATAACGGACGAAAACTATCTCTTATGAAATAGGCGTGTCAATGTGTGACGACCGTGAAAACATTTTAGTAGCGTGCGTAGTCATCTTAACATTGATTATTGCAACGAGCCGATAAAGAAAATCTATCACGAATTGTTTGATGACGCACTAAAAAGATACAACGAAAAGCAGACAAGAGCTGATCGCAGAATAGAAAATTATTATGAGAAAATCAGAAATTCAAAGCAGGAAAAGCCGTTTCACGAACTGATTTTACAGATTGGCGATAAGGATAATATGAGCGCCGAAAGCGAAAACGGACAGCTTGCACGGCAGGTTTTAGATGAGTATTACCGTGGCTTTCAAGAGCGAAATCCCAACCTAAAAGTGTTCTCTGCTCATCTGCATATGGACGAGGCAACGCCACATTTGCATATTGATTTTGTTCCGTTCACAACCGGCAGTAAGAGTGGACTTGATACGAGAGTAAGCCTCAAACAAGCGTTAGCTGTACAAGGTTTCAAAGGCGGAACTCGTGGCAATACCGAATGGAATCAGTGGGCAAGCGCAGAAAAATCTGCTTTAGCATTCGTAATGGAACGCTACGAAATCAAGTGGGAGCACAAAGGCACGCACGAAGAACATCTGTCTGTTATGGACTATAAAAAGCAGGAAAGAGCGGCAGAACTTGAAAAATTAGGTGCCGAAATCGAGAAAAAACAGACTGAATTTAACGCTCTGTCCGACAGAAAATTAAATTATGACGAGGGTTTGGAACGCTTGCAAACGGTGAAAGAAATGCTCGATACCGCACTCGAATATCAACTCTCCGAGCCGCAAAGTTTTATGTCCGCCAAAGCATATAAAGCAAAAATTGCAGAGCCGCTTATTCAAAAATAAAAAACGTTAATCAAGACGGCATTGGCTCGTTGCTTTGAAGGTTGGGACAGTTACCATAGATTAAATATCATGAACGGCAACCTATATCGTGAGAACGAAATGCTGGCTAAAATCAACAGCAAGCTGAAAAGCGAAAACGAAACCATGCGTTCGGAACTCAAGGATTACAAACTTTTACGCAAGGTATTCGGGCATAAACAGATAGATGAATTGTTTGAAAAGGCAAAAAATATCAAAGGTCGTAAGAGTGAAAACCCACGCTCAAGATAAATAAATTTTTGGAGGTAAAACAAAATGGCAAACACAATTTTTGAACAAACAGGCGGTAACTTATACGCAGGTTGGCGACTATATGTTACCCGACCTATCCTTATCAGCGGAAGAAAAGAAAGCGAATATCGGCGTATGGTCATTGAGGCATAAACGATATTTGAAGCAAAATCATAAAGTGCTGTACTATAATTTGCTCACAAGTGGTAAATTGAACAGCTACCTTGCAGATATTGAAATCCAAGCACAACACCTCTTCACTCGGCTGGTAAAAGACTTAGCCGAAAAAGAAAATGTAAAAGAAAAATTCAAAGCCGACAATCAAATGCTTTGGGTACAGAAAATGAACAATATCCGTAATCAAGCAACAGAAATCATAAATGCTGAGTTAATTTATACCTTATAAATACCACAGCGGCAGGGAGAAATCTCTGTCGCTAATTTTCTTTTATAGACAGCTGAATGATTGGCATTATAAATCAAATAGTTTATAGTAAATACGATAAGCCTTGAAAGGAGAATTTATGACTACATCAGAACAAATCCGTGTTTTGTGTGTAAGAACAGGTGTAAGCTTATCTGAACTTGCACGTAGAATTAACCAGACAACACAAAATTTTAATTCAAAACCCAAAAGAAATACGATCACTCAAGATGAGCTTAACCAAATTGCGAAGGCTTTGAATGTTACATACGAACAGTACTTTGTTTTAAGTAATGGAGAACTTGTTAAATAGAAAGGATTTTGTTATGACTGAACATAAAATTATATTTGGCGATAGTCGTTCGCTCAATCAGATTAAAGATAAATCTGTACAGTTAATTATAACATCACCTCCGTACCGGCAATTAAAAAATTATGATACATAAGTCAAATAATATTTAACGACAGTTACTAAGAATATATCAACAATTTAAATTTAGTATGGAAAGAGTGCAATCGTATACTATGTGACGGATGCAGATTGTGTATTAATATCGGAGAGCAATTTGCCCGCTCTGTGTATTATGGAAGATATAAGGCCATTCCTATTAGAACAGAGATAATGCGCTTTTGTGAAACTTTAGGTATGGATTATATGTGAGCTATTATTTGGCAAAAAACCACCATAATGAACACCTCTGGTGGAGGGACAATTATGGGTAGTTATCCGTATCCTCGTAATGGAATATTAAAGATGGATTATAAATTCATTTTGATTTTCAAGAAGTTGGGTAATGCGCCAAAACCAACAAAACAGCAGAAAGAACAATCTATTATTATCAAAGAAGAGTGGAATCAATATTTTTCTTTGCATTGGAATTTTAACGGCGTTAAACAAATGGGACATATAGCTATGTTTCCCGAAGAACTACCTAAACGATTAATTAAAATGTTTTCTTTTGCAGGAGAAACTGTATTTGATTCGTTTGCCAGTAGTAGCACGACATCTCTTGCTGCAAAGAATCTTGGAAGAAACTCTATCGGTTATGAAATTAACAAAAATTTTGAACCCATCATTTGCGAGAAATTGGGAGTAGATCAGTTCAATTTAGATGATGATACAAAGGCATTTTTACAGAAGACGAAATAGGAAACATTTCATCTTTTAATCATCTTCCTTAATATTTTCAGTGATCCACATAGAATGGATAAGAAAGTTGATATGAAAAAACTTCAATTTGGTTCAAAGATTGATAAGACAAAAACAAAACGCAATGAACTCTTTAGCGTAAAGCAAGTAATTGCATCTGATAAAATCGAATTTAGCAATTGAATTGTAGTTCGTCTGTTAGGTATCAAGTCTAACCCACTATATCAAGGAAAAGCCATCAGGTTTTTACAGGAGAAATTTCGTAAACGAAAGATATTCTTGAGGTATGATACTGTAAAATATGATGCAGAAAATAATCTTATGTGCTATATGTATCTTGACAACAAAACCTTCATAAACAACCACTTTGTACGAACAGGATATGTAGATGTTGATACATCTTTTGACTATACATGTCAAAAGAAATTTCTTCACAGTCCTACCACAATTTTTAATTGTGAGTGTCACAAAAACATAAATTTCAATCCACGCTCTCCGTGAGGAGAGCGACCTCATTTGTTTTCGCAAGTCTTAGTCTTAATTGCATTTCAATCCACGCTCTCCGTGAGGAGAGCGACACATTAGTATTATGGAGATTGTTAGTTGTATTGAATTTCAATTCACGCTCTCCGTGAGGAGAGCGACGAGTCGCTGAAAATTGCGACGAAACACGCCAGGAGGTATTTCAATCCACGCTCTCCGTGAGGAGAGCGACCTGTCGCAAGAGACATTATTCGCACTGTAAAAGTAATTTCAATCCACGCTCTCCGCGAGGAGAGCGACAGCCTCAAGCATATACAAATCAAAATTTTTTGCCATTTCAATCCACGCTCTCCGCGAGGAGAGCGACGCTATACGCTCAAGAAACATTTTGAGGTTAGCAATTTCAATCCACGCTCTCCGTGAGGAGAGCGACGACATTTACTAACAGACTTAGTATAATATACTAAATTTCAATCCACGCTCTCCGTGAGGAGAGCGACACGAGGTCATCAGGTACAGTAATGCCCACGCTCTATTTCAATCCACGCTCTCCGTGAGGAGAGCGACAAATGTCATTGGCAACAATGTAAGGCGAGTTGACATTTCAATCCACGCTCTCCGTGAGGAGAGCGACAAGGGGGTTATAAGGTCACCTAATTAGACAAAATTATTTCAATCCACGCTCTCCGTGAGGAGAGCGACGAGTTTATGCTTTAATGTCTTACGCTCCGTAATCGTATTTTAATCCACGCTCTCCGTGAGGAGAGCGACTATTTCATCATAATTTTCAATACTTGCTTCTTTTATTTCAATCCACGCTCTCCGTGAGGAGAGCGACCAAGTTCGAGGCAAAGAAATGAATATTTTTGAAAATTTCAATCCACGCTCTCCGTGAGGAGAGCGACAAACGCTCGCTCGTGCAAAAGGGGGATAACTTGATATTTCAATCCACGCTCTCCGTGAGGAGAGCGACGTTATTTTTTTCTTCTCCTCCTCCTTTTGTGCTTAATTTCAATCCACGCTCTCCGTGAGGAGAGCGACGCGAGGTGCAAAAGGGCATTAACTTGATTATATATATTTCAATCCACGCTCTCCGTGAGGAGAGCGACATTGATAACTCCCGCAAGGTTAAAATCAGCTCGCAATTTCAATCCACGCTCTCCGTGAGGAGAGCGACGGGATTGGCTTTTTACAGCTACTCTTGACCCTAAATTTCAATCCACGCTCTCCGTGAGGAGAGCGACTGATAAAGGTTGCTTTAGGTTTAAAAACTTAGATTGTATTTCAATCCACGCTCTCCGTGAGGAGAGCGACCTAAAATCAACAGTACCCATTTGAGTAGGACCTTATTTCAATCCACGCTCTCCGTGAGGAGAGCGACGATGTTTTAAATTTTAAATTGATAGCAGGTGATGATTTCAATCCACGCTCTCCGTGAGGAGAGCGACCTAAAATCAACAGTACCCATTTGAGTAGGACCTTATTTCAATCCACGCTCTCCGTGAGGAGAGCGACTATGATTTGTTGTTGCTGATATTGCCGAACCGATATTTCAATCCACGCTCTCCGTGAGGAGAGCGACTAAACTACCACATTATAGAGCCCCAAAAAAACATAAGATTTCAATCCACGCTCTCCGTGAGGAGAGCGACAATATGTTAGAGAAAACAGGCTGTGAAAATCGCATTTCAATCCACGCTCTCCGTGAGGAGAGCGACCGCAATTTTCAGCGACTCATCAGCGGCTTTTAAATATTTCAATCCACGCTCTCCGTGAGGAGAGCGACTTCCATTCCGGCGATGCATTTCTCATCATTCCAGCGATTTCAATCCACGCTCTCCGTGAGGAGAGCGACGCATTTACTGCACTTGATGTAACTACTCATAATCAATTTCAATCCACGCTCTCCGTGAGGAGAGCGACTTGTAAAATCTCAATTTTAGCCGCTATTTCTTTGATTTCAATCCACGCTCTCCGTGAGGAGAGCGACTTTCTATGACATTGATATTTTTATAATAACCTGAGCATTTCAATCCACGCTCTCCGTGAGGAGAGCGACCCGAGCCGCACTAATGAGACATATATGCTTATATCTCATTTCAATCCACGCTCTCCGTGAGGAGAGCGACTACAGTTTAACAGAGCGAGAGGTGTGCATCAAGTTATTTCAATCCACGCTCTCCGTGAGGAGAGCGACTTTGTAAGCTTTTGATACATATTTTCCCCAACTGATTTCAATCCACGCTCTCCGTGAGGAGAGCGACAGGGCATATATTGCTCGGTCATATGCTGATTGATATTTCAATCCACGCTCTCCGTGAGGAGAGCGACCTGCTATTGTTACGATATTGTTACGGTAGTCTTGATTTCAATCCACGCTCTCCGTGAGGAGAGCGACTAACTGTAACTGTTACGATATTGTTACGATAAATAATTTCAATCCACGCTCTCCGTGAGGAGAGCGACGCTAACAAAGTTAAGTTCGATTATGACGGAGTCGGTATTTCAATCCACGCTCTCCGTGAGGAGAGCGACCATCAAGAGAAATGCAACTGAGCCATCAGACAGTATTTCAATCCACGCTCTCCGTGAGGAGAGCGACTATGACCGACAGCAACGGTAATGCTCTAGGTTTATTTCAATCCACGCTCTCCGTGAGGAGAGCGACTTTCTCGATTAGTTGAACTGGGGGCTGAATACAAAGTTATTTCAATCCACGCTCTCCGTGAGGAGAGCGACCAAGCTCCGCTAATACAAATGTTTCAATGCTAGGCATTTCAATCCACGCTCTCCGTGAGGAGAGCGACCTCAAAAACATTAGCACTGGCGAGGTCTACGAGGGCATTTCAATCCACGCTCTCCGTGAGGAGAGCGACAATGTACAATGTATCTTTTGATGTGGATAATATACATTTCAATCCACGCTCTCCGTGAGGAGAGCGACTCATGACTTATTAGTTGTTGGTCAAATTAATCAAATTTCAATCCACGCTCTCCGTGAGGAGAGCGACGCTACAACAGGCTCTATTGCTGGCTGGAAGATGGAATTTCAATCCACGCTCTCCGTGAGGAGAGCGACCCAATTAAAACAGCAAGTTCAAAAACAATACAACTAAATTTCAATCCACGCTCTCCGTGAGGAGAGCGACAATACTCAAAGAATACAGTGAGTATATGTTTACGATTTCAATCCACGCTCTCCGTGAGGAGAGCGACGCGTGTTTTTGTTATATAATTTTTAGCACGAACATCAATTTCAATCCACGCTCTCCGTGAGGAGAGCGACGCTTAGTAAGATTAAAAATGCTTTTGGCAGGCGTAAATTTCAATCCACGCTCTCCGTGAGGAGAGCGACAAGCTATTAATTAATTATACCACATTTTACAATTATTTCAATCCACGCTCTCCGTGAGGAGAGCGACCAAACGCAGATGTTGTTATTCTCAATGATTTACATTTCAATCCACGCTCTCCGTGAGGAGAGCGACTTGATTGTACGCAATACACGACCGTTATTTTTAATATTTCAATCCACGCTCTCCGTGAGGAGAGCGACATGTGGTGCGACCTTCTGTCTTGAGCTTTTCACTATTTCAATCCACGCTCTCCGTGAGGAGAGCGACATAGTATAGTACCTGATGCAGTTAGTGGTATAGGAATTTCAATCCACGCTCTCCGTGAGGAGAGCGACTTCCGATACTTTGGGCGATTGCGAGCCATCGCTATTTCAATCCACGCTCTCCGTGAGGAGAGCGACCCTGCAATCTGCTGTTGGGTCAGATGTTTATTTTTGCATTTCAATCCACGCTCTCCGTGAGGAGAGCGACCAGGGCAGTTATGACAGGGCTAACACAGGTTACGGCATTTCAATCCACGCTCTCCGTGAGGAGAGCGACACACGCTTGATGATTCAGCGTGTTATATTTATACCCATTTCAATCCACGCTCTCCGTGAGGAGAGCGACGGTATAGACAATGTGCCAGAAAAAACTAAAGATATTTCAATCCACGCTCTCCGTGATGAGAGCGACTAAATGGCATCGTGAACCTTGCAAACAATGCAGATTTCAATCCACGCTCTCCGTGAGGAGAGCGACGTTTCCAGGCGTTCTTGTATCTCTACTTTATAGAGATATTTCAATCCACGCTCTCCGTGAGGAGAGCGACATGCGGTCATATTCATAGGTACTGCCTTGGTCACATTTCAATCCACGCTCTCCGTGAGGAGAGCGACCGGTAAAGAATTAATAGATATACCCTTAGAATTAAATTTCAATCCACGCTCTCCGTGAGGAGAGCGACAATGTAACACCACCCGTACCAGTATATACATCAGATTTCAATCCACGCTCTCCGTGAGGAGAGCGACTTATTTCATCAACGATTCCACCATATTTAAAAGATTTCAATCCACGCTCTCCGTGAGGAGAGCGACTTGTGGAGCGGATAAGATGGTCAATTTCTCTCGATTTCAATCCACGCTCTCCGTGAGGAGAGCGACCGTAAAAATTGATTTTTAAGGGGGTTATATTATATTTCAATCCACGCTCTCCGTGAGGAGAGCGACGCCGTCTTTACCAACGGTAACAGCAGAAGAACCAAGAATTTCAATCCACGCTCTCCGTGAGGAGAGCGACGTAACATTATCAGTACCAGTATAAACATCAGGCACAATTTCAATCCACGCTCTCCGTGAGGAGAGCGACGTAGGTCAAAAAGCTATTGAAAATATTTTAACTTCCATTTCAATCCACGCTCTCCGTGAGGAGAGCGACGTAGGCAAGCTTTTATTGCTTGTCAGAGAGTGTTAAATTTCAATCCACGCTCTCCGTGAGGAGAGCGACACAAACCTAAAACTGACAACTCAAAAAAATTGATAATTTCAATCCACGCTCTCCGTGAGGAGAGCGACACGATGATTTTTGGCGATTGTGGAGTAAAAAAGGCTATATTTCAATCCACGCTCTCCGTGAGGAGAGCGACGTAAAGATAACTGATACTAATGGCTATAATACAAATTTCAATCCACGCTCTCCGTGAGGAGAGCGACTACAAGAGTTGATACAGCTTCGGCGATTTTTAGAATTTCAATCCACGCTCTCCGTGAGGAGAGCGACTACTACAATCGCAAATTATATCAAAGAGCTTTCAATTTCAATCCACGCTCTCCGTGAGGAGAGCGACACACTATCGCAATGAGCTTTATAGGCGTTACGAAATTTCAATCCACGCTCTCCGTGAGGAGAGCGACAATGCCATTGTATCATAACAACTTGCTTTTCGTTTATTATTTCAATCCACGCTCTCCGTGAGGAGAGCGACACTACCTTAAATGAGATGACACAAGCTGATGTTATAATTTCAATCCACGCTCTCCGTGAGGAGAGCGACCTCTTAAATATATTTATCCTCATTTACCTTATAAATTTCAATCCACGCTCTCCGTGAGGAGAGCGACGGGGTAGATAATACATAAAGGAGTTCGTTACAAATATTTCAATCCACGCTCTCCGTGAGGAGAGCGACTTCAAAATCGTTAGCATTTTCAATGCACGATTTTATTTCAATCCACGCTCTCCGTGAGGAGAGCGACCATAAATTTTTAGAAAGGAGGTAAAAACAATGCTATTTCAATCCACGCTCTCCGTGAGGAGAGCGACACATCACTTTCCATCATTTCCCAAAACCTCAACAATTTCAATCCACGCTCTCCGTGAGGAGAGCGACCACTTACAGCAGTAGAAAACTGGTCTTTAACATTAATTTCAATCCACGCTCTCCGTGAGGAGAGCGACGCAACTCCTTTTTCTCTTATCTACTATTCTGCTCAAATTTCAATCCACGCTCTCCGTGAGGAGAGCGACGGCATTTTAATTTTGAGATTATTCTCATTGCACAATTTCAATCCACGCTCTCCGTGAGGAGAGCGACTATTTTATATATTATAAAAATGCTAAATGGTATGTAATTTCAATCCACGCTCTCCGTGAGGAGAGCGACACTTCCCTGTTGATTATAAAAAGGTATTAAAAAAGATTTCAATCCACGCTCTCCGTGAGGAGAGCGACATTTCTTTATCTAATGCTGCTTGTGCTGAACTTAATATTTCAATCCACGCTCTCCGTGAGGAGAGCGACTAAATTATTTTAGCCTACTAATTTTTCCTTTATATTTCAATCCACGCTCTCCGTGAGGAGAGCGACAGCAAAATCCAACATAATATTTACTCTTAAATCAACTATGTATCTGCACTTTTTCACAAAATTATAGTTAGGTATATAAAAGCAGATTTAATATTAGATTTGCAAAATTATATTTTTATGGTGCGAATATCCTTGTAAATTTATGTAAGCTTACTATTCGCACTAAAATAGCAACACTCCCTCCACATCGAATGTATTATCTATACCATAATGTTCTACTTTAGTTTTATAGTTATTTCCAAGGTAATAGAATCTTATGCTATCAAATTTCTCATCTATTATATTTATTAGTTTTTCTTTGACTAGCCTGCATGTTGCTGCATCCATAACACACTCGAAAACCGAGTTTTGAACTCTTTTTCCATAGTTAACACATTCTTTAGCAACCTTACGCAAGCGTTTTTTGCCGTCAGTAGTTTCAGTATTTACATCATAGGTAATAAGCACAAGCATATAAATTACACCTACTTCCACATAAAGGGCGGATAACCATCAAGATCACCTCTAAAACATCTTGCAAGAAGTAATGACTGAACATAAGGAACCATACCCCATTCAACTTTCTCTTCTAAAAATGGGTGTTTTATTTCAAGTGATTTTTTATTCTGCCATGACTTAATAATTTTCTTTTTACCATCATCATTAAGCAAGACCGCTCCATTTTCTTTGATAAAGAAATCATTCTTATTTACGATTTTTTTATTTATTACAGTAAGCACAAAACGGTCTGCAAAAACCGCTCTGAGTTCTTCTATCATATCAAGTGCAAGCGATACTCTTCCAGGACGGTCTTTGTGCATAAAGCCAACATATGGGTCAAGTCCCACACAATAAAGAGCTGAAGCAGTCATATTTGTAAGCAGTGTATACGAAAATGATAACAAAGCATTAACTCTGTCTGTTGGAGGTCTTCTGTTTCTTCCATTAAAAACAAAGTCCTCCTTTTGTTGTAAAATCAAATCATTAAATACAGAAAAATATCTCGTTGCAGCTTCGCCTTCAATACCTCTAAGCTGTTCGGTATTTTTGCAGTCATTAAGATTTGCTATTGAATCTTTAAGTTTTGCAGAAACACTCTTTAATTTATTAATATCAAGCGAATTAGGATAATCACGAGTTGCTCTTTCAATAACCCAACGAGAATTATATAGTTTTCCAGCTATCATATTTCTAGCTATTTCAGTACAAGCATTTTCATCATCAGAAAGTTTATATTGGGTTTTCCTAAGAATCACATTACCGCAATATGAACCTACCACATTTGCAAGGAATCTTCCACTTCTGCTCAGAAATGAAACACCTATACTATTATCAGCACATTTTCCAAGCAAAGCAGGACTCATTCCACTATATCCCAAAGTAACAATTGATTCTATGTTATGTAATGGAACTCTCGTTATTTCCTGTCTTTCTTTTGATAGAACAACATTTTCTCCATCGAGTGATAAATATGTATCCGGAGAACTGATATAGAGTGTATTAAGAAGCTTTTTCATAATTCAATCCTCGTTTGTCATATCAGAAATATATCTTTTTACAGTTTTTATTTTTGTTATCTTTGGCAAGCATAAATCCTTTAGTGAACACGCTCTGCAATTTTTATTTTGCTTAACTTTAGGTGTATATTTTCGTCTATAAAGTTCATGCATTTCTTCAACTACACTCTTTAAGCGAATTCTTATATCATCAGTAAGCTCTATTCTCTGTCTGCGTTTTGTTTTACCATAGAATATATGCACCTCATTTATGCTTGTACAAAACATATCTTCAAGGCACAAAGCTTGTGCGGCAACCTGTAATATATCTGCATCTGATACCTTTGGTTCACCATGCTTGTATTCAACGGGAATGATAGTATATTTTCCAGGCTTATCATAAAGCAATGCACCGCTTTCAGACGGAATAAATTCAACAACATCACATTCGCCGAATATGCCAAGTTCATATGAAGCAACTTGCATTCCCCTTGATACTATTACACCGTTTCTTGTTTCCGAGAAAGTATTGTCATGAGCCTTATTGTGCATAATTTCGCCGCTAACAGTAAGTAAATTTTCTGCCCATTGCTGTTCAATATGAATTAAAGCCCATTGTCTTCGGCAAAACACAAAATGTTGTATTCCAGATATACTTAGTATGTTGTCATCATCATAAGTCATTCAATCACTTCCGGAGTTAAACCTTCAAGATTTCCATCATATATAAATTCATAATCCTTAGCTGATGTAGGCTCTTCACACAAAGCCTTTGCGATAACGCTGTTATGTACCTTTGCTGATGAATATTGTCCCGACTTGCAGTTATGCTTAAACCAGAAAAGCTTTTCAATGTTCATAGTTCCTTCAGGGCGAGCTGATGAACAATCATTCTCAAAAAGTGTTGCTACTGCGTTTTTAATCTTCTCAGCGTCTTCTTCTGTAAAGCCTGTCTTTTCTGCAAGCTGGCAGTTGATGCTTCCTTTCAATACATATATACCAAACCTGACTCTATGCTTCATACCCATTGTATCAGATGCTTTACCTGACTTACTTTCACTATTAACGCTCTTAGTAATCTGTATATCTTCAATTTCAATTGGTTCAAGACTAAATGCAGGTTGAATAGTCACAGGGCCTCTTACGCCTACCGAAACAGCATCGCCTTTAAAAGCAAAAACCTGTCCGAAGGTTCTTACATCAATCCATTTTTCGCAAGCCAATTTTGCAAAAGCATCTTTGCCTGTTTCCTTACCTTTTGAAAGCTTTTTCAATTCCTCATAGCTATCTGCTCGTTCTTTAAGACTCTTACAACCATCGTCGCTGCGCTCATCTGATTGTACAAATACACATTCACCCATATCCTGAAGTCTGTTTCTGATTTTACGCTTAATGCAGACATCAGAAATCTCTCCAAAACCTTCCATTGTATCTCTCGGACGATTACCATTGATTGGGTCGCCATTAGGGTTTGCATGATTAACGGAAATAAAAGCTACAAAATCCACCTTGTTATTAAGTACTGACATAATTATAAATCCTCCTTGTTATCATCATTTTTGTTTTTTCTTGATGTATAAAGATATTGTTGTTCGCCATAGTAGCCCATAAAGAATAGAGGCTCAAGAGGCTTTTTCATTTCATATTCTCCAGCTTTAAACATATTATGTATTTCTCTCAGTTCTTTCTTATAATAAACATAAAGACCTGGGTTTTTACTTTGTATTTTGTTTATATATGGGATAAGTCTTTTACAAACATTTCCCCAAGACTTATATGGAGATGCAATAACCGAGTTCATAAATCTTGCCGCATTAGTCATTCTTGCCTCGTTATCATCATATGTATCAGTTTCAAGTTTCTCAGCAACAGCCATAAGTCTACCATAAAGATAGCTTCTATTATTGTAACTTCTATCAAGTTCCATAGTAAGTTCAACTCCTTCACCTTCATAATATTTTCTATATAATGCACAGCAGACATCAAGAACCCTTTTCCAGTTGTTTTGTTCACTATAAAGCTGAGGATTTGAGGCTCTTGTGAAAATTCTTTTCAGTATGTTCTCTGGAAATCTCACACCAAGAGTAATGCAAGGATAGATTTGCTTAATTACTGTCTTGAAAATACCAGATTTATAATCAATAATAAGCTCTCCATCTCTCTCGTTGCCATAAGCACATCTTGCAATCTCGATAGGGGTAGGTGTCTGCACACAATGTATAACTTCACCATCATCTGTCTTATAGCAACTATGCCAGTATACTTTGCTATACCAGTCTTGAATATTTTTATAAAAATCAGTAGAAGTAAGTTCTTGATACATAATAATCGAAAGCCTGCCAGGTGTAGCAGAATCTAATGCCATAAGAATAACCTTTGAAGAATTTAAATCCAGATTTTTTTTATATCCCTTAATTGCCATTTCTATTATATTCTTATACTGCTCTGCCGTCTTTGCATAAACCTTATCGTCCTTATCCTTTACAAAAGAGCCAGAATTTTCGCTTGCATCAAGCACTATTCTACTAAACACATTTGGTATTTCATTCAGACAGCTTTCCCACGCAACATATTTTTCATCACCAACACTTATGCCACCAGTTTTTATAAGCCACTTTAAAGCAAGATGAGCTTTCTGACTTACAATTTCACCTACTGCAAAAGCTTCTTCTCTATTTGCAAATCTGCCTCTATAAGTAAAATTCGATTCATCGTTTGAAGAGATAAGTTTGGCACTATCACCTGAATTTCGAATTCTAGCCATATGCTTATATGTTACAGGAACGATTTTTCCGCTTGCATAACAAAGCTGGCAATCTCTTTTCTTGCCTAAAGATTCATAATAAGCTATGTATTTATCAAAAAGTACCTTACTTTTCCAAACCTTTATATTTTCCCCTGAATCCAAATCATTGACAACAAAGCGTACAAATGAATCTATTTGCTTTGCTGACTTTGTTATTTTATATTCTTCATCAAGAACAGCACCTTTTAGTTTCAGTATACCATCGCCTATAAGGTCGTTTATGAGCATTCTTTTGCTAAGATAATCGTATATAGCTGTAATACAAATATCCGAATACTCCGACTCTGCCCAAGCCTTTAAAGCCTTGATATATTTCACAAAATATTCATCAGCATTACTTTTAGCTTTTGCAACATACGTGCTGTAATCACCTGAAATATAAATCAGCTTATCACAAAGTGGATGTGGTGCAATACCAGAACTTCTCGAACTCGAATCTTCCGTAACTGGCATTATAGTTTCTGCGTCATCAGTATCAACTACTTCTGCGTGTGAAAATGTTCCGTCGCTAAAAATAGTAACCTGTATCTGTGCATTACTTGTAGAATGATAAAGCGGAAGAATAGGTTCCCATTCATCGCTATTATTAACCTTTTCCTTGATTTCATCGTATAAGGCGGCAGTTTCAGTTATCCAACTCATTTTTATCTACCTCCCTAAATAATTCCGTATGAAGTGTATCAACACTCTCACATTTTTCTGTATCAAAAACTTTCTGTTTAGCATCTCTTATATGACGCTTAATTGTGCATTGCTCAGGTCGAATAAAATCAATCTGTCCATTTTTCATAACTGGCGTATGAAAACAAACAGTCATCTTACCTTTATCTTCTTCGTTAATAGCCTCATCACAATATATTATGCTGTGATACATTAAGCCAAATGAGATTTCCGAGTTATTGCCATCATCATAGCAACTTTTTTCCTCATCAAAATTACAAGGCTCAACATATGCTGGACACTCGCTAACACCAAGCTGAGGAGAGCGTCTGCCGCCAAGCTTTATCATTCGTTTAAGTATTTGATAATGCTTGTCCTCATTTCTGTCATTTGCAAATTCGGGACGATTTTCGTTCCAAATGAAATGCCCTTTTACTGCATAAGCAACATCAGTAAGATAGGTATAGATTGAGAGGTCATTTCCGCCGTTGTTGTATTTAATTGGTCTGACTCCCTTAGATACCGTTCTTATTGGTTTAAGCACTTTTACAGAATCAATCACATAAAGCAAAGTCGGTTTAAAATAGATAGCTTTTGTAATACCTATAAGAGCTGAATATGTAGGTATAGGGTAACTCATCTTTTCTCCACCAACTCTTGTTATAGGGTCGGAAAAAAGTGCATAATCTCCATAGACCTTATAACAAAATTCATTTTTATATTTCACCTCACAAACTCCTTTCTATTAATTTGAATTTATCATATATCAATTTTTTATACTTGTCAATAGAATTTGTAAAATAATTTATTTTAGGCTATAATATTTTTGTCATAGCTAATATCTTAGTTATGTGGATTGAAATTATTACTTTGACTTTATTATTGTAGTTTGCCAAAGGCTCTATCGAAAGATAGGGCTTTTGGCTTTTTATTTAGAAATAGCAAAAATCCAAATTAGGATTTTCCGAGAAACCATATATTTCATCATAATATCCATCTGCAAGAAAACGAATACCAGTTTTCTTATCGACACTTATATAAGAGTCTTTAAGCTTATTTTTCGGCAATCCTATCAAATATCGCTGAGCCTTTTTTATAATTGCGTCATAATCCTTATATCCCTCTGATAAAAGCTCGGATATAAGCTCCTTGCCGTCTTTATAGGGTACAAGGACGCTTTCATTTATATCAGTTATAACTTCAAAGCATTCTCCAGCGGTTTTCATAGCCGCCCTAAGAAGTGTTTTAGTATGGTATGAGCCTTTTTCATTAGTGGAAAGCATTTCAAATATTGAGCATGTAAAATCTTCAACATATAAATCTTTTTTGTCAAAATTTTTATAATAATCAATATAAAACTTTTTTATTGCTTTTAAATCAAGCAAATCCTCATATTCATCTGGTTTTTTCTTTATGCGTTTAAGCAAACCAATAGTAGCACTTTTACCCTTTTGAATGCTTTTCAAGCTTGAAACATTTTCATATTCATTGCTTATATTCAATATGTAAACATAGCCAATATCTCTTTCAGCATTTCTGTTACATCTGCCTGCCGCCTGTACAATACTATCTGTACCAGCAAGAGAGCGGACAACTGTTTCAAAAGAAATATCAACGCCCGCCTCAATAAGCTGAGTACTTACACAAAGAACACGCTTGCCATTTTTCATTTCATCTTTCATATTTTTGATAACATTAGCTCTATGTTCAGGACACATATTAGTTGAAAGATGCACAAGCACTATTTTTTCATCTTCAAATAAATGCTTTGCACTCTTAAACACCTCAAAAGCCGCTTTTTTTGTATTAACTACGCAAAGAATAGTTCGACAATCTTCTGAAAGAGAATGTAAAAAATCAGCAACATTATCAGCAGTATATCCTCCTGGAATTGTTTTATCTATAATTCTTGTACGCCTCATTTTTTCGCTGTAATCTTCAAAACCGTTTATCATTTCATAGCTTTCATCAAGCCTTAAACAATAATCCATATGTTCAAAAGGTGGTTGTGTTGCTGTACATAAAACAATTGTACAATTACATATATAAGCAAGAAATTTCATTGCCATATTAAATAATCTGATAAATTCATATGGAATAGACTGCACCTCGTCTATAATAATTACCGAATTTATAAGACCTCTCATTCTTCTTATTGAACTTATTTTTCCATCAAAAAGAGAATTTAAAAACTGCACCATTGATGTAGCTATAACATAAGAATTCCAATTTTCACTCATATATTTAATATTTTGTTCAGTAGCTAAACTTTCATTATAATTACAATAAAGCATATCTCCGAAATGTGGCAAAACAGAAACATCATCAGGCAAAAAAGATTTTATTTCATTATAATTCTGTTCAAGTATTGAATTAAAAGGAGCAACATAAAAAATCCTGTTCTTATTAAATTTTTTAGCATGATGAATGGCATATCTTAGTGAGCTTATAGTCTTTCCACCACCTGTTGGAACAGTCATTCTTACGATATTTTCAGAATTTTCTGAATAAGCTAATGCCTTATCAGATATTTCTGCTCTTATCTTATTGAGTTCAGTATCTTTATTAAATAGCTTAATCTTTTCTTCAAAATAATTGCAACATTTCTCCCATAGTTCTGCATCTCCATATAACTTAGGTCGTTCTATCCGATTAACAAATTCCGCAGTATCAGAATGGTCAGAATCAACCAATATTGAAAGTAACACTCTTATCAGCAAAGAACAATTAAATAACTTAATCCTTTCTATAGATTCGCCATCTTTTCTTTTATCTTCATCTTTACTGCAAAAATTCAGAAATTCATTAACTTCATTTTTAGCGTTGAGATAAAGCTCTTTAATTTCCTTTTCGCTTATAACCTCATCGAGTGTAAGCTTTTTACATTCATTGTAATCGTAATTTGTATTATTTATTTTTGTAACAAAGCCATTTTCTTTGCCTGATTTAGGATAATCAAAATCAAACAAACCATGATGTGACATAATAACCGAAGAAATAATTTCAACAGTATAGTTATTTGTTTTATCAGAATCATTGTTCTTTATAAATTTTTCGTATATATATCTTCCGCCACAATTTGAATGTATAACCTTACCTTTGTTCCACTCATCACCTGAACCAACTGTCCTTTGATATTCATCGCTGCGAGCAGTGTTTTTACCCATATCGTGTAAAATTGCTGCAAGATAATAAAGGCTTGGCATATTTATAAGCTCAGAGTCCCTTTTACCTTTTTCGGCTACACTTATGAGATGCTCTTTAACAGTTTGTAATCTTCCATCTTCTGTAAAATGTGCTGCATATTCCATATAATTTCCTCTAATCTTTGCTTATATTATTTGTTTTGAAAGGTATATATCAAATTTTATTTAATTCACAAATTTCAACAAGACATATGTAAATTTGATATAGCTATTATAGCATATAAGGAAATAATT
>ULUQ01041474.1_pt1 | contig 22101 bp, 22 predicted proteins | sample 1958661 | NCBI WGS metagenome assembly ULUQ01 (sample SAMEA4835765, study PRJEB28245) | human gut metagenome | biome: gut microbiome; material: fecal sample | place: Denmark | collected 2008 | reverse complement strand
AAGCCTTTAAAAAGGCTTGACCTAAACTTTGAGTGTCTTAGGGGAAGTTTGTTTCAGCACCCACATTTATTACTACTTATTTAAGGAAGTGAAATGAATGATTCTCGATTATGTTGGCGTTAAGGAAATCAATGGTTCACTTATCGTTCTCGATGATGTCGAAAACGCTTCTTATGAAGAAATGGTTGATATTCGTCTTGATGACGGCTCAATTCGCCACGGAAGAATAGTTCAGACTCAGGGTAAGCGTTGTGTCGTTCAGGTATTTGAAGGCACTAAGGGTATGTCACTCGACAATGCACGCACTCGTCTTAAAGGACACCCTATGGAGCTTGCTCTCTCACCTGAAATTATGGGTCGTGTCTTTAACGGCTCGGGTACTCCTATTGATGGTCTTGGCGATATCTATCCTACTCACAAGGCTAATATCAACGGTACTCCGATAAACCCTGTTTCAAGAATTTATCCACAAAACTATATAAATACTGGTATCTCTACAATAGATACTCTTATGACACTTATTCGTGGTCAGAAGCTACCGATTTTTTCTGGCTCAGGTATGAAACATAACGAACTCGCTGTTCAGATTGTTCGTCAGGCTCAGATTGCTGGTGCTGGTAATAAATTCGGTATCGTCTTTGCAGCTATGGGTGTTAAGAACGATGTTGCGGAATATTTCCGCAAGAGCTTTGACGAAAGCGGCGTTCTCGAAAGAGTTGTTATGTTCCTTAATCTCGCTAATGACCCAATTATTGAAAGAACTCTTACACCTCGTTGTGCCTTGACTGCGGCTGAATATCTTGCTTTTGAGCTTGATATGCACATTCTCGTAATTATGACTGATATGACCTCATATGCCGAGGCTTTGCGTGAATTCAGCTCATCTAAGGGCGAAATTCCAGGCAGAAAGGGTTATCCTGGTTACTTATATTCAGACCTTGCTTCTCTCTATGAAAGAGCAGGTATGATTAAAGGAAAGAATGGTTCTGTTACTCAGATTCCAATTCTTACTATGCCTAACGATGATATTACTCACCCTATCCCTGACCTTACAGGTTATATCACAGAGGGACAGATAGTTCTCGACCGTTCTCTCGAGGGTGCTGGTCTTTATCCACCTGTTTCGGTTCTTCCATCACTTTCTCGTCTTATGAAAGACGGTATCGGTGAAGGCTTTACAAGAGCCGACCACTCCGCACTTTCTAACCAGCTCTTTGCAGCTTATGCGAAAGTTATGGACGCTCGTTCGCTCGCCTCTGTTATCGGTGAGGAAGAGCTTTCCCCTATTGACAAGAAATATATCGAGTTTGGTAAGCTCTTTGAGGCTTATTTCGTAAATCAGGGCTACAACGAGAACAGAACTATCGAGCAGAGCCTTGACCTTGGCTGGAAGCTTCTCTCTACTCTTCCTCGTGAAGAGCTTGACCGTGTTGATGACGCTATCCTTGATAAATATTATATTGAGGATAAGGATTCTATCGTTTTTGAAACATTTGCCTCTTCTGAGAAAAAAGATGATGACAGTGATGATAACGATATTGCTTAATTTTTTGGGAGGTGACAGATATGGCAGTTCAGGCTGTACCTACAAAAGGAAACCTGATGGCAACAAAGAAATCTCTTGCACTTGCCAAAAACGGTTTTGAGCTTCTCGACAAAAAGCGTAATATCCTTATCAGAGAAATGATGATGCTTATCGACAAGGCTTCTGAAATTCAGGATAAAATCGACAGCACATATCATAAGGCTTATAAGGCTCTTGAGGTTGCTAATATTACCCTTGGCTTCTGTGATGAAATCTCGAAATCAGTTCCTGAGGAAACAAGCCTCAAGCTCTCATACCGAAGCGTTATGGGTGTTGAGATTCCGATTGTAACAATAGATGAAAATTCTAATAACGGAATCTATTTCAGTATTTCCAATACGAACTCCTCTCTTGATGAAGCTTATCTACGCTTTCACGAGGTTAAGGAGCTTACTGCGGTTCTTGCCGAGGTAGAAAACAGTGTCTATCGACTTGCTGACGCTATTAAAAAGACGCAAAAGCGTGCCAACGCTCTCAAAAATGTTATGATTCCAAAATTTGAGGCAACAGTTAAGTTCATAACTGAGGCTCTCGAAGAAAAAGAGCGTGAGGAATTCTCAAGACTTAAAGTTATAAAAAGTCAAAAGGCAGCTAAGGCTAATACTTAATTGCAAAAACATAAGACAGGGGCGAATTTATATTCGTCCCTGAATTTTTTTGTCTGAAAATAAGTTTAAAGTATTAAGTGGCGACCCACCACACACAAGACGCATAATCGGTTTTGCAAACAAAACCTTGACATCTGCAAGGGAGGTTTATTACTATCGAAAGAAATCAAGGTGGAAGATATGTTAAGGGCTTCACCCTTAACACCCACCAAAGGCAGAGCCTTCGGAAACCGCAAGCTTTTGAAAAGGCTTGCGCAAAACCTTTAAGTGTCGGGATAAAATTTGTTAATTGACAATATAAAAACGCCTGACAGTGCGGAATTCTGTCAGGCATTTCTACTTGATTTTTAATAGCTTATTTAGTCCAAAATTACTTTTGGTTGTTCTCAGCTATATCGTCAACCAACTGCTGGATGTGAGCGATTTGCTCTTCATTAAGACCAGAAATCAAGAGATATTTCTTGTCGTCAAGGCCAAGAAGGTAATCTGTGCTTACTGAGAAGAAATCAGCAATCTTAACGAGCATTTCGATTGAAGGAAGAATATTATCATTCTCCCAGTTAGAGATGCTCTGCTTAGAAACAGACAAGCTTCTTGCAAGCTCTACTTGAGTAATATTTCTTGCGGACCTTAATTCACGAATTCTTACATTTAACATCAGTTTTCCCCATTTCACTAATTTTTTATAATAATATTACAGATAGCCAAAAATATAAAATATTTTAGCATATATAATATCATCAGTATAGAATTTATATTATGTATTTCAAAAATTAATCAGAGATGCAAGGCCTTGTGAACAAAACTGAATATCCTTGAAATAACATCTAATATACTTATTATTATATCAAATAATTCTGAATTTGCAATAGTAAATTGAAAATATTCAAAAATAGTTTACAATCAATAGCCAAAATTAGGTGATTGACAATAATTTTATGCTTTGATTTATACATAAAAATACATATTTTTAAAAACAAATTTAAGAATGAATTGTAAAAATCCATTATATTAAATTGACGAACTGTGCTAAATGTGTTAAAATATAAAGCGGCTGAGCAAATTTAATAATAAATTTGGTAAAAGGGGAATTATATGAGTGATACTATTAAAAAAAATAAATATAAATCCTTCAACTTTTCAGAGCACCCTATTTTGACTCTTGGACTTATTTGCTTTTGTTTGGCACTCATATTCGGAACAGTACCGTTTTCAACTACTGGAATAATACTTCTACTTTGTATCGCATTTATAATTATAGTAGTAACATTTTGGCAAAGCAAAGACGATGAGAGCTTTAAAATAACCTCTATTAAAGCAATCAGCTATGTATCTATGCTATTTATAGCCTACTGTATAATGGCTATACAACAAAAATCTGGAGCTTTTCTATTTCTCTTTGCAGTATTTCTTGCAATAATCTATGGAATACATTGCTATATAAACAATGTACTTGATACTAGAAAAATTATCATAATACTTTTTATTCTTGCTTTTGCATTGAAACTTGCATATATCCTCTATACAACAGTTCATCAAAGACAGCATGATGTTGAAAAATTTGATATTAACGCAAGAGGTCATGCTGCATATATACTCTATATATTCAATAACTGGTCCTTGCCTGATATTGATGTAAGAGATTATTGGCAATTTTATCACCCACCTTTGCATCATCTTCTTGCTGCTATATGGTTGAAAATACAAAGTATTTTTGGAATAGCAACAGAGGCTTCTTATGAGGGCTTGCAATACCTTACGCTTTTCTATTCAAGTGTATCTATGTATCTTTCTTATAGAATTATGCAAGAGCTTAAACTGAGAAGAATGGGACTTATAATCGCTTTTGCAATAGTTGCCTTTCACCCTACTTTTATAATTCTTTCAGGAAGTGTTAATAACGATATTCTCTCATTAACATTTATGCTTGGAGCTATTCTTAATACCATAGTGTGGTATAGAGAACAGACTTTAAAGAATATAATGAAAATTGCTTTATGCGTTGGCTTAGGAATGTTTACAAAACTCTCTGTATGGATAGTTGCTCCTGCTATTGCGATTGTTTTTCTTATTGTATTAATCAAAAATAGAAAAAATTTCAAAAGCCTTATTGGACAGATGCTTGCATTTGGTGGCGTATGTATACCACTTGGACTTGGCTGGAGCATAAGAAATTATCTTATGCATAAAGTTCCTTTCACCTATGTACCTAAGCTTTCTGTGACTAATAGCCAGTATATTGGTTATTATAGCATTTTTGAAAGGCTTTTTGACTTCAATTTCAGCCAATTTGATAGCGTTTATACTCAATTTGTATTCTACTCTGGAAAGTACTTTGAATATAATCCTACAATAGCACTATTTAAAACAGCTATGTTTGATGAAATCATAAATGACACATACTACCCTGAAATAAAATTCAGTGGGGTTGTGCTTTTCTGGTCGGGCGTGGTTCTTGCATTACTTGGCGTTATTGCAATGTTCTACATACTTATTAATAAAAAAAGTATGAAGCCTATATTTAAGGTTTTCTTTGCATTACTTTTTGTTGTAATTTTAGGCTCTTACTATATTTTCTGCTTTGAGTTTCCGTTCACTTGTACGCAGAATGTACGATATGTTGTTCCACTTATAGTAACTGGCGCAATGTTTATTGGCTTATGGCTGACAAAAACTCTTGGCAAAAAAACTAAATCAGCAAAAGTATTCCGAATTGCAGTCTGTGCAATTACAGTTTGTTTCTGTATCTCATCTGCAGTGACCTATACTTTAATTGGAATATAATTTAAAAGGAATGAAATAAGATGGAAAAGGTAGTAATAATTGGTGCAGGTCCTGCGGGCTTAACAGCAGGCTTGGAATTATTATCAGATGGAAATAAAAACTATGATGTAGTTATTCTTGAGGAATCTAATACTATTGGCGGAATTTCTCGAACCGTTTATCACAATGGTAACAGAATGGATATAGGTGGACATCGTTTTTTCTCAAAGAGCGATGAAGTTATGAATCGTTGGAAAGAACTTATGCCACTTCAAGGTAAAAAATCCTATGATGATAAAGTTCTTAATCGTGAAAGCCCAGTATATGAAAATGGTCCTGACCCAGAAAATGAGGACAGGGTTATGCTTGTTCGTCATAGAGTTTCAAGAATTTACTATAAAAAGCATTTCTTTGATTATCCAATTTCTATGAAACCTCAAACAATTAAAAATATGGGACTTGGCACAACTTTTGTCGCAGGTTGCAGCTATATGAAGTCTGCTGTTGCTAAGAAAAAGGAAACTTCGCTTGAGAATTTCTATATAAATCGCTTTGGCAAAAAGCTTTATTCTATGTTCTTTGAAGGCTACACTGAAAAACTCTGGGGCAGACACCCTAAAGAAATCGCTGCTGACTGGGGTTCTCAGCGTGTTAAAGGTCTTTCTATAAAAACACTCCTCAAAGATATGTTCTCTAAGGCTTTTGGTAAAAAGGATAACAAAAATGTTGAAACTTCACTTATTGAGCAATTTTGGTATCCTAAGTTCGGTCCTGGTCAACTTTGGGAAATTGCTGCTAAAGAATTTGAAAAACTTGGCGGAAAAATCCTTATGAATACATCTGTTAAAGAAACTATTCTTGAAAATGGTTCAATTAAATCTGTTAAATGCGAAACTTCAAATGGTTTAACTGAAATTAATGGCGATATTTTTATCTCCTCAATGCCTCTCAAGGACTTAGTAGCTGGCATTAAAGGTCAAACTATACCTCAAAATATTGCTAATATTGCAAGTGGTCTGCCCTATCGTGATTTCGTAACAGTAGGTTTGCTTGTACCAAAGCTTGCTCTAAAGAACGAAACTGAAATCAAGACTATGGGCAATATTGTTCCTGACTGCTGGATTTATGTTCAAGACACAAATGTTAAGCTTGGCAGGATACAGATATTCAATAACTGGTCGCCTTATATGGTAAAAGATGTTGAGCATACTGTTTGGATTGGTCTGGAATATTTCTGCACTGAAGGTGACAATTTCTGGAATATGAATGATAATGAGTGTATCGACTTTGCAGCCAAAGAACTTGAAAAGATGGGAATTATTTCAAGTGGAGATGTTCTTGATTCACACAGAGAACGCGTTAAAAAAGCTTATCCTGCATATTTTGATACTTATTCACAAATAGATGAGCTTATTGCATATATAAATACTATTCCAAATTTATATTGTGTCGGAAGAAATGGTCAACATCGTTATAACAATATGGACCATTCAATGCTTACAGCTATTCGTGCAGTTGAACATATTAAATCTGGTAACACAGACAAATCTGAAATATGGAAAGTAAATACCGAGAAAACTTATCACGAGGGCAAAGAACAGTCAACAAACCAAAGTGAAAAGGCATAGTATTTAGATTAATAAATAAATTTTTGATAAAAATTATAGAGCATATTTGATATTTCCTGAAATCTGCAGGAGTTTATCAAATATGCTCTATTTTTAGGCTCTATAATAAAAGTTGTGGTAGAAAAAGAGCCTACAAGTAAAAAAGTAGAGAATATTTTAACCAAAATCCGTTAAAATAAAATTGCTTAGAAACCTGAAACGGAGGACAAAATATGCTCTATAGATATTTTAAAGAAAAACTCTTAGGATGACTTTTTAAAAATCATTGCTTGCAAAGACAGAAAGTCCGCTAAAGAGGCTCTGTCAGATTGGATTACCTCGGCATTTGATTGTAGTGCCAAAGCGGCACAAAATTAATTAACAATAATATTTAATTCGTTTTTCCGTACCAATCACCAATAGCTTTATTGAAAGTTGTAGCAACAAAATCAAGGTTCTTAATAAAAAAATGCTTACAACTACAGAAATTTCAAGTTCTTTCACAACCGCATTTTACATATGTTTTCCAACAAACATATCAATTCTACAATAAAACAAGCGACTGTTTAATTCTCTGCCACTTGTAATTACACTTTATTCTATTTTTCGGGTCACCCCAACTATATTTACATTGAGCCGTATTTTTCCACTATATTTTGAATTATCTGTGTTCTCTTTGATGTGAAAAAATATATGTATTATTATTTTAATCTAAGTTTAACAAGGATTCCCTTTACTGATACTACATTATTCAAGCAAAGACTTTATACTGCGATTGACCATTATATCAGTGAAAAAAATTATGATAAATCAAAGACTTCAGGAGAAAATATCGACTATTTCGTAAATTCTGCAACTGATATTTATGTAAATCATATTTCTATACCTTTCTTCTCAGTAGTTGCAAATTACATATACAAGGCTCAACCATTGGTGAATGGCTTGATAATTGGTTTGCGCATAGCTACACTGATTATCGCTGCTATAATTTTCCTTACCAATAAATATAGACACAGAAGATTTCGTTATCTTTGCTATGGTCTTATCGGGGCTGGTATTACAACGGCAGTTATTCCCTGCTTTGTATTGCTCTCAGGAAAAATTCCTCAAATCAATATAAATACCCGTTCATTATACAATCTGTTTGTAAGTTATTTTAACGGATTATTTGCAAGCTTCTGGATTTATGTTGTGATTATTTTAGTTTTAGCTATGCTCACCTTGTTCTTATATATGAAATATTACAAGGGAGCTGTTTCAGAACATTCTAATTAAAAATTTTGGATAAAAAAGTCCTTGGATTTGATTCCGAGGACTTTTTATTATACATTATTTACTTTTAATTATTAATCTTTTTTAGATAAATCTATGCTTCTTACCTTATCTCTAACCTTTAAGACAAAGCCTGGTGAAACAGATAGTTCATCTATTCCCATTCTAAGAAAAGTTTCTGTAAGTGTTGTATCGGCGGCAAGCTCTCCGCAAATGCCTATCCAAACACCATTTTTATGAGCATTCTGGGCGGACATTTCAATCAATCTGAGAATCGCCTCATGGTGTGTATCACAAAAGCTTTCTATCTTGGAATTTTGTCTATCGCAAGCTAATGTATACTGTGTTAGGTCATTAGTTCCAACACTGAAAAAGTCTACCATTGGTGCAAGTCTATCACTGATTATTGCAGCGGCAGGTGTTTCAATCATAATTCCCAACTCTACATCTTCGGAATATGCAATACCATCTGCACTAAGCTCCGTTTTAACAATATCGCATATTTCTTTTATTTGTATAAGCTCTGAAACAGATGTAATCATCGGAAACATTATTCCAAGCTTGCCATAAGCTGATGCTCTATACAAAGCCCTTAGTTGTGTTTTGAATATTTCAGGTCTTGTAAGGCAAATTCTGATTGCTCTATATCCAAGAGCTGGATTCTGTTCCTTATCAAGCTCAAAATAATCAACCTGCTTATCCGCGCCTATATCAAGAGTTCTTATTATAACCTTTTTATTGCCCATTGATTCAAGAACCTTTTTATAAGCATTGAATTGTTCTTCCTCTGTCGGATAGCTACTGTTTTCGAGATAGAGAAATTCACTTCTGAAAAGTCCTATACCGCCCGCATCATTTTCTAAAACAGATTTTACATCATCTACTCCGCCTATGTTTGCATAAATATTGATTTTTGTACCGTCAAGAGTTATGTTTTCCTTACCTTTAAGGTCGAGCAAGAGCTTCTTCTTTTGAATATCCTCTGCTTGTTTCTTTTCAAGTCTTTCGAGAGTTTCATTATCAGGGTCAACGAAAATCTCACCTGTATAACCATCAACTATTGCTGTTATGCCATTTTTGATTTTATTCAGGAATGCTTCTCCTACACCTATTACAGCAGGAATATTCATATTTCTGGCGAGAATTGCTGTGTGAGAATTTGATGAACCGTATGCTGTTACAAAGGCATAAACCTTATCCTTATCAAGCAAAATAGTTTCACTTGGCGAAAGGTCATCAGCACAAACTATCATCTTGTCGCTCATTGCATTTTCACTTTCTGCGTCCATAGATAGATTTCTGATTATTCTATTTGAAATATCCTTTACATCAGCCGCTCTCGCCTGCATATATGAATCGTCCATAGACGCAAACATTTCAGAAAAATTTTCGGCTGTTACCGAAACAGCATATTCTGCATTTACATGCTTGCTTTCAATCATATCTGAAATTGAGTCATTATAATCGTCATCTTCAAGCATCATCATATGAATTTCAAATATCTGAGCGTTAGCCTCTCCGACATCTTTCAATGCTTTTTCGTAAATTTCCTGAAGCTGAGCTATTGATTTTTCTTTTGCTGCCTGAACTCTTGCTTTTTCTGCATCTATATCTTCTATATGAAGCTTAGTTATAGCAATTTGCTGACGGCTGAATATAGAAATCTTACCTATTGCGATTGCACCATAAACACCTTTACCAGTATATATCCTCATTATTTTCACCTCTTATAAAAATTGCCGCCGTATATGAACCATACGGCGGCAAACTAATCTAATTTTTTAAATTATTCGCCGAAACCGCTTTCAAAAAGCTCAACTGCCTTATCAAGAGCTGCCTGTTCGTTCTCGCCGTCTGCGGTAATCTCTACCTGAGTACCGCATTTAATTCCTGCTGCCATAATCTGCATAACTGCTGTTGCCTTTGCTTTTTTATCAGCAGTATTTAGCATCACTATACAGCCTGGGAACTTTTTCATCTCCGCAACTAACATTCCTGCTGGACGCATATGAATTCCTTGTACATTTTTTACTTCCACTGTCTTTGATACCATAGTTAAAATCTCCTTTTTATTTAAATTTATTTTTTAGCTATTAAAATGTTTTTAAACTATTTTAATTTTTAATTTTTTTCTTGAACAATGCAAGTAAAAGCATTCCAACAACTGAACCTATTACAAGTGAAAGCAAGTACATTGGCCAGTTGCCTATAACTGCTATTACGAATATACCGCCATGAGGTGCCATAAGTGTGCAGCCAAATGCCATTGACAAAGCACCTGCAACGCCTGCTCCTATCATACAAGCTGGAATAACTCTCAGTGGGTCTGCTGCTGCATAAGGAATAGCACCCTCTGTTACAAAGCTAAGTCCCATAATGTAGTTGACTGGACCATTTTTTCTTTCCTCTTCTGTCCATCTGTTCTTGAAGAATGTTGTTGAAAGAGCAATTGCAAGAGGAGGAACCATTCCGCCAATCATAACTGCTGCCATTATATCATAGCTGCCAGAGGCAATAGCCGCTGTACCGAAAACATAAGCTGCTTTGTTGAATGGGCCACCCATATCAATAGACATCATAGCACCAAGTATGCAGCCAAGGAGAATTTTACTTGAGCTTCCCATACTATTAAGGAGGTTTGAAATGCTTGTGTTAATCATTCCCATAAATGGGTTGACTGCACACATTATAACTGCGATAATTCCTAAGCCAACAAGTGGATAAATCAAAACTGGCTTAATACCATTGAGAGCCTTTGGCAATTTATCGCAAAGCTTTTCAACGCCGAGCATAAGATAGCCACCTGCAAAACCTGCAAGTAATGCTCCGAGGAAGCCTGACGGAACATCTCCACCAACCGCAGCAAAGGTTGAACCTTTTGTTGCAAGATAACCACCTACAAGTCCTACTAAGAAGCCAGGTCTATCTGCAATACTCTTGCCGATATAACCAGCAAGAACTGGAATCATAAAGTTAAATGCAAAGTCACCGATTGTCTTGAAGAATTTTGCAGCAGCTGTATATGTTCCGAAATCACCTGTTTGTGGAGCACCTGCTATTGTATCAATAAGGAAAGCAAGTGCAATGAAGATACCGCCTGCAATAGTAAATGGAAGCATATTTGAAACGCCGTTCATAAGATGCTTATACAGCTTTCTGCCAAAGCTTTCATTACCACTTGAGGCACTTTCTGCTGCTGCACCTGAATGATGATATATAGGAGCATCTCCTGAAACTATTCTGTTTATAAGCTTCTCTGGAATCTTTATTCCGTCTGAAACCTGTGTTGAAATAACTTTTTTGCCATCAAATCTTGCCATTTCAACATTCTTATCGGCTGCAACAATAATACCATCGCAATTTTCGATTTCTTCTTTTGTGAGAATATTCTTTGCACCGCCAGAACCGTTTGTTTCAACCTTGATTGTTATACCAAGCTTTTTGCCGGCTTTTTCGAGTGCTTCTGCCGCCATATAAGTATGTGCTATTCCTGTCGGACAGGCTGTTACTGCAAGAACTCTATATCCTGTCTTACTTTCTGCAACAGCTTCCTTTGGCTCATCAGGATATTTTTCCTTTTCCATATCGTCAATGATTTTAAGGAACTCGTCCTTATTCTTTGCTGCGATAAGCTTTGCTCGGAAATCCTCGTCCATAAGGATTGTCATAAGTCTGGAAAGAACCTCAAGATGTACATCTCCATCATTTGGAGCAGCAATCATAAACAAAAGATTTGAAGGCTCTTCGTCAAGTGCTTCATAATCAACACCACTTGGAACTGTCATGGCGGCAAGTGATGGAGCTTTTACTGCTGTACTCTTTGCGTGTGGAATTGCTATTCCCTCTCCAACCGCAGTAGAACTCATTTGCTCTCGTGCTAAGATTCCTTTCTTGTATTCTGCTTTGTCGGCAATCTTTCCACTCTTTACTTGTAAATCTACAAGCATATCAATAGCTTCTGACTTAGTTTTTGGTGTGCCGTTCAACATAATGCTTTCTTTGCTAAGCAAATCAACAATACGCATAAATTTTTCCCCCTGTTACTAATTTTTTATTTTCGTTAGATTTATCAATCTAATAGAGCCTTATTTTAAGCAAGCTGGCTAAGAAGCTTAAAAATTTCTTCTTTTTTTGCAAGTCCATCTGAAAAGGCTGTTGCACCACCCGATGCTGTACCAAGCTTTAGTGCATATTCATAATCACCTTTTTCACTGCCTGCTAAAAATCCTGCGACCATTGAATCGCCTGAGCCTGTGGAATTTTTGACTTTTCCCTCACATACCCCACAGATATGTGTTTTGTCATTTTCATCAAGAAGTACCGCTCCATCACTTGCCATAGAAACAAGAACATTTACCGCTCCCATCTCCTTTAGCTTTCTTGCATACTCTATAATTTCATCTGTACTTTTAAGCTCAACGCCGAACATTTCGCCAAGCTCGAAATTATTGGGTTTAATAAGAAATGGCTTATATTTAAGTACATTCATCAATAGGTCCTTTGTAGCATCTACAACTGCCCTTACATTCTTTTCTTTCAGATAATCAAGAATCTTTTCATATATATCTGACGGTAACGAAGATGGAATGCTTCCTGCAAGAACTATTGTATCTCCACTCTGAATTTCATCAAGCTTTCTGAAAAGCTCATCTATCTTTTCTTTAGAAATCTCAGGGCCTTGAGCATTAAGCTCTGTTTCTCTGCTTGACTTTATCTTAACATTTATTCTTGAAAATCCTTTATCAAGATGTACGAAGTCGGTTTCGATTCCTGCTGATGAAACACCTTCTTCAATAGCTTTTCCAGTAAATCCTGCAACAAATCCAAATGCTTTAGATTTTATGCCAAGCTCTGAAAGAACCATTGAAACATTGATACCTTTTCCACCAAAGTATATCTCTTCATTTTTTGTGCGATTAACCCTTCCGAGTTCAATCTCACCCGTATGAACGATATAGTCGATAGCCGGATTAAAAGTAACGGTATAAATCATTTACAAAACCTCCTTAACTGATGTATATTCTGTATATTTCTTATCCAACAATTTATCTGTAATTATTGTTGCCCGATTAAGGGGAATAAATGTAGCAGATGTTATTTTATCAAACTTTGAATGGTCTGAAAGAACATAAGCTTTTCGACTTCCATCTATTGCGGCTGTCTTGACTCTCGCTTCTCTTACATCGGGTGTAGAAAAGCCTGCTGAAACCGAAATTCCATTTGCACCTATAAAGCACTTTGTGAAATTATAGGATTTTAAGGTCATAACACATTCAGCTCCTATAATAGCTTCTGTTACAAATTTAACCTCTCCGCCAGGAATATAAACTTTAAAGCCTCTTTGTGCAAGTTTTTTTGCGTGAGTAAATCCGTTTGTTACAAAGCTCACATCTTTTTGAGGAATGAAGTCTATCATTTTTTCGGTTGTTGTTCCAGCATCTATATATACAAAATCGCCATATTCAATCAGTGAGGCGGCATATTTTGCAATGGCAATTTTTTCTTCTGTAAAAAGAGCCAGCTTTTCTTCTACATTATGCTCTATAAAACTGAAATTATCATCAAGTACCATTGCTCCGCCATGAACCTTAACAATCTTTCCCATATCTGCAAGAGAGTTTATATCTCGCCTTACTGTTGATATTGAGGCATCAAGCATTTCACAAAGCTGCGAAAGTTTAACTGCTTTTTGTTCGTTTATGATTTCAAGTATAATAGCCATTCTTTCTTCTGCAAGCATTTTGAATTTTCCCCTTACTGAGATTGTTTTGAAATGTTTTGAAATGTTTTGACTTGTTCTGATATTATAATAGCATATTTACAACGGATTTCAAGTGTTTTCGTTCAAAATCTTTCATATAATATCACTTTCGTATGTTTGAACAGTATTTGTTATATTTTATTGTGCAAACTCACTATATGCAAATTCAAAAAGCGTCAAATTCGTTCAAAATTTGACGCTTTTTATATGAAATCAGGATAAATAATCTAAAATTCGGGGGGCTGTAAAGAAATGAATTTTAAGACTTCATTCTTCACAGCTCCTTTCAATTTTTGCAGTCTGATTTGTTTTGTATAAAATTTGTGAAGATTAAAGCCGATTGAAACCAAATAAATATCCAATTCGACTTTAATTTGACCTTTTCGCACTAACCTTTTGTGCCAACGGTCGTATTTCATTACACCGAAGATACCCTCAGCTTGTATCGAACGATTCATTCTGAGCAATGCTCCGTGTATGCTTTCAAGATTGTTTAGCAATATATTTATTTAGCAGATTTGATATTTCTATTCCAGTTTCAGATTTTATAAATTGTTTAATTGCATCTTTTGACTTTCCTTTGTATATGTAAGGGAAACTCTCAATCATTACAGTAGTCCTCCTTTTTTGGTGTTATCTGCCTTAGCAATTCATACAGCATCTTGGTTTTTTTCTTTCTTGCTCCCGGATGGGGCATTTTAATGATCTGCCCCTCGTAATCATGGAGTGACTTAACAACTGTGTCATATGTACCGCAGCAGACAATCATTTGAGGCTTTATTATTTCAACTTCTCGTCGCAGCAGTTCTCCTGCAATACGGGACTTTGCAAGTTGATGGTATTCGTTTCTGCTGCTTTTTTTCCCACGAACTTTGTTTATGTTTGTAAATGCTATCATACCAATAGCAGAAATAGCAGAAGCCTTCATATCAGCTATCTCATCAATAGAAGTGGATGGAGCACAAATCAGTGTTGCCCATCTGCCTATGTTGTACCACATATTCGGATGCTGGCTGATATGATCTCCACCGGCAAGCCCATGCTGAGTAATGCCCTCCATCCAACCACGAAAAAGTATCCCTTTTTCATAGTCCTCATTATCCCAATTATTTGTTTCTTTGCAAACAAAGAGGACTCCTTTGTCAGTATCGTAGCGTTTTTCGTCGATTATACCGAACTCATTTATCCTAGAAGGAGGGACTTCTTTATCAAACGCAGCAGACCATTCCGTAAGAAACGGAACAGTAAAACTATAATACTCATTTCGTAGTATCTCATTTATCTCCGCGTTTCGGTCAGCTCGAATCATATCATCACCCAGTTATGCTTGAATAATTTGCTTTCTAGTTATTTAGTACTTTATAATTAGAAATTAAATTTCACCTTATGAAAAATCCAGTAAATCTGATTTCATAAGTCCGTTTTCTCACCCTTATAGGATAACGAAATAACAGTGCCTTTCATGGCTTCAGTATAAATAAATCTAAAGATTTTATTATCAAAATTCTTCTTGTCATACTCCATACCCTGTATCAAAAGAAATTCGACTTTTATCCTTACAAAACTTATCCTATCAAATTCATTGTTAAAAATCAATTGATAGCAAAAAATTTTTAATAATTTACATTACGGAATTATGAATAGTATCAAGAATTTTTTCCTGTTCCGTTTCATCAACGCCTATGCTTTCAAGAGCCTCTCGTATTCCGCAATCGCTGCATACAGCTGTTTTGGTACTGGTTCTTGAAATGGCTGGTATGCCGTGATATATTTTTCCGCATCGTGGACAGGTTTTAATGCTGATTATATTTTCGTTTTTCATTGTAAAGCCTCCGACTGTTTTGTACTGCCTGTTTCAGAATATCCGTATCAAATCCGAAACTCCTGTATCCCTCAATACAGGTCTGAACATAGTAGCGACTCGGCACACCGACAGGTCTGTCCTCGTGCATAATGTAAATGTAGCACTTACGATTCCGTGTTTTTCCGTCTGTGAGTTCTTTAACAGGGAGTGTCATTTCCGCTTTGTAATAAAAAATCGGAAACCCCTCGTACCTGTCAAGTGCCGATTCGTCAGCCTCTGTGGTTTCCCACACGGCAACAGGAACAATTCCGCCGTCCTTTGGTTCAACGGTAAGATATGGGCCTGTTTTACTTTCCTTGAAAAGCAGTTCAAAGTTTCGGATTTCTGCCGTTCCGATAACTCTTGCTTTCGGACAACGCATTTTCATCTGTCTGACATTCAGGTTACTGCCGTAGGCAATGTAGTATCTTTTCATTTCAATTCAGTCCTTTCCAAAGAATTACTCTTCTACCACCTTAAGACCGCCGAAGCGGTCGATGGGGCATTTAACCTAATTCCTTCAAGCAACTCTGCCGTTCCTAAAAGCCGTGTCGCCCGAAAGTCTGTTTGTGAACACATCTCTCGCTGTCTTGAACTCGTCACCGATAAAGCCAAGTCGAAAAAGCCAAGTTCTCATTGCGTATTTTGGATTTTCGCTTTGCTGTGGTTTCGGACTTGCTGTTTTGACTTCCTTTGCCATTTGGCTGAGTGCCAAGCAAAGCTGAATGTAGCTTTTTAGCTGTCCTGCGTGAAGTCCGTTCTGCTTGCCGTTTGAAGGTGCATCAAATTGGAAAAGTCTGAATTCAACCGTTCCCTTTGTAAAGGTTGCGTGGAGGTTCAGCATATGGTATCGGCTGTCATTGTAGTGTTGGTTTCTGCCGTAATTTGAATTGTGACTTCTGTACCACACATCGGCAAGTTGTGACATCGTTTCAGGCTTAGTTCTGTTGACCTGTTCCAAAAAGCGTGGGTCAACCGTTCTGCAATATCTTCTGATTCGGTATTTGTCAAGGTTCAATGCGGAAATCAAAAGCTGTTCGTGGCTTGCCATAATGTTTGCAAGGTTTCTAAGGTTTTGTGCTGTGTGTCCTTTTGCCCCGATGTGAATGTGAACTCCGCCTCCTCTCCGATTATCTCTGAAATTGCCCTGACCAGTGCTTTTTGCTCTGTTCCCGTTCAATGAAAATCAATCCTCATAGTGAGTACCTCCTCGGTTTTTGGTACTACATTAATCACTCTGATTTATACAAATTTCAAGATATATTTTCAAAGCAAATCATAAAATTACTGCACACTTAACTGTGAATAGTACACAATGCCCGACAGCACAAAGCAAACTATGGGCAATGAAACGCCATTCCCCCACATTTTGTACTCCTCGGAATCGGAATGGGGATTTTTCAGCCACTTTATTATCTGCTTTTCCGACTTGGGTTTGACATTCTTTCCGACAGCCTTGTTATACTCATCAAAAATATTCTGCCAGTTCTTAATTTCTTCATCAGTCGGATTTTCAGTGCCGAGGTCACTGCACCACCAGTCAGGAAAGCCCTGAAGTCTTGCACATTCGGTCGGCGTCAGCCGTCTGACTATGTACTCGGTATCATTTACCACAGGCGGGTCTTTGTAGTCGGTTGCAACCAGTGTGTTTGCTAAATCCTTTTCGGCAATAGTATGATGTGAATTATTGCTTGTGGAATAAACAGGCACAGCTGTTGCGTTTACTCCCCGTGCTACAATAGGCGGCTCGATTTCTTCTTCAATACTCAAGCTGCTGTTACATTCTTCAACCTACTTGCCACAGTGTTAAATTTTATTCTTGCCTTAATGTTCTGATACAGTTTTTCATGCGAATTTCTCCAATCTTTTCGTTGTAGACGAACGAATACAATCGTCTGCAACTTTTATCATTCATATTTTCGCATGAATTTATCTTTCGGACAAGGCGTAGGTTGGCTTGACGGTTACTTAGTTTTGCGTTAAGTACTTGCTCTGCTACTTTATTGTTTTTAATTCCTCGTTCAGCATATTTAGAAGGATTTATTCCTAAATCATCAACCAATCTGTTGATCGTGTCTGGCTTTATACCGCTCTTTAACGCTTTAATCCGTCATCAGCGTAATTATCAATTACTTTTACAGCTTTGTCACCGTGATTTGAAACCGCTTTTTCAACCTTGTTACCATTTTTTGAATTATGATTTTAATTTGTATTAATGTTGTTGAAGCTTATATTCTACACTGACCATTTTATATACTTCAACGATTGCTTCTTCTTCGCTGTTGTGATAAAAGTATGAACTGCTACCTCTTTCATTATTGTGGTATGTTGCCCAACGTTTAGCCTTCTGATCATAAAAATACCCTATGGCATACGATCCACAAGACTGGGCATTTAAAACAATTGGTACAGATTGCAATTTCGGTTCAATTTTTTTGATCTTTTCAAGTGGTTTTTCATATGCCTCTACTTCTTCACAAACCGAATCATACAAACGCTCTATTACATCAATTTCATTTTCTGATTTTTTGGTAATAAAATAAAATTCACCACACACATAAGATTTCCATAATTTGTCTTTTTTATCAAAATAATAACCCATTCCATTATTGCCGCCGGTTTGGTGCTGATTAAAATATACTTTAACGCTACCGATTTTGCTGCGAAGTTTCTTTATTTCTGAAAGCAATTCTTCTTTTTTCGACATATCATCTTCTCCAATTCTTTACAATGTTCATGTTATACTGAACAAGGATTCAGCATCTGTCGGCATATATAACATACACCGACAGATACTGCTCACCATTTATAACATACTATTATTTAATTTCTTTCAATCTTCTTTTTGGCAACCTTAGCAAGACCGGCTTTGGCAACCTTACCCACTATTGCTCCACCGGCAGCAACACTGACATTGATAACCGCATTTTTCTCTAATTCTTTACCTGCTTCTTCATCACCGTTCACATATCTGCACATCAATTGTATAGAATTGACATAATCCATTACGGCAAAAACAACCATTGTTACAATGACTGCTGCTACCAATGTACCTACTATTATACCAAATGGACCGCCCATTGAAAACAGTCCAAGCATGGTAGGAATCATTTGAAATGCTTCTACAATGTCAACGATAGAAAAACCAATATCTACCATATACGCCAAAGACACCAAACCATCTGTTGAACCGCCGTTCAGACCGCCGGAAATCATATATGCTGCTCCGCCTGTTTCGGGAGTTGTCACAATATATCCGAAGCCTTCCCATTCACCATAGGTTATCATATCAGTATGAACAGTTACTATTTTACCTGCATTAACAGCTTGTTGAACTGCATTCATTGTTGTCCGATCCAGATGCAGGTTTGCTTTCTGCTCCTCAAAATTCACTTTGGATAGCATCAGAATGGACTGACCTTCTTCTTCTGCCTCTTCTAATATGGAAATCGTAGAAACTCCGGGTTCTCCTGTAAATTCCGACCAAACAGTACCTTCATAGGCTGAAGACATGATACCAGATGCGGTAATATATTTGAATTCGCTGTCTTTGTCACCGTCACGGCTGATAGCTGCAACATTATTAAGGTCTATGTCGATATAGAGATTGCCTTCTGCAATTCCGACAGGCATTCCCCACATAGTTTCCGAACGCACTTGATATCCTGTCATACCAACGCTCAATGAACGGGTAATAGAGATATTATGACGTTCTGCGAGAATATTATCGGCAATATCCACCTGTGCATAATACAGTTTTCCCGCCATATCAAGTATCCTGCCCAATTTTTCGGAAGAATAGATATTGTCGATATTGACATCGGCGGAAATTCCCTCTGCCTCATCAAATGCTTTAGTAAGCTCTTTTGATGAAATCATTTGCATATCCTGCGTGATTTGATACATTGAGCCTGCTGTCAGTTGCTGGTACATACTCGACAATAAGCCGTTTTCCGTACATTTCGTAAGGTTTCAGTTTAGCTATATTGTGACCGTCTATTGTGAAAGTAATGGTATCAGAGTCTCTTTCCTTGATCTTATCATATTCACCGTCAATACTTTTTACAACATACTGAAGAGACAAAGGCAAATATGCAGTACTTTCACTGATGATTTGTCTTGAATTGAGATACGCTTCCTCACCTTCGTGTTCCTTTTCGTATGCAGAGAGCTTTTCATATAATGCATTAAGCTGGCTTGAAGACATACCATTGACATAATCAGATTCTGAGATGCCATACTTTTCGATGTCGTCATATATTGTTTCAACCTGATTATAGCCTTTGATACTTGTATCCAAAGGAATCCAACGGTAATCGCCGGCAGCATTTCCTGCTCCACGATAATCCGTATATGGAACATAGGCTTCTACCCATGTCTGATCCATCTGGAACCCTTCTATTTTTCCGCCGGAAACAATCGAGAGTACTTTTTTTCCGGAAGATGCCAAAATAGTTCCAGCAGTATTCAAATCCTTGGCGGATGTCAGTTTAAGTGCCTGATCTGCAGATATAAAAATTGTACCGTTCACATATTTTGCAGGATAGTTCAGATATCTGAGCATTGCTATCAATAAGCTTGCCTGATCGACATCGTTACCGCCGCTGCTGTCAAATGTAGCGACAGCACCTTTTCTTGAACCAGAATATGCTTCATAATTGATATGGTTTTTCAGATACAGATACACTTGCAAAGTGTTTTCAGCTGATCCGCCAATGCCTTCATTTCATCGGTTAATGATGTTTCATCTTCAAGCTTGAGCAAGCTTTCATTAAATCGTGAAGAACCCACCGCACTTACACTATTCTTTAAATAGTTGTTAAGATTATTTACAGAAAGTTTTTCGGCATCGGTTTTTTTGGAAATACTGTTTTCCAAATTATCACTTGTCACCATAATTTCCTTTTAACTTCAAAATACTTTTCCAAAGTGTCTATTGACTGTTGATAGGATTTGCTGTTTGTATTTTTCGAACCGAGAATAATGCCGTTGATCGCATCAAGTGCTTTTTGAGAATTTTTGTTGAAGTACTTTTCAAATTCTTCAGCTCTTTTTTTGATAATATCATCACTGTCACCGATCATACTCCTTATTTCTTCGGAATACAATTTAAACTCGGATAAAGACTGATTTACCGCATCTTTCAGAGCATCAGCTTTTTCTTTTATTTCTTCTGTATCATTGCTTTTTAAAGCATTGGTCAAAGCTACATAGTTATTTGATACATTCTGACTGCTTACTTCAAGCCTTGTATCGGAATAAGTCGGTATATCAATGTCTGCTCTATTAGGTGTAATTTTTACACTACATCCACCCAGACAAAAAGTTATGGTTGAAGTCATCAATGTGAGTACCAGCAGGATCGATATACTTTTCATTAACAAACTTTTTTCACTTGTTTTTCCTCCTGCTATAAGAATTTTTACCTGTCATAATACCAACTGTTCCTATTGCCAAAGACAATACGAAAATCAGCAACAGCAGAGAAATATCATCTGATTGACCTGTTGACACATTGTTTCGAGACTCTTCTACACTGCTTTCGGGTACAGATGATTCGGGCTGTGACGATGTGGAGCTGTTTTCTGATATTTCGGAAGCCGGTGAAGAAACTTCCTTTTCGGGTTCGCTTGAATTTGGAACAGAAATATCGGAAACCGTTTTAAGATGTTCTTCAAACTGAGCTTCCACTTCCAAATCACTGACTATGTTTCCAAAATCCTTTTTCCAGCCTTTGAAAGTATAAGAATACTGTTCATCATCTGCTTTTGTCGGATTTTCGGGTGCAACCGCAGCATTGCCATATTTGACAGACTGTACGGAAATGACCTTGCCGTCACTGATAAATTTAACCGTATTTGTCTCCTTTCGGCTTGTTCTTCTATTTAAAAAATATAACGATACCTACTTTATATCGTTAAAAGGGTATGCATTTATTTCCAACCAATCAGAAACCGCTTTACGCATCTTTTCATTCTGGAAAGGTAATCTTTATCTCTTAACGGTCAAAAAACCGAATTTCAGCTTTCTACGCCGCTACAAGCATAACTGTTTGTATCAAAACGCTCGTTTCTTTGTCACTTTGCACTTGTGAACAATAGGAAAGTGCAACCATTTTAATGCAATAAAACGATGCATCCGCTAAACACAAGGAAGTGCACAATCCATAAAAAATATAGCGACTATCCAGATAGAAATATTTCTTAGTTAAATACATAAATATTTATTATCACTATAACAGAAAATTGTACATATTTCAATTATTTTTATAAAAAATAGGGCATTTAGCCTTAAAGTCAGATGACTTTTAAAATCCATTATAATTAAAAAATCAACCCGTATAGCAATAGATAAAATATGCTATGCCCCTATCTTTTACACGATTACTCCCATCTTTCACACGATTACTCCCATCTTTCGCACGAATACCTATCTTTCACACGAATACTTTTAAAGATTTAGCCGCAAAAAATCATTAAACAAAAAAATAGTGTGAAAAATTATTATTTTCTCAAAGCAGCAATTTTTGTATTCGTATGAAATTAGTCAAAAAGCCTTGATATCCAGAGATTTTTTATTATCCGGGTGCAAAAAGAAAAGAACCGCAGTCTTGACACATTGTATCAAAATTGCGGTTCTTATTTGGTGGAGATGACGGGAAT
>ULUQ01014511.1_pt1 | contig 23151 bp, 19 predicted proteins | sample 1958661 | NCBI WGS metagenome assembly ULUQ01 (sample SAMEA4835765, study PRJEB28245) | human gut metagenome | biome: gut microbiome; material: fecal sample | place: Denmark | collected 2008 | reverse complement strand
TTTCATATTATTTTATTATATAATCTGATTGGTTATCTGGTATTTAACAATTAATATATTATGATTTGCTTATTATAATATTGATTATGATTATGTCCTGAGAATGATAAGTTCTCAGGATTTTTTATTATCATTAAGGATTAGTAAAAGATTGCATCAGAGTATTCTTTCGTCAGGACATTTCCTGATAGATAGGATATTCTGGTGCATTTTTATTTCAAATGTAATTAATTCTTATATGGTGTTATGGCAGATAGCAGGTTTAAAAGTCTTATTGTATATAGGCAGACATTTTTAATACATTCTGCCATTTAACGCAATATGCATCAGTATATATGTAAGAAAGCAGGTGATATATATGTGTGAATACAGGGAAAAAGACGATGAAAAATATATGAGACGGGCCATAGAGCTTGCAAAAAAGGGACTTGGCTGGACTAATCCTAACCCGATGGTTGGAGCTGTTATCGTAAAGGATGGGAAAGTAATAGGCGAAGGCTATCATAAGAAATATGGTGAACTTCACGCAGAAACGACAGCTTTAAAAAACTGTACAGAAAGCGCAGAGGGGGCAACGATATATGTAACACTTGAACCTTGTTGTCATCATGGAAAGCAGCCGCCATGTACAGAGGCAATAATAAAGGCTGGAATAAGTCGTGTTGTAATAGGTTCACTTGACCCTAATCCACTTGTCAGCGGAAAGGGAATAAAGATATTAAGGGAACATAATATACAGGTTGATGATGAACTTGTGTGCAACAAAGAATGTATAGATATGAATTATGTATTCTTTCATTACATTAAAGAAAAAATGCCATATGTCATAGTCAAGTATGCGCAGACACTTGATGGAAAAATAGCGACACACAAGGGATTGTCAAAGTGGATAACTGGTGATGCGGCGAGGGAAAATGTACATGTGGACAGACACAGATATGCTGCCATTATGGTTGGAATAAATACAGTACTTAAAGATAATCCAATGCTTAACTGCAGAAGTAAAACTATAGATAATCCACATCAGCCGGTAAGAATAGTGTGCGATACAAAGCTGAGGACACCGTATGACAGTAATCTTGTTAAGACAGCAGAACATATACCTGTATGGATAGCAACCTGCTGTCATGACAAAGAGCGTATAAGCCAGTATGAAAAAGCTGGCTGTGAGATTATAGAAATGAATGGTGAGAAGATAGACATAGCACAGCTTATGCGTATCCTCGGTAAAAGAGGAATAGACAGTTGTATCTGTGAAGGTGGTTCAGCTCTTAACTGGAGTGTAATAAAGAGTGGCATTGTAGAAAGAATACAGGCATACATAGCACCAAAGATATTTGGCGGAGTGGATGCGCCGACACCGGTTGCAGGTATCGGTTTTGATATGCCGGAGGATGCAATAAAGCTTAAGGATTATGCAGTAACAAGGCTTGGAGATGACATTCTGATAGAAGGTGAAGTTGAAAATGTTTACAGGGATTATTGAAGAAATCGGACATATAAAGGCTGTGAAAAAACAGACATTTTCACAGGTGCTTGTAATAGAAGCCTCGAAGGTATTAGAGGGGACTGATATAGGTGACAGCATAGCCGTGAATGGGATATGTCTTACGGTCACAGCGATAGGAAAAGGACAGTTCAGTGCAGATGTGATGCACGAAACGGTAAGGAGAACTTCCCTGAAAAATATACGCTCAGGTTCGCGGGTTAATCTTGAACGTGCGATGAGTGCAGATGGAAGATTTGGAGGACACATAGTATCAGGGCATATAGATGGAACCGGAACAATATCAGATATAAGAAAAGATGATAATGCCGTGTGGTATAGAATAAATGCAGATGACAGTATATTAAGATATGTTGTTGAGAAAGGTTCAATAACGATAGATGGAATAAGCCTTACGGTTGCCACTGTGACAGATAAGTACTTTGAGGTGTCGGTAATACCACATACAAGAGAGGTGACAATACTTGGTGATAAAAGGCTGTCGGATGTGGTTAATCTTGAAACAGATATAATTGCCAAATATGTTGAGAAGCTGTTATGTCCGTATGGCGGCAGCAGGACAGTATTAGATAATGGTGATTATAACCAGTCATTTAATAATAGCAGTAATGCTAAGAGTAAGATTATTAATAATGTTAATAGCAATGTTGATATTAAAAGTAAAAATAGTGGTATAACTAAGGAATTCCTGTTAGAAAATGGGTTTTAGTTTTTATGGATATAGAATATTTATTATATTTCTAATCTATATATTATTGATATGAGGTATATATGGTTTGATTTATTAATATTGAAAAATATGTTTTTTTAACGCGGATATGCTTGTGCAATTTTTTAAATTTGCTTATTTATAGATAGGAAATTAAATTTAAAGTAAGTCAGATAATATATCCAACAGATATAATTAGACTTAAGTATATTTAAAATTAGTCAATGATTTGTGAATAAAGTATATGAAAGGAGTAGTTTATGTTTGAATTTAATACAGTTGAAGAAGCAGTTAAAGACTTAAAAGACGGAAAGATTATCATAGTTACAGATGATGATGACAGAGAGAATGAGGGCGACTTTATATGTGCGGCAGAATATGCCACAACAGAAAATGTCAACTTTATGGCGACCTACGGAAGAGGTCTTATATGTATGCCTATGAGTGAAGAATTAAGCAGAAAGCTGTGCTTTCCACAGATGGTATCGGAAAATACAGACAATCACGAAACAGCATTTACAGTGTCAATAGACCATATTGATACAACTACAGGAATATCAGCGCAGGAGAGAGGTTATACGACAAGAAGTGTTGTAAGTGACACTGCCAGACCACAGGACTTTAGAAGACCGGGACATAACTTCCCGCTTGTGGCAAAGAAAAACGGAGTTCTTGAAAGAAACGGACATACAGAGGCAACAGTTGACCTTATGCGTATAGCTGGCTTAAAGGAGTGTGGTCTGTGTTGTGAAATTATGAAAGATGATGGAACAATGATGAGAAGGGATGACCTTGTAGAGCTTTCCAAAAAATATAATCTGAAGTTCATCACAATAAAGGCTATTCAGGAGTACAGAAAAAAGAATGAAAAGCTTGTTGAGTGTGTGGCTGTGACAAAAATGCCAACTAAGTATGGTGAATTTGTGGCACACTGTTATATCAATAAGATGAATGGTGAACATCATGTAGCACTTGTTAAAGGTGATATAGGTGACGGTGATAATCTTTTATGCCGTGTTCATTCAGAGTGTCTTACAGGTGATGCATTTGGCTCGCTCAAATGCGACTGCGGACAGCAGCTTGCTTCAGCCATGACACAGATTAATGAGGAAGGCAGGGGTGTTTTGTTATATATGAGACAGGAAGGAAGAGGTATAGGTCTTGTAAATAAGTTAAAGGCATATGCACTTCAGGATGAAGGAATGGATACACTTGATGCCAATATAGCGCTTGGCTTTCCGGGTGATATGAGAGAATATTACATAGGCGCACAGATACTAAAAGACCTTGGCGCTAAGACATTAAGGCTTCTTACCAATAATCCTGATAAGGTATATCAGTTATCAGACTTTGGCATGCAGATAAGTGAAAGAGTTCCGATTAAGATGGAAACAACACCTTATGACGGCTTCTATCTTAAGACAAAGAAAATAAGGATGGGGCATATGCTGTAAATTACCTGAACGATGTATTTGGATTGTTTTGTGCTGCGCACTCCCACAATCCTCCACAATATTTGCATATCACGGGATTATCATCCCACTTTTATGCTCATATTGGGGCGCAGCATAAGGTCATTCACTCACTTATGAGCAAGCTCATGTTGGTTTAGACCTTTTGACTCTGGTATCAATATATAAATTCAAAAAGGAGAATAAAATAATGAGAGTATTAGAAGGAAAGTTAGTAGACAATGGAACAAGAGTAGGAATAGTAGCAGCAAGATTTAATGAATTCATCGTATCAAAGCTTATAGGCGGTGCGCATGATGGTCTTGTAAGACATGGTGTCAGTGAAGACAATATTGATCTTGCGTGGGTTCCAGGAGCATTTGAAATTCCACTTATAGCTTCAAAGATGGCAAAGAGTGGAAAGTATGATGCGGTAATATGTCTTGGTGCTGTTATACGAGGTGCAACAAGCCATTATGATTATGTGTGTGCAGAAGTTTCAAAGGGTATAGCAAATGTATCGCTTAATTCAGATATTCCGGTTATGTTTGGTGTTCTTACAACAGATACTATAGAGCAGGCTATAGAACGTGCAGGTACTAAGGCAGGTAATAAGGGATTTGAGTGCGCAGAGGGTGCTATTGAGATGGTTAATCTTTCGCGTGAGCTTGAAAAATAAAAACAATTAAAATAATTAAAATAAGCCATAACCCAGATTGGTTATAATATCTGGGTTATGGTTTATTAAATATATATTATTTTGATGTGTTATATGAAGAATTAATGCATCTTTTGTTGTACATAAGATGCATATACATAGCATCCTGAGCGCGGATGGCATTATGTTCTGCGATAGCATCTGCTATTTCACGATGGGTTTCAATAGTTTCGGTTTTAAGAATATTACCGGTTGTTTCAACAAAAAGAGGAATAGAACTGTTGATTATCGGGATTAATCTTGGAATGACAAGATTTTTACTGCCCATTGCAATAGCAGTGTGGAATTCTATATCTTTTTGTACATGGTCTTTTTTTTGTTCCATAAGTTCTTCCACTTCATCACATAATTTAATAATTTTATTAATATCATTTTTATCAGAATAAGTTGCTGACATAGCAGCAATAGAAGGTTCAAGTAAAAAACGTATTTCAAGCAGGTCCTGTACAAGTTTCTTCTTATCCGATATAAATGTGAAGCCAAAAGGGTCGTCAACTATACCGGGTGAAGAGGCTACATATGTTCCAGAGCCCTGCTTAATAGTTACAATATTGCGGGATGCTAAAAGCTTCATAGCTTCGCGCAGAGAACTTCTTCCGATATCAAGCTGTTTTGATAGAATGGCTTCGTTAGGAAGCTTATCTCCTGGTTGTAAATGCTGGTCTAATATAAAAGATATTATGTCTTCTGATATTTTTTGTGGGAGATTTTTTTCGTCTGTTTCAGAATTCATCATATGATTTCTCCGTTTCTTTTTGTAATTCATTTTATATATAAGATGCTAAAATAGCATTATTTCACACATTTTTATATTATAACGTCTTTTTTTAAATGTCAAAATAAAAATATGCACAAAAAATCACGAAAATAATTGAACATTTTTACGATATTGCACATTTGAATAAAACGTATTATATTAAATACATCAGATGAATTCCGGAATAAATTGATGAAAAATCAAAATAACTATTAAAAATAGCGAAAAAGGTCTGATGTTTAAACATGAATACATCAGATGATTAGGAGGTAATTTATTATGGAGCAGACAGTATTTGTTGCCAACCCGACAAGACTTCTTATAGCGGCGGCAGTCGGGATTGTAGTTTTATTATTGTTGATAATAAAGTTTAAGCTTCATCCGGTTATATCAATGATGATAGCGGCGATTATTATAGGGGTCGGCGCTGGAATGCCACTTACAATGATATCAGATACAGTTGAAAAGGGTGTTGGAAAAACACTTCAGGGAATAGCATTGTTAGTAGGCCTTGGCTCTATGTTTGGCGGCATCTTAGAGGTAAGCGGCGGAGCACAGAGAATAGCACAGACACTTATAGATAAGCTGGGACAGAAAAAAGCTGGCATAGCATTAGGAATTACAGGTCTTGTTATAGGTACTACAGTATTTTTTGAGGCTGGAGTTGTAGTTCTTATACCACTTGCATTTAGTGTGGCAAAACAGACTAAGAAGTCAACATTATATTATGCAATTCCACTTCTTGCAGGTCTTGCAAGTGGATATGCATTTGTTCCACCATCAGCAGGTTCGGTGCTTGTTGCAGACTCACTTGGAGTTAATCTTGGTGTAATGATTATGGTAGGAATACCAACAGCACTGATATGTATGGTTGTTGCGGGTGTTATATGGGGAAGATTTATAGGAGATAAAGTGTTCACAAAGCTTCCTGTAAATGTGGAAGAGATAAAGGATGAGCCTAAGGAATTACCACCATTCGGACTTGTGCTTGGTGTAATACTCATTCCGCTGGTACTTATACTTATAAGTACAATATCCAAGTATCTTCCTATTCCTGCAAATGTTCAGAATGTACTTGTATTTATCGGTAAGCCATTTCTTGCATTGACTATTGCAACACTTGCGGCTATGTATTTTCTGGGAATTAAACGTGGTTATACAGGTGAACAGTTAAAAAAGATACTTGATCATTCATTAAGACCAGTTGGTATGATACTTCTGGTAATAGCAAGTGGTGGTGTAATAAGATGGATGCTTCAGGACTCAGGACTTGGAGAGATAATAGGACCAGCACTTGAAAAGAGTGGTATGCCTCTTATTCTTGTAGCATTTCTTATTGCTCTTCTTGTAAGAGCATCTGTCGGAAGTTCTATGGTTGCTATGACTATGGCATCCGGAATAATGGCAACTATGCCGGCGGTTATGGCAACAAGCGTATTATACAGGGCTGCAATGTGCTGTGCAATATGCGGAGGTGCTACAGCATTAAGTCACGTTAATGATGCGGGTTTCTGGCTTGTTGGAACATTTCTTGAGATAGATGAGAAGACAACATTGAAATCGTGGACAGTTATGGAAACTTTAATAGGTGTAACAGCATTAATTGTAAGTCTGATTATTTCAATATTTGCTTAAAGGTAACTTAATGAAAGGTGTTAAACAGGAGGTTACATAATGGTAAGAATACCAGTATATTTAAATAATATGACAGATGCCAAACATCTGGTTCAGATAGCAGAGGCGTGTAAGAATGATGTTGATTTAATATGCGGAAGATATGTTGTAGATGCTAAATCAATGTTAGGTGTATTCAGTCTGCCTCAGTTTGATAATGTTGAAATGAGTGTAGATGAAAGTGAAAAAAAAGAAGTATATCACAAGCTTGAAAAGATGAATTTGTTAAGAAATTAAAAATTAAATTAATATATTGAATAAAAGAAAGGCAGGTAAATATTATGTGTTTAAAAAGTCAGGAAATGAGAAAGTTAGCTCCAGAGTTAGACCCTTTAAGAATAGGTACAGGCTGGAAAAAAGAGGATCTTGGTAAAGTACAGGTTATGGTAGAGAGTACATATGGTGACAGCCATCCAGGAAGTGGACATCTTAATATTTTAGTTGAAGAGGTCCGTAAGGGTATAGCAGAAGAAGGCGGTTTTGGAGCAAGATACTTCTGTACAGATATTTGTGATGGAGAGAGCCAAGGAACAGACGGTATTAACTACAGCCTTGCCAGTCGTGAGATGATTGCCAATATGATAGAAATACATGCTAATGCGACACCGTTTGATGCCGGAGTATATCTTTCAAGCTGTGATAAAGGTGTTCCGGGTAATCTTATGGGACTGGCAAGAGTCAATATTCCTTCAGTATTTGTGCCGGGTGGAACTATGAATGCAGGTCCGGATATGCTTACATTAGAGCAGCTCGGTATGTATAGTGCGCAGTATGAAAGAGGCGAGATAGACGAAGAAAAGCTTGACTGGGCTAAGTGTAATGCCTGCCCTAGCTGTGGAGCATGTTCATTCATAGGAACAGCCTCTACGCTGCAGATTATGGCAGAGGCACTTGGACTTGCATTACCGGGAAGCGCACTTATGCCAGCAACAAGTCCTGACCTTCTTGAATATGCCAGAGAAGCCGGAAGACAGTCAGTAAGGCTTGCTAAGATGAAAGATATGAAACCATCAGATATAGTAACTATGGATAGTTTTGAAAATGCAATTCTTGTTCATGCAGCTATATCAGGAAGTACTAACTGTCTTCTTCATCTTCCAGCTATTGCACACGAATTCGGAATAGAGATTACTGGTGATACATTTGACAGATTACACAGAAATGCCAGATATCTTCTTGATGTAAGACCAGCAGGACGCTGGCCAGCAGAATGCTTCTATTATGCTGGTGGTGTTCCAGCTATTATGGAAGAGATAAAGCAGCATCTGCACCTTGATGTTATGACAGTAACAGGTAAGACACTTGGTGAAAATCTTGAGGAATTAAAGAATAATGGTTTCTATGAAAAATGTGATAAATGGCTTCAGGAATTCAATAAGAGATATAATATAAATATTACAAGATACGATATTATCCGTTCATATGATAATGCTATAGGAACTGATGGAAGTATTGCAGTACTTAAGGGAAATCTTGCACCAGAGGGAGCAGTTATCAAACATACAGCCTGCCCTAAGGAAATGTTTAAGTCAGTATTAAGAGCAAGGCCATTTGATAGTGAGGAGGAATGTCTTGATGCAGTTCTTAAACATAAAGTGCAGAAGGGCGATGCAGTATTTATAAGATATGAAGGACCTAAGGGAAGCGGAATGCCTGAAATGTTTTACACATCAGAGGCGATAAGCAGTGATAAGGAATTAGGAAAAAGCATAGCATTAATCACAGATGGACGTTTTTCAGGTGCTTCAACAGGTCCGGTTATCGGACATTGTAGTCCGGAAGCTGTAGATGGAGGTCCTATAGCACTTGTAGAAGAAGGCGACCTTATTGAAATAGATGTTATGGAAAGGAAATTAAATATAATTGGTGTTGCAGGTGAACATAAGTCAATGGAAGAAATTGATGAGATATTAAAGGAAAGAAGAGCAAAGTGGACACCAAGAAAGCCTAAGTATGAAAAGGGTGTGTTAAGATTATTCAGCGAGCATGCTGCAAGTCCGATGAAGGGTGCATATCTTGAATATTAATTAATATTATTGCATTTATAACTGCGTAGATATATACTAAAATAAGCAATATAACAGCTTAATTATACGGGAGTATACATATGAAGAAGATTAAAAACAGGATATTATGTGTTTTATTATTATTCTCAATTGTTCCTCTTGGATTGTTTGGTATATTTTCTATATATGAAAGTAATCATAAGATAGACCAGATGGCTGCGTCTAATCTTGAGGCTATAAGTGAGAACCAGATTATTAATATAAGAAACTTTTGTCAGAACAGAAAGTCTGAGATGGAGGTAATTGCCAGTTACACACTTACACAGGCTGCTGTTGAGAGAGTACACGGAGAGGTTGTAAGTGAGGAAAAGGAACACTTGTCACAGCCACAGGATAATCCGCTTACAGTCGGTCGGTCATTTGTGAAAGATGGAGAAAATGTGAAGCCGGAAGAAAATGATATATCAAAAGCTGATAAAGATATATCAGGCGATGATAAGGCGGATAATGACGATTTGTCAGATACAGATTACATCAATAATATGCTTAGTGAGCATAAGAATTATGTTAAATATGTGGCAAGCATATCTATACTTGACGGTGATTTTCATGTAATAGCTTCAAGTGAGGATTATGTAATCAAAGAAATAAGCCAGATGAAGTATTCTAATGACAAGTTTCATACAGGGAATTTTATTATAGGTGATGTGTATGAAAGAGATATAGATGGTACAAGTAAGAAGCTTGTCCCAGCTTATGTTGGTATATATGATGACGGCAGCCTTATCGGTTATGTGTCAGAGGAACTTGATACAGAATATTTTGATGGATTAAGACTTAATATGGATTCGCTTGCTGCAGGAACATTCTATCTGCTTGATGGTAATGGGGCTATTATCACGGCTGGTGATACTAAGCAGACAAAAAGTCTTTCACGTTTTGTTACCAGTAACTCAGAGAGAAACGGTTTCCAGAAAGCATGGGATGAGGTTGACCATGAAAGTAATCCATCAGGAAAGATATATTATATGTATCAGGGAGATGATTATGTAACTTATTATTCCGATGTGGATTACACAGACTGGGGAATACGTGTTACGGAAAATCTGAGTGAACAGAGGGAGACTGGCAGGGCATATAGTTTTATGTTGGGACTTGTTCTATTATTCCTTGTGCTCTGTCTGTTTGTTGCCCAGATACTTGTAACTAAGAATATAATGACACCTATTGAAAATATAATGTCTGTTTTTGATACTATTAAGAAAACACAGGACTATTCTATACGTATTCCTGAGTCTAACAGTACGGAGATGAACCGTCTGGCAGATGAGATTAATGAGCTTCTTTCTCATATAGAGAAGGAAAATATGTACGAAAAAGAAAAACAAAGACACTTAAAAGAGCTTGCAGAGTGCGACCCACTGACCGGTATTAATAACAAGAAAGCGATAGAGCTGAAAATGCTTGCAATGGTTCAGAATGCCATGGATAACAGGGAAATAATAAGTGTCGGTTTTCTTGATATAGATGATTTCAGGGATTATAATACTAATTTCGGTCATCAGGAGGGCGATAATGTTATTAAGTTTGTAGCTGATATATTAAAGAATAATCTTAAAGGTGAAGTTGGAAGAAATGGTGGCGATGAATTCGTTTTTGCATACGAAGGGGCTATTGACAGGAACGAAATAGAAGAGATTATTAAAAAAGTACATATTGAACTTAATAAGGGTTATCAGAGTGAAGGCATGGATAAGACAAGACCAGTACCATGCAGTATCGGTGTAGTTACGGTCAAAGGTGGCATAATGGACTATGCAAGTATCCTTAAGGAAGCTGATAATGCGATGTATGAGGCAAAGGATAAAGGAAAGAATACTTATGTAATTAAGGAAATATAATATAAAAATTGTATAATGATGGCTGTATATAATGTGAAAAAACGGTATAGTGATGGTTATATATAATAATAAAAACTGGCTGTGATCTGGCGGTATCAAAACCGCCAGGGCACAGCCGTTTTTGCTGTTAGGCGGGTCTAAAAGTCAAAAGTCTTATCGTGCAAGCACGAACGGCTTTTTGACCTTTTGCCCCTTACATCATATTATTATGTCAGTATAAAAAGCAATTTACGCATTTTTCATAAGTATTGCATACAATGACCTTGAGAGTATGCTGGCAACGATGAAGCATACTACAGCTTCAATAGCACCCTGTGTTCCAACGAAGGCAACTACGAATGTAAATGGATTGCCAACGCCGAACTTAGTTACATAAGTCTGTATAAAGTCTGTTCTGTAGAAAAGTGCTACAAGTGTACTCATAAAGAGAAGTGTGTTAAGAAGTGGGCATGCAAGACTTGCTATATAATAAGAAATCTTCTGTACACTTTTTATGTTGTGAAGAGCCTTAAAGATAAGACCTGTAAGTAAACCTTCAAGCATTCTTGGAACAACTGTAAGTATTATAGTGAATACAGGATTTAAGTTAAATAATGCAAATGTAAATACGGAACCACCAGTAACTGCCTGATAAAGGCTTGTAAGACCGAATGTAAGACCGCATATAAGACCACCTACAGGTCCAAGTAAAATAGCGCCTACAGCTACAGGTATAGTAAGAAATGTGATGGTAAGACCGGGAAGCTTGATGTAGCCAAGAGGTGTGAAAGCCATAATAATAATGATAGCTATCATTGCTGCAAGCTCTACCATGTACTTAGTGGTAAATGTTTTCTTTGCCACTGCTGTGTTGTTTGTTTCAATGTTACTCATAATATTCTCCTTTTCGTCTGATAAAATGGTACAACTCACCTGTCTTTCAGACATTTATTAGTAGCGTTTAATCATGGGGATATACTCAGAAATATTATTAATAAGATAATAAAATAATAAAATGTTGATACATCTGATATTAATACATAAAAATGTAATGTTTACACGCCGTAAAGGTCGCGCATCATTATGCAGGTTATGTGAAATATAAAAATATTAAATAAATATATTCTGATGCATTTTCTGATGAATAACGCTCAATGCGTATAATAACATAGAAGGATATTGTATACAAGATATATTTTGCTTTAAATCGCATACATTAAGTATAATTTAGAATTACTGTTTAGAAACACTTAATAAATGCTTTTTATTTCCTTAATTTACATATTTTCTCAATAATGCTATTATTGTCTGATATTGATTATATTATAAATAAAGAGAGTTTAAGGAAAGAAAGGGACGGTTATGAGCAGAATATTAAAAAGTATTGCTCCATACTGGAAGTCGGTTATCATAATACTGATACTGCTGATATTGCAGGCAAATGGTGACCTTGCACTTCCACAGTACACATCTGATATCATCGATGTTGGTATCCAGAATGGTGGTATAGGGCACAGTATTCCAGAAAAAATAACTAAAGATGAATATGAGATAGCCAAGATGTTTATGACGGATGAAGAAATAAGTATATGGGAAAGCTGTTATGAACAGGATGGCGATATTTACAAGCTTACAGAAAAGAATGAAAAAAAGCTTGATGAATATGATGATACATTGGCGATGGCACTTATTATCAATAATCAGATGTCATCAGTGACAGCAACACAGTTCAGAGAGCAGATGGCAGCACAGATGGGAGTTGATGCTGGCACACTTTCTAACGTATCAGTTGCTGATATTGGCAAGAAGATAGGAGTTGAATTGGACTCTTTCTATGTTGATATGGAGAATTCAGATGGTGATATGGTGCCGACTGAGTGCGTAGATATGAGACAGATATTCAAGGCTATGTATGACAGAGACCAGATGCCTAAGGATACATTTATATCTATGAGAGACAGCTTTAAGACAACATTTGACACTATGGGTTCATCACTTGTTTCATCTATGGGAAGGGCATATGCCAAGTCTATGGATGCAAAGGCAGGCATGGATATGAAGGCTATACAGACACGTTATCTGTGGGTATCAGGTGCCAAGATGGTAGGTATAGCGCTTCTTATAGCATTATGTACAGTATTAGTAGCATTTTTTGCATCACGCGTTGGTGCTGGTGTAGGCCGTGACTTAAGAGGCAAGGTTTACAGGAATGTTATGAGCTTTTCTAATGCAGAGCTTGATAAGTTCTCGACAGCTTCACTTATCACACGTACAACTAATGATGTACAGCAGATACAGATGGTATGTGTGCTTGTATTAAGAATGGTACTTTATGCACCAATAATAGGTATCGGTGGTATTATAAAGGTTATGTCAACAGGCGCAGGAATGGAGTGGGTTATCGCTCTTGCAGTTCTTGTTATTGTTGGCTTTGTACTTGTTCTTATGGCAGTTGCTATGCCAAAGTTTAAAAAGATGCAGAAGCTTGTTGATAATGTCAATCTTGTATCAAGAGAAATTCTTACAGGACTTTCAGTTATAAGAGCATTTGGAAGAGAGAAGAAGGAAGAAGAAAGATTTGATAAGGCAAATAAAGACCTTACAAAGACAATGCTTTTTACTAACAGAGTTATGACATTTATGATGCCAGTTATGATGCTTATTATGAACTGTCTTTCTGTTGGAATAGTATGGGTGGCTGCACACAGAATTGACAGCGGTGTTATGCAGGTAGGCTCAATGACAGCATTTATTACTTATGCAATGCAGATAGTTATGTCATTCCTTATGCTTACTATGATGTCAATTATGCTTCCAAGAGCTATTGTTGCTGCTGACCGTATAGACGAGGTTATTAACACACAGTCGTCTATAAGGGACTGCGATAATCCTAAGAGCCTTAAGGCACATAAGGGATTACTTTCATTTAATCATGTGAACTTTAAGTATCCGGGTGCATCTGAAAATGCGCTTGAAGATATTGACTTTGTGGCAGAGCCGGGAAAGACGACTGCTATCATAGGAAGTACGGGATGTGGAAAGTCAACACTTGTTAATCTTATTCCAAGACTTTACGATGTCACAGAGGGTTCTATTACTCTTGACGGTGAAGATATAAGAAATATATCTATGCAGGAGTTAAGGGATGAATTAGGATATGTACCACAGAAGGGTGTACTTTTCTCAGGTACTATTGAGTCTAATATTAAGTTTGGTGTTGATGATGCATCTATGGATACTGTTAAGGAAGCTGCTGATATTGCACAGGCTTCAGAGTTCATAGAAGAAAAGTCAGGAAAGTACGAAGCACCTATTGCACAGGGTGGTATTAATGTTTCAGGTGGACAGAAGCAGAGACTTTCTATAGCAAGAGCCATAGCAAAGAACCCTAAGATATTCATATTTGATGACAGCTTTTCAGCACTTGACTTAAAGACAGATGCAGCATTAAGAAAGGCACTTGCATCAAAGGTTACAGACAGTACAGTTATTATAGTAGCGCAGAGAATAAGCACTATTCTTCATGCAGAACAGATACTTGTTATGGATGAGGGAAAGATAGTCGGAAAGGGTACTCACGAAGAGCTTATGAAGAACTGTGAAGTATACCAGCAGATAGCAAAGTCACAGTTATCAGCTAAAGAGCTTGAAGCTTCCGTATCGTCACAGTCTTTGGATACATTTAATTCTGCTGAAGGTAATGAGGAAACAGCAGATGAATTTATTGAAAAAAACGGACATAGTATATCTGATGGAAAGGAGGAAGCATAATTATGGCAGATAATAATTCATACAAGCAGCCTCCTAGAAGACGTGGACCGGGAGGACCAGGAAGAGGAATGATGCCGGCAGAGAAGGCTAAGGACTTTAAGGGTTCTATAGGGAAGCTTATAAAGTATATCGGAACATATAAGATAGCTATAATATTTGTTATGGTTATGGCAGCAGCTTCAACAGTATTCAGTGTAATAGGTCCTAAGATACTTGGTAAGGCAACAACAGGTCTTTCTGAGGGGCTCATGAGAAAAATAGCAGGTACTGGCGGTATCGACTTTGGGTATATAGGAAAGATACTTTTAATAGTGCTTGGATTATACGCATGCAGTGCAATATTCAACTTTATACAGGGCTGGATTATGACAGGCATATCACAGAAGATATGTTACAGGATGCGTAAGGAGATTTCTGAGAAAATCAACCGTATGCCTATGAAGTACTTTGAGAGTAGGACTTACGGCGAAGTTCTTTCAAGAATAACTAATGATGTTGATACTCTTGGTATGGGACTTAATCAGAGCATAACAACGATTATTACAGCAACAGCAACTATGATTGGTGTGCTTATTATGATGTTAAGTATATCACCACTTATGACTATTATAGCTATCGTTATACTTCCTATATCAGTAGCTTTAGTATCCTTTGTTATCAAGAAGTCACAGAATTACTTTAAGACACAGCAGGAATACTTAGGTCATATCAATGGACAGATAGAAGAAACTTATGGTGGACATATGGTTGTTAAGTCATTTAACAAGGAAAAGGATATGGTAGATGAGTTTAACAAAACTAACAATATACTGTATTCTTCAGCTTGGAGGTCACAGTTCTTCTCAGGAATGATGCAGCCTATTATGGCATTTGTTGGTAACTTGGGATATGCAGGTGTTGCACTTTCAGGTGGTATGCTTGCTATCAATGGTGTTATTACAGTAGGTGATATTCAGGCATTTATACAATATGTAAAGAACTTTACACAGCCTATAACACAGATTGCACAGGTTATTAATCAGGTTCAGTCTATGGCAGCGGCATCTGAAAGAGTATTTGAATTCCTTGACGAAGAGGAAGAAGAACAGATAGTAAAGAATCCTGTATCCACAGATAATATAAAGGGAGAAGTTGAATTCGACCATGTAAGATTTGGATACAAGGAAGACCAGGTTATAATAAAGGACTTCTGTGCCAATGTTAAGCCGGGTCAGAAGGTTGCTATCGTAGGTCCGACAGGTGCAGGTAAGACTACTATGGTTAAGCTTCTTATGAGATTTTATGATGTGAATTCAGGTAGCATACTCATAGACGGACATAATATTAAGGACTTTAACAGACGTGAATTAAGAGATGCATTTGGTATGGTTCTTCAGGATACATGGCTGTATAAGGATACAATTATGGAAAACATCAGATACGGAAAGCTTGATGCTACCGATGAAGAAGTTATTGCTGCTGCAAAGGCGGCACATGCCCACCACTTCATAGAAACACTTCCGGGCGGTTATAATATGGAGCTTAACGAGGATGCAAGTAATGTATCACAGGGACAGAAGCAGCTTCTTACAATAGCAAGAGCTATTCTTGCTGACAATCCTATTCTTATTCTGGATGAGGCAACATCCTCTGTTGATACAAGAACTGAAATCCAGATACAGAACGCCATGGATAATCTTATGAAGGGCAGAACAAGCTTTGTAATTGCCCACAGACTTTCTACTATAAAGGATGCAGATATTATTCTTGTTATGAAAGATGGCGATATCGTTGAGCAGGGTAATCATGAGGAATTACTCGCAAAAGGCGGTGGCTTCTATGCAGACCTTTATAACTCACAGTTTGAGGAAGTGGAGTAGAAGCAGATGTTTTATATATCAGGAAGAATGGTTATTTTCTGTTGGTGGAAATGATTTTTATATTTGGATATATAATTATTAATAGAATAAAAGATAATCAGGTAACACTCCTGCTGTCATTGCGTTGGTGATGATGGCAGGGGTGTTTTTGTGTTTCTACGTAAAATGTGATAAAACTTATTGAATACCCCATTTTTATGTGATAGACTTCAGGTGCAGGAAGTGGAATATAATGTATTCTAGAAGAAAATCTGTTGCATTATTATAATGAAAGAGAAGAACAATAATGGGATTATTAAAATTATTACTGATATGGCTTATATTTATTAATATTATAACCTATATAATCTATGCCATTGATAAGTATAAGTCGATGCATCATAAGTGGAGAATAAGGGAAAGCACACTTATAATGCTTGCAGTTATCGGAGGTTCAGTGGGCGCACTGCTTGCTATGTATACAGTAAGGCATAAGACTAAGCATAATAAGTTCAGGATAGGTGTGCCGGTTATACTTGCTGTACAGATTATTGTAGTGTGTGTGGTTTATATAGCATTAAGATAAATGTGATTGCAAAGTACGAAAGGAACAGCGGATGTACTGGTGCAATACAGGAAAGTTATAGTATATCTGTGTTTAAAACATAGAAATTGAGTATGAGTATAAATGTATTTAATACTATATTTAAATAAGTAAGCGTTGATAACAGAATACAAATATATTTTAAGAATGAGGATAATATATGATAAAGAAATACAGGCTTGAGACGGTATATCTGACACAATACATATTAGAACAATACTGGCAGGGAAATCTTATGCCGCTTGTATCGCATATGCATAATGATATTTTATGGATAGGTTCTATGGATGAAGAGTACGTGCATGGAAAAGAGGATATGATTAAGAGAATTAAGGAAAATAACAACGAAATGCCGTTAGTATATCTTGATAATCAGGAATATGAAGTTGTACAGAATGAAGGGAATACGTGCATAGTTGTTGGAAGATACCGTGCATACACAAAACCAGACTCAGGGTTATTGTTATCGGAAAAACAAAGAATTACATTTGTATGGAATAAAGTAGCAATAGACGGAGATGAAAAGTTATTAATTAAACATATTCATTTATCTAATGTTCTTCATATACAGTCGGAGGAGGAAAGATTTCCTACGCGTGATAGTTGCTATTCCAGCTGTATCTGCAGCTTGCTGATATTAGATAGAGTCTCATAGAATTTATCCTTATAAGGGCAGCTGCTACACAGCTTGAATGTTATATATCTTGCTGAATGTATTACTTTTGCAGCAACCATCATAGCAGACAAGGGCAAGAGATGAGATATATGCAGGCAGTGCGATAGGCCCTAGAATACTTGCAGCCAATGAAGGAATATCAGTTCCGGGAGGACATATGGCAGGTTCTGTTGCTGTCGTAGCCACTAATATACAGGATGCACTTGCACAGGTAGAAAAGGCAAAGCAGCAGAAGGTAGATATAATAAAGCTTATGATAACAGGCGGCGTTATGGATGCGAAGGAGAAGGGCGTTCCGGGAGAACTTAAGATGCCGCCAAGCATGGTAAAGGCAGTATGTGAGGAGGCACATAAGCTTGGCTATAAGGTGGCAGCACATGTTGAGTCACCGGAGGGTGTGCGAGTTGCACTTAAAAATGGCGTGGACTCTATAGAGCACGGTGCAAAGCCGGATGATGAAATAATTAGTCTGTTTAAAGAAAAAAATGCATTTTTATGTACAACAATTTCGCCGGCACTTCCATATGCCCTTTTTGACAGAAGCGTATCTAATGCTTCAGAGGTTGAGCAGTACAATGGCAATGTGGTGTTTGAGGGTATTATAGAGAATTCCAAAGCAGCGCTTGCAAACGGAATTCCTGTTGTTCTTGGCAATGACGTAGGATGTCCTTGGATAACACAGTATGACTTCTGGAGAGAATTATTCTATTTCCATAAGTATGTTGGTGTGAGCAATTCATTTGCGCTGTATACAGCAACTCTTAACAGTGCCAAGCTTGCAGGAATAGGTGATGTGACAGGTTCGATAGAGGAGGGCAAGTGCGCAGATATGATAGTTACTGCTGATAATCCTCTTGATGACCTTCGTGCATTAAGACATGTTGATATGGTAATAGCCCGTGGAAATGTGTACGATGAACCTAAGTTTAAGACAAGAGAAAATGTAACAAGAGAGCTTGATAAGTTTATAAACTGACATTATTATAATGTGATATAAATATGCGATTTTGACCTGTGCCAGATAGAAAAAGCTTTGCGAACAAATGTTTGAAGTATATGAGTATGTGTGTTACAATTTATTGAGAATTCTTTATTGGATATAAGCAGGAAATGAGGATTAATATGGACATACCTAAGAAGGCTACTAAAGAACAGGTTAAAGCTATGACTGAAACAGAGGGTAATATAAGAGTATCCTCCGTTCCGGGTTCAGGAAAAACATTTGTATTAACATACAGGATAGCATATCTTATAACAGAACTTTTCGTAGAGCCATCATCTATAGTTGCGCTCACATTTACTAATAAAGCGGCAGCGCAGATGAAGCACAGATTAAGAGAGATAGTCGGAGATAATGCCAACTGCTTTACTGGGACATTCCACGGATATTGCAATATGTTTCTTAAGGAGGAAATTCACAGGGTTACATTTCCTAAGACATTCACTATTCTTGATAAGAAAGCACAGACTGATATGATTAAAAATGTGGCAGAGGATATGGGAATATCGCTTAAGGACAAGACTGCAAAGAAGATAATGAACGATATTGATATGATAAAGCAGGATATGTCTTATGTTGAGCTTATGGCAAGCTATGACAAGGCAGAGCTTAAAAGACATGCGGCATATGAAAAAAACGCTGATAAAAAAATATTTTATAATTATCTTAAAAGACAGTGTGATAATTACGCACTGGATTTTGAGGACCTCATTAACTTTACACTTTATATATTAAACAGGGATGAGGATGTACGTATACGCTGGCAGGAAAAGTGCCAGTATGTGCTGTGTGATGAGTATCAGGATGTCAATAGAAAGCAGGATATGTTACTTGGTATTCTTAGTGGAATGTATCAGAACCTGTTTGTTGTGGGGGATGATGACCAGAATATATATACGTGGCGTGGTTCAGACCCGGAGTATATGATAAAGTTCGATGTAACGCACGAGGACGCAAAGGATTATTATCTTACAGAGAATTTCAGGAGTACGCCGCAGATAGTTGATGCAGCAAAGTCACTTATATCGGCTAACCAGAACAGGATTGAAAAGCAGATGATATCACATCGTCCGGATGGAAGAAAGCCGGTATTTAATGCGCCTGATACAGAGGAAAAGGAGTCACTCTGGATAGCTGACACTATACTTGATAATATTGCCAGGAATATGAAGTACAGTGATAATGTGGTGCTTGTCAGGGCAGCATCACAGACGAGGTCATTGGAGGAAGCATTTGTTAAAAGAAAAATTCCTTACAGGATATTGAGCGGTGCTAAGTTTTATGAGAGCGAAGAGATAAGAACAGTACTTTCTTATATGCGTATGGTTTATGGTCTTACGGATATGGACCTTTTGTATACAATATCAAGACCGAGGAGAGGCTTTGGCAAGAAATCAGTCGAGAAGCTTAAAAATGTGGCGGAGGCAGAAGGCTGCAGCCTTTTTAAGGCGCTTGGAAAGCTGATAGCAGAGGGTGAGGTAACACAGAAAGCAGTTATTGGTTATTATGAGGATATCGTAAGGCTTCATGGCACATATAAGGATTACAGTTGTACGGATATAGTAAACCAGTGCCTTGATATGGGATACAGGGAAGCACTTGAGCAGGATATAGACCAGACAAGGCTTGATAATGTATCAGAGCTTATAAGGACTATAACGGCACTTGAAGATGATAATCAGGAAAAAGTGGAGCTTGCTGACATTTTAAGTCATTTTGCACTATTTTCTGCTCAGGACGAGGATGGTGAATATAATGTTGTAAGGGTTATGACTATTCACACATCAAAAGGGCTTGAGTTTGATACGGTATTCGTTCCGGGATTAGTTGAAGGACAGTTTCCAAGCAACAGACTGCGTAACGAGGACGAATTCGAGGAAGAAAGAAGACTGCTATATGTTGCAATAACAAGGGCTAAGAATATGTTGTATATTAGCAGTTACCGGAAAAGGGATGCCAGATTTTATGTAAGACCATCTGCATTTTTAAGCGACATAGACACTAATCTTCTAGAGTGTATCAATGGCAGCAGGATTGTCATTCACGGTGAAACAGAGCAGATGCTGCCTAAGGCTGTATTTGCTGTGGGTGATAAAGTAAGGCATAAGGTGTTCGGCGTGGGTGAGATTATAAAGATAGATAAGATGACACAGACATATGAAATTCAGTTTGAGAATATAAGAGGGACAAGGAGAATTATGTTCAGGGCTGAACTTAATTCCCTGTAGAAACGGCAATAAATAAAGAGCCGTAAATATGGCATTTTATGAAATGTTGATATGTTTTGTTATAACTATAAATGGGCAAATTTAAAATATTGCACAATTATATCCGTGTCAGAAAAACAGATTTTTCATAATCTATTAAAATGTATCTGAGGTACAAACAAAAGCAAAATATTTTTGTGCATTTTTCTGTATTTGCTCATTTATAGGTTATAATATAAAAATGAATAAGGTGGATAAAAAGTGAATATAACGGTATATTTGGGAGCTAATAAAGGTATAGATAATACATTTACAACAGCAGTAAGAGAGCTTGGAGAATGGATAGGCACGAATGGACATACACTTGTGTACGGAGGTTCTAAGACAGGGCTAATGGGCGAGCTTGCAGAAAGCGTGCTTATGGCAGGTGGCAGGGTAATCGGTGTTGAACCACAGTTTTTTGTAGAGGCAGAGGTTCAGTATGACGAGATAACAGAGCTGATTGTAACTAAAGATATGACTGAGAGAAAGACAAAGATGATAGAGCTTGGTGATGCATTTATAGCATTTCCGGGCGGAACAGGAACGCTGGAGGAGATAACAGAGGTTATGTCCAAGTTATCTCTTAACCAGCTTTCTGCACCATGCATATTCTACAATCTCAATGGATATTATGACAGTATGAAAGAAATGCTGTCACATATGATTAAGATGGGGTTATCTGCTAAGGAACGCCAGAAGGATATATATTTCGCTTCTGATTTAGCGGAAACTGTTGATGTAATTAACTGTTATTATTTATAATATAAGATTTGCAAATATGTAAAATTAATAGTAACTTATACTTAGAATAATTAACTGATTTGTAGATTTTATTTAATATTAGAAGCAGATTGGTATTGATACGGACAGCTTTAGAATAAAACTTATTCGATTATCAATAAAAATATCAATATACAAACGAAAGGAATTGCATATATGAAAATCAGTGAAGTATTAAAACAGGATAAACCAACGTTATCATTTGAAGTATTTCCACCAAAGAAGGATACAGACTTTGCGCAGGTGGAGGCGGCTGCAACGCAGATAGCAGCACTTAATCCAAGCTATATGAGTGTCACTTATGGAGCGGGAGGAAGCACTAAGGGACTTACTATAAGACTTGCAGAAGAAATTCAGAAAAAATATGATGTTGCAACGATAGCACATCTTACCTGTGTATGTGCAGGTAAGGACAGTATAAGGCAGGCACTTTCTGATATGAAGGCAGCAGGCATAGAAAATATACTTGCATTAAGAGGAGATATTCCAAGAGATTATGAAGGAGAAGTGTTTACTGACTTTGCTCATGCATCAGAACTTGCAGAACTTATAAAGGCATGCGGAGATTTCTGTGTTGGTGGAGCCTGCTACCCAGAAGTACATCCCGATTCGGCAGACAGAAATGCTGACATAGAAGGTCTTAAAAGAAAAGTAGAAGCCGGATGTGAGTATCTTACAACACAGATGTTTTTTGACAATAATATATTCTTTAACTTTATGTACAGAATAAGAGAAGCAGGCATAACAGTTCCTGTAATTCCGGGAATTATGCCTATAACTAAGAGAGCACAGGTTAAAAATGCAGTGAAGCTTTCAGGCTGTAATGTACCTGAGCGTTTCAAGAATATAGTGGACAGATTTGGTGATACTGAAAGTGCAATGAGTCAGGCAGGTGTTGCATACGCAACAGACCAGATTATAGACCTTATAGCGAATGGAGTTAATCATATACATATATATTCTATGAATAAGCCGGAGATAGCAAAGGCTATACAGGATAATCTTTCGGAGATTATTAAGAGATAGAAGTAATAAATCAGCTTGTGAATGGAGAGAATTATGAAAAAATGTATGGACTCAGATAATCTTCATAGAAGATTAAAAAAGATAATAGGACAGGTTCAGGCGATAGACAGGATGATAGATGAGGATGTTCCCTGTGAAGACATATTATCACAGTTAAATGCAGCCAAGTCAGCACTTAATAAGTGTGGACAGGTAGTTCTTGAGGGACATATCAATCACTGTATAAAGGATGCGCTTGAAAGTGGTGACGAAGAAGAAATAAAGAACTTTACAAAGGCGATAGAAAGATTTGCTAATATGCAGTAATTATATAATGTCAGGGTCAGAAGGTCACAAGATAATTCGTATCGGAATGAAAGAATTGTGAACTTATGAGCCTGACATTATTAAAATGTGACAATACACCACCCTGCTATCATTGAGGAAGATGATGGCAGGGTGCTTTTTTTATATAAATGTATTTTAGTTAAAAATAAGTTATTTCGTCAATATTCTAAATATATTT
>ULUQ01015926.1_pt1 | contig 23759 bp, 32 predicted proteins | sample 1958661 | NCBI WGS metagenome assembly ULUQ01 (sample SAMEA4835765, study PRJEB28245) | human gut metagenome | biome: gut microbiome; material: fecal sample | place: Denmark | collected 2008 | reverse complement strand
TAAAGTTTTTTGCATTTCTTTTTATATGCTTTTTTTGATAAACTACTATTACTAACTTTTTTTATTTTTTTCTTTTTAAGTTTATTTAATTTTTTCTTTATTTTCTTAGCATTCTTGATATGTGTTTCTACATCGTCATCGTTATCTTCTTCGTCAAAAGTATCTGTATATGTCAAATCCGACTTTGCAACATCATTATTCTTTTTTGCTTCACGAACAAAATGAACAACAACTAACATTACGACCAAATATATAATCCAACGCATTTTATTAGGCTTCTTCGCTTTTGGTGGTATCGGCTCTTGATTGTGAGTTGAAATCCATTCTGTTGAATTACTTTTTTCTTCCATTTTACACTCCTTTTCTTTTAAATATTTGCTATATCATACCACATTCGGTACAATATAGCAATATTCTAAGTGAAAAGAGGTTTGCCGTACCGCTTCTTGTAATCAGCGTTTGCACTTTGGGTTATCTTAACTATATCACCCTCAGAAACCCCCTCGACATAGAGAGGTGTGCCGCTACTGTTCATACGGTTTATACTTGATACAAGGCTTGTTAAAACAGGTGTCATAACATTATATACTGCGTCTGACACACCTTGCGATACTGACGCAACGATTTGGTCGTTGTTCATAACCGCTGTTCCTCTGCCTTTAAGTGTGCCTACCAGTTCGGGACCAGCTTCTCTTGCATAGAAAAGTTGACCCATGTTCGGAGTACCGCCGCTTGCATACTTAGCTATGTTATGCCATGAGCCGTTTTCAAAGATACCGCCTTTTGCTTTCTTTTTAGGTTTGCTTCCAGTTGAAATTTTATTTAAAAAATCAGAGAGATTGTCAGTGAAATTGTTTTTCATCTTAAAAGTAATCTCTACATTCCTTTTTATTGTACTTTTCTTGCCTATATCGGTTAGCAACGGATTTTTCACAACTTCCTTTAACTTGTCTGCATTTTTTACATTTAGCTTTATATTTGCATTTTTAGTTTTAAAATCGTCATAATCCTTTTTTGTTTTATCAAAATTTTTACCTTTTTTGGCATTTGCGGTAACTTTAACTTTTTTACTCGTTATACCGTCAATATCTTTTTTAGTCTTTTCAACTCCTTTGGAATTTATAGATACAGTAGCTTTTTTGCCTGACAATTTATCGGTTTCTTCCCCAACACCTTTTATAGCGTCTTTTTGCTTATTGGTGCTAGTAGTATTACTGTCTACCTTTTTTGTATATTTTTCTACATAGTCAGAAGCTGTATTGTACTTTTCATTGAGTTCTTGTTGTGTGTCTTTAAGTGCTCCAAGTTCCTTTTTGTGGTTTTTATAAACTTTTTCTTGGTCTTGTAATTTTTGTGCAAGTTTCGGCACTTCTGTACGCAATTTTTCCATTTCCGTATATTCGGATTTGGTCATTGAAGCTGAGCCACTTTTCCAATTTAAGTTTTTTTCTTCAAGTTCATTCAATCTCTTAGTTTGATTAACAAGATTTATTCTTTCATTTTTCAAGACTGCTTCTGCTTGTTTGCTTTTCTTTGCCGCTTCTGCTAACTTTTTTTCATTCTCATAAAGTTTGTTACCTATATCCGCAAGGTCTTTTTGTGCCGCTTTTGCTTTGTAATATTCTTTTGTTTTTTCAACAAGTTTTTTAAGCTGTTTCCAACTGCCCTTGTATGCTCCCGTCTCTTTATCCACATTCTTTTTTAAGCCCGGTAGTTCTTTTGAAAGTTCTTTTGACATTTTCTTTAAAATTGCCTTTTCAGCTTTTGTCTTGTTGACCTTTTTTGAAAGTTTATAATAAGTACTCGCTAAATTTTCAACTTCTTTGCCTTTGGCTTCTGCGTTTTCGTCTCTTTCTTCGACTTTTTTTAATGCGTCTTTAGTTTTGTTGACAGCTTTTTCACATTCTTTCGCTGATGAATTTAAGTCACCTAATGCCTTATTAGCTTCTGACATATCTAACTTTATTTTTTCATCAGCCTTGCTTTCTACATAGTTATAGAAAGCTACCAATGCTGCCGTTGCCGTCGCTATTCCAACTATACCTACCGAAACACTTAAACTTGTTAAGCCTGCTTTTGCTATAAGTCCTTTAAGCCCTGTTTTGATAGCTGTGCTTATTCCTGCGTCTTTTGCGATTTCAAAACCCATTTTTTCAGCTAAAAAAGCCGCCATTTTCTTAGAAACTTCGCCAGCAATAAACTTTCCTATGCCAGTGTATTTTACCAATGCAAATGCCGCCAATAAACCTGTCTCAATAGGTGCTTTTGAAAACGAACCTTTGAGAGCACTTCCTATTGCACTTACTAACGCTTTTGCCAGCCCAAGCAAACTCCATGTTACCTTACTAAAATCAATAGCAGATATAAAGTCCCCAATGCTTTGACCTACTTTTTTCCATTCTACTTTTTTAAGTGCAGTCGTAATACTATCTGCTATCCCTTTTATTCCGTCACTTAAACTCTTTCCAAGTTCTTGCCAACCATTAAGACCAGTCTGCTTATTTTTCTTATTCATTGTCTTAAAAAAGTCGTTTATGCCTTGTCCTAACGCATTTCCAAGTCCTTTAAAATCAAAAGTAGTAATTGCTCCAAACGCTGTCTCAATAGCCGCCCTTAGCTTGCTTGCCATTGATTTAAAGTATGACTGCAAAACTCCTGTTTTTATAGCTGAATTAAGAGTTTTCGACAAACCTTTTCCAAGATTTACCCAGTTTACTTTTTTAAAGAAGTTTGTTTCAGCTTCAAGTGCGGCTTTAATAGAATTGCCGATAGCTTTTCCTAAACCTTTCCACTTGAATTTTTCAACAAAACCATTTAAAGAAGTACCCATAATTGAGGTAATCTTTTTCAAGCCTTTAGCCCATTTGCTTGTATTTTTATTTACCCAGTCAATGCCCTTGTTTAAGGTTGTCGCAAGTGCTTCACCGATTTCTGTTCCGTCACCTGTGTCCCAAGCTGTTGTAAATAGTTTTTCAATCTTTTCTTTGAGGTTATCAGCATCACTTGTCATGCTTTTAAACGCTTTATTCCAGCGTTTTTCATAATCCTCGACAGCATTTATAAGAGCATCAGATAATACGCCACTAACATCTCCTGTGCCGTTTTTATCCTTGTCACTGTCTTTCTTAGATGTTTCGTTTGTCGTAAGATTATTTAATTTATCAAATCCTTGTAACTGCTTGTTAAACTTCTTCTGTGCGTCTGCCGCATTATTTATACTGTCTGCCGCATTGTCGGCACTGTCTGATACATCATCATAACTGCTTGATGTGTCATCGTTTGAAGAACCGCCTATGCTTTTAAATTTCAAGCCAAATAAATCGCCGATATGCTTCATTAAGTCTTTAACAGCCATTGCCATAGCGTTAAGCCAAGGTAATGCTTTTTGTATGACAGGCATAAACAGCCTTGAAAGCATCAAGCCGCACTGTTTGATATTGGACTTTAACATTCTAAATTGATTTGCGGGAGAATTGATAGTCTTAGCTAAATCGCCCCATGCGACTTTAGATTGTTGCAACATTGTTATTACACGCAAGTATTCTTTTTCAGCCTGTGTCATATCAGAAACATTTTTCTTAACACCTAGCCCAAGTGCTGTTTCCTGTAATGCCGCAACTGATATGTCCATACCATATTTTTTTACAGCCATTGCCGCACCCGAAAGACCACTTGAAAAGTTTTTCATAACAGTATCAAGTGGCATATTTGTTAATGAGGACATATCCCCAGCAAGCATTGTCATGGCTTTTGATGTTGCAATAGACGCTTCGCCCATCATGCCGACAGAGTTTGTCATTTGTGCGATTTGAGCTTCAAAGTTTGTTATCTGTGTAATGTCAAGTCCAAGACTAGTTGTACCTGTGTCAAGTAAATCTCCATCCTTGCCAATCTTGTAACCTGTCATTTTACCTGTGAGGGTTGTCAATCTATCTTCAAAGCTATTTGCGTAGCTTTCAGCATCATCATAGCCGTATTTTTTGTAATTACCTTTATTTTCCTGTGCAATCTTGTCTATTGCCTTTTGAAAATAGTTGTATTCCTCTACATAGTCACTTGATATGCCAAGAACTTTACCGAGTGCACCAGCAACCCTCGACAGCATCATGTACTTGAAATACAGCCTTGCAACTAAATTTCCTAATTTGCTAATTTGACCGAGTGCAAGTTTTAAAGGTGATTTCATATTGCGTACACTTTTAGCAAAATTAAGTGTTGCACTTCCAGCGTTTTTTATTTTACCGACAAAATTTTTAAATCCCGATGCCGCATTTTTTATAATACTTCCAAAATTTTGTGTTGCGGTTGAACTTTCTGTAAGTTTAGCTTTGTATTCTGCAAGTTCTTTTTCAGCTTGATTAAGTTGTTGATACAGCTTATCAAAGTTTGTATCACCAAAACCAATACCTCTATTTCTCATTTGCTCTATAGCAAGATTTAATTTCTTTATCTTTGTTTCGAGGTTGTCCGTTGATTTTATGTCGGTATCAAGTCCTAATGCTTTTTGATTTAAAGCCGCTTTATACCGCCTTGCTTCATCTTCTAACTTGATTAAAGCCATTTTGGCAGTGTCCCATTCAGAAGTTCCCATGCCTTTGCCACTAGCTTGTATATTAGCAAGATTGATTTTAGCCTGTGAAATTCGTTCGTCATAACCTTTTAAAGCACTGCTCGCACCTGTGATTTTTATTCTCTGCTTATCTAATTCTTCTCTAACTCGTCCAAGTTGATAAATGGTTTCGTTATAATCAGCACTTCCGACTAACTTTTTCCCAGCAAGCTGATTTGATTTTTGTACTAATTTGCTTTCTTCTGCTTCAAGTTCCTTAATAGATTTGACATTCAAATCAAGGTCAGCAGCCGCTTCTTTTAAGGTATTTTTATACCACTTAGCTTCTGCTACAACTTTTTGTAAAGTAATACTAGCATTGTCCCATTCCTCAGTACCCATGCCCTTGCCACTTTTTTCGACCGCTTTAAGGTCGGCTGTGGCTTTCTTTATTCTTTCGTCATATCCCTCTAATGCTCCTGCTATTCCCTCTCTCGCTTCTTTTTGCATTTTAAGGAGTTCTGCTTGACTATCCCAGCCTGTATGTTTAGGTAATGTGTCTGCGGATATTTTTTCTATATTCTTCTGATAAGTGTTTACGGCTTTTTTTATTTCACTTTCAGGCGGTATCATTATTGCTGAATTACTTGCATCTTCTTTCACGAAGCCTTTTTGTGAAGCCTGCTGTGCTTCTGCAATTTTGACTTTTAAAATATCAAGTTTATTTATAGTTTCCTGTATTTTATACTCTAACCCGTCAAAAGAAGTGCTTTTGATATTTGCTTTACCTCGATTTAAAAATTCATCTTCTTTCAAAAGGAGTTTGTCAAGGTCGGTAGATAGTTTACTATATTGTTTTTCAAGTTGTGTAGTGGTGCCATTGAATTGTGCACCTCTACCTGCATTTGCATATTTTTTCTGTAGCTCTGCAATAGCTTCTAAGCCTTGTTTAACATCGACTTTAACCTCAGTCTTTGTTTTCTTCTTACTGACATTGTCTACAGTTTTTCCTAAGTCCTCTACCTCTTTAGTGACAGTTTTCAAGCCGCCGACTTTAGCAAGATTTTCAAGGTTTTTACTGATGGAAGTAGTGTTTATACCGCCTAAAGTTTCTGAAAAGCTCTGCAATTTGCCTATAAGACTGTCAAGTGCTTTTTCTGCTGACTGTGCTTCTGCCGATACTTTTAATTCCAAGCTATCTAATTCCATCAAATCACCTCATTCTATATCTCTTTTAATTTATTAAGTGTTACCCAATAACCATCGTTTGTAAGACCGAAGTTATTTTGCATTTTTACAATGTTTACTACACTTCCTTTTTTGACAGTTCCTTTTTTGTTTGTTGCTGAAATTTTTGCCGAACTTCTCAAAGTAGCATTTTTAGTAACTTTTGCCTTGAATTTATATCCTGCTGTTATAAAGCGTTTAAATTCAATCCACTTTTCGTTACTTGTGCCAATAAAAGGTGCAGGACATTCTTTACCGCTTACATCCCAGTGTCTTATAACTGTTTTTGCGTTAGGGCACTTACTTTGAATGTATTTAACAAGTTTTCTTGTCGCATACATCTGTTCCCAGTTTGTTTTTAAGCACATATCACACAATTCAATAGATACTGAATTTGCATTTGTGCATTTTTGGTAATAAGCCGCTTCGCCTTTTCTGCCGCTTTTATGATTGCCACCGACAGCCCAAGCTATACGGCTCATCGCTATTGATTTACCTATCTTACCTGCCTTATCAACAAAAAAATGTGCTCCTGCCTGTCTTGTATTGCCATTGGCAAAGTAATCAAGATTATTCAGTGCTGTATCGCCTTTATTTCCCGTATAATGTATGACAATATACTTTATGTTGTTTAAGCTGCGCTTACTGCCATAGCTAATGCTTTTTGCGTTTTTCTTAATCATTTTCATTTTGTTTTCACCTCAAAAATAAAAAGACAGCAAGTTTTACTCACTGTCTTTAATCAGGACTTTCAGGTAGTCCGCTTTCTCTTAACTGCCGTATTCTTTGTTTCATTTCAAATACTGCTATTTCTTCTTGACTTTCCTTATTGGGATTGTTCTTTATCCTGTTTTCTTTTTCTTCTTCAAGTAATGGATTTTTAGGATATTTTCCTTTTCCGAAAGTACACGCTATTGCTTCCACGACATAATATCCGTTTAACCACGAAAGATATTCAGATACCTTTATTTTCTCTTGTTCTCTTTCTGTATATGCCTTTATGTGCATTTCTATGGCTTTCGGCGTCATGTGCATAGCTTGTTTATATGTCAATCCTGCCTTTATAGCACTAGGCAAGATATTTTTTTCTATGTTATCTTTGAAACTTATTTTTTCTTCATGTGGTCTTGTGGAACTTTCGGTGCTTTCTTCGGTGTTTCTTCCTCTGTCTGTAACATCTCGTTCAGACCTATCAATTCTAAAAAACCATCTTTGCCCATCTGCTCCAATATCATTTCCATGACTGAATAAAAGTTTGATTTATTTTCAGCAATATACTGTTTTAACAGTGCCTTTGCATCACTAAGTGATGTAACTGTACCGTCGCCATTTTCAGTATTTCCATGATGTTCTAACAATCCTGCATAGAACATATGCAATGTTGTCTGAGGTACATTTGACATTCCTTTTATAATCCCTTTGATTTTGTCATTCTCATTATCTGCATCTGTTGATGACATAAACTCTAAAAGTCTTTCTGTACTCTCAGGATAAAGTGATGCTTCGAGAGAGTATTCAAGTTTGTATTCTTTGTTACTGATATTTAAAATTTTAAACATATTATTTTCCCTTTCTCTTACTTTTTTGTAAGAAAGGGGGCAGTCCGAAAACTGCCCCTCTTTTAATCATTTTGTTTTAGCTATTTATCATAAGTATAGTCAGCCGTTTCTGTTATTTCGTCAGGCACTACAGCTTTACTTTTATTTAGTGACTGACTACCTATTTTTTTGCCAACTTAATCGCCGTTGGATAACCATTTTCATCTTCTGTGACTGTTACTGTATAGTTATCTTCAATCCATTTCGGCACTGTCTGAACTGAAATAGTTGCAGTACCTGTTAAGTGGTCGTCTGTTGCTTCGTCAGGTGCAAATGATTCCTGCCCGATGAATCCACAAATGCCCTCTGAACCTTTTCCGTCAGTTCCGTAAAGAATAATGAAGTCAAGTTTTTTGCCCTCATTTGTTACCATGTCGTCTTTGTATTTCTTTTCAAACGCCCCCGGAACTTCCATTGAGCCTGCCGCACGCCTGCCCATCTCCTGTGTTTCGACTAAATCTTCAAGTGTAGATGTATCTACCATGTTTTGAGAACCGAACGGAGATGGTATCGACTTAGCTCTCATAAGTAATTTATAGGTGCCAGCCCAATACTCTCCTTCCACTGCTGATGAATTTGGTTCTTTGTACGCAATTCTCGTTTTTAAACCTGTTGCCATGTTTTACCTCCTAATTTTTTGTAAAAAAATAAGAACCTAATGGTTCTATAAAACATCGTTATAATCAAAAGTACGAGTTGCCCTGAATGTTGCTGTAAAAACTTTGTTCTCTTTTCTCACAAATGGCATTGGATTCAGTGTAAACGCCATTTGTTTAAATCTTCCTGCCACCTCATTTGCCACATTCAATGCTTCTGCTCGACTTTTGTTTGTTGTAACTGTAACTTGTGCTGTATAAAGCACTGTGTCAATATTTATTTTTTCCAAATCTACTACTTTTTCTAACGGTTGCATAGACTGTATCAGTACAGTTGGAAAAACTGCATTTCCGTCAGCTTCTTCTTCGTTAGTAAAACGGATATTTGGATATGTTTTTTTTAATCCTGTTTCTGCTCTTGCTTTGACAATGTTAAATATTGTATTTTCTAAATTAAAAGCCCATGCCGTTCTTGCTCTCACCCAAACACTCTCCTTACCACTGATTTATAATCAGTTATAATCTTTTCATACGCTTTTAAAACAGGCATTGTTGCTTCTACACCGCGGGTCATTACTAATGCTCCTGTTTCATCATAGTAAGCCCAAACCTTTTGCACTCCATGACCGGCTCCGTATGAGCCGATAAGGAAGTTAAATTCTTGCCCTTTAGGGTGTGGGCTTGTACCGGCTTCACCGTTATAATAAACACCTGCCCCAAACTCTATAAATAGAATTTCTTCGCCCTCTACAACAAGATTTGCCTGTGCATAACTTCCAAAGTTATTAAGTCGTACATATGTGTAATGCTCAGTGTTTGAACCACTCCTTACACCTTTGCTATCAAAAGTGTAGCCTGCTTCGGCTACATTAGTTTCTATAACAGGTATGCCAATTTCCGCAAGTGCCTTTACAAGTTCTGTAGTTTTGTTTCTAAGCCATTGTTTGTACTGTCTAAGCTGTTTTATAGCCTTTTCTACAGACTTTTGAGACAAGCCTAGTGTTATTGTTTGCTTTGCCATAAAACCCCCTACTTTACAACCGCTTTAAGCACATACTTTGTTGACTTCAAAGCCGGCTTAATTCCAACCACAGTAAAATCTGCCGATGTTTCGTCAACTGTTTCTGTATCTTTGTCAATGTAAGTTACTTCACTATAAAGCCATATTAAGTCACCTTTTTTTAAAGGGAACTCATTTTTATCTGTCAACATTATTGCGTCATAGTCGGCGGCATCAAAGCCGAACTCTTCTGTTTTAGCTTTGCCGCCGCTGAACGCTATGTTCGCTCTAAAATCGGCAGGTTTTGAAAAACCGACTTTTTCTTCGATAATTTTAGGAATTTTATTTCCATCATCATCAAGATAAGGAACAAAGTTTCCATCGCTATCGGTATATCCCTCATAAATTATATTGCCGTCATCGTCTCTTTCGTAAATTGTGATGCGTGCCCCTTGCTGTGAATACTTCATTGACTGCTTGTTTATATCAAGCATTTTTCTTTACCTGTTTGTAAATCTGATTAACACCGGTGCTTGCCATGCCTGACACAATTCCAACTGCTATTGCGTCAAGAATGTTATCTGCCGGATAGTTTGGAATTACAAACATTCCAACAATACCGAGTATTCCACCGGCTACACCTACGATAACTGGAATAATATTGTCTTTGACCTGTGGTATCTGCTTTGAAGCATATCCGATTAAATAAGTAATCACTATAATAGCAACTACTGTAGGCACTTGCGTAAAGTCCATCAGTTTTTACCTCCTTTGCCTAAATGAATTTCTTGGATTTCGTTTTTCATTTTTGTTACCATGCCATTCCCCCCGAGTGCGTGGTATGCGTCATACATCTCACAAAAATTCTGATACGCATATGAGGGAATTTCACCAAGTTTCATGTACTTATCGTGATATTCAATAAGTTGCACTCGTAAAAGCAACATTGTGCCTTTACTGTTAGCATCCTTATCTTTTTTCTGTTGTTTCAGAAGCCAAACTATATAGCTAAGTAATATCGGCAACACTACGGTATAAGTTTGTAATAAAATCTCTTTCATTTTATATCTCCTGTGATTTAATAATGGCACACTGCCCACCACCCTTACTGTGTGCCGCCTGCTACCATTTTCGTAACCTCACGAATATGGTAACGCACAATCTTCTTTTTAATATTTATAACATTTTTACAAAAGGGAATACCCCGACAAATAAGCTGTCTCTGTCTTTCCATGTTCGACTTACACCATTTTCACCGAAACTCGCCATAAATTCTTCCCCAGCCTGTGAATGGTCGTACACAACAAGATTTACGATAACTCCCTCAAATTGTTTCAAGTCCTCTGTTATCATTTCTTCCGTGTAGCTGTCGGGGTAATTTCTTCTATTTTTGACATCTTCTGTAGCCTGCTTAATAAGCTGTTCGATAAGCAAATCATTTTCTTTGTTATCAAACACTACCACATCAGATGTTGTTTCATCTTCATTTGCGACAGTCTCTATATGAAATTGTTTAAGTCGGATTTTAACTTGCTCCAATGTGGTGTATTCCATAATTTCAGCTCCTATAACATTAATTTCTCGATTAACAGTTCTTTAAGTTCTGCTCCTGTAAGCTCCATTGCGTTCTCAATACCTTGTTCTAAGGCAAGTGTCTGTAAGTCCGCTGTTGGCATACGTTTAATAGCTGTCCTTGTGTAATCGTTTGTAGGTTGAGTAGGGAACTTGTCCTGCTCTTCCTCATACTTAAGCTCATCTCCATAAACAGCTTCCTGTCTTACATTATCTGCTGTTACTTCTTCGCTCTGCTTTGCGGCGTTGATTTTATGTCGTCTTAATAACATATAAGCACCTCTTACTTTCCGAACTTAGCAAGAACAACCTTTGAATCATTGCTCAAGACTGCTGTATAATGTTCATCACCAGAGATAACAGTTGTCTTTGCAAGAATATCTCTGTCCGATTCAATCTCAACACTTCTCTTCATATAGATTGTAAGTGCGTTCTCTTCTTCTGACACGCCATCTGCACCTGTGTCTTCGTTAGGGTCTTCTGTTGATACGATAACAATAGGACAAGCATAAAATTCTGTTGTGACAGCCTTTAACTTGCTACCTACCTTGATTTCCTTACCCTTTGGCTTGAGCGTATGTGCAAGTGCTGTGTCAAGATGAACATTAGTTGAATCCTCGCTTGTTGTATCAGCTACAACATTGATTGTTCCTGTTGAATCATCAAGTTCATACTTAACCAGCTTAACTTTCTTAGACTTAACAACCTGTGCTCCTGCGATAGAACCGATAGTGCCATTCATAATTACATTAAGTGGGTACTTGTCATTGCTCTTGAAATCAGCGTCATTAAGTAATGTTGCTTCCTGTGTTGGGTTAATGAATAATATCTTTGTAAGTGATAAATCAGATTCATCATCAAATTTGCTATTAGCCGCTACAACTGCTGAATAGCTGATAGGTGCTGCTGTTCCATCGTAATCAATAGGTGCTGTGCAAAGTGCGTCATAGCTGTCATTATCAACTTTTGCAGCGATTGACATAGCAATCTGATTGATAGCTGTACCAAGTGGGTCGCCATAATCAGATAATACTGATTCATCTGTAAGCTCTACAGCCTTGCCTGCTTTCTTAACCTTTGCTTCTGTTGTAGATGTTGTAAGTACTGTTGTACCCATAGCAACACCTTCTGCTACATCTTCTGCGTCACCAATATAAGCATACTTTGGCACAACGATTGTGCTTCCAGGTCTGTCTACAAGTGTTGTATCAACTCTTGCAATAGGCGAAAACTTAATTTTCTTTGGTAACTTAGCTGATACCATATCAGCCATTACTTGTGGGTCTACTAAATTTTCTAACTTAGTCTGTGGCATAGTTTATTTACCTCCGTTTTCTACTCTGTGAACTTTTTATAAAGTTCTGGATTCTTATTTTTGAACTCCACTCTTTCGTGGTAATTCATCTTGTTGAATTGTTCCTGCGTTATCGTGCTTTCTTCTCCACCGCCTGCATTAATAGCCGGTCTTGATTTAAGCCACTCTGCCTTAGCTTCTTTAACCTGTCTTTGCACTTCATTGGCAATTACAGTTGCTATAAGGCTATGGTCTGCATCTGCAACTGCCTCAATCAAAGAATCAATATCCTTTCCATCACCTATAACTTTCTGATAAGCATTGACAGCTTTCATATGATTAAGTTCTTTACTCATGTTCTCGAACTTTTCAGCCTGCAACTTTTCAGCTTCCGCCTTTGCTTCCGCTTCCTGTTCTTCTGCTGTCTGCTTTGAGCGAAGTTCTTTCTTGTACTTAGCTGCTTCTGAGCTGGCTTTATCAGAAGCGTTCTTATACTTCTCTTTTTCAGCTCTTTCGTTAGCAAGCTGTGCCATAAGTTCTTCTACGCTAGGTGTATGTTCTTCGTTCTGTGGTTCATTGTTAGTTGTTGGTTCTGTTGTTGTGTTAATTGCATCTGCCATAATTTCTTTACCTCTGCTTTCTGCGTTTTTTGTTGTTCTCTCAACTCTTGCGATATTTGTATTGCCCTTTCTCTAGGGCATATAAAAAGCCACAAGGCATTTTCTACCCTGTGGCTCAATCTCAATTATTTATCTGTTCTGCTCTTATCTATAACTGGACTATTTTCTGTCTGGTCTGATAAGTCTTGCATTATGCGTTCTTTATTGGGTGGTTGTTCGCCATCTCCGCCCTCTGCTTGATTCTGTGTATCTTTGTTGATTATACTGTCTTGATATGCCTTAACCATCTCTCCGCTTCTCGCTACAACATCGTTAGGGTCATCAAAGAATGGAATTGCATCAACTGTATCTTTAAGGCTAAATCCGTGACTTATCAATGTTGCCATGGCATTAACCTTGGTTGACATTTCATAAGTTTTTTGTCGCTTAATGTTAGGCTTTACATCTCTTGCTCTTAATTTAAGTAATGGATTACTACTCTTAACATTGTTTGACAGTTTGATAGCTGCAAGAGCAACTTTTATCTCTTCCATTTTGCAGCCATCTGTAATTAATTGCTGTTTTGCCGCTGCTGTTTCAGCCTGTGACCAGCCTGTTGCATCTGACATTGCAACTCCTGTACTGCCACCACTGCTATCATTTCGTTGCGGCACATTGCATTTCTGTAAGATTATCTGTCGCCTTGATTGGATATTGTTAAGCATACCTGTGTAATCATAATTGATTGCAAGCGGCTCAACTATTGGAGTTTTGCCATCTGCTGATGTATATGTCTGCATCCATTCTCCGGATTTTGGTTTCCTTACTTTTTCAGTAATGCGTTGAGTTCCATCTTTATCAACTGTTGTTTCCTGTTCAACTGGGAAATCAACATCATTTGTATGCCACACCGCCTGTGTATTCTGCTCGACATCATTTGTAAAGTCTGAAATGAGTAGGTTTAAATTATCCATTTCAGATATTTGCCGTTCAAAACACCCCATTCTGTCGAATGACCTTGTGTATTCAATGATAGGAATTTTATGCAGTGGGTTTTCTTCTCCACTTCTCTCTAAAAACCCCCATTTTGTTTTGCCTTTACTTTTTCCGTTAGTGATTTTTATTCCGTCAGTAATTTCATACCGCGTATCTTTGGTAAAACAAGTGTAGTATCTTGTACCGCTATGTTTGTCTTTGATGTAAGTACCTGCAAGAATAACCCTCTTATCACTATAAGCTGTTGACCTTACAACAAATGTTGTTCTTGGGTCTAATACATTATATGTAAAATAGCTTTCCCCATCCTCATATTCTGTATTCACATCAATAAGGACATATCCAACACCGCCGATTTCAACATATCTTGCAAGTTCCTGTTGCTTCTGTCTTGCGTTCTGCGATTCGTAACAACTGTTTAATTCCGCTATAGCTTTTGCGAGGTTAGGGTCTTCGTTATCACCATTTTGTACCAGTGTTATAGGGTTCCCCCACTTGAACCCGAGTGCAAACTCCGTAGCTTCATTTGCCACATTATCGCAACATGAACAATTGATATCTGGTCTGTAAGTCTTTGGATTCTTCCTAACTATTGGTTGTATTCCTGCATCATAATCAAGAAGAAACTGTATTCTGTTGGAATTAATATCATGTTCCAAAATTGCTTCACGCAAAATTGGTATTATGTTGTCAGATGTTATTTCTTTTGCACCTGTATAAATAACAATTCTTCCTGTCTGCATTATCTACACCTCTAATAAAATCTCATACCGCTTGAAGTTCTGCTATCCGGTATTTCCTTAATTTGAAAATTACTATTATTGTTAGGCACATACCAAATCCATTTGTAGCAATGTTTACACGCTAACTTATGTGTCCGTGGGTCTTTGCTGTCTGCCTTAGTTAAGAACTTACGGCAGTTCGGACACATGATTGATTTATCTTTATTCATATAAAAATTCATATTTTTACCTCGTTGCATAACAAAAACACCGCTGCAATTAAGTAACGATGCTTTTCTGATAAAGGGTTTTTTATGTTTATGAAGTTTGCTTTTGCTCAATATAATAATACAAGATTTTTTTGTCACAATCGTAACAACTTTTAATTTTTTTTAATAAATCTCTGAAAAGCCATTTTTACACTGCTTTCAGAATTACCCCCGATAATGTGTGCTATTTGAATCCAAGTCTTATTCTCTAAGAATCTAAGATTGATAATTCTTCTCATCCTGCTATCATCAATGCTTGAAATAAACTGTTCAACCTCATTGGTTTTTTCCAACAAATCATCTTCAAGCAACTGCAATGTGGCTTTTCTAGCATAAAGAAGTGTTTTCTTTCTACTGTACTCTGGAAATGGTATGCCCTCAATCTTAAAATGCTGTTTGCCACCATTGCCGCCGCTAACAGAATCTATAACCCTTTCTCCGGCTTCGATTTTACTTATATCTTTTTCAAGTCGTTCTATCTTTAGCCTTACTTCTTTTACTTCTTCCTGTAAGTCTGAATACTGTGACAAAACTTCCTTTGTTACCATAAATATCCTCCTCTTATATTGGACTTGACATAATTACTGTCTTTTTTATTCTGTTTCCTTTTGTCATTCTTAATGCAAAGTTTGAAAAAACATCCGGTACATCATCTAATTGTTTTTTACTCGACACCGAATACTGCTTTAATAATGACATCATTACTCCATATGGCTCATTAGGCTTATAAAGTGATGCGTCTTTAAAAATAATATGCTGTAATATCCAGTTAGAACATTGGAATATCCTTGCTTCCTTATTTGTTTCCGTTGGGGTGTCAGTGATGTTACATATCCATCCGACACTCTCAACACGCTTATTAACTTCCATTGCAACTCTGTCTCCACCAGCGTTACGCTCAAATTCACATTCTTGTACTTTATTATTTACAAGCACACCCGCTGCGTTTCTGTATTGTGCTTCATAGTCCGCTGTATTATCACATACGCAATCAACGCAATAATAATCATCCCCATACTTTTGAAGAACCGGTAATACGAAATAATCCGTTCCTTTTCCTTTTGTATCACATTGTCCTGTAATAATCTCCGGTTCTCCGTGTGGTAAATTAAGGTATCTGCGTATTTTGTCGTCAGGAAACAATAATCCCTCACGCTCAATAGGTTCTTGTTTATACAAACATCTATAAGAGATTTCATCCATCAAAAGTTGTTGGTCTGCAAAGAACTCTTTTGTAAAGCCCCCATATTCGTAATTAAAATTGCTTTCTCCTGTAACCGGGTCAACATCCGGTACTGCAATCACTTTAACCCTCGGATTTTCCTCATACATATTTTGTATTCTTCCAATAACATCATGTACGCTCCAACGAGTAGCAATGTGTATCTCCTTGCACGGCTTTCCGTCCGTGTCTTGTGTTTTACGCTGTCTTGCGTCTACTGCATACTTATTCCATAGTTTATCAAGAATAACTGGATTTAAGGCTTCCTCGATACCGCCTATCATATCATCTACAAGTAAAAATTTACTCGCACGAACTTTACCAGCATTTTTACTTCCTACAGATGTGCATTGTACGCTTGGAAACGGTTTATATTTCCCTATGTTAAACTGTTCCATCTTTGCATTTGTGCTTGTTACTGAAAGTTTTGGAAATATTTCATGCCATGCATATTCCTCGTCATTTGTCACAATGTCGTAAACGCCATCATAATACATTCGTGTAATATCACCGCTATGCGAATAAAACAAGCTATAATCTTTTGGAAACCAACCGGCTATACCGGAGTGAAAAAACTTTTCAACCGTACTTTTCCCAGCCCCCGGCACTAAGCTGACACACAAAATATCGTATTTATCATCAATCATGCCTTGCAATGCATCAATAAGCCCAATTTTTACTAATTGCTTTCTTCGTGGCATATAAAATCTGTCTTTAGGCTCTCTTTTTCTCTCTATGTACTGAAAATAACTGTCTACAATTTTGTTTTGAGCTTCATATAATGTTGGTTTATAATATTTATCAATCAAATCATACTCAACCTTATTCTCAAATGAATACTTTTCCAATTTCCATATTGTACCACCTGTCTTATCCATACAGAAATGCTCTACAATGCCCTTAGAACGCTTTGTAAGTTGCAATCCATACTGAATATCCTTTTCTGTATTTATTGCCACTCCTGCCGCTTCTATGTATGCATCAATAACACTTTCATCTATTCCATTTTTCTCTATGTAATTTTCATAACTTTGAACTGTTTCTTTAAGATATTTAGATGCCAAAAAAGAAGCACCTCGCTTTCTTCGGCAAAGGTGCTTATAGACCTCTGCCTATAACTGTTTTAGGGTAGCGACTACAATCAATCTGTAGCCGGTAATAGTTTTTATTCGTTTGCTTTGAAATTGTAAATCGGTTTTATAATTTCAACTATTTCAACAGTATCTTTTATATTTCCAATTATTTCATCCATTGTTTTATATGCCATAGGGCTTTCATCAATCGTAGATGTATTTACGGATGTTGTAAATATTCCATCCATTGCTTTTTGATACTCTTCTAGCAAAATGCTTTCTTTTGCTTTTGACCTGCTCATTGTTCGCCCTGCTCCATGCGGTGCTGAATAATTCCAATCTTCATTTCCTTTGCCAATTCCCAAAATGCAACCGTCACGCATGTTTATTGGTATTAGTACCTTTTCCCCCGTTTTTGCAGAAATAGCACCTTTACGAACAATATTTGTATCGTGTTCAATGTAGTTGTGAATTGTTTGAAATCGTTCCGTTTCTTTTGTAACTTTCCAGCCCATATAGTAACAAATAATGCTCTGAATGGCTCTTCTGTTAATTTTCGCAAACTCTTGACATAATTTCATATCGTGCAAATACATTTCTCTATGTTTTCCAACAAGATATGATAACTCTCTAGGGATTTTAGTTGTATTTGCTTCGTAGGACTGCTTTAATTCTTTGATAGCCTTGCTGATTTCTCTTTCTCTTTTACATTTTTTGTATTCAGCAATCAATTTCTCACTATCTTGTTTAAAATTCGATTTTCCCGATATATCATCAATCGCCATTTGCTGATATATTTCTGCAACTTGCTTTCCGACATTTCTACTTCCCGAATGAATAACAAGATATTTATTATTCTTGCTATCGTTATCAACTTCGATAAAATGATTGCCGCCTCCCAGCGTGCCACAACTTCTTTTCAGCCAATTTATATTTTTCAACTGTTCCTTGCAATGCAATTTTTCAATAATATCACTTGCAACAGATAAGTTTTCTTCTTCATGAACTTTTCTACCACTTGGAACATATTTTCTAATGACGTTATCTAATCTCTCAAAATCAATATCAATATTCCCCAAGTTTGTAGTAAGCATCCCACAGCCTATGTCAACTCCAACAATGTTCGGTATTACTTTTTCTCCTAAATCAGCAGTAAACCCGATAACACACCCTGCTCCTGCATGAACATCTGGCATAATTCTTATCTTACAATCCGAAAATGCTGGCTGTTTTACAAGCGTATATATCTGATTTAATGCTTCCTGTTCTATATTTTCTGTAAATATTTTCAAATCAGCCATGATATATTCCTTTCCGCTGATAATCAGCAATCATTGTTCTAATTCATCCGCACGCCTTGTCATTTCAATCTGTGTTCCGTTTTCGTCCCTTGTGCCGACAGCTACATATCTGTCACAGTCACCACTTGGTATGTTGCCAAGTCTTATTTCCGTTTTATTATCATCAAACTTGTAACAATCACGCATTTTTTCAATGCAGTTATTCATTTCTGATATTTTCATAATCTCACCCCTTAAAGCAATCTCTCAACGCTTGCCTGTCTGCTTCGTTATCTGCCACAATAACAGGTTCATCTTCTAAAGTGGAACAATCTATAGGCTCGCCGTTTCTACCACCTATTTTATGTGGCTGTATCTCTCTAAGTGCTTCACACTCTATTGATTTAATTACATCTGCCATGCTCATTGCTCATAAACCTCTCAAAATCTTCCATGCATTTACAACACAAGTCGTATGTGACATTTAAAATACCATTCTTTGTAATCGAATTTCCGCACAATATTCCTTTTTTAATTTCTGCACCGCACCTGTCGCAAGTGTGCCATTCTTTTTGATGTTTCATTCTCCCACCAGCTTTCTAGGCGCCATACATAAACATATTTCCAAAATGGAAATCATTTAGTGCTTTTTCTAATTCGTCTTTGTACCTAAATGGACTTAAAGGACTTTTTATTTCTTCCCTTAATATAAGCGACATATTGTCCATCAAAATGCCTTGTGTAGCACTTGCAAGATTTTGTGGGGGCAAATCCATTAAAGCGCATAACTCCATTCTTTTATGGTCGCATTTTTCAGATTTAGGGCAACTTTTACATTTTTCTGCTAATTTACTTAAAGGTTCTGCCATCACTACACCAACTTTCTACCGCAGATAGGGCAATAAGATATTTTTGCTTCCGCTTCCAAAGGAATGGCACCTACAAAATATGAACTTTGCAAAGTTCCCAAAACTTTTAATGTATTACCATCTTCTATTCTGGTGCTAATCATTTCAATCACGCTTGGTTTCAGCCCCATATATGAAATTATTTCCTTGGGTTTATCATCACAAAATTCACACATATTACACCTCAAATCTTCGTAAAAATATCCAAATCATAGTTATCTCTGATATAATCAACTACTTCACACAATTTTTCTTTCACAAATTTATCTTTTGCAATATCAGGGTGTGCATAAAACATACAACTGTCTTTCTTACCATCTGCTTTATATTTACGATAATTAAATGTCATTGTAAACAATGGTATTCTTGTTAAATTCTTTGTTTTCTTGCGTATGTATAGATTACATAGTCTTTTAAACATTATTACTCCTCAATATTGTTGTGCTTACAGTAAACAAGCAAATGCTCCGCAATCTGTTCCAACTCGTCAATTCCATACTTTCTACTTTCGGTTTTTCTCCCTGTAAATGGAATGCTGCATTCATATGTTTCATTGATGAGCATATCGACAACTTCTAGTGGGCCAAACGGCAACTCTTTGTTTTCGTTTTTCTTATTTTCACATTTTTCCAAGTCATATTTTAATTGTTTGTTGTAGTTACTTAAATCACTGCATTTTTTCTTCCAGCACTCGATTTCATCTATAAACTTTTTGTCATGCTCCGTAAAATCTAGCTTATCAAAAACAGCTCCATATCTTCCCTCAAGCAAGTTTCCAACTATACTATTTTGTTCACATTCTAAACAATGTACTGTCACTCCGTTTTCTTTTAATAATTTACCAATAGTGTTTGTAAATTCCATAGCCATTTCTTTATCTTTTGTGTCAGTTATTTTTCTTGTTAATTCTTCAAAACCCATTATTTACCTCACTGTTTATATTTTTTAATAATCTTGCATACCATGCTTTGCGAACACCCCATTTCATCAGCAATTTTTGCTTGCGACCATTTGGCATTGTGTAAAGCCATTACCTTGCCTACATCAATAGAACTCTTTTCCGCTGATGTTTTATTAGAAGTATCTGTTTCTTCATTTTCGTTCTCGTTATCTTCTCCAAAAACTTCGGTATATTCATCCCGAACCTGTTCTTCAAATGCTTTTTGATTTGCGTTGTCTTTCTCTCTGTCCAGTTCCATCGTTGTCATAACGCAATATCCAGCAAGGTCTAACAGTGTATCTCTTATAGTTTCGTCAGCAAGTTTCTGTTCTGCTCCTAATGCCATATTATCAAGTCTGTTCCATTTATCTTCCATGCGAACCATAGCCGCTACTAATCCATATTTCTTAAATGAACGACTAAAGCTATCGCCATAATCATGATTTTTCTTGAAATATGTAACATACATCTCCGCTAAAAGTTTGTTATACCGCTGTAAATTATTCATTGTTTACTCCTTTTCTAATAATTTAAAACTTATTTAATAAAGAGTAGTCCAGGGTCGAACCGGATAAAACACCATCTGTCTACTCTTCTTCATACTGTTAGGAGGAGCTTTAAAAAGCCTGTTTATCAGCTATCCTTGTAATTGCCAGGGATAAGTAGATAGGTGTGGATTTGCACCACACAGGAGTGCGCAACCTGGGTAGCTAAGTTGTCGATTGCACCCAATTCTCTACGACAATTCCGTTTACCTATTCCGTCACTATCTACCACCCGCGTCGTAACTAGTATTTTTGCGTGGGCGTGTATTGTATTTAGCCATGACATAGACCACCAGTTAAGCCAACAGCATATCACTGGCCAAATAAACCGGATAGAGAGGAATCGAACCTCTGCCACTCTGCTTTTTCTCAGAATAATTCGTGTGCACCATCCTTATTCTTACACTTTCGGCTCCGAGGAAGCTCTGCCATTAAGCTACTATCCGAAACCGTAAGTTCATAGCATCTACTTACGGATTGAATTATTTTTGTTGCTATATTTGTATAATTCATACGGACTTTGTTATACCGCTCCCGAACCATCCTTATTGATGTTTGTCGAGAGTAAAAGTATAATGTCAACAGCTAGTTTCTGTTCTTCCATTGCCGACATTGGTTTCTACACAAGTGTTGACATAACGCAGACACAAGGATTCGAACCTTGACAGCATTTCTACTGGATAGCTTAGCAAGCTACTGTGATACCATTACACCATATCTGCAATTTTATAAGCCATACCCATGATTTTTTAAGTTTTGTGGTTTCTGGGCCATCAAATATTATCCTCATAGATATGGCTTAATCGAGATTTCATGCCTAGCTGATATTGCACAGTATGGAAACCTTAGCATACTTCCACAATACTTTCTTTTCACCGCTTCACTGGATTTTGGAAATACAATAATCCGCTCAGCAAGTTGAAAAACAATTATTCTTTTAATCCCCATAAGGGCATCCCATACAACAATCATCAAAACTCCCTCGCTTTGCGTAATTATTTGTTCTAGGTTTTAACCTATAGCTGGCATAGCAGGTATCGAACCTGCGACATCCTGATTAACAATCAGGCGTTCTACCACTGAACTATATGCCAAAATTGCATACACCTCTGTGTAGGCTTTTAAGATGGTATGCAAGCACCTGTGTGTTATGGGTGGGTGTGAGAGTTGTAATGGAACTACATTAGTCCAGTACGGAAAAAGTATGTAAGTTCGGGCATCGTGGGATAGACACCCGAACAACCACACCGAGCCGTGCGATGGCCCTTAACAGCATTCCGCTAGTGTGGGAAAGGAGTTTTTCTCCGCGATTTTGCAAGAAGAAAAACAAAGATGGCATCTTGCCAAACTGGGGTAATGGGATTTGAACCCATGATGTAGCAGTCAAAGTGCTATGCCTTAACCTCTTGGCGATACCCCATTATTCCGCAAGACTGTTATCGCCTTGCGGTGTGTGATATGTAATATTTTTATGAAGTACTAAAGATATGAATTAAAATACAAATGTTAAACAAGTTTCAAAAAATGTTTCACTTTAAATTGTTGGTGCTCTAATTGCCATATCTCTTCACCTCACTCTTATATATCATTTTCTGCCCTATGCAGTGAATTTTCTGTTGTAAAACCATCAGGATAGCGTTTCTTTAATTTCTTGATATTCGTGTTAAATACATCGTCAAGAGTTATTCCGACCGCAGTACACGCTTCCGCAATCATCCATGTACAATCTCCTAATTCTTTCTTGAAATGGTCTATATCAAATTCGTGCCCCTGATATTTCTTTTGTAACATCCCGGCTACTTCTCCTGCCTCAGATGTTAAACCGAATACTGCATGATGTAGCATATCCGTTTTGTTTTCTGTAATACTGCAAGTTCTGTTTGCAAACTTTTGATACTCATTGCCAGTCATTTTTGTTCTCCTTTTGCTTTAATATTTTATAAAATGCTTTCGCAAACACTTTTCACAGACATAAACATCTTTATATCCGACTGGAATTTTATCGTTTTCTCCTTGTATCGCAATACAATGTTTTAACTCCCATTCATGCTTACAAAATAACCTTTTCAAAATTTCTGCTATCATATTCACCTCACACCAATCTTGCTAAATGCTTGCCTTTGAGGACGATATATACTTTCTTAGGGCTACTGCCATCTTTCGGGAAATGCCAATCAACTATATGATTTTGCACCAAGTAAATGTTTCTCACGATATGTTTTACTGGCACATCTCCCTTTACTGCTGTATATAAATCTCGTACCGTATATTCTCTCATATACTACCTCTTTGATTCTTTGCCAGCATCGTATATGCAACATAAAACTCTATATGCTTTCCATACAAGCTCCGTAATAACTAAGGCTCTTATCCATACAGGACAGCCAATTATAATAATCAAATACAATAATGCTATTGTGTCTAACATGTAAATCTCCTTTCGCGGTTTTTGTTTTTGAGGTTGTTTGAGGGACTTAGTGGGGCGATTTTTTCAAGCTCACCAGAGGGGTACCCCCCTGCCGTTGGTGACGGCATCCGGCTTTTCTCAACTCTTTGATAAACTATTGTTTATCTTAAAGTTTATCAAAATTTGCACAACATCTAGTGGTTTTTATCCTCAATAGCCGCTACATCTTGGGGCATTGCGTCAAGTCTTGGAAGCTCTGCTGCTGTCTTTTGTTCGACTTGCTGTATGTGCAGCTTGCCATCTTCTCTCCAGCCCTTCTTGTGATTGAGTGCAGCCAATGCTCCGGTCGGATTCCTGAGCGAGAATGCTTTAGACATTAACGCTTCCTCCTCACTGTCATAAAGATTTTGCAAAAACTCTGAACCCGCTTTACTTAGTACACTACTATCTTTCTTCCACCTGCATATAGTATCTACAGTTATGCCTGTCATATATATAAAACCCTGCTGAGTAGGTATCTTATCATATAGCATACACTCATATATATATATATCACATATACGTTTTACTTGCTCTAAGTCATATGCGTTACAGTTACTCTTATTAAGATTGCTATGCTCGTTGTCGTAATTGTTATTTATATAACCCTCTGGTGGTGTAGTCATTTTTAACATTTTATTATTTTTAAAGGCATGCTTTTGAATGTACATCAATGCAGAACTCCACACGTTTTGCGGTTCGCTTCTCATGTCTTCTATGCCTTGCTCTTCAAGAAAAAGCTGTAAATATTTATCTACATCATTTTCAAATACATCTATGTTTTGCTCTACATCCTTTACCATCTTCTCACCTCCAGTATTGTTATATAAATAAAAAAGCACCTGAAAAGATATTATACATGGCATATACGCTATATATGTTTATATCTCTCAAGTGCAAATCTGCTAAATATTTAATTTATG
>ULUQ01044235.1_pt1 | contig 25106 bp, 39 predicted proteins | sample 1958661 | NCBI WGS metagenome assembly ULUQ01 (sample SAMEA4835765, study PRJEB28245) | human gut metagenome | biome: gut microbiome; material: fecal sample | place: Denmark | collected 2008 | reverse complement strand
ACGTAGGGTTTTAAAATAAATGCGAAAAGAGGTTGAAAAACCTTTTGCCGCATTTATTTTTTTACAAAAAAATAGAAAAATTCCGATAATGCGGCGGGGTATAGCAACCCTTCCGCATTATTTTTTTACGCATAAAGAAGGAGAGGTGAGAGCATGAGCAAAAAGCCGTATACAAGTTTAACTTTTGAAAAACGCCAAATTATAGAAAATATGGCAAAAAAGAAGCAGACGCCGCAGCGGATTGCAGAAGCGACCGGGGTTCATGTGGCGACTATTTACAGGGAAATGAAACGCGGTCAGACAAAAGACGGATACAGTGCAATCAAAGCACAATGTGAAGTTTTGAGATAATACGGGTCAACAGATCGGCCATTTTATAAAGGTTATATTTTCGGAGTAGGTCAACAGGTTTTCGGTTCAGTTTTTAAGGTGAAAACAGAACAGCGGTGGAGAACACGAACGCTTAAAAAAGTTCCATGAAGGATAACAGGTTTTTTACTTTTAAGGCGAAAGTAAATAAGGTTTGGAAGTTCCCGACAAAAAACAGCCGTCGGATCGCGTGAAAGCCGATTAACAAGAACACGCCCGAAAATATCACCCTTATAAAATGGCCGATTATAGCAAAAATGAAAGGAGCGTGAACCGGTGGACAAAGAAACAGACGCACTTCTGAAAATTGCAAGAGAAAGAGAAAACAAAAAAGATCTTCTGGCTTACCAGAAGTTAAAAGAGATTAGCACCGGAAGAACATATTCGGAAGTACAGGACATTTTAGACAGAATGGGAAAGCAGCTTTCGCGGTGGGTAGGTGCTACACCGTGTCAGCCGAACGAACACGCATTAGATTGGCAGGGCCACAAAGTAACGCCGCCCGTTGATGAGACAACAGGCGGCAGAGGGTAGAAAGGAGCGCGGACCATTGCGAACATTTAAAGAAACTTCAAAGATCGTCGAGGAAGTGGCAAACATAGCGCTGCAGGCAGCAGAAGAAAAAGGGCTGACTTTCCGCGAAGTTCTTTACCTTCCGGAAATGATAGACGCAAGAATAAAAAAGGAGATTGAAAAAAGGGAAGAACCATTCAGGAGAACCCCGCAGCAGTGAAAACCGCGGGGCGCCCGACTATTCGATCGGTTTTAATTGAGAACAAACCTTTTCAGCAGCGGTTACAACGGCCGTTTTGATTGTTTGGCCTTCCGTGGTTTCAATATCGGCGTTGTCGAGTTCGTCAATTAAAACTTTCCTGAAATAGTCAAAGACTTCGTAAAGTTCAGGATCTTTTTTCAAAATTACACCCCATTTCACCTTCATATTACCACGAAGGCAGCAGGGGAACCAGAAGAAAGGAGCATTTACAACGAAGATTATTATTTTTAGAAGCCTTCGCAAGTATTCAGAAGACGACTTCGGCACGTTCGCGGCAGCGCTGCACGACGTACCGGGAGCGAAGGCCAACAAAAGAGCCTTGACAATAGAAGCGAACGGCCACCGGGTAGAGTTCCGGAACGGTTCGCCCTACGATCCGAAGAACGCCGGACTTCGCGCAGACATAGCGATCCCACATTATGACTACATAACGGCAGGATCGGAATATAACAACGATCCGCGCTTCCGGAATTGTTCTTTTACCCGCGTTCTGGAAATTATGAAAGGGACAGTGAAGCCATGAATAAAACGAACGCTTATTTTATACCGGCCAGACAGAACGGAAAAACGGAAAGAGAAAGAAAAGTTATTTTCGAGATTACCGGCGACGGCCTGACCGCGGAAGAAGTCGGCAGGATCCGGCAGGTAATAAGACACCTTAATTATAAAAGAGGACGACGCAAGGCGCCGCGCCTGTTTTATAGATACAATTTCAACCAAAGAAAGGAGATCTAACAAAATGAGTTTAGTTGACGTATTCGGAAAAGAGGACAGAACAGAAGTGAAGTTTTCGGAGTTCTTCGCACTGGTAAAGCAGGCGGCGCAGTATGAAACACTTATGAACGCCGTAAATTGCGACGTTCCACACCGGTTTATAAGGGAAACAATGACCGGAAAGAAAGAGACGGCGCCAAAGGAACCGGGAACGGTTGTAACCGTTACTTTCGACACAGAAGAATTTGAAAAGGGACTGCAGGGAGTAATAGAGCAGATCGAAGCAAAGTTCGGACCGGCAGAGGACGAAGCAGAACAGGAGCAGGAAGCCACAGAACAGGAGCAGGAAGCCGCGGAACAGGAGCAGGAAAACACGGAAAAGGAACCGCCGGAAGTAACCGCGGAAAGTATTCTGGAAGCGGCAGAGGAAGCCACATGCAGAAGGCAGAAAGGAGAATGAAACATGGTAGCAGTAGGAATTATTTGTTTTATCGCGGGAGCAGTCGCCGCCACGGTTGGCCTTGTGGCCTTCGGCGTACACCTTGCGAACCAGAATAAACAGTGAAAGCGCTTATGAAATATCCGGGTAGCAAGTGGGGATCCGCGGACTGGATAATTTCGCACTTTCCAGAACATCACAGTTATTTAGAACCGTTCTTCGGTTCCGGCGGCGTTTTCTTCAATAAACCACGATCAGACATTGAGACAATAAACGATCTTGACGGCGAAGTGGTAAACCTTTTTCAGCAGATCCGGAACGATCCGGAACGTCTGGCCCGTGAAATATACTTCACGCCATATTCGCGGGAAGTTTACGAAATGGCATACCAGAAAGAACCGGAAAACGACCTTGAAAAAGCAGTTCTGTTTTACACGCGCCTAAACATGGGCCACGGGTTCAGGACGCAGGGCGAGAAAGTAGGGTGGAAACTGGACATTCAGGGAAGGGAAAAAGGCCTACGCGGCCGCGGACTGGTGCAAGATACCGGAAAAGATAATGGAAGCAGCGGAGCGCCTGCGGGGCGTACAAATAGAGAACCGCCCGGCGGTAGAAGTGATCCGGAAGTTCAATTTTGAAAACGTTCTGATCTATTGCGATCCACCCTACGTTCTTTCTACCAGATGCCGGAAACAGTACCGGCATGAAATGACGGACGAGGATCACGAAGTATTACTGGAAGCATTGCTGCAGCACAAAGGCCCGGCGATTATCAGCGGTTATTCTTCGCCACTATACGAAGAACGCCTGAAAGACTGGTACCGGGAAGAACGGATAAATTACGCACAGAACGCGCAGCAGCGCCGGGAAGTTATATGGTGCAACCAGAAGACAGAGAAGACGGCGCAGCAGTTGACGTTATTTTGAAAGGAAAACGGCAAATGAAAAGAAAATATGGCGTTGTAGATTACCTGCGGAAGCATTACCCACCACCGGAAGGATCTGGAGAAGTGGAAGTGGAGTTCTTAGAAGGCTACGACAGTATAGAAGGACCGGACGGATCAATAGGCTTCGGCGTATTTGTTCCGCCAGAAGAAAAGATCTATATTGCCGACGACTTACCGGGCGGCGAAGAAAGCATGATCGAAACCGTGGCCCACGAATGGAAACACTGGCTTCAATATTGCAACGACGAAGCGTACGACGAAGAGGAAGCGGAAGACTTCGCCAGGCAGATTGTAGAAGAATTTTTATAAGAAAAGGAGATCGAACCATGAGCAACAACAATTACGACGCATTTAGAACCTTTATCGAAGGACGTTTCGGCTTCGGGGGGGGCAGAGCATGAAGAAAGAAGGACAGAAGGCGCCTTCTATTGACGACCTGAAAGAAGCGGGATCCGAAGAAGAGTTCAAAGCCCGCCTGAAAGAAGGACAGGCGTTCAGATTAAAAGAAAAGGCCGGGTTCCATGTAATAAGCATTGACGAGAACCGGCCGCCACTGGTGCAGGTGGTAGGGGATAGCGATCTGATCGCGCAAATGTTGGCGTTTGCAATTTCGGAGATTATCGAAAGCAGCGTGAAAAATGGAGTTCCGCGCGAACAGGCCGAAGGAATGTTCCGGATCGCTTTAGAACTTGGAATAGCAACTTCGAGAAATTAGCAGGAAGGGAGAACACAGCATGAAAGGAAAAATGAACTTGCCTTTGAAAGAGTTTTTAACCTTAGTGGGACCGGCGCAGGTTTTACACATTATCGAAGAAGGCGAAACAGAACCGGCCTTCAAAGATAGATCCGTAAAAATCAGAGATCACGAAGAATTACTGGATCGCGAAGTGAAATTCATTCAGCCGGCAGCAGACACAGAGAACGCCGGAAAGTATATCTTCAAGATCTGGATCTATCCGGCCGCCGCATGATTACGGTAAAAGATTTTCTGGAAAAGATAACGAACCCGGACCGGATCAAGATTGTAAAGGGCGAAGAAGTCCTTTTCGCAGGTTACAAGGGCGCCTTAGTTCATGAAGGCGTCGCGGACCTTTCACCGGACATTCTGGAAGCGGAAATGGTATCTTTCAGAATAGATCCGGAGATCCGGGCGAAGGATTGGAAGGCGCGCGGCCTTATGGCCCCGATCGAACCGGAACAGGCGCCGGACTATAAGTTTTCAGATCTGGAAATGAAACTGTATTACAAGATCTGTATTTGAAAGGCGAAAAATGAACATTGCAGACTGGATCATATTATTTATTTTATTGTTTGCGGTTGCGGCCGCGGCGGTTGTATTTGTGATTTTAACGATCATGAATATCGGCGGTATTTAGAAAATGAGAAAAGAAAGCGAATGTGAATTTTGCGAACTATGCCGGGAATTTTACGAAGGAAAGAAGAAGGAATGTAAAGGCCCGGAGCATTGCAAAGATTATAACTATTTTCTGGCCGGGAAATGCGCAGCATTAGAAGGCCAGTGGTAACAATGAAGGGAGATCTAACCATGGCACAATTAAGTAAAGCCCTATTCAGTAGCACAAAGGAAGACTGGGCGACACCACAGGACTTTTTCGACAAACTGGACGAAGAATTTCACTTCGATCTGGATCCTTGTGCAGACGCAGAAAACGCGAAGTGTAAGGAATATTTCACAAAAGAGGAAAACGGACTTTTGAAGGATTGGGGGGGGCGTCGCGTCTTCTGCAATCCACCATACGGCCGAACATCAACGGGCGAATGGATCCGGAAGTGTTACGAAGAAGCGAAGAAGCCCGGAACGGTTGTCGTTGCACTTATTCCGGCGCGCACTGACACAAGGTTTTTTCACGATTACATATACCACAAAGCGGAAATTCGCTTCATTAAAGGCCGCCTGAAGTTCGGCGGCTGCAAGGACGCGGCGCCGTTCCCGTCTATGGTGGTTATTTTCGGAAAGGAAAAAGAGCATGAAGAGACAGAACACGCCGGCAGCAGAGGAACCGGCAAAGAAGAAGCGTAGACGCAGGGCAACAGATCCAAAAACGGGCCTTACCGTATTCGAGCCGAACACGGTTTATTTTAATGATTATCTGGAAACATACATAGGCGCAAAATGGCAGGCGATAAAAAACAGCCTTTACGACGCAGGTTATCAGGCCTTAGAAGTAAGCCGGTACCGTGACGGCCTTCTGGACGACTTCAACCGTATTTGTGCTGAAAATAACTATCACGGCATTGTTTAAGAGACAGAAAGGAGATCTAACCATGAGCGACGTTGTAAAACGCGACCTTTACGGACTTATCGACAAGGAACTGGAAGCAGCAAACCAGAAGTTCCCGCTTTTTAATTCCACACATGAAGCCTTCGCGGTAATTCTGGAAGAAGCAGAGGAAGCAAAGGAAGAAGCGGGAAACCTTGATATTTTAATGAATAATTTCTGGATCGGCGTGAAAGAAAACCACGATCCGGAAGCACTGCACGAAGAATTAACAGGCATTTATAAAACGGCCCTTGATCTGGCCGTGGAAGCGATACAAACCGCAGCCATGGCCCGGAAAGGCATTATTAGCAGTATAGACCTTCGGGCCGCGGATCAATGCTTATCAGAGACAGAAAGGCGGGGCGAATTATGAACCAGAGAAAAGCGATCGAAGCAGCACTGGCAGAAATGGGGATCACGAACGAAACACAGCTAAACGACGCGATCCGAAATATGAAGCCGCTTAATTTGTCTTTAATGGCAGACCGACAGCAGGAAAGGAAGGCGAGTTAATGGACCTTAACGGAAATCAGGTAATAGCAGTAGATTTTGACGGGACACTTTGCAAGCAGGCGTGGCCGGAGATTGGAGAGGAAAACGAGATCTTGATCGAACACCTGAAAGAACAGCAGGCAGCAGGCGCCCGCCTGATCTTATGGACAAACAGAGAAGGCGACCTTCTGGAAGAAGCGGTGGAGTGGTGCAAGGCCCGCGGCCTGACATTCGACACAGTAAACGCGAACCTTCCGGAACTGATCGACCTATACAAGAACGACTGCAGGAAGATAAACGCCGACATTTACATAGACGACAAGGCAGTAAACCCGGTTCCGTACAGACACGCGGCCGGAATGTTCGGTTTTAACCCATACGCAAACCCGATCGACAAGGCAGAATTTGAGAAAAGGAGATCTAACCATGTGGAAAAGAATTAAAAGAGCGATCAGGATCGCAAGAAGAAACAGCAGGGCCAGAAGGCAGAGAAAGAGAACAAGCGAAATTCTTCTGGCAATATTCACCCTGACAAATTGCGGGACGCTGCAGGAATTGGAATATCACACCGGATATTATGCAGGAACCGCGGATCAGGCGGCAGCAGTCGGAGAGATTACCAGAGAACAGCGCGGCCAGATCTTACGGGTTCTTCACTATATCAGCGCGGGGGAACGTGAAAGACTTGAAAATGAGTAACAAAAAAACGGGCTTGAAAGGCGGGGGCCTTTTCAAGTCCGTTCATTGGAAATCTAACCTAAAATCATTATATCAGAAAGGCGGGGAAAGTCAATGGTAAAAACACATGAGAAAAGCCGCATTTATGCAGTAGTAGGAACGGGCAATGTAAAGAACATTGAAAAGGTTGTTTTACAGATGGAAGCAACGGGGCAGACAAGCGGCGGCTATCTTATATATTTAGTCGAAACCGTGGCCGCGGAAGACTACGACCGCACAACAGCAGAAGGCCGGGCCGCAGCAGCAGAAAAGGAACTGAAAGAGTATAAAGAAGCCTTTTTCGAGACAACGGACAACCTGAACGCAGAAAAAGAAGCACTGGAAGAATTACTGGAACAGGCGCGAGACGCGGGCGGCAATTATAGAAGGAAACTTAACGAAGCGGCGCAGGAAAACGCAGAACTTCGCAAGGCCCTTATAGAGTGCCGCCGGATCTTCGGAGAATTACCGCCGGAAATAGAAAGATTACTGAATAACGAAGAAGGAGAAAAAGACAATGGTTACACTTGCACAATTTAGAGAAATTACAGAAGGGCTTCCGGGAGATTTTGAGATCCGGATCGAAGCGTGTTTCACGCCAGAGGGAAACAAGACGGCGCCGTGTTTTGAAATGATGTATTCCAAAGGAACGAAGGAAGTTGTTCTTCTTCCGGAAGCGGTGCATATTAGCGACGGCGAAACAGGCCTGACAGTAAAGCACGAAGAAAAGCCACGAAAGGCAATAACAAAATAAAGAACAAATATTCTATTAAATGAAAGCCCGGACGCAAAACAGAAGCGGCCGGGCAATTCAGCAGCAGGAAGAAAACGGCAGCAGTCGAACAGACTTTCTTCTTATATATAAAGTATTTTCCTTTGCCGTCCTTGTAATGGGTATTAGCAAATCGACGAAGTATATTTTTATATTTTAAGATCTGGATCCGTAGAGGAAGGAGAGAAGGGAAAGGCGGGGGAACATGAAAAGAAAGACATTCGATAATTACGACTATGAAGAAGCGTTCCCGGTGGAACTGGATCGCGACATACAGAAAAAAGCAAGAAAGAATTTTGAGAAGGAACACCCGCTGCAGGTTCCGGACTATGAAGAACAGTGGAAAGAGCAGCAAGAGAAATTAAAAGAATGGGAACTGGAACGGCTACTGAAAGAAGGAAAAGTGGAAAGCCTTTACAGAACCACCACCACGAAGGCGAAGAACCTTCAAAGCGGATCGGAATTACTGGAAGCGCAGATCTACCCGTCATTTTGTCACAAAGCGGACGTTCCACACACAAAGAAGGGCAGAGAAAGCAAGCCTTCACAAAAAAATCTGAATGACAAAAATTCAAGGCGCTATTTTATACGCCTTGCAAATATAAATTTCGGTGAAAACGATCTATGGTGTACGTTCACATGGGACAAAGAACACATTCCGGCAGACGAAGCAGCAGCCGATCGAGATATAGCGAACTTTATTCGCAAGATAAATTACAGACAGAAAAAGGCAGGCCGGGAGAATATCAAGTATTTAATTATTCCGGTGGTAGACGGAGCAGAACACCCACACGTCCACATTATCATGACAGGACAGGGGATAAACCGAGACGAATTAGAAGGATTGTGGACAAAAGGGGAAAGATCCAACACCCGCCGCATAAAGCCAGACAAAGACTTTCTTCTTTCGGGCGTTGCTACATACATGATGAACAACAGGAAGGGGAAGAGAAAATGGAGAGGTTCAAAGAACCTTGTAAAACCGAAAGAGCCTACCAGAAGTTATTCAAAGTTCAAAAAAAGGACCGTTGAGCGCATGGCCCACGATTACGAAACATTAAAAGCCGAAATGGAAAAGGCCTATCCGGGTTATAAATTCCTTGACGCCGAAGTGAAATACAACGGAGTTACGGCGGCCTTTTACATATATGCCCGCATGGTGCGGAATTGAAACGAAGGGAGAAAAGAAAAATGAACCTTGCAAACATGAAACGTTCCGAGACAACGGAACAGATCGGCCTTATAAACTGGGCCAGAGCAAACGAAGAATATGTTCCAGAATTAAGACTTCTTCACCACATACCGAACGAAGGGATCCGGACAAATGGGCCGGTATTGAAAGCGGCAGGAATGAAAGCGGGCGTTCCGGATCTGTCTTTGCCGGTTCCGCGCCGTGGCTTTCATGGTCTGTATATCGAAATGAAATTCGGGAAAGGGAAGACCACAAAAGCACAAGAAGAGTTTATGGTGCTTCTTCAGGAGCAGGGCTACAAAACGGCGGTGACATACGGAGCAGAACAGGCCCGCGAAGTGATCCGGCATTATCTGGCCCGCGGGGAAGGGTTTGATCTGGTGAATTGCGAAGAAGCCGTGAAAATGTTCGGACGTTGCGAAGGCGTACCGGCAGCGTGGGCGCCATGCCAGAAATGTGAATTTTTCAAAGAGAGAAAGAAAGGGGAATAGTTATGTTTTTCAAAACGTCGGTATTAAAAAGATTATTCAAAGACGCATACAAAGGCGCAGGCCTTACAGTCGGACACATGACAGATCCGGAAGACGAAGAAGTGGACGGCTATTATATTTCTTCCGGTTGGTGGGTGATCTGGTTCAACAACTGGACATTCCCGAAAGAAGCGAAGGCGGCAATTATTGAATTATGCGGCGAACTTCCACAGCCGGGCGAAGTATTCAAAGCCATAGACGGCGCAGGGAACCAGTACGAAATCGAACAGAAAGAGATCTTCAACCTTCCGGCAGCGTTTGAGCGCGCAAAGGTAAAGTTTAGATCTACAAACATTTTGCAGCAGCAGGGCGACAAGATAGTGAGGATCCTGCAGGAAGAAGAAGGGAAGACAGTAAAAGCAGTTTTAGAACTGTTCTTCAATCTGATTAGCAGAAAAGCCATTGACTACGATAACGGCGAATATGATCCGATCGGGCCAGTGGCGACGAGCAAAGAAAGCCCGTTTCTGTACTGGGGAAACAATTACTGTTATTTAATGGCAGCAGTAAGGACGACGGACGACGAAGACGTGAAAGCATTCTGGGAATACTTGGAGAAGATCGCGATCATTTAGCATGAAAGGGGGCCGCTTCGGTTGGCGCACACGATAGACGAAGATACAAAGAAAATAGTAAAAGCGATCGTTCATGGCGATCAGAAGCGGCAGAGCAGGCGCAGGGCGGGCAAACATACAGACTTCGACAGAAAGGCAGCGGAAGCGATAAAGGCAGCAAAAAAGGAATTGCCACTGGAAGGAACAGATCCAGAGGTCCGGCGCCACATTATCGACAAACTATACACAAGCCTGTTATATAACACACCTTGGGAATTGTTAGGGGAAACGTATTGTTGCCGCCGGTTGTTCTACGAATACCGGAAGGAGTTCTGTTATCTGATAGCGGTACACATGGAGATCATAGAACCAGAAGGCGGCAGCAGGCAGCAGGCGCCCGGAAAGTAGGTCAGAAAAGGCCGGCGCCGTTGGATAGAATGAAAGAAGGTGAACGAATGGCGAAAGAATGGACAAACGGTTTCTATACGTCGAAGGAGTGGAGAAAGACACGCGACGCATATTACCGGATCCAGTGCGGCAGGTGTGAACGTTGCATGGCCGAAGTTCTGGCCGGAGCGCGAAGGGTTGAAGACATCAACCCCGGAATAATTGTTCACCACAAAAAAGAATTAACGCCGGAGAACATAAACGATCCGGCGGTGGCGCTGTCCTTTGATAACTTAGAACTGTTATGTGATGAACACCACAACAGGCAGCACAAGGCGAAGGCGAAGCGCTACACGTTCGACGCAAAAGGAAATTTGATCGAAAGCAAATAAAAAATATTTTTCCATTCCACGAACCCCACCCCCCCCGGTATTTCTTTTTCGGGCCTTCCAAAGAGAACCGAGGGAGTGAGGTCAAAAAAACTCTGCAAGTCGCGCGCACATAGAAGGGGGGGTTAAAATATGCCAGAAAATACGACGACAACGAAAAACAAACCACAAAAAAGAACTAATTATCTGACAGAAGGAAGGATAAAGAAAGAGAAAGCAAAACTTTCTGAAATGTTCGCGGGGATCGAAGACGAGGACCGGCGAACCCTTGTAAATTCAGTGATTGACGAAGCGGCCTTCCTGAAAGTCGCACTTCTGCAGGCTAAAACAGAATTGAAAAAAGAAGGCCTGACAACCGAAACGAAAAACGCTTCGCAGAAATTCATAAAAGCCCACCCTTCAACGGCAATTTATGAAAAATACGCGCGGCAATATACCCAAATTATTAACCAGTTGATCGAATATTTACCGCCAAAAGAGAAGAAAAAAGTTTCAAAATTGGCGGCGCTTCGTGATGAATAAGCAGGCACATAATTATATTTTTGAATACCACGACGCGATCACGTCGGGGCGTATTCGGGCCGGTAAATGGATCAAAGCGATCTATAAAATTCTGGTTGAGGGTATCAAGAACGGGGAATGGGTTTTCGACCAAAAGAAGGCCAACAAGGCGATCAAGTTCATAGAAAACTACTGTCACCATTCGGAAGGCAGAAACGACCTTCTAAAGTTGGAATTGTGGCAGAAAGCGATCGTTTCCGCGATCTTCGGTATTCTGGACAAAAACACCGGGTACCGGCAATTCAGGGAAGTTTTTCTGGTAGTTGCAAGAAAGAACGGTAAAACCCTATTCGCCGCCGCGATCATGGCATACATGGCATATATAGACGGAGAATACGGCGCGAAACTGTACTGTCTGGCCCCAAAATTGGAACAGGCCGATCTTGCATACGACGCATTTTATCAGATTGTGCAGCAGGACGAAGAACTTTCCGAGATTAGCAAGAAACGCCGTTCGGATATTTATATTCAGGAGTTCAACACGACCATAAAGAAGATCGCGTTCAACTCTAAAAAGTCCGACGGTTTCAACCCACATTTTGTACTAAACGACGAAATGGAAGCGTGGCCGGGCGATCAGGGCTTGAAGCAATACGACGTTATGGCGTCGGCACTGGGAGCCAGAAAACAACCGCTTATTTTGTCAACGTCAACGGCGGGTTATGAGAACGACGGAATTTACGACGAACTTATGAAACGATCAACGGCGTTCCTGAAAGGCAGAGGAAAGGGCGACACAGAAAAACGCCTTCTTCCGTTCCTGTTTATCATTGACGACGTGGAGAAGTGGGACACCCGCGAAGAATTAGAGAAGTCAAACCCGAACTTGGGCGTTTCTGTATCGTGGGAATACTACGAAGACAAGATCGCCGTTGCAAAGAAATCACTTGCAGCAAAAGCGGAGTTCTTGACGAAGTTTTGTAACATCAAACAAAATTCTTCGATTGCATGGCTTGACTATGTGGACGTAGAAAGGGCAGCAGGACAGCACTTCACCCTTGAAGACTTCCGCGGGTGCTATTGCGTGGCAGGGATTGACCTTTCCAGAACGACGGACCTTACAGCCGCTTCGCTCATTATCGAAAAGGACGGGAAGAACTATGTTATTACAAAATTCTTCATGCCGCGGGAACGCTTCAAAGTGGCGATCAACGAAGAAAATGTTCCGTACAACATTTTTGAACAGCAAGGCTTCTTGAAAATATCCGGAGAACATCAGGTGGACTACAAAGACGTGTTTAACTGGTTTATTGAACTTGTAAAGGTTTACAAGATCAAACCGTTAAAAGTGGGCTATGACCGTTATTGTGCGGGTTATCTGGTGCAGGAAATGAAAGAAGCGGGCTTCCACATGGACGACGTATATCAGGGAACAAACCTTACACCGGTATTACATACCTTTGAAGGTGACTTGAAAGACGGGGCGTACTGTCTGGGCGAAAACAATCTTCTTCGCGCGCACCTTCTGAACGTGGCCGTTGATATTAACATAAACGACAGCCGCATGAAGCCGGTAAAACTGGAAAAGCGCGCACACATAGACGGCGCCGTGTCAATCTTCGACGCGTTGGCCGTGAAAATGAAATTCCACAAAGAGATCGGGAGACAACTTACAAACGCAGCGTAAAAAGAGGGCTTCGGCCTTCTTTTTTGCTACCTGAAAGTAGGTCAGAATTTCACGATCTTTTTTTGTACGATTGAAGCATGGAAATTTAACCGGAATTACAGGACGAAGAACAGGGGGTGAAGACAAACGGGAATTATAAAAGATTTTTTGAATTATAGGCGTTTCAAGTATAGCCCGATCTTCACGATCCGCGGTGAATATTCAGCCGGGGGCGGTCTGGACGATAGCGACATTATAGGATCTATCGAAAATTGCATAGCGGTAAACGTGGCGAAATTAACGCCGCAGGTTATGAGAAAAGACGCCCGCGGAATGACAATAAAAGACGACTATCTGGCCCGCCTTCTTTCTTTGAGGTGGGCGCCGGAGTTATCAGCATACGACGCACTTTACAAAATGGCGGCGACACTGGTTAGAAAGTCGAACGCCTTCGCGGCGGTGATGTATAACGAGGACTTCACGAAGGTAAAACAGATCGTACCGCTTACGGTGTCTTCCTTCCGGATCTATGAAGACGACGCCGGAAATATTTTATTCCGGTTCACTTGGGACTACGACGGGAAAACGTATGTATTGCCATATCAGAGCGTGATCCATATTCGCGCCCGGTTCAGTAAAAAACGCTTTATAGGTACACCGCCGGATCAGGCGATACAGACAACCCTTGAATTACTGGACGCCACCGGGCAAGCCTTGAAAAATACCGTGAAAAATTCGGCAAACTTAAAAGGCTACCTGAAATACAACAACTTCGCAGACGAAGACGAACTGAAAAAGAAGGTTCAGGAGTTTCAGGCGGCATACATGAGCGCCGAAAACGACGGCGGCATAGGCGGGCTTGATAACACCATGGAGTTTCACGAAATCACGCAGAGAACGCCGAACATTCCGACGATACAAAGCCAGTATTTACGCGACAACCTATACCGCTATTACAACGTGAACGAAAACATTTTAATGTCAAAGTTCACAGAAACGGAGTGGAACGCCTTCTATGAAAGCGTGATCGAGCCGATCGCCCTGCAGTTATCCCTTGAATTTACTTTCAAGTTATTAACAGAGCGCGAACGCGGCTTCGGAAACAAAATCATTTTCACTTCTAACCGGCTGCAATACGCGACGTTACAGACAAGAGCCACGATCGGTTCTACCCTGTACGACCGCGGAATTATCACGATCAACGAATACAGGGAACTAATGTATTATGAGCCGATCGAAGACGGTGACGTGAGAATGGTAAGTCTGAACTATGTAAAGGCAGACGATCAAAGCCTTTACCAGACAGGACAGGCAAACGGCGGCGCAGGTCCCGGATCCGGATCCGAAGACCCGCCGGCAGCAGGTGAAGGGCAGCAGGCGGCGACGGCAATTCAAATTTTGAAAATGTTCGTGCCGGTGATTATGAAAGGCGGTGAAAAAAGAAATGCCAACACTTAAAGGTTTTACTTTCAAAAATCAAACGGAGACAAGCGCGGATCTGTATTTCTACGGTGACATTGTTTCCGACTGGTGGGGAGCATGGCAAGACGAAGACCAGTACCCGGACGCGATCAAGAATTTCCTTTCGGAGCAGGAAGGAAAAGATCTGAACGTTTACGTTAATTCCGGCGGCGGTTCCGTATTTGCAGGGATCGCGATCTATAACATGATTAAGCGCCACGCAGCAAAAGCGAACGTGAAAGTCTATGTTGACGGTCTGGCCGGTTCAATCGCTTCGATTCTTGCGTTCGCAGGAAGCGAACCACCGGAAATTCCTTCAAACGCCTTCTTGATGATCCATAACCCGTGGAGTTATTGCGAAGGCAACGCGGAAGATATGCGAAAAATGGCCGACGATCTGGACCAGATCAAAACCGGAATTTTGAACATATACGCCGAACACCTGAAAGAAGGTGTAACAATCGACCAGATCGAAGCGTTAATGGACGCCGAAAGTTGGTTAAATGGGGAAAAAGCCGCGGAATATTTCGAGGTAAAGACCACGGAAGCGAAGGAATACGCGGCAGCAGTCGGGGACTACATGAAGAAAGCCCGCTGCAAGGTCCCGGAAAAATTAAAAATTGCAAAGGACGGACACGATCCGGAGCAGCAGGCAGCAGAAGAAGCGGCCGCGAGAAAAAGACAGGAGATCCGCGATCTTACTGTCAAAGCAATTATGGAAGGAGAATAAAGCATGAAGTATGAAGATCTTGTAAAAATGAGCGTCAAAGAATTAAAAGATCGCCTGAAAGACCTGAACACACAGGCGCAGGCGGCAGCAGGAAAAGACCTTGACGCGCTTCTGGAAGAAGCAACCACGATCACCGGTATTCTGGACGACGTAAAGAACCGCGAGAGGTTGGCCGGTATTGCAAAAGACGCAGAAGGCGGCGCAGAGCCGACCGGCGGCGAAAAAGGCGAGGAAGTGAAGGACAAGGCCAGAGAGGAACGCGGCCAGAACATCAAAGACGGAAAGGCGGTTAAGTTTTCTGCAAAGAAAACATTCGGCGTAAAGAACGCCCTTTCTGTCAGCCAGACCGTAACACCGACACACAGCGCGGCAGATGTGAAAGAAACCTTTAACGACGTTTCTTCCCTTGTGGATCGCGTAACGTCTATCCCGTTAAACGGCGGCGAGACATACCAGAGGGGCTATGTTAAGTCCTACGGCGACGGAGCAGGCGGCACCGCAGAAGGCGGCGACTACAACGCAACAGAACCCGTTTTCGGCTATGTAACGATCGAGAAACAGAAGATCACCGCATACACCGAGGAACCGGAAGAAATGATTAAACTTCCGAACGCAGACTATGACGGCGTAGTGGAAGGATCCGTAACAAAGGCGATCCGTAGATACATGAGCCGCCAGATCTTGATCGGTGACGGAACTTCCGGAAAGTTCAAGGGAATTTTCCACAACCCGACAGAGACAAAAGATCAGGTTATCGATCCGGCAACCGATCTTTCTATGACCGCAGTTGACGACGGAACACTGGACGAAATTATTTATTCTTTCGGCGGCGACGAGGACGTGGAAGACGCTGCAGTTCTGGTTCTGAACAAAAAGGACCTGAAAGCCTTCGCGAAACTTCGCGACAAGCAGGGAAGAAAGGTTTATACCATTGTGAACCATGGAAACACCGGCACGATCGACGGTGTACCGTATGTTATCAATTCCGCTTGTGGAGCAGTCACAGACACGCAGACAAAGGCGATCGTTTACTGCATGGCATACGGACCGTTAAGCAACTACGAAATGGCGATCTTTTCCGACATTGACGCCAGAAAGTCCCTTGATTATAAGTTCAAGCAGGGACAGATCGCATACCGCGCGGACATTTTCGCGGGCGGTGCCGTAGCGGCCCACAATGGCTTCATCAGAGTAAAACGCCCGGCGTCAGCGTAAGCAATAACAGGAAAGGCGGCTTCTTATGACGATTGACGAGTTAAAGGCGGCCGCAAAGTTACGAACGCGGAAAATGTCAACGGACGAACTGGACGAAGACGTTTTCCGTTACGTTGACTTTGCACTGGCAGACCTGAAAAGAATAGGTGTCGCGGAAGAATACCTGAAAGCCCCGGAAGATCCGTTGATAATTGAAGCCGTTCTAACTTATGTCAAGGCAAATTATAGCATGGACGCAAACCACGAACGGTTAATGAATAGTTACAACATGATCTTAACCAAAATAAAAGGCGGTGAGTACAGATCGACGCAGTAATAACATTGATAGATCAGGGAGAAACCCGCGAAGAAGACGTGAAAGCGAAGGTTTTCGCAACGGTGAACCCGATCGGCCGTGACGAATACGCGGCAGCAGGTGAAAAGGGAATGAAGGCCAGCTATATGTTTGAGGTTTTCGCGAACGAATACACCGGTCAAGACGTCGTTCTGTACGGTTCGGAGCGCTTGACGGTGTACCGGACGTATGGCCCGAAAGCAAACGACAAGATCGAAGTGTACGCAGGGCAGAGAGTAGGGAACAGATAGTGGGTATAAAGGTTAGTGAACTTGCGCAGGAATTGGCGCAGGGGCTTAGCGAGTATTCGCAGGAAGTAGCGGACGCGATCAAAAAAGCAACCGACGAAGTGGCCGAAGAAGCCGTTCAGGAGTTGAAAAGCACAAGCCCGGTTTTAACTGGTTCTTATGCGAAGGGGTGGGCCAAAAAGAACACTTACGAAAGCAAGAGTTCCAAACGAAACACGGTTTACAACAAGACTGATTATCAGTTGACACACCTTCTTGAAAAAGGACACGTCGGCCGCGACGGACGCAGAGTAAAAGCGATCGAACATATTCGCCCGGTAGAGGAAAAAGCCGCGGCAGAGTTTGAAGACAAAGTGAAAGGAGCGATCGGAAGGTGACGACGTTTGAAGAGATCATAAAACGCGCCGAAGGGTTAGGCCTTCCGATTGCGCGAAATCAGTTCACAGCAACAAATAAAAAACCGGTACCGGATCCCCCGTTTCTTGTGTACCTTTCCGCGGAAAGGCAGCGGGGCGACGATACCAAAAACCGGATCCGTGAGATTGAAGGATCACTGGAACTTTACACAGAGAGAAAAGCAGATCCGGATCTGGAAAAGCAGATCGAAGAAACGGTTTTGTTCGACGTTGAGTTTCGGAAGTATCAAGCACAGATACCACAGGAAGACACAACACAGACGGCCTACGACTTCACGATCACACAGAAAAAATGAAAGGAGAACAGAGCATGGAAAGAATAATTCTTGGAAGCGCTGATGTGTATATTCAGGCCTTCGACGGTTCGACCGTTCCGGTGACTGCAGATATTTGCAAGCCTGAAAATTTAATGGCCTATATTTCCGGTGGCGCGTCCGTGGAATACAAACCTTCTTTCTACACCGCAAAGGACGACACTGGAAAGAAGAGCAAAACGATCGTAACAGAAGAGGAAGTAACCCTGAAAACAGGAATTATGACCTTTGACGGAAACAAGTTCAAATACCTTTGTGACACCGCAAGAGTTACAGAAGACAAGGCGAAGAAGCGCCGCACCGTAAAGATCGGCGGTATCGACAACAGACAGGGCGCGCGCTATGTTATCTGCCTTCACCACAAAGACGCAGTGGACGGCGATATTTGGGTAATGATCGTCGGAAACAATCAGGCAGGCTTCACAATTTCTTTCGAGAAAGACAAAGAAACCGTTGTGGACGAAGAGATCACGGCCCTTCCTATGGACGAAGAAGGAACCCTTCTTATGTACGAAGAGGAAATGACAGAGAGCGAAGCAGCAGCAGTATAAAAGCAAAACCATAACGGCAGGGCGGCGGGTACGCCTTGCCGTTATTTAGTAGAAAGGAGAAATTAGCGTGGCGAATTTAAGTTTTGATTTTAACAAGGTGAAGCGTTCCTTCATGACCGTAACACTGAAAGACAATAGAAAACTGATCGTGAAAATGCCTATGAAAAAGACGTTTGAAAAACTGTCAGCGTTGCAGGAAATGGACACGGACAGCATGACGGCAGAAGACGCCATGGACACACTGGGCGGCCTTTGCGCCGAAATTCTTTCCCACAATATGACCGGGGAGCAGGTGACGACGAAAGAGATCACGGACGATTACGACACCGAGGAAATGGAAGCACTGATCGACGCTTACATGGAGTTCGCGGGCGGCGTAAAGAATAACCCAAACTAAAGATCCCCTTCTATCCCGGCGGGGATAACGAAGGGGTGTACTATAAAACACTCACACGCGGCGAAAAACTGGTGATTGACTACACCGGTTTGAATATATGGCAGGTGCAAGAACTGGACCTTGATCTATACCTTTTCTTCATGCGCGAAGCGTTTATTCATGAAATGAACCAGACAAAGGAAGGCAGAAACTACCTTGAAAATTGTTGGAGAATTTCGCAAACAGAACCGGACCGAAAGGCCATTCGCGAGAAGTTCAAACGAAGGGGCGGTGAATAGCAGGTGGCAGCAAGCACAATAAAAGGAATTACCATTGAGATCGGCGGCGACACTACGAAGTTGGATAAAGCCCTTTCGGGCGTCAATAAACAGTCACGCGATCTGCAGAAAGAATTAAAAGAAGTCGAAAAGGGCCTGAAACTGGATCCGAAAAATACGGAACTTCTGGCACAGAAACAGACACTTTTAAAAGAAGCCGTGGCCGCTACTTCTGAAAAACTGGACGTTTTGAAGTCAGCAGAAGCGCAGGTTCAGAAGCAGTTTGAAAACGGCGAAGTGTCGGAAGAACAGTACCGGGCATTACAAAGAGAAATCATAAAGACAGAAGCAGACCTGAAAAACCTGAAAACGGCAGCAGAGGACAGCAATTCAACACTTGAAAAGGTGGGAGAGATCGCCGGAAAGATTGGCAAAAAGTCCGAAGCACTGGGAAAGAAACTTCTTCCGGTGACGGGAGCAATCGCAGGGATCGGGACCGCTTCGATCGCGGCATTTAATGAATTAGACGCCGGTTACGATACGATCATAACGAAAACGGGCGCTTCCGGGGAAGCGTTGGACGGCTTGCAAGACAGCATGGACGCCGTTTTTACTTCACTTCCAACAGAAGCGGAAACGGCCGGAATTGCGATCGGAGAGGTAAACACCCGCTTCGGCTCTACCGGAAAAGAACTTGAAGACCTTTCTTCAAAATTCATTCAGTTTTCGGAGATCAACGGAACGGACTTAAACGGCGCGATCGACAGCGTAGACGCCATAATGACGAAATTCGGCGTTGACAGCAGCCACACCGGCGAAGTGTTGGGCCTTCTTACAAAAGCAGGGCAAGACACGGGAATTTCCATGGACACGCTGCAGAATACATTACAGACCAACGGCGCCACATTAAAGGAAATGGGCCTTGATCTCACGTCTTCGGTAAATTTACTTGCACAGTTTGAAGCGAACGGCGTGGACGCCACAACAGCGCTTGCAGGATTGAAGAAGGCGCAGCAGAACGCGACAGCGGACGGAAAGGATCTAAAAGACGCACTGGGCGAAACGATCGAGAAGATCAAAAACGCAAGCAGCGAAACAGACGCACTGCAGGCAGCGACGGAGTTATTCGGAAAGAAGGGCGCCGCAGAAATGACGCAGGCGATCAGGGAAGGCCGCCTTTCTATCGACGATCTTTCCGGCGCCTTATCAGATTACGGAAACGTAGTCGAAGACACATTCAACGCGACACTGGATCCGCCAGATCAGGCAAAAGTCGCGCTTAACAATTTGAAAGCAGCAGGCGCAGATCTTGGAAATACCTTAATGCAGACAGTAACGCCAGTTCTGGAACGCGTAGTGGAAAAGGTAAAAGCCTTTTCACAGTGGTTTAAGAACCTGAACGACACGCAGAAAGAAACGATCGTAAAGATTGGCGCGGTAGTGGCGGCGATCGGACCGGCTTTAATTATTTTCGGGAAACTTTCTTCGGGAGTATCGAAGGCGATCGGGGCATTTTCTAAAATATCGGGCGTATTCAAGGCGGCAGGAACGGCCGGGAAAGGCTTGTGGGCTATTTTATCAGCAAACCCGATCGGGGCCGTTGTCGCGGCCGTGGTGGCGCTTGTGGCGGGCTTCGTATTGATGTATAAGAAGTGCGACTGGTTCCGCGAAATGGTAGATAAAGCCTTCGCAGAGATCAAAAAGAGCGTTTCGGAAACGATCGAGAAAATAAAGCCGATCTTGCAGCAGTTGGGCGAAAGTTTCAAAAATTTAATGGAAAAATTGAAGCCCGTATTCCAGTTTTTCACGACCTACGTTATGGCGGTGATACAGGGCGCACTTTCAGCAGTAGCGCCGATCATTTCAGCGGTGAAAAATGCGATCGACTTTGTAAGTAACATTATTAGCGCATTTATGGCACTATTCCGGGGCGATCTGGACGGGTTCAGCCAGTACATAGAAACAGCACTGAAAAACCTGATCGAGATTGTGAAAAATCTTATAACGGCGGTAGTGAATTATATAATCACATTCTTTCAGACGTTCGGCGTTGACGTGAAGAAAATTTTCTCTGATATATGGTCCGGGATTGTTTCAATCTTTTCAGGCGTCGGCGCGTGGTTTGCGGACAAGTTCCGCGCAGCCTACACGGCAATAACAACGATCTTTTCAGGGATCGGCCAGTGGTTCGCGGCCCGGTGGACGGACATTAAAAACGCCATGTCAACCGTGGCGACGTGGTTTCAAACCATGTTTCAAAATGCCTATACGAACGTGAAAAATGTATTTTCCGCGATCGGCCAGTGGTTCAACGATAGATACACAGATATTAAGTCCGTATTTTCAACGGTTGGATCATGGTTTTACACAAAATTCACGGAAGCATACACGAATATTAAAAACGTGTTTAGCAATATTGGATCCTTCTTTTCTGGGATCTGGGACACGATCAAAGGTATTTTCACAAACGTAGGAACAAATATCGGTGAAGCAATCGGCGGCGCCTTCAAGTCGGCCATGAACAACGCCCTTGCAACCGTAGAACGTGCGGTGAATAAGGCGATCAGCTTCATTAACGGCGCGATCGACGTTATCAACGATATTCCGGGCGTAAGTATCGGACACGTTGGCGAAGTATCACTTCCGCGTCTGGCAAAGGGCGGCGTTCTGAAAAACGGTCAAGCCATTATGGCAGAAGCAGGCCCGGAGTTGATCCAGATGGTGAACGGCGAAGCGGTTGTAACACCGCTTACGGCTTCGGCAAGGAATACGGCACTTGAAACAGCAGAAGGCGGCGGGAAAAGTTTTGTTCAGAACGTCAACATTACAAGCCCGAAGGCCCTTTCACCGTATGAGACAGCCCGCCAGACGCGAAACGCAACCCGAAACATGGTTTTACAGTTACAGGGGGGTTGATAAATGGCGAAAAGAATTATTTGCAAGAATGAAGACGGGGTTCAAGTGGAATTTAACTATTCCTTTGAACCGTTCTTCCTTGTATCGGTAGACGGTATTTACACGGTGTCGAATAACGTTGTAACGTCGGAAAATACCATGGTGGACGGTTCCACGTATCAGGGAAGCACCACAAAACAAAGAAACATTGTAATAACGGCACAAATGGAACGAGACTATCAGGCAAACAGGGATCTACTTTACAAATGCTTCAAACCGAAGTCAACCGGCCTTTTCACCTACATAGAAGGCAGCGAAACCCGCGTAATTGACTACAAAGTGGAAGGGATCGACATTGGCGAAGCGGGAGTGGTTAGAAATTTCAGTATTTCCCTTCTTTGCCCGGATCCGTTCTTCCGGGATCTTGAAGATATTTCCGTATCCATGGCAAGTTGGACGGGCCTTTTTGAATGGCCACACGAATTTCTGGAAGAGAAAGAGCCGTTCGCGGAAAGAACGGCCGAAGTATTGAAAGAGATCGAGAACGACAGCGCCGCGGACAATATCGGAATAACCGTCACACTGGAAGCGGAAGGACCGGTAATAAATCCGGCCGTATATCATGCAGAAAGCGGCGAATTTATCAAGATCGGAAACGAAGTCAGATCCTTTTCTATCAATGCCGGCGACGTGGTGATTATTACCACAGAAACAAATAACAAAGCGGTGTACCTTGTAAGGGACGGCGTAAAACAGGAGATCAACGAGTATCTGGACGAAGACAGCGACTTTATACAGTTGCAGCATGGAACAAACACGATCCGATATACGGCAGACGCCGGCGAAGATTACCTGAACGTTACCGTTTCTTACAGGTTCCGTTATCTGGGGGTGTGATATGGAAGTAAGAATTTACGATCGCGATCTGAATTTCAAGGGAGTGATTGAAAACCACACTTCTTTGATCTGGACACGGAAATATTACGAACCGGGAAATTTCGAGATCCACGCCCCGATCACAGAACAAAACCTTCGCTTACTGGCAAAAGGAAACATTATTTCCAAACGTGGCAGCAGCGAAGCGGGAGCGATTGAAGACATAGAGAACGAAGAAAGCGATCTGAAAAACGAGATCACAGCAAAAGGCCGCTTCCTTTCGTCCTACATGGATCGACGCCTGATAAAATCAACCGTGAATTTTTCCGGGAAAATAGAAGTTGCCATGAGGAACCTTCTTTCAGGAGTGACGGCGATCCCACTTGTGGAGTTGGGAACCTTAAATGGTTTCACGGAAACAGTAGAGTTTCAAGCGACTATGAAAAACCTTATGACCTACGAAACAAAACTGGCAAAGGCCGGAACGATCGGTTATCGCTTCCGGCCAGACTTCCGGAACAGGAAAATTATATTTGAAACCTACAAAGGGACCGACAGGACCACGGCACAGGGTATCAATTCCCGCGTTATCTTTTCAGAGAGTTACAACAACCTAAACAACGTTATTTATAAATATAACGATCAACAGTACAGGACGAAAGCGATCGTCGGCGGGGAAGGCGAAGGAGCCGCCCGCGTATATGTGGAAGTTGGCGGCGGCGCCGGGTTAGATCTTCGGGAAATTTTTGTGGACGCGAAGGACATTCAAAGCGAAGGATTGACAGACGCAGCATACAAAGCAGCACTGGCACAACGCGGCCGGGAAACGTTGGCGGCGAATGTTGTTTCTGAAAGTGTGGAGTGCGAAACCGAAGCGGACATAAATTTCAAATATAAAACACATTACGACTTGGGGGATATTGTGACGGTAAAGAAAAAGAAATGGGGGATCGTATTAAACCAGAGGATCACAGAACTTCAAGAAGTGTATGAGTACGGGGGAATGTATGTAGTACCGACCATGGGCGACGCATTACCCGAAAAAATAGATTGGAGCGACAAATAAATGGGACAGTATGCGAATTTCTACAATTCCAGAAACGGCGACCGCGTTTACAATGCCGACAGCATGAGCGAATGGCTTTTACCATTCTTCACAACCGGCGTTTTTAATAATTGCTTCGCCGTGACGGCCACGGGCGACGGTATGAATATAAGCGTCGGCGGTGGCTATGTAAATATCAAGGGAAAGACAAAGCATTTTGAACAGGCGCAGATCTTCACCCTTGAAAAAGCGTCCGGAACGTTGGCCCGTATCGACAACGTGATCTTGCGAAGGGACGACACGGAACGCGACTTTTATATTCTGATCGAAACCGGCGGTTTCAGCAAAAACCCGGTAGCACCGGAAATTACAAGGACCGAAGCGATCCACGATCTGAAACTGGCAGAAATCAGGGTGGAAGTCGGAGCGATCAAGATCACACAGGACAATATAACAGATACACGAATGAACGCCGACGTTTGCGGGTGGGTAATGGCAACCGTAAAAGAAATTGATTTTTCGCAGATCACAGCACAGTTTCAGGCGTTCTTCCAGAAGTATCAGGCACAGATCACGGAAGAGTTCAACGCCTACCAGTCCACGATCACGAACTTAGAGGATCAGGGAACAGCAGCCCTTCATAACATGGAAAACCAGTTTGAAACCTACGCAGGGCAGCAGGAAGAACTTTTCACGGACCTTTACAACCGGATCAAGGATCAGTTATCGAAAGACGCGGCGGCCGCGTTGTGGTTTTCGGTAAATGCGCTGCAGGCAAACTTTGAAAATCTGGCAACGAAGATCATGTTTGAAAACCAGTCAAAGGAAACGGCGGCGATCCTGATCGACATTACGAACGAAAATTCCGGAACGGTTACAACGGCGACGTATGCAGCAGGCGGCAAAACCTACCTGACAGAGCCGGGAACCTACAAAGTAGAACCGCAGGCCGACAACCTGTTAATTATCCCGAAAACCTTCGTTCTGGACCACACACAGACAACGGAAACGTTGAACTTCACCATTTACGACAAAAACGCTTTCGCAGCCGTTGGCGGCTATGTTGGCGCGTATGTATCTAAAAATTAAGAAAAGGAGAAAAAGACACTATGAAAGGATTTCCGAAAGTATTGAAAACAGCGCAGGACGTGAAGAACTGCAAAACTATGGTGGACGCCGGACAGTTACAGGAGGCCGACCTTCTGGAAGCGATCGAAGCGATCGAAAATCAGAATTTTATTATTTGCCCGATCCGCGAACTGTCAGAGGATAAAAAGACAGTGACGGTTACATATTGCAACGAAGCGGCAGCAGGCGCAAAGGTTACGGCCGGCGGCGTGACTGCAACCGTTCAGAGCGTGGAGCATATCGACGGAGAGCCGGACGGATCCGGAAAGACAGAGAAGGAAAAAACAAAGATCACACTTTTAAGAGCGATCGCGGCCGGTTCCGAAACGATCAAGATCGCGAACACGCCTTCCGTTTATGAAACGTTAGGAATGACGGAAGAAGAACTGGAAGCAATCAAAGCAGACCTGCAGCAGTAAGAAAGGAGAAAAACACATGAAATTTTTTCTTTATGATGAAACAATGATGAACACGAAGGCGAAGATCACCACGGAAAAACTGTCAGCCATGAGC